>JAESGQ010000055.1_pt1 | contig 171944 bp, 172 predicted proteins | sample 9266251 | NCBI WGS metagenome assembly JAESGQ01 (sample SAMN17056778, study PRJNA650883) | algae metagenome | isolation source: Kaiparowitsia implicata GSE-PSE-MK54-09C and co-occurring heterotrophs from... | place: USA: Kaiparowits Plateau, Grand Staircase Escalante National Monument, UT ...
CCGTTTCGCCACCTGCGCCCGCGACTGGTAAACCAGCCCCGGACACAGGCGGCGATCCTCGGTTGGGTGGTTCGGGCGGGATGGCGCAGGCGTCTGACACTCGGCTGATGGAAGCGTCCAGGGCTTCATTGAGCAATTCGACGCCTTCCTGTACGCCCTGGATGGCCAGCACCGAGGCGAATACAGCGCCGAATGTGAACGGCAGCGACCAGTGCCAGAGCAGGGCCAGCAGGTAGCGCCCGACGCGGAAGGACACTTTCATGCGCTCAGCCCTCCGAAGCTCAATTGCATGGGTTGGCAGTGTTGCGGTGCAGGCGAACGCAGCTGCTCGATAACGTGACGCCCCCACTGATCGGCAATTGCATCGGCAATGCCCTGATAGGTGCGGGAACGGTTCTTCCAGCGGTCAGGGCCGGGGGCCATGTGGTGAACAACTGGGGAACGACCATCGACAATATCGGTAGGCGTGAGAGGCGGCAGGTTCTCAAGCCAGAAGTGGGTTTCCTTGGTTTCGCCATGGCCGAACATCCAGGGCTGAACGATCTGATCTGGTTTGCGGATTTGACCGGAGATAACCGACTTTGGGTTTTCCAAGGCTTTGAATCGAATCGGTGCATTCATCAGGGTGCGTACAAACTCTAAAGCGCGAGCCTGACGACCGTCTGCGATCTTGGCCGGAAACCAGCGAGCGCCGGAGGTGGCCAGGTCGGTGCAAGGCGGGTGAGCAATCAGCAGATCCCAGCCCCAGTTGAGCACGTCCAAGACATCGCCCTGGATGTGCTCGCCTTCGGTTTCAGAAGGCAGCAGGTCACAGCTCACGGCATAGAAGCCCATGGCGGTAAGGGCATCACGGACACGGCCGGAGTATTCGCAGGCGATCAGGGCAGTTGGCTGGCTCATAGCGCTACCCCACAAGCTGAAACGGCTCGTGCAGCGGCACGAATGGCACCGGCTTGCCGATGCTGGCCACAACGCTCCAATACTTTGGCGGTCGGTCGCTTGGCGTGTGTTTCGCGCAGGTAAAGGCCGGTGTGATTTCCCACTGGGAGAGCAAGGGCGTCCAGGCGCCAGCGACGAAGCGCATCTTGAGAGTGCGCACGGGTCGGGCACACGCGGGGCGGCATTGGTCGCAGCGTGTGGATGGGCAAGGATCGGGCTTGGCCATCTCGGCCTTCGACCAGCAGACAGAGCAGTCGCAGTTCTCGGCGTGCTGCTGGTTGCTGTAGCTGAATGGCGTCATAGCTCATGCCCTCGCCTGGGAAACCGGAGCTGGCGTAGATCACTGGGAAACCTCCTGCTTTACCTGGGCAAAGCTCGCCTCAAGGCGAAGGACGATTTCAGCATTCAGGGAGCGGCGCGCCTCTTTGGCGGCTTGCTCGACCTGGGTGCGCAGTGCAGCAGGCATGCGCAGCTTGAATTGCGCGTCTGTGCGGCTCATTGGTTCGGCCTCACGAAACGCACCAACCGGGTTTTGCCGAGCTTCACGCTGGGGACTCTGCCGTGCTTGATCCAGCCAGCGACTACTTCCACCGGGACGCCAACCAGGGCCGCGAAGGCTTCTTTGCTATAGAGGTCAGCGCTCATGCCATACCCCACAGCTTGTAAATGCGGAAGTTCTCGCGGGCCTGTTCCTGGGCGAGCAGCGAGGCCAGCGGGTCGTCTGCAACCACGTCAGCTACAGCCATATCTATAAAGAGGTGGCATTCCTGGCGAGAGTCGCCACGGAAGCAACGGTGCCAGCGCTTCTGACGGGTTTTGCCGTGGTAGCTGGCTACTTGAACGACGCAAGGCCCATTGCTCATGCCGTCCACTCCTGTTCCAGCAGCCAGGAGCGCAGCAGGGTGCTATTCACCATGCGGCGTTTGCCGAGCTTTACCGTAGGCACTACGCCTTTCATGGCCCAGGCACGCGCGGTGCCGTAAGTAAGGCCGTTGCGATCCGCCCAGGATTCGACGGTTTCAACGTCCTGTTGCGGGCCTATCAGCTTCGAAGGTTCCAGCTCTTCCAGTTCCATGCTCGTTCCGTCACTATTCGTGTCATTGGCGTGCAGAGTTTCTGCGTAAATATTACACGGCGTAAATATTACACATGGCGCTGCCTGCGTAAAGGTTACGCAAGAGAAAAGATTTCTATATGGATGCCGTGAAAGATAGAGCGCTTCAATTGATCCGGGTGGTAGGGCCGAAGCGCTTAAGCGAGAAGGGCGGGAAGAACTATGACCGCTGGAGGAATATCAGCAGTAACAAAATAAGGATTGGGACTGAAGAGGTGGGGATCCTCGCCGATGCATTTCCAGAATATGCGCTGTGGCTTGTTAGCGGTCGTATAGAGCCTGAAAATGGACATAGAAGCCCGGAATACGATGAGGTTAATTCAAACTTGCCCAAACAAAACGCGGTATAGCAATTACCAGAATGGCTTATGAGCGGTGGTATACCGGCAAGAAGGGATAAGAATTAAGATTTAGTAGTCAGGGATTGATAGTGTCTTTTAAAAAGCGAAAAGAAATATTTGGTTTGAGTTTTGCTCGAATTTAGGCTGGGTTTAAGTATAAAAAGGCCTTGGCCTAGGAAAGATTTTAGATGACGTTACAGGGATCGGAATTAATCAAGTCTTGCGTTATGGTCGAAAAACCAGCAGTGCCTTTAATTAGATGGCCCGGTGGTAAGCGTGGGCTTATTTCACAAATTACTTCGCATTTACCTACCGAATATAATGATTACTATGAGCCGTTTTTTGGTGGAGGAGCGCTGTTTTTCTCTTTAAAACCGTCGATTGCAAATCTCTCTGATGTGAATGTTGATCTTATAGGTTGCTATGAAACTGTAAGAGATTATCCAGAAGATCTTGTAGAGATTTTACTCAGCTATCCCAATACTGAGGATTTCTACTACAAAGTAAGAGCCGCAAGACCTGAAGGTAAAATAGAAAAATCGGCTAGGTTGTTGTATCTCACGCGGCTTGCATTTAACGGAATTTACAGAGTTAATTTGAAAGGGGAGTTTAATGTTCCTTATGGGAGGAGAACTCACCTTGCCACTGTTGATAAAGATCTTTTATTGAAAACTAGCGGGTTGCTACAGGGAGTTGGGCTGAAAGTCCAAGACTTCGAAAAAGCAACAATTAATGCAGGCGAAGGTGATCTGGTATATTTTGACCCGCCTTATACTGTTGCGCATGCTAATAATGGATTCGTGAAGTACAACGAAAAGATTTTTTCTTGGGCTGATCAAGTAAGACTTGCAGGGCACGCTAGAAATCTTGCAGAAAAGGGGTGCTACGTTGTAGTTAGCAATGCAGATCACTTTTCTGTCGATGAGCTTTATAGTGGGTTTAAAAAGGTGATAATAAATAGGCATTCGGTCATTGCTGCTTCGAGTGCCCATAGGCGACAAATAACGGAATGTTTGTATGTTCTTGGGGGGTAATAACTTGATAGAGAATACTCAGTCTACGGACGAACTTCGTAACTTGGCTAGGGCAAGGTCTAGGAGCTACCTTCAGAAGAGTGTTCAGACCAAAGATGCCGAAAGTTATACAGGTAATGGTTGGTCTATCGTTAAGGCGGGTAAAGCTTCAACACGGATTAAGATTGATAAAGATCACCAAGAGCTTCTAAGAGATAAGGTTTGGACGTTACTGTTCAAGATGGATATGCAGTATATGTCTGGTGATTCATGTGAGAACGAATCCAACGAGCTTAGTCTTGAAAATCAGTTCTCAAGCATTCTTGCAGTGGACGAAGAAATATCTCTATCTATTAGGTGTATTTCTTCTGATAAATATGCCGCTCATCCTGAGTTTGAAAATTACATTTCAAATTTGGTTGATGGTAGGGAGCAATTAATAAAAGCTGTTGCTAGAAAGTGGCCGGTTGAGTACAAGCGTAATACTGTACTGGTCGCTTTTTGTAGCAACTTGAAGCTGTCAGATGCGGACAGGCAGCTTGCTAAATCATCAAATGTTATTCTATTTGATGAAGATGATCTTTCTTATTATGAGAAGTTGGTAGGCCATCTTGGCCCTGCGGCGAAATATCAATTTTTTGCCGATATGTTGCCAGGCAAGGTGGTTCCAGGACTTTCTATTAAAGTTCCTGCTGTGAAGACCAGAATGGGAAGGCAGACGTGTTATACGTTCCCTATTTCACCTGAGTATCTTTTAAAAATATCTTATGTTTCCCACCGTTCAAAGGGGAAAGCTTCAGACGTCCATACATACCAGCGGATGCTTGCTAAGGGGAGATTGACTAAGATAAGGGAATATATATCTAACCAGGGAGTCTTCCCAACAAATATTGTGGTCAATATTGATAAGAAATATATAAATTTCCAACGCATAAAGCAAGAGACTGAGCGAAGCGAAGCTGATGCAAGTGGAGTGTTGGGATGGATTACGTTGAGGCCCGCTTACAAGTCTGCATGGGTAATTGATGGTCAACATAGGCTTTATGCTTATTCTGGTCATGAGTATGCTAGAACGGGTCATCTTTCTGTTCTGGCTTTCGAGGGTATTACTCCCAGTGCGCAGGCTAAACTTTTTGTTGATATTAATGCGGAGCAGAAAAGTGTTAAGCCGTCATTATTGCAAGAGCTTTTTGCAGAGTTGCATTGGGATGCAGAATCTCCCAGTGTAAGAGTTCAGGCTATTATTTCTAAAACTGTCCAGTCTCTAGACTCGGACAAGAGCTCACCTTTTTACTCAAGAATCCAAACTTCGGATGCTGCAAAAGACTCTAAAAGATGTATATCTTTGACGAGTGTTTATAGGGCGATTGATAAACAAGGTTTGTTTATATATAAGGAAGACCACAACGAAGTTGTAGAGGGTGGTCCTTTTTGGGGTGGTTCGAACGAAAAGACGCTGGAGCGAACAGTATTTATAATTAAAAATTGGTTTGGCGCAATTCGTGATGCTGCTCCGGAGTGGTGGGATCTTGGATCCGCTGAAGGTGGTGGGTTATCAATGAATGATAGCGTTGCTGCTTGTTTGATGATTCTTAAAAGTGTGATGCAGCATGTAGAGGGTGGCGGGAAGAAGCTCTGCAGACTTGATCAGGCAGAGGTTTACAGATTAATTAAACCTTATGCCGTATCTCTAGGGCACTATTTTGCTTCTTTAAATGCCGATGAAAGGAAACTGTATCGAGATCTTCGTGGCTCTCAAGGGCAAACCGCACGAAGCAGGAGAGGGCAGCAGGCGCTAAATTCAGCACATAATGAATTTGATCCGCCTGGACTTCAAGAGTACCTCCGGCGTGAAAAGGAGCAAACTAACTTAAAAGCTAAAGCTATCATTGATAGGGTTGAGGTTTTACTTAAGAAAGTTGTTGTGCGAGAACTTAAGCAAGAGTTTGGAAGTGAAGAATCAGGCTGGTGGTCTCAGGGCGTACCAAAACAAGTCAGAATGGATGCAAGTGCAAGATCAGAAAGTGACGACAATAAACGCGGGGCTAAAGAAGCGTATTTCGATCTTATGGACTACAGGAAAATAGCGCTTTCGCAATGGCTGCTTTTTCAGCCGGTACTCGGGTATGGTAAGAAAAACGACGGTAAAGAAAAGCAAACAAAGTGGCTTGTTGATGTCAACGAAATGCGAAACTCGGTAGCTCATGCTTCATCTGGTGTCTCATTGTCAATAGAGAAGGTTTCTCAGCTTCAGCAATACGAGACTTGGCTTGTATCAAAAGAGAAAAATATACTTCCGGATGATGACAATGACGGCAGTGATCAATATGGGCAGGCCGAGGATGGTGATTACGATGAATAAGGGCTATCAAAAACGCGAAGCTTAACAATCTGAGAGCTAAGTGTTTTGCGAATGACTTTGCGTAAAATAAAGCCCCTTAAAATTAATAATTAATTTTGGGGCTTTGTAACAATATTTTTACGACCATGCTGGGGTCCAGGCCTATAAAGGGGACAGATTTATTTTAAGTAATGGCAAGGAGGCAGCATGAAAAGTGACTGGGATGATGCGCCCGACTATATACGCAACAACAAGAAGCAATCCCCATGGCGTACGGTCGTCATCCTGGGCGTTGGCTCAGCGATCACATGGGGGCTGATCGCGCTATTTGCCAAGCCAATCGTCATCGACGTTAACCAGCTTAAGCAGGCCATCCGTATTGGCGGCCAGCCGGTATTCAGCGAGCAGCCAGCCCAAACCTACAGCGAACCCCTGCAACCCATCCAAGAGCCCCCAGCGCCTTTCGAACCCGCCCCACAGGTTGCACAGCCATCACCTAGCCAAGCTGATATTGAATGGTCGGAGCAGCAAGCAGCGCTAGCGGTGCAGCGAAGCCAGAACTCATTCAACGACAACAACTACACCCCCAAACAGCCGGCCAGCACCTACACACCGCCAACCTACACACAGGTTGCAGCGGCCAGCACCAGTAACGAAAGAAAGACGAACACCGTAAGACGAGAGCACACCTCAAAGTGGATTAAGAGCTGGAATGGCGGGACGAACTACCTAGCCGAGTGGGTAGCCGTCAATAACTACATCGACAGCAGCAGCGTATGCGCCAACCACCGCAAAGGCTCAATCGAATACCGCGAATGCCGAAAAGCCGCCAAACAGCACTACCACGAAGAATGCAAATCATGGCGAGCGCGCTACGACAATGATCGCCAGGATCATAGTGATCGTATGAAACAGCGTTATTGCTCAGCATCGAGCAATTTTAGCCCGATGGGCTAGGTGTCTGTTAATAGATGTGAAGTAAATAAACCAGAAGAAGGAAGCATCATGTTTAAAAAAGGAAAGTTATGCTTGGCTATCTGCTCGCTCATCGCTTCTGCGGGAGCCTATTCGGCACCGGGGGATTTAGATAACACATTCGGTACTAGTGGGGTTTTGGATGTGCCTTCCTGTACCGGTGTAGCGAAAACTATTCCTACGTCTGATGGGCTTCTGCTTGCTGGTACAACATCAGCCGGCGATGGATTTGTCAAAAAATACGACTCGAATGGCTTGGCGTTAGATACTACTTTTGGGAATGCTGGAGTTGCCGACCTTCCTAGGCCTGTGGGTGGCTATTCGTTAACTGTGTTGGATGCAGAGACGCTTTATAACGGAAAGATTGCAGTGCTGGCTTTAGCTCGATCTACCAATGTTGTTTACAACGATATTTATGTCGCAATGCTTTTGCCTAACGGCAGTTTGGATGCTGGTTTTAATGATGGCAGAGGTTATATGTCTTACTCACAATATGTGAGTGTTGAGCCAGAGGGGCCTAAGGAAGATCGACCGGAAGCGCTAGAGGTCTTGCCGGATGGGCGGCTCATTGTTGGTTCGACTTCTAATGTGAGCCCTACCACCAATATAACTTTTACTGCCACCATGACGAGGATAAGAGAGAACGGTACGTTTGATACCTCGGTGCCAAAAGGTCGTGCTGTATTTCTTGCTGGGTCACTTGTGGATATTGCGCTATCACCTGATTTGACGACATTCGGAGTTATTTCAGGTAATAAAATTAAGAAGCTTCCAGCCCCCGGCACTTCTGGTGTCAATTTTGGAACGAGCGGCGTCTATACCCTTAATATTGGAACCGGTACTGTCATACAAACTGCAGTGGTACAAGCTGATGGTAAGTTGCTTGTCTCCGGTAGGAAGGGATCGAATGCCTTCATTGCTCGCCTGAATCCTACAGGTGCCTCGCCTCTTGATACTACATACGGCAATGGCGCCGGCTATGTTGAGTTCGACTCTCCGATTCTGAAGGATGAAGTGCTCGACATAGCAGCACATCCGTCTGGGGAAACTGTTGCAGCTGGTTATTCGTCTCTCGGCACGACGGTTTCCAAGGATCTGCTGACCTTCAAGGCAGATACAACCGGTGCGCTGGTCACTAGCTTTGGGGTAAACGGGTTCGCCCATTACGACCATGCTGGAGCCCAGGATAGCCCAAACAGGATAAGCATCCAGGCTGACGGCAAGGTCATCATTCCTGCTGCAACGTATGTTGGTCCTGCCCGCTTGTGCAGCATTCTCAGGTACGAGATTTGATGCTGCTGTGAATGGATATGGTGGGCAGAAGGTGTCGAAAAAGTGTCGAAAACACTGCGACGAATTGAGTCGAAACGAGCAGGGGATGAGAGCGAAAGCCCCGTATTGAGCGGGTTTGGCACGAACTGAAACGCTCACAGACGGGTTCAAATCCCTATTTGCCCGTCATATCGAAATACAAAAGCCCCTGAAATCGTTAAAGGTTTCAGGGCCTTTTGTTTGTGGGCAAATGCAGTAGCCCTTTGGTTGCGCTTATCCAATCGCCGCCCGCAGATTGACCCTGGCCTGTTGCTCGTATCGATCCCTGAAATAGCTTGTGCTGTAGAGGTGGTCGCGCGTGAGGAAGTGCTTGAGCACTGCCTTGCGTTTGAGGCGGTACAAGAGGCCTGGCACCCAGCTGTATTCCGCGCGCACCTGGCGGTCGTATTCGCTGAAGCGCGCAGGTGCGGCGCCGAGTATGGCCAGGTCGATATCGACGAGCAGTTGCTGATCGGCATCGCTGGGTGTGGCGTTATGGCGGGTGGCCATGATCAGGCTGTGTACTCGCGCCTGAACCTGCGTTGTAGCTCCGCCTACAGCTAGCTCCTGCACGGCCCAATCGGCGCTGCGCAGTTCATTGTCTGATCCGCGCAGCGCGTAGATCGCATCGTGAAACCACAGTGCGATTTCCACTTCGCCAGGTTCTGCTGCAAGAGCGAGAGCCGCGTCGAAATGTTCGAGGCATTCCACGAGATGTTGCTGCGTGTGGTAGTGGCGATGCGGTTCGTTATAAGCGGCCAGCAGCCGCTCGAATAAACCGGCCGGTGCAGGCAGGTTCAGGTTGCGCCATGCGCGTTGCCAGGAGTGGGTGAGGCTGCCATGTAGTGGGGTTGTGAGTGGTTTCATGATGTGTCTCAGCAAAAAGTGCTTCCGTGCAGCGCATACCGGCCGATATCAACTTTAGCGGGGCAGGGGCTCGATTTTCTTCACGGCTTCAAACCAGTCAGGATTTAGCCGCAGCTGATCGATATCCATGCCCAGCTCTTCCATGCGTTCTTTGTGCTGATTGATCTCCGCCACTGCTTCACTGAGGGCGCTGGAGTTGCCGTCCAGCTGGTGCATCTGTGTCAGGCCGAGGTGGTAGAAGCGCAGCAGTTGCATGGCCGCAGGGTCGCGGGCGGCGACGCCGGCTTTGACGTGGTGCATCAGGTTGGTTACGCGCATCAGGCTGCGTTTCAGGCGCCAGCCGTACACGGCGGCGGCCATAAAGGGTTGTGGCCACAGCAGCACGCGCACCAGGACTACGGTCAGCGCTAGTGCGGCGATAACCCCGCCGAGGTTCCAGCGGAAGTTGTCGCCGCCTGGGGTGCCGAACAGCAACACGGCGCTGCTCGACAGCAGCATGGCCAGGGCGACGAAGATCCCCGCGATGGTCAGGGTGCTGCGGCGGGTTTGCTGGCGGTAGGTTTCTGGGGTGCGGTGCTGGATTTCGAACATCGGGGCCACGGAATTTCTCACTTGATCGGCTGGTAGGCGGCGTCGCTCGCCGGTTTTGCCTGTGCATGCGGCAATGGGCGTTACGTCATTGCTGGAGCGCGGATTCGGCAAAACGCTGCAAATTATGCGCGATTGGCCGGCAACAGGTATCTTCCCCCATCCGTTGACCGCATCGCTTAAGGATTTACCGGGTTTATGAGTCGGACTGTGTTTCAGGTTGTGATTATCTGCGTGGCAGCGCTGTGTTCGAGCGTCGCGTTGGCCAAGGTCGAGGTGCAGGCCGGGCAGCACAAGACGCTCGGGCGGGTTTTGCTGGCCAAGGTCTCCGAGGATATTGCGCCGGGCGATTACGAGGCGCTGCTCAAGGGCATCAAAGCCAACCCGGGCAAGTACGCGAAGAAAATCGTCATGCTCGACAGCATCGGCGGCAGCGTGTCCGAGGCCATCCGCATGGGCCGTTTGCTGCGTGAAACTGGCTTCGACGCTTTGGTGCCGTCCACCGGGGTATGCCAGGGCAGTTGCGTGTACCTGCTGGCGGCGGGGCATGGCAAAAGCGTGCGCGGCCATGTGGGGATTCACCGGCCGTATTATGCGGGCAGTGATTCGGTGCATTCGGCATCTGCCTTCGGGCTGAGCCACGCCACTCAAACCGCCTATTTCAAGGAAATGCAGATTCCGCCGGAGCTGCTTGCAGCGATCAACAGCACCGAGCCGCGGCGCATGCGCGTGCTGACGCCGGCTGAGCTGGCACGCTATCGCTTGAAGTGAGGCGGGCGCTTGCTTGCCAGGGTTCGCGCGCTATCAGCTGGTGCGGTGCCTTTCAAAGAAGCTCATGACCTGCTTGCTGGCGTCCTCGCGGGGCATGTCATAGCGCTGCTGCACCAGGTTGGTCAGTTTCTGCGCATCGCCTTCGGATTTGATCAGTTCATCCAGGGTCAATTCGTCCCAGACAATCAGGGCGAGGCCGGCCAGTTTGCGCCAGTTCTTCTGGATGATTTCGGCAAGGGGTCTGCTCATGTGTGGTGCTCCTGAGGTTACCGCGCTGGGCCGGTTGCGCGGTCAGAGCGGAATTGTGCTGATGCCAGCCTGTCAAAGCTGAGGTCGCCAGTCGGTGCGCTACAGCGCTTATGCGGGTTTGCGTACCGACGCCATGGCGCTGCGCCGATAGCCTGATTGCCGCGCCGTAGGTGAAGTGGCGTGGCAATTGCTCTGTTTAGAGCCTCATGGGCCTGTTCTGGCATGCCTGCAGTCAATTCAAGGATATGCCGCAATGTCGATGATCGAACCTGTGCTGCTGACGGCTGCACGCGTCTGTACCTTTGCCGGGGAGCAGTTGCTGACCAACGCCAGCGGCTTTTACTTCGCCCGCGATGAACGTCTGTTCTTGGTAACCAGTCGGCACGTGATGATTGATGAGCCGAGCCAGCATTTTCCCGATCGTGTCGAGATCGAAGTGCACACCGATTTGCACAATGTGGCGCAGACCACCGGCTTCTCCATGCCGCTCTATCGCGATGGCCAGAGCCTCTGGCGTCAGGGCTGCGATGGCGCTGGTGAGGTTGATGTGGCGGTGCTGGAGATCGAGCGCAAAGCGCTGCCTGAGGGCATGGTCTATCACGCCTTTACCCCGGAGCATCTGCTGCAGCCGCAAACCCCGGTCGAGGTTGGCACATCCTTGCTGGTGGTGGGTTTCCCCCTGGGTTTTCACGACACCCTGCACCATATCGCGGTGGTGCGGCATGCTGTGGTGGCGTCGTCATTCGGCCTGCGTTTTCAGGGCCATGGGTATTTTCTGACCGATGCCCGCACACACCGCGGCACCAGTGGTGCGCCAGTGGTAATGCGCATACCGGACAGCGAGACAGATGAGTTGCCATGGGTGCTGCTGGGCGTGCATTCGGCGCGGCTTGATCTGGGTAGCCGGGATCTAGAGGTGGACGAGGCCCTAGGGCTCAATTGCACCTGGTATGCCGATATTCTGCTGACCCTGACTCAGTAAGGATCTGGGCTCAACGTTGCTGCTGCAGCTCGGGTGCAGCGGCCATGTTGATGTCCTTGACTAGGCCGGATGTGGCCCTGATCACCTCGCGTGCCATGCGGGTCTCCTGCTCGTTGTGGGTCTGTGCCACCAGTACCACATCACCGTGGGTAATCGCCTTGCTCACCAGCTTGGCAAAGCGTCCATGATGCTGGCCAGCGCCGGATGAGGCGCCTATCACACTGCCGAGAAAACCGCCGATAAAGCCCCCCATGCCCATCAGGGAGAAGGGCGCAAGGATCGGGCTGGCGTGGAACAGGCTGACTTCACTGACGATCAACGCCACCGCGATCAAGGCACCAATGCCGATACCAATACCGGTACCAATAGCGATGTCGACCAGCATGTCCTTGAGCACCTTGTTGCTTTTCCCCTGCGGTGCAGGAGCGGGTGGGGCATCGGGGTTGCCTGCAACGATCTCCAGCTGTTCGTGGTGCATGCCGCGCTGAATCAACTGGGCCAGTGCCTGTTCAGCGGTGCTGCGTTGGGTAAAGAAGCCTGAAACGTGGTGGCGATAGAGGTCCATCTTGCTGCTCCTGATCGTGAGCCGTCGTCGACGACCGAACGCAAGCTTAAGACGCGTAAATGGACGTGTCTGTGCGCCTGCGTACGCAGGGCGAATCGCGACACCCGCGATTGTGCGGTCTATGCGCGCCAGCGTACCGACAGGACTGCGCCGAGCTGCGATTGTCGCTCCAGGCGAGCTGCAGCCGTGGCGTAAATGCCGTGTTTCAAAGTGGCGTTTAGCCTGCAGTTGCCTGTGCATTAATCGTCGGAGATGCGCCATGAAAATCCACTACCGCCCGCTCTTGCTGGCGTTTGCCATTGCCTATGCCGTCCTTGCCGTGAGCAGTCTGCTGATTGCCATGAGCCTGGCGCAGAGCGCCATGCCATAGGCCATTGATCTGGCGACCGAGAATGCTGTCTGCCGCGCTGATCGAGCGCTGTGGCTTAGCCCACCTGGGCCCGTGTGCGGCGAAAGCTGTGGCGTGCTTATCCGTAATTGTTTTTGAGGACATTCCTATGAACAGGACTTCATCCATCGTTGATGGCATGGCTGCGTTGCGTTTTGCCGGCCTTTGCGCCGGGCTGCTGATGCTCAGCGCCTGCGCTTCACCGCCCCTGCCGCCGAGCCAGGCGTTGCAAGCTGCCGAATCGGCAATCAGCAATGCCGAACAGGCCCGTGTGGCTGATTACGCCTCACCGGAGCTGGGTGTCGCTCGGGAAAAACTGACCGCCGCCAATATGGCTGTGCAGCGTGAGGAGATGCTGCTCGCCGAGCGCCTGGCAGACCAGTCGCGGGTAGAGGCCGAGCTGGCCCTGGCCAAGTCACAGGCGACCAAAGCCAAGGTAGTCAATGACGAAATGCAGAAAAGCACCAACAGCCTGAAACAGGAAATGCAACGCAACACGGGAGCTCAACAATGAACCTTGCTCATAACGCGAAGCACCTGCTGCTGGTCAGCGCAATCAGCCTTGCACTGGCCGGCTGCGCCGCTAAACCGAGCATGCCGGAAGGCGCCGCCGATGTGCGCGGCAAGCTCACCCGCTTGCAAGCCGATCCACAGCTGAATACTCGCGCGCCTGTCGCGCTCAAGGCCGCTGAAGATGCGGTGATCGTTGCCGAACAGCCGCGTAAGGATCAGGACGCAGAGCAGGCCCTGGGCCAGCATCTGGTGGTGATGGCTGACCGCAAAGTGGAAATTGCCACGGCGCTGGCGCAGACACGCTTCTACGAGGATCAGCGCAAAATCCTCAGCCAGCTGCGTGAAGGCGCGCGTCTGGATTCGCGCACCCGCGAGGCCGATCAGGCGCAGCTGCAGAACAGCCAGTTGCAGCAACAGATTGATGAGCTGAATGCCAAGCAAACCGAACGTGGTTTGGTCATGACCCTGGGTGATCTGCTATTCGCTACCGGGCGCTCGGAGTTACGTGCGGGTACGGCCAATAACCTCGGCAAGCTGGCGATTTTTCTCGGCCAGCATCCTGAGCGCCAAGTACTGATTGAAGGGCATACCGATAACGTCGGCAGCGAAGAAATGAACCTGAGCCTGTCGCAACGTCGCGCCGACTCGGTGATGCATTACCTGACCAATCAGGGGGTTTCCCCAAGCCGCCTGGGTGCTTCGGGCAAGGGCGAGAGCATGCCAGTTGCCGGTAATGAGTCGGCTTCAGGTCGGCAGATGAACCGGCGGGTGGAAATCATCATCAGCCATGACATGGCATCACAACGCTGATGCCATGTTCTGACCTGCAGCCTTTGTAGGTCAGCTAAGCGCAGGTCGGAGCCCTTCCGACCTGCACGGCTGTACACCACTGTCTGGCAGCTTTTCCAGGCGGCTAGGCGAACTGCACCGGGCAGCGCTCCGGGCCTTCCAGCTTGCGAATTTCGTCGATCACTTGTGGCCGTGCGTGGTGCAGCACCAGATGCCGCTGCTGGCTGTGCAGGCGGCGCGCTTCCTGGTGCAGCATGGTGACGCCGGCGTAGTCGATAAAGTTGATATGCCGCGCATCGATCATCACCCACTCTGCGCCGCTACGTTGCAGGCGTTGCTGCAGGTAATGACAGGCACCGAAGAAGATCGAACCTTCGATGCACAGCCATTCCTGCTCGCCGTCCTGCCACTGGCGCACGCGCGGCTGTGAAGTGCGCTTGAGGTAGACAATCAGTGAGGCCAGCACGCCGGCGTAGATGGCGCTTTGCAGCTCCAGTACCAGGGTTGCCAGCACGGTCAGCAGCATCACCAGAAACTCACTGCGGCTCACGCGCTTCAGGGCTTTAACGGCAGTCAGGTCGAACAGTCCCCAGCAGATCAGCAGAATGCTCGCCGCCATGGCGGGAATCGGCACATAGGCAAACAGGCGGCTGCCATACAGGGCAAACAGCGCCACCAGCAGGGCAGCGAACACCCCGGCCATGGGCGAGCAGGCGCCGGCTTGCTGGTTGAGCGCTGAGCGGGTGAAGGAGCCGGCAGATAGCGAGCCGCCGAACCAGGGACCGATGATATTCGACAGGCCCTGGGCGCGGACTTCCTGATTGGCATCGAATAGTTGCTGGGATTTATCTGCCAGGGCGCGGGCAATCGACAGGCTGGTGACCAGCCCGAGCAAACCGCAGGCCACTGCCGCGGGCAGCAGTTGCAGGATGTGGGTGAGGTTGAACTCCAGCAGCGCGAAGGGCGGCAGGCTTCCTGCAAAACGGCTGACCAGTGCAACGTGGCCAAGCTGCCCCGGCCAGGCCATGACCAGCAGGCTGGCGGCCACAATCCCGATCAGTAAAGCCGGCGCCCGCGGCCACAAGCGCCTGCACAACAGGCTGATGGCCAAGGTGAACAGCGCTACGGCCAGGGTGCGCCAGTCACTCTCGGCCAGGTGCTCGCCGAGGCTGAGTAGACTTGTGAGCGCGGTGGCCTGGCTGGTAACCGTCAGGCCGAGCAGGTTGGGCAACTGGCCGATTCCGATCACCAGGGCGGCGCCTAGGGTGAAGCCGAGTACCACCGAATGCGAAACGAAATTCACCAGCGCGCCGAAGCGCAGCAGCCCGAGCAGCCATTGGCATACACCGGCTAGCAGGGTCAGCAGCAGAATCAGGGCAATAAAGTGGTCGCTGCCCGGTGTCGCCATCGGGCTGACACTGCTGAACAGTACGATGGAAATCGCGGCGGTTGGTCCGCAGATCAAAAAGCTAGAGGAGCCCCACAGGCAGGCGATCAGCACCGGCACGATGGCCGCGTACAAGCCGTATTGCGGCGGTAGCCCGGCGATCAGGGCGTAGGCGATGGATTGCGGCAGCGCGAGGATGGCGCCGTTGAGCCCCACCAGCAGGTCTTTACCGAGGCTCCGTTTGCTGCAATGTGGCAGCCAGCGCAGAAAGGGCAACAGGGTCTGAAGGCGGAGCAGTGGCATGCGTAGGCTTCTTGTGCAGGCGATGGACAAGGCCGCTGCACAGCAGCGGCTCGTCTACTTTAGGGAATCAAGCCGGCCGATTCAAAGCTTGGCGTTAACTGCCGCCAGACCATCACCGCCAGTGCGGCTGGTTACGCCCTCAAGCCAACCAGCAACCACCGCTGGATTGGCCTTGAGCCACGCCTTGATTGCCTCATCGTTGCTGGCTTGCTTACTCAGCACTTTATCCATGATGGCGTTCTCCATTTCCTGGGTGAATTTCAGGTTGCTCAGCAGCTTGCCGACATTCGGGCACTGCACGGCATAGCCTTTGCGGGCCAGGGTGTTGACGCTGCCGCTGGCACCGAAGTACTTCTCGCCGCCCTTGAGGTAGCGCATGTCGTATTGCACGTTCATCGGGTGCGGGGTCCAGCCCAGAAACACCACAAATTGCTCGCGTTTCACTGCGCGGCCAACCTGCACCAACATGGCCTGTTCACTGGATTCGACCAGGCTCCAGTCCTTGAGACCGAATTCGTCGGCGGCGATCATCTTCTGGATGGATTCGTTGGCCGGTGCGCCGGAACCAATGCCATAGATCTTGCGGCTGAACTTGTCGGCATGCTGATCGAGGTCGGCAAAGGTTTTCACCCCAGCCTCATAGGCGTAGGTGGGCACGGCCAGGGTGTACTCGGTACCGCCGAGGTTTTCCACCAGTTGCTCGACTTCACCGCTGCTGACGAACTTGTCGTAGTTGCTCTGCTGCGCCGGCATCCAGTTGCCGAGGAACACATCCACCTGACCTTTCTGCAGCCCGGCGAAGATGATCGGCACGGCCAGGGTCTGCGGCTGCGCCTTGTAGCCCAGGCCGTCGAGCAGGAAGCTGGCGATGCCATTGGTCACGGCAATATCACTCCAACCCGGATCGCCCAGTTTCACCGTGGCGCAACTGGCGTCCTCGGCGAAGGTATAGCTGCTGGCGGCCAGTAACAGGCTACCGATAAGCGCTGTGCGAAGTGTGTGCATGGCAATGTCCTCTTGAATTATTAGTTATGGATCAACGCGGCAGTGGCTTGCAATCAGGGTTGCGGGAAACGGGCGCGACGTTCGAGGTCGTCGAGATCAATGTGGTTGCGCATGTACTGTTGGCTGGCATCGACCATTGGCTGGTGGTCCCAGCTGGTCAGGTGCCCCTGGGTCAGGGCGCTGGCAACAAAACGCCGGCGGCGCTGGCTGGCCAGAGTGGCCTGATGAATCGCCTGCATGTCCCAGCGCGCCTGGGCCTGGTTGATAAAGTCAGCCAGCCGGCTTTGGTGCTCGGCGGACTCTGCCAGGTTTTCGCGCTCTTGCGGGTCGTGGCGCAGGTTGAACAGCAGCAGGGGGTCGTGTTCCGAATAGATAAATTTCCACTCGCCCTGGCGGATCATCATCAGCGGGCTGATGGTGCCTTCGGCCATGTATTCACCGATGACTTCATCGTGACCCTGGCGACCTTCGAGGTGTGCCAGCAGCGAGCGGCCATCCAGCGGCAGGTCGGCTTGCAGCGTGCCACCAGCGAGTTCCACCAGGGTCGGTAGCAGGTCCATGGTCGAGACGTTCTGGCTCACCCGACGGGCAGCAAACTGCTGCGGCGCATGCACCAGCAGCGGCACGCGGGCGGCCATTTCAAACCAATGCATTTTGTACCAGAGGCCGCGCTCACCCAGCATGTCGCCGTGGTCGCCGGAGAACACGATGATGGTGTTGTCGCTCAGGTTGCAGTCCTTGAGGGTTTTCAGCAGCTTGCCGATGTTGCTGTCGATGTAGCTGCAGGCACCGAAGTAGGCGCGGCGCGCGTCCTTGATCTTCTGCTCGGGCAGCGGTTTGTCCCACAGGTCGATGACTTTCATCAGGCGCTGCGAGTGCGGGTCCTGCTCGGCCTGATCGATGTGCTGGCGCGGCAGTGGGATGTCCTCGTCGCGGTAGAGGTCCCAGAACTCGGTCGGGATGGTGTAGGGGTCATGTGGGTGGGTCATCGACACGGTCAGGCAGAAAGGCTGATCGCCGTCGCTGCGCACGTGGTCATACAGATACTGCTGGGCCTTGAACACCACCTCTTCATCGAAGTCCAGCTGGTTGGTGCGCACACACGGCCCGGCCTGCAGTACGGAAGACATATTGTGGTACCAACTGGCGCGCACATCCGGCTCATCCCAGTTCACCGCCCAGCCGTAGTCGGCGGGGTAGATGTCGCTGGTCAGGCGCTCTTCATAGCCATGCAACTGGTCCGGGCCGCAGAAATGCATCTTGCCCGACAGCGCGGTGCGATAGCCCAGGCGGCGCAGGTAATGGGCGTAAGTCGGTACATCGGCGGGGAAGTCGGCAGCGTTGTCGTAAGCGCCGATCTTAGAGGGTAGTTGGCCGCTGACCAGGGTAAAGCGCGACGGCGCGCACAGCGGGCTGTTGCAGTAGGCGGCGTCGAACACCACGGCCTCGGCGGCCAGGCGCATCAGGTTGGGCATCTGAATCGGCGAGGCGGTATCGTGCAGCGGCAGAATCGGCGCGGCCATCTGATCGGCCATGATAAAGAGGATATTCGGGCGTTTCATGGCAGCCGGTATTCCATATAAAAGATTTATGCGACAGTGCTGGCTTGATCATCCGGCTTAGCAAAAGCTGGGTAAACCTGCTGTCAGCAGATGCATTGGATAACCTGAGCTTATGTTTGAACGCATCGATGGGGTGTCGCTGGATGTGCTGCGGGTGTTCGAGTCCGCCGCCCGCCAGCTGAGCTTTACCGCCGCTGCGAGTGAGCTGGGCACCAGCCAACCGGCGATCAGCCAGCAGATCAAACGGCTGGAGCAGCAGCTGGCCACGCGGCTGTTCGACCGGGTGTACCGGGGCATTGCCCTCACGGATGCCGGCGAATTGTTGTTGAGCTATGTACAGGATGGCCTGCAGAGTCTGGATGCCGGCCTGCAGGCCGTGACCGCGCAACAGCAGCATGAGGTGCTGCAGGTGGCCACCGACTTCGCCTTTGCCGCCTACTGGTTGATGCCGCGCTTGCAGCGCTTCCATCAGCTGCACCCGGAGGTGGATGTCAGCCTGATTACCAGCGAGCGTGATCAGGGCGCGCTGCCGGCGGAGATTGATGTGGCGATCAACTTCGGCGACGGGCGCTTCAAGCACGCCGAGGCGCAGCTGATGTTTCGCGAAGAGGTGTTTCCGGTGTGCAGCCCGCAACTGCTCAAGGGGCAAACATTGCCTTTGCCACCGGCCGCACTGGCCAGCCTGCCGCTGCTGCACCTGCGCCCGGAGAATCGTTCGCGCTGGTTCGATTGGGCCGGGCTGTTTCGCGCCTTCGGCCTGCAGCAAACCCCAAGCCCCGGCAGCCTACGTTTCGATAACTACACACTGCTGATTCAGGCAGCCATCGCCGGGCAGGGCGTGGCCATCGGCTGGCGGCATCTGGTCGATGAACTGCTGACGCAGAACCTGTTGTGCCGCATGGGCGATGAAGTCGCGCATTCGGAACTGGGTTACTACCTGGTGCTGCCCGAGCGTAAACGTCGCCAGCGTTTGACCCAGGTATTTGTCGATTGGCTGCAGGCCGAACTGGCCAAGGGACCTGGGGTTTAACTAGCCGTGACTCTTAGGCAGTTCGGCGCGCGTGCCGCTCGATAAGGCTTTGCAGGCGATACAGGTAGGCAAATCCCTGTTCCCAGCGCTGATGCCCTGACGCCACATTGATATGCCCGACGCCGCTGAGGACCACCGCCTCGCTACCCCAGTCACGGGCCAGCTCGCAGGCCCGCGCAGCGCTGGCGGCGGTGTCGTTGTCCGAGCCGAGCAACAGGCTGGGGAAGGGCAGTAAGTGCTGCGGAATCGGCGCAAAGTTCTGCAGTGCTGGCGGGCAGTTGGTCCGTTCGACATCGGCTGGGGCGACCAGCAATGCCGCGCGCACGCGGCGCAGCGACTCCACAGGGGCCTGAGCTGCCCAATGCGCCACGGTGATGCAGCCCAGGCTATGGGCAATCAGGATGGTCGGGCGCGGATCGCAGGCGATGCTGCGCTGCAGTTCGGCGACCCAGTCTTCACGCTTGGGGTTTAGCCAGTCGGCCTGTTCCACCCGGGCGCTGTTCGGCAGGCTGCGCTGCCAGTGGCTCTGCCAATGCTCGTCGGCCGATCCTTGCCAGCCCGGCACTATCAGGTAACGGATAGTTTGGTTGCGCATCGTGCGCCCTCCTGCAGATGTGAATGGCTGCAGTGTAGGGAGGACTGATGAATATCAAAAAGAATAAGAACTTATTTGCTTATGCTCGAAATGTCATTTCTCTGTGCGAGAAGGTCATGGATTGATATATGCAAAAAAATTATATAAATGTTCTCAAATAATATTTTTAAGAATATTGGCGCCTCTCTACTATCCGCTCCACGCCCACTGACTACGGCCGGTTTGCGCCGCTTATAGGGGCTATTTCAAGGAGCATCAGCATGACCGCAACCCTGCAAAACCTTGAAGGTCAGTACGACGCCAGCATCCTGCGCGAGATCCAGGCTGCGCTGAATGGCCTGAAGTTCGGCTCGGTGGAAATCACCGTGCACAACGGCCAGGTCGTGCAGATCGAGCGTAAAGAGAAGTTTCGCCCGCACGCTCAGAGCAATACGAGCAGCTAACTGACACACCGAACGCTACACGCCGCAAAGCCCGACCGGACCACCGGAGGGCGTGCAATGAAAAGAGTCGAGCCCACGCGCACCACGCCGGATAGCCACGGCAGGTGGCGAGAGCATCGACCCATTGAACGCCAACCCCGTATTTGTCCCAGTAGGAGCCGCACCATGTCCATTCGTCATTTCGCCCTCGCTGCCCTGGCCAGCGCCATTTTTGTCGGCCCGGTGGCCGCTGCAGAAACCCTGCTCAACGTGTCTTATGACCCGACCCGCGAGCTGTACAGTGAATTCAACGCCGCGTTCAACACGCACTGGCAAGCCCAGGGCAATGAAGCCATCACCATTCAGCAATCCCATGGTGGCTCGGGCAAGCAGGCCCGGGCGGTAATCGATGGCCTGCGTGCCGATGTGGTAACCCTGGCCCTGGCCGGTGATATCGATGAGCTGTACAAGCTCGGCAAGCTGATTCCGGAAAATTGGCAGGAGCGTCTGCCGCAATCGAGCACGCCGTACACCTCGACCATCGTGTTCCTAGTGCGCAAAGGCAATCCGGAAGGCATCAAGGACTGGGATGATCTGGTCAAGCCGGGCGTGGAAGTCATCACCCCGAACCCGAAAACCTCCGGTGGTGCGCGCTGGAACTTCCTCGCGGCTTGGGCCTACGCCCAGCAGAAATACGGCAGCGAAGCGAAAGCCCAAGAGTTCGTCGAGAAGCTCTACAAGAACGTGCCAGTACTCGACACCGGTGCCCGTGGTTCGACCATTACCTTCGTCAACAACCAGATCGGTGACGTGCTGCTGGCCTGGGAAAACGAAGCCTTCCTGGCATTGAAAGAAGAGGGCGGCGACAACTTCGAAATCGTCGCACCGTCACTGTCGATCTTGGCCGAGCCACCGGTGGCTGTAGTCGATGAAAACGTCGACAAGAAGGGCACCCGCAAAGTGGCTGAGGCCTACCTCAACTACCTGTACAGCGACGAAGGTCAGCGGCTGGCGGCCAAGCACTTCTACCGTCCGCGTAACCAGGCTATTGCCGGTGAGTTCGCCAAGCAGTTCCCGGAACTGAAGCTGGTGACCATCGACAAGGACTTCAACGGTTGGAAAACCGCACAGCCGAAGTTCTTTAACGACGGTGGGGTGTTCGATCAGATCTATCAGGCGCAGTGACGCTACTGCGCTCGGTCATACTGCGTTGAAAGCCGGCTCGGGACTGCTCATTTACAGCCCGTAAACTCCGCGTCCCTCGCCGGCTTTATTCGCAGGCGCTCACCCTACGGGCCAGCCTCTGGCTGTTACTCCCGTCGGTCGTTGCGCCTTGTCTGACCTTCGCTCGCAACGCGTCGTTAGATCGTCGCTTAATAAGCACAAGGCCAAATCATGTCTCGTCGTACTTCCCCGGTCATACCCGGCTTCGGGCTGACGTTGGGTTACACCCTGGTGTATCTCAGCTTGTTGGTGCTGATTCCTCTGGGTGCCATGTTTGTTCACGCCGCTCAGCTCACCTGGGCTGAGTTCTGGGCCATCATTTCCGCACCGCGGGTACTGGCAGCGCTCAAGCTGAGCTTTGCCACTGCCTTCGCGGCCGCTGTGATCAACGGCATTATCGGCACGCTGCTGGCCTGGGCGCTGGTGCGTTACACCTTCCCAGGGCGCAAGGTGATAGAGGCGATGATCGACCTGCCTTTTGCCTTGCCCACCGCCGTTGCCGGTATCGCCCTGACCGCCTTGTATGCCCCGAGCGGCCTGGTCGGTCAGTTCGCCACCGAGCTGGGCTTCAAGATTGCCTACACACCCATCGGCATCACCCTTGCACTGACCTTTGTCACCCTGCCGTTTGTGGTGCGAACCATCCAACCGGTACTGGCTGATATCCCCCGTGAGGTCGAAGAGGCCGCGGCCTGCCTCGGCGCCAAACCGCTGCAGGTGTTTCGCCATGTGCTGCTGCCGGCATTGTTGCCTGCCTGGCTTACCGGCTTTTCCCTGGCGTTTGCCCGTGGCGTTGGCGAGTACGGTTCGGTGATTTTTATCGCCGGCAATATGCCGATGAAGACCGAGATTCTGCCGTTGCTGATCATGGTCAAACTCGACCAGTACGACTACACCGGTGCCACGGCTATTGGCGTGTTGATGCTGGTGGTCTCCTTCATTCTGCTGCTGCTGATCAACCTGCTGCAGCGCCAGATCGCCAAGTCCTGAGGAGGTCGCCATGTCTTCTGTAACCCTAAGCGCGTCAGCCTCGGCCAACGCCGCACGGCGCGGCAATGTGTTCGGTCGCAGGCTGCTGATCATCAGCGCCTGGCTGGTGTTTGTGCTGTTCCTCGTGTTGCCGCTGTTTATCGTGCTGAGCGAAGCGTTGAAGCACGGCTTTGGCACCTTCTTCGGCGCGATCTTCGAGGCGGATGCCATCTCTGCGCTGAAGCTGACCCTGCTCGCCGTGGGCATTTCGGTGCCGCTCAACCTGGTGTTCGGGGTGGCCGCCGCCTGGTGCGTAAGCAAGTACGAGTTCCGCGGCAAGAGCATTCTGGTCACCCTCATCGACCTGCCGTTCTCGGTGTCGCCGGTGATAGCCGGTCTGATCTACGTGCTGCTGTTTGGGGCCCAGGGCTTCTTCGGCCCGTGGCTGCGCGAGCACGATATCCAGATCATCTTCGCCTTGCCGGGCATCGTCCTGGCCACGGTGTTTGTCACCGTGCCCTTTGTCGCCCGCGAGCTGATCCCGCTGATGCAGGAGCAGGGCACTCAGGAGGAGGAGGCCGCACGCCTGCTCGGCGCCAACGGCTGGCAGATGTTCTGGCACGTGACCCTGCCGAATATCAAATGGGGCCTGATCTACGGCGTGGTGCTCTGTACCGCGCGGGCCATGGGCGAGTTTGGCGCGGTCTCGGTGGTCTCAGGGCATATCCGTGGTTACACCAATACGCTGCCGCTGCATGTCGAGATTCTCTACAACGAATACAACCACGTCGCTGCGTTCAGCGTCGCCAGCCTGCTGCTGTTGCTGGCGGTGTTTATCCTGCTGCTCAAGCAGTGGAGCGAGTCACGTATCAACCGCCTGAAAGCCAGCGCTGGCGAGGAATAAGTCATGTCTATCGTAATTTCCAATGTCAGCAAGAACTTCAATGCGTTCAAAGCGCTGAACGATATCAACCTGAATATCCAGAGTGGCGAACTGGTCGCTTTGCTCGGCCCGTCCGGCTGCGGCAAGACCACTTTGCTGCGCATCATCGCCGGCCTGGAAACTCCGGACAGCGGCAGCATCGAGTTCCACGGCGAAGATGTGTCCAACCACGATGTGCGCGACCGTAACGTCGGTTTCGTGTTTCAGCACTACGCGCTGTTCCGCCATATGACCGTGTTCGACAACGTCGCTTTCGGCCTGCGGATGAAGCCCAAGGGCGAGCGGCCGAACGAAAACGTGATCAAGAAGAAGGTCCACGACCTGCTCGATCTGGTGCAGCTCGACTGGCTGGCGGATCGTTATCCCGAGCAGCTTTCCGGTGGTCAGCGCCAGCGCATTGCCCTGGCCCGCGCCCTGGCGGTTGAGCCGAAAGTGCTGCTGCTCGACGAACCCTTTGGGGCCCTGGATGCCAAGGTGCGCAAGGAGCTGCGCCGCTGGCTGGCACGTCTGCACGAAGAAGTGCACCTGACCTCGGTGTTCGTCACCCACGACCAGGAAGAGGCCATGGAGGTGGCGGATCGCATCGTGGTGATGAACAAGGGCGTGGTCGAACAGATCGGCTCGCCGGATGAGGTGTATGAGAAGCCGGCCAGCGATTTCGTTTATCACTTCCTAGGTGATGCCAACCGCTTATATGTCGGCAACGACACCCACGTGCTGTTCCGTCCGCACGAGATTCACCTCTCACGTCAGGCCGAAGCAGGCCACCAGGCCGGCGAAGTACGCGACATCCGCCCGCTCGGCGCAATCACCCGCGTGACCCTCAAAGTTGCCGGGCAGAGCGAGCCTATCGAAGCTGAAGTGGCCAAGGATCACCTTAGCCTGGCCAACCTCACTCGCGGTGAAACGCTGTACTTCAAACCTAAAGCGGGGCAGCCATTGATTCAGCAGCGCTAAGTTCAGGCGTGTAAAACCAACAAGGAGCGCAATGCGCTCCTTGTTGGTTCTTGCGGCAAGCTATTTGCGCTGCCACATACCTTCAAGCTGGATGTACTGCCCGGCTGGGGTCTTGTCGATTGCCTTCTGCCCGGCAATGGCTTCCACATCACTGAGCTGGATGCCGTTCTGCGCCGCCAGCTTCTGGTATTCGGCGCGCCGCGCCTGGTTGATCAACTGGGCGATTTCGGCGGCCTGGCCACCGTTACTGACCACGCCCAGATAGCCATTGGGCATTTCGCCCAATTGGCCGCTGGCTTTGGCGTCGCTCAGGGCCGACATGGCTTCGTTGAGGTTTAGGGCTACGGCCGGCAGGCTCAGGCTGAGCAGCAGTAACAGGCTGGCAAGGCGCTTATAAATATTCATGTTCGGGCTCCTTAGAACAATCCGCTGGATTCGCTGAACATGCTGTCCAGGGCTTTATCCACCTTGATATAGATTTCGTGCTCGATCTTCACATTGAGGTTGATGTTGATCGGCTCATTGGGCATCGCCAGCTGTACGGTCGGGGTGCAGGCCGTACTGAACAGCCCTAGTAGCAGGACGGCGAAACAACTACGCAAGCGCATGGCGCTTCTCCTTGGTCATGGCTCTGTCGGGGCCGTTTTGGCGTTGCGTTCCAGCATACGCTGTTGCACGCGCTGCTTGATGATATCGCTGACTTTGTCGGTCAGTTGCAGGCTGGCCAGCAGGGTCGGAATGTCTTCTTCCAGGTTGATATTGAAGTGGATCGGTCGGCCTTGTTCGATGGCCGGGTTCTGTCCCTCCAGGCGCATGGCCAAAGCCAACTTGCCTTGCTGATCGTAGTTGACCTGGCTGCTCAGAGTCGTAAAGCGAAAATCCTCTAGCGATTGGGTCACCAGCTGCATCGCTGGGTTGCTGCGGCCGAGGGCGCGAATGCGTTCGGAGTGGAACTGCAGTTTGCCGCCCGGTGCGCGTGCGCTGAGTTGGCCTTGTTCGATGGTCACGCCCTGGCTGCTAATCTGCAGCGGCAGACGACCATCGAGGGTACCGGTACCCGCCAGGCCCTCTGTGGGATAGAGGATAAACAGCTGCTCAAGTTCCAGGCCCTGCACCTGTACGGGAAATAGCAGCGGTTCGGCGGCCAGGCTCCATTGCCCGGGCGTCAGTTGCAGCTTGCCGCCCATCAGCGCTGCTTCGGCCTGGCGTAGCTGCAGCTGGCCTTGGGTCGGTGTTTGCAGCGCTGCGCTGTAGCTGCCGCTGAGCTGCAGCGGGCCCAGCGGTATGCCGGGGTTGGCCTGAGCCAGGCGCAGCTCGCTCAACTCAAGCTGCAGCTGTTTGGGGTCGACTCGCACATTGATACGGCTGTCCAGTCCGTCTAACGCGGTGCGGTCATAAATCCCGCCCAGGCCCTTGCCGGTAAGTTCGAGTTTGACCGTGGGCAGCTGTTGATCGCTGGCCAGAGTGAGGCTGGCGTTGGCATTCAGGCGACCGTTGTTCAGCTCCAGCAGGACTGGCCATGCCGTGAAGCTGTCTTTTAAGGGGTTGCCGCTGCGCAGAAACAGTTCCGTCAGTTGTGCTTGCAGGCTTAGGCCCTTGGCGCTGCTGTGTTGCGCCTGCAGCTTGAGTTGCAGGCCGGCATCGTTGCGCAGTGTGCCGTCCAGCTCCGCCTGCAGTTGGTTGGCAGTCACAGGGCCTTGCCAGTACCAGCGCTGGGGCTGCAATTGCCCATGCTGCAGCTGCGTACTCAGGTCGAGAGGTCCTTTTAGCTGCCAGTCGAGCAGTGCGCCTGCCGTTAGTTGGGCCTGCAGCTGCAGCCCGCTGCTGCTGGCCTTGAGCTGTTGCGCCTGAACATCCGCACCGCGCAGGTGCTGCAGGCTGAGCTGTGAGCCTTTGCCGAGGGCCAGATCCAACTGCTGCGGGTCCAGATAGGCGTCGAGTTGCAACTGCGTCTGCAGCGCGCCGATCTTCCAGCCCTCCAGCTGAAATGCCGGGGTGGATGCATTTAGGCTGCCGCTCAGCAGTTGCAAGCCCCAGGGCAAGCCATTGGCCAGGGCCAGCGTTCCCTGCAGCTCGAATTGGCTGCGGCCTTGACCCTTTAACAGCAGTTGCAGGGGCAGGGCGCGACCAACCAGTTGTGGAGCCAGGTTGTCGGGCGTTTGCGTGGCCTGGATTTTTAGCTGCAGCGCTTCGGGATGCAGTTCCGCTGGTACGCCACTGATAAGGTCATTGGCTATCTGCTTGAGGTGGAGGTCGGCGTTCAGGCTATCGGCCAGCCACTGCCCATCCAGCGCCTGGGCGGACAAATCGAAGCTGCCCTGCAACTGACCGAGCGCGGGAATGGGCCAGGGCTCTGGCAGGTTGGCGCTGGCTTGCAACTGGCCGCTGGCCTGCTGCAGCTGCGCCAAATTAAGTGGACCAGGTGCAGGCTGCAGTTGCCAGCTTGCCTTTAGCTGCGCTGCTGTCGGAGCCTTAGGCAGTGTGTCTGCGGCGTTGGGCAGCCATTGGCTTAGCCAGCTTTGCAGCACCGCGCTTTGCTGCAGATCGCCATTGAAATCACCTTGCCAGAGTTGCCCGGAGGCGCTCTGTTGCAGGCTGCTGCTGAGCTGCAGTTGCGCTTGTTGATTGATTGCTAGGCTTAGCTGCAGCGCTGCAGTTGTGGCGTCGCCCTGTAGTTGCGCGTGCCAACTCAGCTGGTCCTGCTGATGTTGCAGATTGAGCAGCGCATCAAGCTGCGCTGCTTGTTTAAGCAGCTGCAGATCGCCCAGCAACTGGCAGCGCGTATCGGCGCAGGGCAGCTCGATCTGCAGCGCATCAATCTGCACGCGTTGCGGCAATAGGCTGATAACGGCGGCGAGCTGCTCCAGCGGCACCTCAAAATCCGTCCTGTCTTTGGCTGCTGGCGCTGGTTGAGTTGGCAGGTTCAGGTGCAGGCTGGTGATGTGCACCTGCTGCCAGAAGGGCAGCGCGAGGCTAAAGCCGCTCCAGTGCAATTGCAGCTGTTGCAGCTGCACTGCGCCGCTGGGGTGCTGCAGGCTGAGCTGGTCAAGCTGGAGGCCCTGGGTGGATAGGCCCAGACCGCGCCATTCGAGGTTTTCGATCTGCTCGCGTTCGAGCAGACGATTCAGGCTCAGGTAGCCGTAAGCGCTAAGCAGTACGAGTAGTAAAACCAGGCAACTGATAAGTCGCAGCCAGGTGCGCCGGCTGGGCATAAGCACTGATCCATAGTGGGGGAGTTGCGTGGCAGGACGTTAACCCATGTCTGGCAGGCTGCCAATCACAGGTTATTCTGTTCTGTGTAATTACAGCATTTAGTGTTATTTTTGATGTAAACAGACATTGTGAAGTAGGAGGCCGTGATGAGCGCATTGATTCGACCGGTTGCCGACGCCGATGCGGTGCTGGCCAAAGCGCTGCTCAATACCCGTGAACAGTTGGGGCTTACCCAGCAGGAACTGGCGGACATCATTGGTGTACACCGCACAGCGATCTCGCGCTGGGCTGATGGTGGCCTGCGCGTGCACAGCAAGACCGGTGAGCTGGCCTTGCTGCTGGTGCGTGTATACCGCTCACTGTTTGCCCTGTTTGGCGGCAATTTGCCGGATATGCAGCATTTTCTGCGCACCGATAACCGCCATCTGGATGCACCGCCCTTATCCCTGATGATGCAGGTGCAGGGGTTGGTGCGGGTGGTGGAGTACCTCGATGCGATTCGTGGCAAGGGTTGAGTCGTAACCAGTAAGCGCAGTACCCAACAATAATAAAAGTTAAGGACAACGCCACCATGGATATCTGGCAACACTGCCAAGGCCCTGCTCAGATAAAACCGCTACGTGGGCGCCTGGTGCGTCTGGTCGAGAGCCAGGCTCAGGTCGCTACTCTGCAACTGGTCGATACCCTCGCCGAACAGGCGCTGCTTGAGGAGTTGCTGGAAACCAGCAAGCCGCCCCTGCCGCAGAGCGCCGAGCCGTTGCATTACCTGCTGAAAACCCCGTTCCGTTATCCGCCGCTGCGCTGGGGCTCGCGCTTTGGTTCGGTGCATGAGCCGAGCCTGTTCTATGGCGCGCTGCGTATCGACACCGCCATGGCCGAGGCGGCGTATTACCGCTTTCTGCTCTGGGATGGCATGAGCATCGCGCCGCCTAGCGGGCGCATCCTTTCCGAGCATTGCACCTTCGAGGCGCGCTATCAGGTTGAGCGCGGTATTCAGTTGCAGCATCCGCCGTTTGCGGATTTCCAGGCCGAGCTCTGTCACGCCAGCGCTTATCAACCCTGTCAGGCGGTGGGTGCAGCCATGCGCGGGGCAGGGGTTGAGGCGTTCGAATACCGTTCGGCGCGCTGCCCGCTGAAGGGCAACAACGTTGCGCTATTTGTCCCAGGCGCTTTGGCAGAAAAGCGCCCGCGCAACCTACTGAGCTGGCTGTGCGAAACCACCGACGACTATGTTGCCTTCAAAAATGCCCAGGTTCCGGATACCCCCAGAGTCTTTCGCCTGGATGCCTATCAGGTGGATGGCCGCCTGCCGCGCCCGGCCTAGACAGGGCGGCTTTTTCAAGGCGTTTTTGCCCTGAAAAAGGGCAGTGCGACGGCGTGACGCAGCGACTTGTGCACAATTGCGATGCGCCTTGTCAAGCAGGATGCAGTGCTTGACGTAAACCCTTGATTCTTTTTATTGATTTTATAAGTCAATGAAATATATAGATTTTTTACGCTGGTGAAAAAATCACCAGTTTGACCTTGGGCCCCACGCCATAGGCGCTGAGAGCGCTTGCTCCCATGTTATCCACGAAGTTATCCACAGCTTCTGTGGATTAACCCGAGCGCTTGCTCTAGACCGCTGGTTGGCACTTTTTTGCAAGGCTTTACCTTGGCGAAAAAAGGAGTAGAGTTGCGCGCCTTCCCGGCTACCGCTGCTTTTTATGCCTCGCGCAATCACTCGACTACCTCTCGCTTCAACCTCGGTTCCTCGCCTGCCTACCCGTGTGGCGCTCTGGCTACTGGACAGTCCTCGCCTCGGTCATGCCCCTAGCGTCAAACGCTTTGCTGGTCATCTGCTCAAGCAGCCTGCTTTGCAGGGCGTGGTGCAGGCACAGAGTCGACTGGGGCAGATGCTTTGTCGTGATTGCGGCAACCCGCGTGATCGGCGCATGGGTTTTGAGCTGCTGCGCCAGGCCGCCCGCGCCGGCGATATGGGCGCCCAGCTGGAACTTGGCCAGCTGTATAGCCAGCCGCGCAACAATGAACCGCAACAGGCACGGCATTGGCTGGAACTGGCTGCGGGGCAAGGTTCTCTAGAGGCGCAGCAACTGCTTAAACAGCTCTGACGCAGTCTGGAGTACTGGTTATACTGCCAGTACTTTTCTGCGGAGCTGCTTATGCCCATCGATCTGTCCACCGCGTTGGCACCTGCGTTGCTCGGCTTTGCCGCCGCAGCACTTCCTCTTCTATATATGGCCTGGTCGCTGCAACGCCGTTTGGCCAGTCAGCAGCTGGAATTCAGCCTGCTACAAGAGCGTCTGAATAATGCGCAGCTGGCTCAGACCGGCCTGACGGCGCAGCTGGATGATTGTCGCGAGGAATTCGCCGAGATCAGCGAGATCAAGGCCGATCAGCAGGCCGAACTGGCAGCGCTGCGCCGTGAAGCCGACTTGCTGCAACAGGAGCGGCAGATCGCCCGCGAAGCCGCTCAGGCTTGGAGCAATCAGCGCGAACAGCAGGAAGCTGAAATCCGCCGCCTGGATGCCCAGCGCGCGGCCCTCAGCGCCGAACTCAAAGAACAGCAAGACAGCCATCAACAGCGCCTGAGCGACCTACAGGGCTCGCGCGATGAGCTGCGTGCGCAGTTTGCCGAACTGGCCGGGAAGATCTTCGATGAGCGCGAGCAGCGTTTTGCCGAGACCAGCCAGCAACAGCTCGGCCAGTTGCTCGATCCGCTCAAGGAGCGCATCCAGTCTTTCGAAAAACGTGTGGAAGAAAGCTATCAGCAGGAAGCCCGCGAGCGCTTTTCCCTGGGCAAGGAACTGGAGCGACTGCAACAGCTCAACCAGCGCCTGGGTGATGAGGCGACCAACCTGACCCGAGCGCTCAAGGGCCAGAAAACCCAGGGCAACTGGGGCGAGTTGGTGCTGGAGCGAGTGTTGGAACACGCCGGCCTGGAGAAGGGGCGCGAGTACCAGACCCAGGTCAGCCTGAAGAGCGCCGATGGCGAACGTTTCCAGCCGGATGTGCTGATTCAGCTGCCCGGCGATAAGCAGGTGGTGGTGGACGCCAAGGTCAGCCTCACCGCTTACCAGCAATATATTGCCGCTGAAGACGACGCGAGCCGGCAGCTGTCGCTGAAGCAGCATGTGCTGTCGCTACGCAGCCATTTGAAGGGCTTGTCGCTAAAGGACTACCAGCGTCTGGAAGGCCTGCACAGCCTGGATTTCGTCCTGTTGTTCGTGCCGATCGAAGCAGCTTTCGCCGCAGCATTGCAGGCTGATCCGGGTTTGTTTCAGGAGGCTTTCGATCAACATATCGTGATCGTCAGCCCGACCACGCTGCTGGCCACCTTGCGGGTGATCGACAGCCTGTGGCGGCAGGAGCGGCAGAGCCAGAACGCCCGCGAGATTGCCGAGCGCGCCGGGGCGCTATACGACAAGTTCGTCGCCTTTATTCAGGATCTGGATGAAGTCGGTGCGCGTTTGCAGCAACTGGATAAGGCCTATGCCGGCGCGCGCAACAAGCTCTGCGACGGGCGCGGCAATATCATCAGTCGGGTGGAAAACCTCAAGTTGCTCGGCGCTCGCGCCAGCAAGAGCCTGTCTGCCGAGTTGCTCGAACAGGCGGCCGGGGTGATGGTGCTGGATGATGAAGCCGCCGAGTAGGGCGCGCTACTGTTGGTTGACGAGCTATCAGGCTGTGACCTGGGCTTTTTCTGCTGCCGCGCGTTGCGCCGCCGGTGAGTTGGCCAGGTAGTCCAGCGCCACGCGGATATCACCTTCGGTGCGTGGGTGATAGCTGGGGTTGAAATAGCGCAACACCGAGCGGCCAATGCTGCCCATGCGCGGGAGCAAGCCACGCTTGCCCAGGTGATACCACAGGCGCAGAAAGCCAGGGCGGTAACGGGTGACGGGGTCCTGGCGCATCATGGTTTTCATCCCGGTACTGAACAGGAAGATCAGCGCTGGCGTGGCAATCAGCATATACACCCAGCGCATCAACAGACTGCCACCTATGTGTACGTGCAGGTCGTGGGCCACGCTGCGGTGCTCAACTTCCTCGGCGCCGTGCCAGCGCAGCAGGTCGAGCATCACTGGGTCGGCGTGATCCAGGTTGCGGGTGGTGATGATCCAGTCGCCCAGTACACAGGTGAAGTGTTCCACCGCGGCGATCAGCCCGACCCGCTGACGCAGCCACCAGGGCTGCAGAAAGCGGCTGATGGCGTTATCGCCCAGCGGGTGATCGCACAGCACACGCTCGAATAGCCAGTGGATCGGTCCGGTGAACGGCGTTGGGTCGATGCCGTGGCGCAGCAGGTAGGGTGTTAGTGCGCTGTAGTGGGCGCGGGCGTGCTGTGCTTCCTGTTTGACGAAGCCTTGTACGTCCTCGCGTAGTTGCGGGTCGCTGACCAGAGGCAGGGCCTTGTTGTAGACCCGGCAGAACCAGAACTCGCCGGCCGGCAGGATCAGATGCAGGCTGTTCATGATATGCGAGGCTTCCGGCTCGTTCGGCACCCAGTGCAGCGGCGTGTTGGCAAAGTCGAAACGTACTTTGCGTTGTTCCAGGCGGTGCTGTTCGCTCATATCGACTCTCCTTATCAACTCGCCAGATTCACGCGGGCGGGCGTATTGCTGCCTGCGCCGCTTTGTACCTGAGCGGTGAACTCACGTAGCCAGACTGCCAGTTGCTGCGGTTCGGCCAGCAGCTGCCAGTGCCCAGCGTTCACCTCGCGCCGTTGCAGCGTCGGTGCCCAATGCTGCAGCTGGTCGAACAGTTGCGGGCGTACGAAGCGGTCGCGGGTCGGCACGATTAGTTGCACCGACACCTGGGTGTGGCGCAGGCGCGGCTGGAACAGGCTGCGGATAAAGTTGGCGCGGTACAGCTTGACCCCGTGCACACCGTCGGAGCGCTGGCTGCTGCTGATCGGCACATTACGTAGCCCTTCGATCTTGTGCAGCAGTTGTGGCCAGGCGCGGTCCAGGCCCAGGCGCCAGGTCAGCTCGGGCAACAGCGGAGTGTGAAACAGTGCGATATACCAAGAGCTGAGCAACTGACCGAGCACCTGCAGCAGTGCGCGCGGAGTCTTCTGCTTGAGTTTGTCGCGCATCCAGTGGCCGACATGGTCCAGGCAAGGCCCGGAGATGCTGGTATAGGAGGCCAGTAATGGTTGAATACGCGGCTCGGTGACCGCTTCCCAGGCCTGAATCGAGCCCCAGTCATGGGCCACCAGATGCACCGGCTGGTCGGGGCTGAGGGCCTTGATCACCGCCTCCAGATCATTGGCCAGCTTTGCCAGGTGATAGTCCAGGCGCTTGCGTGGAATATCCGATGCGCCAAAGCCGCGCACATCGTAGGCAATGATCTGGTAATCATCTGCCAGCTCGCGCACCAGAGGTAACCAGATTTCGTGGTTGTCCGGGTAGCCGTGCACCAGCAGCAGAGTCGGGCCGTTCGGGTTACCCCAGCGATAGGCCGCTAATTGCACACCATCACCCTGAACCCATAGCTGCTCGGCCTGCAGCTCTTTATTGGGCAGCACTGCTGGCGCGTTCATACGACTGCCCAATGCAGAGCGAGCGTTAGTGAGTAGCGCTGGGTGATGAAGGCGAGGTCGATGGGCATGCGGCGTCTCCGGATTGTCATGGCTGACCGTTACATCATTTGATGTCTCGGGCAGTGTTGGACGCTCGGGAGGTATCTGCCTAGCCAACTTTTGGGCTAACAGCAGGGCCTGTTACGGTGTTACTGAGGAGGCTGGAGCCCCTCTGCAATAGGGCTGTGCGCGGGTCGTGCGTGGGCAGCTGAGTCGCTTGGCAAAGCAAGTCCAGCCCTTGGTTGGGGGGATTGTTGCCGTATTTCAGGGGCGGCTATGAAAGCAGCAGTAGTGCCGCCGCGCCGGCCAGCAAGCCGGCAGCCATCACCGGCAGGGTCATTAGCGCCAGCTTGCGGCCACCGATCAGGGCGACCAGAAAGCCTTTGACCAGGCTGTTGCTGAGCGCGGCGAGAAAGATCCCCTGCACCGCTACCTGAGCATGCAATTCGCCCTTGGCGCTGCGGGCTAGCGACAGGGTGATGGCATCCACATCGGCCAGCCCCGAGAGCAGCGCCACCAGATAAACGCCGACATCGCCGAGCCAGTGCTGCGCGCCTTCGACCATCAACAGAATCAACGCCAGCAACGCGGCAAAGCGCAGCGCAGGGCCCAACTCGAAGGGGTTTTTCAGCGGCGGTTCAGCCTGTTCTTCGCTCTCCGTTCCGGCGCGGCGGTAGTACAGCAGCGCGCCGCCGGCATACACCAGAGTGGCGATACCTAAAGGCCAGACCAGTTGTGGCAGCAGGCTGGCGTTGACCAGGCCGACTTCCAGCAGCACGCGCGGAAACATCAGCGCCGAGGTGGCGAGCAGGCCGCAGGCGAGGATTGCTTGCAGATTGCGCCCCTGAGCCAGGCGCGCCAGGGTCACGGTCATAGCGGTAGACGAGACCACGCCGCCGAGTAGCGCGGTGATCAGCAGGCCATGGCGCGTGCCCACTAGACGAATCGCCACATAGGCGGCAAAGCCGATGCTGGCGATCAGCACCACCATCCACCAGATGGCGTAGGGGTTGAAGGCCTGCCAGGGTCCATAGCCCTGGTTGGGCAGCGCCGGCAGCAACACCAGGGAAATAAACAGCAGCTTCAGTGCGCCGGACACCTCCGCCTCGCTGAGCCGTTGCAGGGCGCCGTGCAGGGATTGCTTGAGGCTCAGCAGCAGTGCCACCGCCACTGCCCCGGCCGCCGCCAGCCCGGCATAACCGGCCATGGCCAGGCTGCCGAGCAGAAAGGTGATCAACAGCGCTACTTCGCTGGTCAGGCCCAAGTCGCCCAGGCGTTGCAGTTCGCCAAAGTAGGAGGCCACCACCAGCAAGGCAAAACCGCTGAAGATCACCGCCCAGGTGGCCACGCCGAAGTGTTCACCGAGCAGCATGGCAAAGGCTCCCAGCAGGCTGCTCAGGGCGAAGGTGCGAATCCCCGCGACCAGCTGCGTGTCCTCGGTATTGCGTCCCTGCCAGCCGCGTTCGGCACCAATCAGCAGGCCGGCGGCCAGGGCGCTGGCGAAGTTCAGCAGGGTATCGAGGGCTTCCGGCATGAGCAGATCCTGGGCGGGTAATGCTGGCAGTCTAGCCAGTGGGCCACGCGCTGTATTGCGGCAGGTCAGCCAGCGGCGTTATTGCTGCGCAAGATTGTTCAAGACGCCGCGATCGGGATGCGCCAGGCTATGCAGCAAAGGAGGGCGCATGAGCCGTTTACAGCAGTTTCTCTATGGGTGTCGCGACAGCATTCCGATGATTGTCGGGATTCTGCCGTTTGGTCTGATCTATGGCGCGTTGGCCAGCCTGGCTGGGCTGAGCCTGGGGCAGGCGGTCGGTATGTCCCTGCTGGTGTATGCCGGCTCGGCGCAGTTTATTGCCATCAGCCTGCTGACCCTGGGCAGCGGCGCGGTGGTGATTTTGCTCACCACGCTGGTGGTCAATCTACGCCATGTGCTCTATAGCGCGGCGCTGCAACCCTATGTCGGCAGGCTGTCGCAGCGTTGGCGGGTGCCGCTGGCGTTTGGTTTAACCGATGAAACCTTCGCCGTGGTGCAGCGCCGTTACCTGGCGCGCGGTATGACTGAGCACGGCCAGTGGTATCACGCCGGTGTGGCGTTGGCGCTGTACCTGTCCTGGGTGTCGAGCTCGCTGGTGGGTGCATTGTTTGGTCAGAGCGTGCCGAACCTGGCGGACTGGGGGCTGGACTTCGCCATGCTGGCGACCTTTATCGGCATTGTGGTGCCGGCGCTGCGCAATCAACCGCAGATTGCTGCAGCTCTGGTAGCCGGTGCGGTGGCGCTGCTGTGCCACGCCTGGCCGTACAAGCTGGGGCTGATGGCGGCCGCATTCAGCGGCATTGCGGTCGGTGTGGGGCTGGAGCGCTGCAAAACGCCGGTGACTGTCGGGGAGGGCGCGTGATGGCTATCTGGATGCTGATTCTCGGCATGGCGCTGATCACCTTTGCGATTCGTTACAGCCTGTTTGCCTTTCCCGATCTGCGTTTCCCGCCGCTGGTACGCCAGGGCCTGCATTACGTGCCGACCGCCGTGCTGAGCGCCATCGTGCTGCCGGGCATGCTGCTTCCCGATGGTCAGCAGTGGGCCTTCAACCTGGACAATGCCTATCTGTTGGCGGGGTTGGTGACTATTGCCATCGCCGCGCTGACCCGGCATTTGCTGGCTACCATCGGCGGCGGCCTGCTGGTGTTCTTTATAGTGCGTTGGTTGTTGGGTCAGTTGCCCCTGTAAGCAGGGTTATTTGCCGCCTGCATTTGTAGAAAATGCAGCAAAAGGCATGTTTCGCTGTGGCTTTGTGGGGTGTTCTTGCAGTCAAATGCCTGACAACCCGCTTGGCCACTGCAGACAGGTACACGGACGATGACCGAACAATCACAATTCGCATTGCTGGGTAAAAAGCGCTTTTTGCCGTTTTTCATCACTCAGCTGCTGGGTGCTTTCAACGACAACATCTTTAAGCAATCACTGATTCTCGCCATTCTGTTCAAGATCAGCTCCGGGGCCGACAAGGCCTTGCTAGTCAACCTCTGCGCGCTGCTGTTTATCCTGCCGTTCTTCCTGTTCTCGGCCCTCGGCGGCCAGTTTGGTGAGAAGTTCGCCAAGGACTCGCTGATCCGCAAGATCAAGTTCGCCGAGATCGTGATCATGCTGCTGGGCGCCGTCGGTGTGCTGCTCGGCAACTTGCCAATGATGCTCGCGGTGCTGTTTGCCATGGGCACGCAGTCGGCGCTGTTCGGTCCGGTGAAGTATTCGATTTTGCCGCAGCACCTTGAAGAACAAGAGCTGGTGGGCGGCAACGCGCTGGTGGAAATGGGCACCTTCCTGGCCATCCTCGCTGGCACCATTGGCGCGGGCATCATCATGGCCAGCAGCGGTTACGCGCATATCGTCGCGGCTTGTGTGGTGCTGGTGGCGGTGTTCGGTTATTTGGCCAGTCGCGGCATTCCTGCTGCATCCGCGGCGATGCCGCAGCTCAAACTGGATTGGAACATCCTGCGTCAGTCCTGGCTGATCATGAAACTCGGCCTGGGCCAGCGCCCAGCCGTGTCGCGCTCGCTGGTGGGCAACTCCTGGTTCTGGTTTCTCGGCGCGGTGTACCTGACGCAGATTCCGGCCTATGCCAAAGAGTTGCTGTACGGCGATGAAAGCGTGGTCACGCTGATTCTCACCGTGTTTTCGGTGGGCATCGCACTGGGCTCGATGCTCTGTGAGCGTATGAGTGGGCACAAGGTGGAAATCGGCCTGGTGCCGTTCGGCTCGATCGGCCTGACCCTGTTCGGTATTCTGCTGTGGTGGTTTTCCGGTGGCTTCCCTGAGGCCGCAGTGGCGCATGACTGGCTGGCGGTGCTGAGTTATGGCCAGGCCTGGTGGATTCTCGGCTCGATCCTCGGCATCGGCCTGTTCGGCGGCTTCTATATCGTGCCGCTGTATGCGCTGATCCAGTCGCGCACGGTGGAGCATGAGCGGGCGCGGGTGATCGCGGCCAACAACATTCTCAATGCGCTGTTTATGGTGATCTCGGCGATTGTCTCGATCTTGTTTCTCAGCGTCGCCGAACTGTCGATTCCGCAGCTGTTCCTGACCATTTCGCTGATGAACATCGCGGTCAACAGCTACATCTTCAAGATCGTTCCCGAATTCAGCATGCGCTTTATGATCTGGCTGCTCAGCCACTCGATGTACCGGGTTGAGCACAAGGGATTGGAGGCCATTCCTGATGAAGGCGCGGCGGTGCTGGTGTGCAATCACGTGTCGTTTGTCGATGCGCTGCTGATCGGCGGTGCGGTGCGGCGGCCGGTGCGCTTTGTCATGTACTACAAGATCTACAACCTACCGGTGCTCAACTTCATCTTCCGTACCGCCGGCACCGTGCCGATTGCCGGGCGCAACGAAGACCTGCTGATCTATGACGCCGCGTTCAAGAAAATCGCCGAATACCTGCGCAATGGTGAAGTGGTGTGCATCTTCCCTGAGGGCAAACTGACCACCGATGGCGAACTGAATGAGTTCAAGAACGGTATCGAGCGCATCGTCGAAGCCAACCCGGTGCCGGTGATTCCCATGGCGCTACAGGGCTTGTGGGGCAGCTTTTTCAGCCGTGATCCGCACAAAGGCTTGTTCAAGCGCCTGTGGTCACGCATCACCCTGGTGGCCGGTACGCCGATAGCGCCCGAGCTGGTCAAACGCGAGTTGCTGCAGGCACAGGTGGCTGAGTTGCGGGGTGAGCGGCGCTAAACCGTTGATGTAAAAAAGCCCGCCAATTGGCGGGCTTTTTTGTGCAGCTTGAGTGGCTAGTGGCTGAGTTTTAGCCCGATCAGGCCGCAAACGATCAGCGCCACGCTGGCGATACGCAGCAGCGTCACAGTTTCGCCAAACAGCATGATGCCGGCAATCACCGTACCTACAGCGCCGACACCGGTCCAGATTGCATAGGCGGTGCCCAGGGGCAATTCCTTCATGGCCAGGCCCAGCAATGCCAGGCTGACGATGATCGCCGCAACAGTCAGTAGAGTGGGGATAGGGCGGGTAAAGCCGTCGGTGTATTTCAGGCCAACAGCCCAGCCTACTTCGAACAGGCCGGCCAGCAGCAGAATGAACCAGGACATACAAACCTCCACAAAAAATAGAGGGGCCGTCCCGTGGTGATCACTCGCAGAGTGGTGAGGTCGTCCTCACGCTGTGCAATATTTTGCACATTGGCAGGGGGAGGGCAAGCCGCAGAGGACCAGTGGTCTGTTTCTCTGGTTCCTCTACGGCCGTGCAGCGGCTTAGATCCCCTGCGGAATCTCTTCGCCGCCCAGGGCTTCGAACAGCGCCGGGAGGAAGTCCACCAGGGTCAGCATCATCAGGGTGAAGCTGGCGTCCTGCTGGCCGAGGTCATCGTCGCCACCGTCCTGTTCGGCTTGATCCTGCAGCAGGTCTTCAAAGCGCAGGCGCTTGACCACCAGCTTGTCGTCCAGCATGAAGGACAGCTTGTCCTGCCAGGCCAGGGACAGTTGAGTGACCTGCTTGCCTGAGCTCATGTGCAGCTGGATTTCGTCGCTGGTCAGGTCCTGGCGCTTGCAGCGCACCACGCCGCCATCTTCATGGGTGTCGCGCAGTTCGCACTCATCCAGCACGTGGAAGTCCGGGGCGGCTTGCTGCACCTTGACCCAGTCGGTGAGGGTGGCGCTTGGCGCAATCTTCACGGTCAGCGGACGTACCGGCAGCGAGCCGATGGCTTCGCGCAGGGTCGACAGCAGGTCTTCGGCGCGCTTGGCGCTGGCCGAGTCGACCAGAATCAGGCCCTGTTTCGGCGCGATGGCGGCGAAGGTAGCGGATTTGCGGATAAAGGCGCGTGGCAGGAAGGTCTGCACGATGTCGTCCTTGAGTTGATCGCGCTCCTTCTTGTAGACCTTGCGCATCTGCTCGGCTTCGATTTCGTCGACCTTGTCCTTCAGCGCATCGCGCACCACGCTGCCGGGCAGGATGCGTTCTTCCTTGCGTGCGGCGATCAGCAGGAAATCACCGCTGACGTGTACCAGTGGCGCATCGCCGCCTTTGCCGAAGGGCGCGATAAAGCCGTAGGTGCTGAGTTCCTGACTGGCGCACGAGCGGGCCGGTTTGGCTGAGAGGGCCGTTTCGAGCGCCTCGGCATCAAACGGGATGTCCTGGGTGAGGCGATAGACCAGCAGGTTACGAAACCACATAAGAGGGTGTATCTCCATTAACAGACCCGCCGGCAGCGGCAGGTATCACAAGTCGTCAGTACCCTATGTGGGTGCTGTTTCAGGTTGGCCGAAGCGGTATGACCCGCTGGGCAACCTGTGCGTTGCATTCGGGGCGCATTATTCCCCCGAGCGGTGCCTGAGGCCAAGTCTGCGCTAAGCCTTTGCTGCATCAATAAAAAATTTTAAAAACAGTGCTTGCCAAGGTGTCGATGGCTCTCTAGAATGCGCCCCACTTCGAGAGTGAAGGGTGATTAGCTCAGCTGGGAGAGCATCTGCCTTACAAGCAGAGGGTCGGCGGTTCGATCCCGTCATCACCCACCAACTCGCTTTTTGAAGTTACGCGCAGCGGTAGTTCAGTCGGTTAGAATACCGGCCTGTCACGCCGGGGGTCGCGGGTTCGAGTCCCGTCCGCTGCGCCATTTTTATCCTCGCTTCATCCCCTCTGTGACATATCGCAACACCTCGCAAAATCCTTTCTGAATTATCAGCTAAACATCTGAACTTATACGCATTTTCTGTCTCCTAACACGGTAGCCAGTGATCGCGGCAGCCTGCTAAGCTCGCGCTTTCACACCATTAGCCCTAGGGCGCACCGGACAAGGAACAAGCATGAAACAGCATCGTTTAGCAGCGGCGGTCGCCCTGGTAGGTTTGGTTCTCGCAGGTTGCGATTCGCAAACCAGCGAAATCACTCTGGAAACCCCAGCACAGAAAGCGTCCTACGGTATCGGCCTGAACATGGGCAAAAGCCTGGCTCAGGAAGGCATGGATGACCTGGATTCCAACGCCGTTGCTCAAGGCATCGAAGACGCCATTGGCAAGAAAGAACAGCGCCTGAAAGACGAAGAGCTGATCGAAGCCTTCGCCTTCCTGCAAAAACGTGCCGAAGAGCGCATGGTTACTCTGAACGAAGAGTCGGCCAAAGCCGGCAAGAAGTTCCTGGAAGACAACGCCAAGCGTGAAGGCGTGACCACCACCGCTTCCGGCCTGCAGTACGAAGTTGTGAAGAAGGCCGACGGCGCTCAGCCGAAAGCCACCGACGTGGTGACTGTTCATTACGAAGGCAAGCTGACCGATGGCAGCGTGTTCGACAGCTCGGTTGAGCGTGGCAGCCCGATTGATCTGCCAGTTAACGGCGTGATCCCAGGTTGGGTTGAAGGTTTGCAGCTGATGCATGTTGGCGAGAAGTACAAACTCTACATCCCAAGCGAGCTGGCTTACGGCGAGCAGAGCCCGACTCCGGCGATTCCAGCCAACTCGGTGCTGGTGTTTGATCTGGAGCTGATTGCGATCAAAGACGCAGCCACTCAAGAGTAATTTCTAGCGTTTCCCGCAGCGCCCCGTCTCGACGGGGCGTTGTCGTTTCTACTGGTCACAATCTGCACTTTTCGCTTGACTGAGGGGTCTTAAAAGACGTGTGTAGGCGGTGTGGTGTTACGGTTATGCACATTTCCCAGATTGGCCGTGACGGGTTATGGTAACTCTCTTGAAGAAACCCTTTGCCATTTTTAACTTATTGATTTATATGGTTTTTTACTGTGTGGGCAAAAAATGTCCGATCTGTGGCGAGGCCGCATGGGCTGGGCGTTTGCCAGGGTTATCGAGAAACTGTTCACAAGGTTATCCACAGCTTTAGTGGATAACCATGGCCAGCCCAGCGGGCACGCGGGGTTGCCGGGAGAGGGCGATGAAAACACCGAAAAATTTCGCGCGTTACCAGTTTTTGGCAAAGCGTTTCCTCAAAGCCGGACGGTTACCGACGTTGCTGTTATCGGTCGCTCGAAAGCGTGAAAAACTTGGCAATGGCTTTGCTGGATTGGCCGATCAGCTGAAGCAACTGCAGGCGCTTTGCCTGGCCTGGTGGCGTGGTGAATATCGGGCAATCGATTCCCGTGCGTTACTGGCGGTGGTGGCGGCGTTGCTGTACTTCGTTACGCCGCTGGATGCCATCCCGGACTGGTTACTGGGATTCGGCCTGGTCGATGACCTGGCTGTGCTGGCCTGGGTGTTACGTACCTGGCAGGAAGAGCTTGCGGCGTTTCAGCAGTGGCGAGCGGATCAGGCTCCAGAGGTGCTGCTGGCAGTCGAGCGTTTGCCCGATGTGGATGAGTCGCTTACGCCACTACAGGGGCGTGTGGAGTAGCGCGGGTAGTCTCAGATGTCGTTGAACATCTGCTCGATCAGGCCCTGGTCGCGTAATTGCTGCAGCGTTTTGTCCAGTAGTTCGGCGCTCACCGGCAGTTGCGGGCTGAATGTGCAGTGCATGTCGTAGCGATCGATTACCCAGGGATTGATCTGCAGTGGTGCATCCGCACGCTTGGCCAGTTGGAAGTCCAGTGGCCGGCGCATGTCGATGATCGCATCCAGACGCTGTTTGCGTAGCAGGTTGAGCCCGGCGCTGTGGTCGCGCAGATCCTGACGAATGATCTGTCGCTTGGCGAAGGCTTTCATCAGTTCGCTTTTGTAGACATAGCCCAGTTGAGTGCCAAGGGTTTTGCCGTGGAGTTCGTGCAGGCTGTTGATCGGGGCATGCTGGCGGTGCAGTAGCAGCACGTCTTCTTCGCTGTAGAGCGGGACGGACCAGTGATAGCGCTCGGGTTTGTCTATCCATTGTGGGTTGCTGTTGCAGATCACATGGATGCGGCCGCGCTGCATGAATTCATCGATGCGCTTGTTCGGGGTTTCGACAAACGCAGCCTGATAACCCAGTTGCTGGCTGGCCAGCTGGCCCAGTTTGTAGATAACGCCACCGCGTAATTGCTGCTCGTGCACATCGACATAGGGCATGCCGTCAGCCGTGGCGAAGCCCCAGCGCAACTCATCTGCGCAGGCCCAGCCGCTGCAGCCAATTAACAGCATTGTTATCAGTGTGCGCAAAGCCTGCCCCCAACTGCCGCTTGATAACCTTGAGGCAGTATAGATCACGCTCTTTATCGTGCCGGGCTGTTAAGATGGCCGCCTGTTCTGGAGTTGCTGAGAGTGATGGAAATGCTCTGCATGGAGATTTACAGATGAATGTGCAAGTGATCGAGCGCGATGGTCAGCCGGAGTATGCGGTGCTGCCCTGGGCGCAGTATCAGGCATTGCTGCAGGCAGCCGGGCGTGCGCCTGAGGTTGCCGCCGTGGCGGTTGATGCCAGCAAGCCAGCCTTGAGTCAATTGGCGGCACTGCGCGAGGCCAAAGGCATGAGCGCCGAGCAGCTGGCGCGCAATGTTGGCATTAGCCCACATTATCTGGGCATGATCGAGAGCGGCGAACGCCAGCCGGACGCCGCCATCCAGCGCGCCCTGGCCTGGCATCTTGGGGTTGATGGTTGGGAGGCGCAGCCTTGAGCGTAAGCATCAGTCGGCAACATTGGCAGGCGTTGCTCGGTGAGCTTGAAGATGCCCAGCGTCAACGTCACCTATTGACCTACCGCGCGTTAATCGAGCGTCTGGCCTTGCCTAGTCCAGCCATGCAGACCCTGGCCGCCGCGCTGGAGCACCTGGCGGCACTGGATGCACGTGCCGAGCGCCCACTGCGCAGTGCGCTGGTAATCAGCCAGGGTGCCAGCCGTTTGCCGCGTACCGGTTTCTTCGAGTGCGTCAGCCGATTGGGGCGCTTTAGCGGTGCATCCGATGGCATCGCCGCCGCGTCCTGGCATGCCGCCGAAGTGGCCCGCGTGTTCGAGTTCAGCTACCCGGAAGACGCTTGATGTTCGGCACGCTGCGTGCGCGTATCGGCTACCTGCTGGCGCGCCGCCTGTTCCACTGGGCGTGGCTGGTCAAGCAACCGCGAGCCTGGCGCTGGCTGGAAGGGCAGTTCGGCCGCATGGCCAATCTGGGGGACACCCAGGCGCAAAGCTTCTACGGCCATATCCTGCTGTTTCGCGGTCAGGGCCTGGGTGCACGCAACGAAGGTCGACGTTTACTCGGTTTGGCGGCCAAGGCCGGCGATGCCAAGGCCGCTTACCAACTCGGTCTTCTGAGTCTCTCCGGCGATACACAGCATGCGGCAGATGCGCGGCAGGCCATCGACTGGTGGACGCTGGCCGCACAGGCAGGCCACCCGGCTGCGGCCTATCGCTTGGCTGAGTTGTACCGCAGCGGCGCTGCGGGCGTTGCCGCTGATGCGGCGCAGGCCGAGCACTTCTCTACGCTGTCCAATCGCCTGAGTGGCCTCTGATTCAGGCTTTTGCGATCAGGCCGCCGTATCAGCCTGGGTGTCGATGATATGCAGGCTGTAACCCGGCACCGCCTTGGCGTGACGCTTGGCCTCTGAGGCCAGGGCTGCCAGTTGGCTGGCATCCAGTTGTGCGCACTGCGCGGGATGCACATGCACCACGCCCAGCGAGAGTGAGAGCAGCGCGTATTCCTGGCGTTTGCCGTTGCGGTCATGGGCGACAAAGCAGCCTGCGTGCAGGTCTTCTTCACGATAGAAACGCCGACACTGGCTCTGGAAATCTTCCAGCAGGCGATTGAGCCGCGCGCGCCAGTCCTGCGAACCGAGCACCAGCAGAAAGTCATCGCCGCCGATATGGCCAACAAAATCCCGCGTCGGGTCGACCCGGTCATTCAGGCACTGCGCCAGGCTGAGCAGCACTTCATCGCCTTTGGCGTAGCCGTAGAGGTCGTTGAACGGCTTGAAGTTGTCGATATCCACATAACACACCACGGCTTCGCGGCTCTGCTGCAACAGGCGGGTCAGGCATTGCTGGATCGGCACATTGCCCGGCAGCAGGGTCAGCGGGTTGGCGTAGCGGGCCTGCTGGATCTTCAGCTCGGTGATCAGCTTGAGCACGTCAATCACCCGGCCGAGCCCGACATAGCAACCGTCTTCAATGATGATGAAATCTTCTTCGATACGCTGGCGGGCGCGGCTGGTAAGCAGGCGGCTGACCTGCTGCAGCGACTGGCTTGACTCCACCGCCAGGTAGTCATCACTCATCAGGCGGCTGATGGGTTTGCGGGCGAACAGCTCGTTGGCAAACGGCTTGAGCAGGGCTTCGGCCAGCGAGTGGCGATGCACGATGCCAGCGGGTTGCTGCGCCTCGTTGAGTATTGCCAGCGAGTTCAGGTTGGCCTGGGCGCGGAACATCTCCAGCACTTCGCTGGTTGGAGTACTCAGAGGTACTGCGCGTTGCGGGTTGAGTAGGCCGCGCAGGTCGCTAACGTCCTCGCTCAGCGGGCTGCTGGAGGTGGTGTTGGGCAGCAGATTGGTGGCGTCACGCGGCGGTTGCTCCTGCGGGCGGCAGAGCAGGTAGCCCTGGATCAGGTCGACACCCATTTCCGCGAGCACGGCGAGTTCTTCAGGCAGTTCGATACCTTCGGCGATTACCTGGGCGCGGGAGGCTTTGGCCATTTTCAGGATGGAGCCGACGAACTCGCGCTTGACCGCGTCCTGATGAATGCCGTCGATAAAGTGGCGGTCGATTTTCACGTAATCCGGACGCAGTTCCGACCACAGACGCAGGCTCGAATAGCCCGCGCCGAGGTCATCCAAGGCGATGGAAAAGCCCATGGCGCGGTAGTGGTGCAGGGCGGTGTCGAGCAGAGCGAAATCATCGGTGGGCGATTGCTCGGTCAGCTCGATCACCACCTGGCTCGGTGGAATGCCCAGGGCTTGCAGCAGCTGCAGGGTGCGCCCCGGTTGGTGCTTGGGTTCCATCAGCGAGTCTGGCGAGACGTTGAGGAACAGCTTGCCATCAAGCTTGAGCTGGCTGAAACGCTGGCAGGCATTCTTGCGGCAGAGCAGCTCCAGTTCACTCAGGCGGCCCGCGCTGCGCGCCACGGCAAACAGGTTGATCGGCGAGTGCAGGGCGCTGTTTGACGGGCCACGGCTGAGAGCTTCGTAGCCGAGAATGCGCCGCTCGGAGAGCGAGAAAATCGGTTGAAACAGGCTGTGCAGGTCGCCATTGGCGAGGATGCTGTCCAACGCGCTGAACTGCTCGGTGACGATCATGGCGGCTCTCTGTGCATAAAAAACGGGGACTGGCATTGCTACCAGTCCCCGCATTTCACGACAGTTTGATGACCCTTTGATGACGCTCGCTGTTTACTGTTTGGCCAGGCGAGTGTTCAAACCGAGGTAGTCGAGCAGGATGCGCCCGCTTTCGGCGAGGTAGGCATCATCTTCCGGTTTGGTTTTTTCATCTTCCACCGGCAGAGCGTCTTCGTCTTCTTCCTTGAGCTTGTTCAGCAGCGCTTCACCTTTGGCTTTGCGGCGGCTGTTTTCGATGGCCAGTTGCTGGCCTTCGATATCCGTCTGCTGGGCGCGGCGCTTGGTTTCATTGAGGCTGACGGTGGTTTCTTCCATCAGCTTCTGCGCCAGTTGCAGGCGTTCACGGGCGAAGGTGAAGTCCGGGTTCTGCGCGGTGCGGTTCTCGAAGCGGCTCTGCAGCTCGGCGAGGAACGGCTTGATCGGGTCCAGCTCCGGTTTGATCGCTGGCTTGATGCTGTCCCACGGCATGGCCTCGGGCAGGGCGCTCTCGCCGATTTCCTTGGTGTCCATGATGTCCGGGTACTGGATATCGGGAATCACGCCCTGATGTTGGGTGCTCTGCCCGGAGACGCGGTAGAACTTGGCCAGGGTCAGCTTCAGCTCGCCATGGTTGAGCGGCTGGATGGTCTGCACAGTGCCTTTGCCGAAAGTCTGACCACCGAGAATCAGCGCGCGGTGATAGTCCTGCATGGCACCTGCGAAAATTTCCGAGGCGGAAGCGGATAGACGGTTGACCAGCACGGCCAGCGGGCCTTTGTAGTAAATGCCGCTGTTTTCGTCCGCCAGTACATCGACGCGACCATCACTGTTGCGTACCAGCACGGTCGGGCCCTGGTCGATAAACAGGCCGGTCAGTTCGGTGGCTTCCTGCAAAGAGCCGCCGCCGTTGTTGCGCAGGTCGATGACCACACCGTCGACTTTTTCCTTCTCCAGTTCGGTCAACAGGCGTTTGACGTCACGGGTGGTGCTTTTGTAGTTGGGATCGCCGGCACGGAAGGCCTTGAAATCCAGGTAGAAGGCCGGAATCTCGATGACCCCAAGCTTGTAGTCGCGATTATCGTGCTTGAGGTTGAGGATGGATTTCTTCGCGGCCTGTTCTTCCAGCTTGACCGCCTCGCGGGTGATGGCAACCACCTTGCTGGTCTGGTCGTTGGGCGCGTTGCTTGCTGGAATCACTTCCAGGCGAACTTGCGAGCCTTTCGGGCCGCGAATCAGTTTGACCACTTCATCCAGGCGCCAGCCGATCACATCGACCATTTCCTTGCTGCCCTGGGCCACGCCGATGATCTTGTCGGCAGGGGAGATCTGCTTGCTCTTCTCCGCCGGACCGGCAGGTACCAGGCGTACGACCTTGACGTGTTCGTTGTCGCTTTGCAGCACGGCACCAATACCTTCGAGCGACAGGCTCATATTGATGTCGAAGTTTTCCGCGTTGTCTGGCGACAGGTAGGTGGTGTGCGGGTCATAGGACATGGCAAAGGCGTTGATATACGCCTGGAACACGTCTTCGCCGCGGGTCTGCTTGAGCCGTGCGAGCTGGTTCTTGTAGCGCTTGGTTAGCAGCTCCTGAATCGCCTTGGGCTCTTTGCCGGCGATTTTCAGGCGCAGCACTTCATCTTTAACGCGCTTGCGCCAGAGGTCGTCGAGTTCGGCGATATCTTTGACCCAGGGGGCGTTTTCACGGTCGATCAGCAGGCTTTCATCGGTGTCGAGATTAATCTTGTCGACGCCTTGCTCAAGCATGTTCAGGGTGAACTGCAGGCGACTCTGCAAGCGCTCAAGATGGCGCGTGTAGATGGCAAAGCCCGGTTGCAGATCGCCGTTTTTCAGCAGGTCGTCAAAGCGCGTGCGCCATTGATCGAACTCGGCGATATCGGAGGCAATAAAGTAGCTGCGCGAGGGGTCGAGCATCTTCAGGTAGCCCTGATAGATCTTTTCCGAGCGCTCGTCATTCAGCGGTGGCTTGTTGTAGTGATGGCGCTTCAACAATTCCACGACGTTGAGGCTGGCGATGACCTGCTCGCGATCAGGCTGCAGGTATTCCCAGGATTCGTCACTGGTGGTTTTCGCCGCGAGCGGCAGGGTGCTCAGGGCAAACGAAAAGGCGAGGGTGACGCTGAGCAGGGATCGCTTCATGCTAATTCGACGTGTGGGCAATTGATAACGCATATTAGGCCGTCTTTAAGGGCGCCAGATTCCATCGGCGCAATGCAAAAGCCCGGCGGCAGCGCCGGACTCGGTTCAAATGCACTATGGAGGCAGCGTGAAGGCATTGCAAGGCGTTGAAGGCCGTGTGGATTGGGCGGAATACCCAGCACCGGCCTGTGATGTAGGGGAAATTCGCATCCGTGTGGCGGCCGCCGGGTTGAATCGTGCCGACTTGCTGCAGCGTGCTGGGCTTTATCCACCACCGCCTGGCGCCAGCGAGGTACTTGGGCTGGAGTGCGCCGGCGTGGTCAGTGAAGTGGGCGCCGGTTGCGACTGGAAAGTCGGTGACCGGGTTTGCGCGTTGTTGAGCGGTGGCGGCATGGCCGAAGAAGTGGTGGTCGATGCGCGTCACGCTTTGCCGGTGCCGGAGGGTATGACGCTGGTTGAGGCGGCGGCACTGCCTGAGGTGTACGCCACGGCCTGGCTCAATCTGTTCCAGCTGGCGGGTTTGAAGCCCGGGCAGAAGGTGTTGCTGCATGCCGGCGCCAGTGGCGTGGGTTCGGCTGCCATTCAATTGTGTAAAGCCTTTGGTAGCCCGTGCTGGGTCAGCGTCGGTTCGCCGGAGCGTTTGACCTACTGCGAAAGCCTGGGTGCTCAGGGCGGGGTGCTGCGCGGTGAAGAACAGCTGCAGGCGCTGCGCGATTTCGCCCCGTTCGATGTGATTCTCGACCCGGTGGGCGGCAGCTACGCGGCGCTTAACCTGGATTTGCTGGCTGTGGATGGCCGCTGGGTAAACATCGGTTTGCTCGGCGGGCGCAAGGCTGAGCTGGATCTGGCTGCACTGTTGGGTAAGCGCATTGCGCTGATTGGCTCGACCCTGCGCAATCGCGATGAGCAGTTCAAGGCTGATCTGCTGCGCGATTTGCAGCAGTTTGTCTGGCCGCTTTTCGCCGAGGGGCGTCTCAAACCGCAACTTCAGCAGGCTTATGCGCTCAAAGATGCCGAGGCCGCCTTTGCTGCGCTGGCGAGTAATCAGGTCAACGGCAAGCTGGTTTTGCTAATAGACCCTGCATTGGTATGAGTCCGGCGGTCGATTGGCTTAATCAATCGGAATCATGGCGGCAATCAATAAGCTTTTTTTGCATAAGGCGTTAAAATGCGCCCTGTAAATTTCTAACCCTCAAAAGGAACCAGAGATGAATCTCATCAACACCCAAGTTCAACCGTTCAAAGCCAACGCTTTCCACAACGGCAAGTTCATCGAAGTGACCGAGCAGTCCCTGAAAGGCCAGTGGTCGGTACTGATCTTCATGCCAGCTGCCTTCACCTTCAACTGCCCGACTGAAATCGAAGACGCTGCCAACAACTACGCTGCGTTCCGCGATGCCGGCACCGAAGTTTACATCGTTACCACCGACACCCATTTCTCCCACAAAGTCTGGCACGAAACTTCGCCTGCTGTAGGCAAGGCTCAGTTCCCGCTGGTTGGTGATCCGACCCACGCCCTGACCCGCGCTTTCGGTGTGCACATCGAAGAAGAAGGTCTGGCTCTGCGCGGCACCTTCCTGATCAACCCGGAAGGCGTGATCAAGACCGTTGAAATCCACTCCAACGAAATCGCTCGTGACGTATCGGAAACCCTGCGCAAGCTGAAAGCTGCTCAGTACACCGCTGCTCACCCAGGCGAAGTGTGCCCAGCCAAGTGGAAAGAAGGCGAGAAGACTCTGGCTCCGTCGCTGGACCTGGTTGGCAAGATCTAAATCTGCCAACACCTTCCCTGGGCTTAGGTTCGGGGAGGGGAGTACTTAGCGCTGTCAGGGTCGCAACCCGACCCTAGTGGTGCCCGATGCCCGGGCGCGATCCGCCCGGGCATTTTATTGCCCAGAATTTTTGTCATTGAGGACTATCCGCCATGTTGGACGCTAACCTGCAAACCCAGTTGAAGGCCTACCTGGAAAAGGTCACCCTGCCGTTCGAGATCGTCGCGTCCCTCGATGACAGTGCGAAATCCCAGGAGCTGCTTGAACTGCTCCAGAGCATCGTCGGCCTGACCGACAAGATCACCCTGAAGACCGATGGCAGCGACGCCCGTCGCCCGTCGTTCTCGCTCAACCGCCCTGGTGCGGACATCGGCCTGACCTTCGCGGGCATCCCCATGGGCCACGAGTTCACCTCGTTGGTACTGGCGCTGCTGCAGGTGGGTGGTCACCCGTCCAAGCTGGATGCCGAAACCATCGCGCAGATCCAGGCTGTTAAAGGCAAATTCGAGTTCGAGACCTACTTCTCGCTGTCCTGCCAGAACTGCCCGGACGTGGTCCAGGCGCTGAATCTGATGGCCGTGCTCAACCCGAATATCCGCAACGTCTCCATCGATGGCGCGCTGTTTCAGGAAGAGGTCGAGCGCCGCCAGATCATGGCCGTGCCGAGCATCTACCTGAACGGCGAGGTATTCGCCTCCGGCCGCATGGAAGTGAAGGAAATTCTCGCCAAGATCGACACCGGCGCAGCCAACCGCGACGCCGAGAAGATGAGCGCCAAACAGGCCTTCGACGTGCTGGTGGTGGGCGGTGGCCCAGCCGGCGCTGCAGCGGCCATCTACGCTGCGCGCAAGGGTATTCGTACCGCGATTGCTGCCGAGCGTTTCGGCGGTCAGGTGCTGGACACCATGGCCATCGAGAACTTTATCTCGGTAAAGGAAACCGAAGGGCCGAAGCTGGTACGCGCTCTGGAAGAGCACGTGCGTGAGTACGAAGTCGACATCATGAACCTGCAGCGTGCCAGCGCACTGGTGCCGGCGAGCAGCGCAGGCGGTCTGCATGAGGTGAAGTTCGAGAACGGCTCCAGCCTCAAGGCGAAGACCGTAATCCTCTCCACCGGTGCGCGCTGGCGCGAGATGGGTGTGCCGGGCGAGCAGGAATACAAGGCCAAGGGTGTGTGCTTCTGCCCGCACTGCGACGGTCCGCTGTTCAAGGGCAAGCGCGTGGCAGTGATCGGCGGCGGTAACTCTGGCGTCGAAGCGGCGATTGACCTCGCCGGTATCGTCGCCCATGTGACTCTGCTGGAGTTCGCCGACACCCTGCGTGCCGATGCCGTGCTGCAGAAGAAGCTCCACAGCCTGGCGAACGTCACCGTGATCAAGAGCGCGCAGACCACCAAAGTCAAAGGCGATGGTCAGAAGGTCAATGCGCTGGTTTACAAGGACCGCACCACCGAAGAGCTGCACAGCGTCGAGCTGGAAGGCATCTTTGTGCAGATCGGCCTGTTGCCCAACAGCGACTGGCTGAAAGGCAGCGTTGAGCTCAACCGTTTCGGCGAGATCATCGTCGACGCCAAGGGCGCCACCAATATCCCTGGCGTGTTTGCCGCCGGTGACGTCACCACCGTGCCGTACAAGCAGATCGTGATTGCCGTGGGCGAGGGCGCCAAGGCCTCCCTGAGCGCCTTCGATCATCTGATCCGCAGCTAAAGCTAGACGCGCTACGTCGCACAAAAGCGGACAACCTTCACCGGTTGTCCGCTTTTTTTTGCGCTGCGATCAGGCGCTTAACCATGGTTTCCTGCGGCTTTGACGCCCGGAATGTCTGCGCAATAGCTGTTGATAGTTTTTATTATTACCGACATATAATATTTATATTATGTGTGTAATATGAATTGGCGCACTATACCTCCAGACAGCCTAACTACCCCCGCACACCCAGGAGACGCACCATGAGCACGCATAATGAGAAAGGCACTGCATTGATCACCGGCGCTTCGTCAGGCATTGGCGCCACCTACGCCGAGCGCCTGGCGCAGCGCGGTTACAGCCTGCTGTTGGTTGCCCGCGATCTGCCGCGCTTGCAGGCACTGTCTGCGCGCTTGACCGAGCAGTACGGGGTAAAGGTCGAAACGCTGAAGGCCGACCTGACTGACAAGGCTGATCTGCATGCCGTTACCCAGCGCCTGCGTACCGACAAGGCCATCAGCACGCTGGTCAACAACGCCGGCATGGCCATGAACGGTCCGTTGGCCGAGGCCGATCTCGATACTGTGGATCGGATGATCCTGCTCAACGTGGTTTCGCTGACTCACCTGTCCACCGCTGCCGCTGCCAACTTCACCGCGGCTGGGCGTGGGGCAATTATCAATATCGCCTCGGTGGTGGCCCTGGCTCCGGAAATGTTCAATGCCGTATACAGCGCCACCAAGGCCTATGTACTGAGCCTGACCCAGACCCTTAACGGTGAAGTGAAGGCGCAGGGCCTGCAAGTGCAGGCCGTATTGCCAGGTATTACCCGTACCGAGATCTGGGAACGCAGCGGTATGGATGATTCGGCACTGCCGGCGAGCATGATCATGGAGGTCGGCGAGATGGTTGATGCGGCGTTGGCCGGTTTCGACCAGGGCGAGCTGATCACTATTCCATCGCTGCCTGATGCCGCTGACTGGCAGGCCTTTACCGATGCTCGCGGCAAGCTGGCCCCGAACCTGTCGCACAGCAGTGCGGCTGCTCGTTACAAGTAAATCGCTGGCCGTAACAAGAAAAGCCCTGGCTGGAGACAGTCAGGGCTTTTGCTGTGGAGCACTAATTTTCTGCAATCAGGTGGTTTGCGCCGCGTCGCCGGTGTTCTGTTCGATCAGCAAGCGGCGGGTGGTTTTCAGCAAGCGGTCAGACAGTTCCGGGTCGCTGACGCTGCGTGACAGCAGCAGGGCGCCGACCATGGCGCTAAGAATCAGCACGCTCTGCTCATCGGCATGCTCAACGCTAAGGCCGGTTTCGATGGTTTGCAGGCGGTCGCGGATTAGCTCATCGGTCACCGGGCTGGGGGCGCCGCGCTGGCCCAGCTCGGCGGACATGGTTGGCAGCGGGCAGCCATCGCCCGGGTTGGCGCGGTGGGCGGACGACAGGTAGCCGCTGATCAGGCGGGTCAGCGGTTTATCGCTGTTGGCCATCTCGTTGGTGACCGCCGTCAGCTTGTCAGCGCTGTGGCGCAAGGCGGTTTCCACCAGCTCATCTTTCGATTTGAAGTGGGCGTAGAAACCGCCATGGGTCAGGCCCAGGGTTTTCATCAGCGGCTGCAGGCCGGTGGCGCCAACGCCGTCGCGGCGGAACAGGCGCGCGGCCTCTTCGATGATGCGCTGATGGGTCTGGGCTTTGTGGTCTTCGGAATATCGCATGGAGTACCTGGCCGCTGGTTTCAGATGTTGCCTGCCATCTTACTCGCTTCGACCCGGTGTTTCAGTGCCGGGTGTAGGCGATGTCCCAGGCATGCTGAGAATCAGGCAGGTGGTTGAGCCGACGGCGTACAGGCGGTCGTCGACATCGTAGATGCGCCCTTCGGCCAGCGCGGTGGTGCGGCCGATATGCACGATGCGGCCTTCGGCGCGAATCGGCCCGACCTTGATGCTGAGGGCACGGATGTAGCTGATGCGCAGATCGGTGGTGGTGTAACCCTGGCCACGCTGCAATTGAGTGTGGATGGCGCAGCCCATGCAGGAGTCGAGCAGGGTGGCCGCATAGCCGCCGTGCACGCTGCCCAGCGGGTTGTAGTGGCGCGCATCGGGCGTGCCCTGAAACACGAAGCGCCCGGATGACCATTCCAGCGGGACAAAATCTAGCAGATGGCCGATGGGCGGCGAGGGCAGTTCACCGCGGCCGATGCCGTCAAAGAACTCCTGCGGCAGCAGTTCGCTGACCTGCGCCAGGCTCATGCTGCCGGGTTCGCCGAGGCTGGCGCGCATGGCCTGTTCGGTGGCGAGCCATTCGGCCAGTTTTTCTTCGCGTGATGGCATGCTCATCGATCAGACCTCGTCGGCTGGTGGCTTTAAAATTACAAGCATAATTTAATTGTTTGTATTATGGTTGAAATATTAAAGTTTGGCGAGCCACGCCAGCCCGTGATAACAGGACCCACGCCCATGCATCGCTATCCCTTGCCGTCGCGCAGCCTGCTGCTGATTCTGGTGGCCCTGACCGCCCTTGGAGAGATTTCCACTCAGCTGATCATCCCCAGCCTGGGCGTTATCGAGCTGATCATGACGGCCCGCCCCGGCAGCAGCCTGCTGGCTCTATCGGCTTTCGTCGCCGCCTTTGGCCTGGGTCAGTTGCTGCTCGGTCCGCTGTCGGACCGCATCGGCCGGCGTCCGGTGCTGATCGCTGGGTTGTTGGTCTACCTGATCGCTACCTTGTGGATGTTGTTGGCCAGCAGCATGGGCGAATTTATTGCTGCCCGCGTGCTGCAAGGGCTTGGGGCTTGCGCGGCATTGGTTCTGGCGCGGGCCATCGTCCGCGATGTGTGGCAGGCGCAGGCTGGGCCTGCATTGGCGCTGACGGTGATCGGTATGCTCTGCGCCATCGTCCTGTCGCCGATGCTGGGCGGCGTGCTGACGCTGTATGGCGGCTGGCGTGCGCCGATTGTCTTGGCACTGCTGATCGGCGTTGCCATCGTTTGTGCGGTGTTGGGCCTGTACCGGGAAAGTAATCGGCAGCTCGACCCGCAGGCCGGGCAACTGAGCAGCCTGGCCGGCAACTATGCCGATCTGCTGCGCGCCGCCTCGTTTCGCGCGCTGGCCCTGACGCTGGCCTGCACCTATGGCGCGATGTTTGCGGTAGTTGCCGGCTCTTCGGCTGTGTATATCGGCCTGCTCGGGCTGAGCCCGGCGCAATACGGCATCACCTTTGCGGCAATTGTTTCGGCGCTGATCGCCGGCGCGCTGTTTACCCAGCGGCGCATTTTGCAGCTGGGCCCGGAGAAGATAGTCGGCATAGGTGCGGCGCTGGTTGCGACCGGCGCCCTGGCCACCTTGGCTATTTATCTGCTGTTTGGTTTGTCGTTGCCCGGCTTGTCGTTACCCCAGGTGTTGGTCACCCTGGGTGGCGGCATGTTGCTGCCGGCATCGGTGGCTGGCGCGGTGATCCCCAATGCCCACCGCGCCGGTCTGGCTGCAGGCTTTATGGGCTTTGCGCAAATGGCCGGCGCCACCTGCAGCGGCCTCTTGCTCAGCCTGCTGGCGGATGGCTCGGCGTGGCCTATGGTGTTGCTGAACAGTTTATTTGCCGTCGCGGCGTTCTGCGCCTTCCACCTGCTGCGCCCACGGCCGGCAGCGAACGCGGCCCTGGTTCGCTAAATTTCTGCAGCCTAGGAGTAACTCAATGAGCAACTATGACGTGCTGATCATCGGTGGCGGCCCCGGCGGCTACAACGCCGCCATCCGTGCCGGGCAACTGGGCCTGAAAGTCGCCTGCATCGAGGGGCGCGAGACATTGGGCGGCACCTGCCTGAATGTCGGCTGCATGCCGTCGAAGGCGTTGTTGCATGCCTCGGAGCTGTACGAAGCGGCGACCAGCGGCGAGCTGAATAACCTCGGCATCGAGGTCACTCCGACGCTCAATCTGGCGCAGATGATGAAGCAGAAGGATGAAAGCGTAACGGCGCTGACCAAGGGCATCGAGTTTCTCTTTCGCAAGAACAAGGTCGAGTGGATCAAGGGCTGGGGCCGTTTGAACGGGCCGGGCAAGGTCACAGTGACCCTCGTCGATGGCAGCGTGCGTGAGTTGCAGGCCAAGGACATCGTTATAGCCACCGGCTCGGAACCGACGCCGCTGCCAGGGGTGAATATTGATAACCAGCGCATCCTCGACTCGACCGGCGCGCTGGCTTTGCCGAAGGTGCCCAAGCACCTTGTGGTGATCGGTGCCGGAGTGATCGGCTTGGAACTGGGTTCGGTGTGGCGGCGTTTGGGCAGCGAAGTGACGGTGGTGGAGTACCTCGATCGCATCTGCCCGGGCCTGGATAACGAAACCGCGAAAACCCTGCAGCGCACCCTGAGCAAGCAGGGCATGAATTTCAAACTGGCAACCAAGGTCAGCGCCGCCAAGGCCGCGGCAAAAGGCGTAACCCTCGATCTGCAACCCGCTGCTGGCGGCGCTGTCGAGCAACTACAGGCTGATTATGTGCTGGTCGCCATTGGCCGTCGCCCCTATACCGCCGGCCTGGGTCTGGAGACCGTCGGCCTGGCCACTGACAAGCGCGGCATGCTGGAAAACCAGCAGCACCGCAGCAGCGTGCCGGGTATCTGGATTATCGGCGACGTGACCTCCGGGCCGATGCTCGCACACAAGGCCGAAGATGAAGCCATCGCCTGTATCGAGCGCATCGCCGGGCATGCTGCCGAGGTCAATTACGAAGCGATTCCCGGCGTCATCTACACCAAGCCGGAAGTCGCCACCGTCGGCAAGACTGAGGAGCAGCTGAAGGCCGAAGGGCGCGCCTACAAGGTCGGCAAGTTTCCCTTTACCGCCAACAGCCGGGCGAAGATCAACCACGAGGCCGAAGGCTTCGTCAAAGTGCTGGCCGATGAGCGCACCGATCAGATTCTCGGCGTGCATATCATCGGTCCCAGTGCCGGCGAACTGATCGGCGAGTACTGCGTGGCCCTGGAGTTCAGCGCTTCGGCCGAAGATATTGCGCTGATCTGCCATCCACACCCAACCCGCTCGGAAGCGCTACGCCAAGCAGCGATGAATGTGCACGGCTGGGCCATGCAAGCCTAAGCACCGAAGCGCTGGAGTTGCATCTCTTGCAAGCGGCTTAGGGTGCGGCGAAAGGCGAAGCTCAGGTAGCCCTCGGTATAGAGTTCGGCCAGCGGCACCTGGGCTTCGAGGTACAGCGGTACCTTGCGGTCGTAGCACTCATCCACCAGGGCGATAAAGCGTCGCACGCTGTCATCCTTGACCGACAGGGCGGGCAGTTGGCGATCGCCGGCCTGCACCCGCTCGACGCCATCTTCGGTGCCGCGCGCAATCTTCGCTGCGCGTTGCGGGCTGCTCAGGTTGGGTACCTCGCTGAGCAGAATGGCCTGGAAGCGGTCGCACAGGGCGATAAAGTCTGGCGCGGCCAAGGGCTGTTCGCACAGGTCGGCAAAGCGGCACCAGAGCACGCCGTCGCAGTGACGCAGGGTCTGCACGCTGCGGTTGCCGAGCGTGAGCGGTTGATCGCTGCTGGGCTTGCCTACGGCCAACTGACTGAAGGTGCGGCTTAGCACACTGGGCAGCCCAGGCGTGGCGACCCAGTAACGGGTATGGGCGGTGCCTGGGTGCAGGCGATGGTCTTGCTCGCCGTTGATGCTCACCACCTGCATATGCTGTTGCAGGGCGGCCACCGCAGGCAGAAAGCGCTCGCGGTTAAAGCCTTCGGCATACAACAGTTCGGGCGGCTGGTTGGAGGTGGCCACCAGCACCACGCCCTGTTCGAACATCACCTGGAACAGGCGGCCGAGAATGATCGCATCGCCGATATCGCTGACAAACAGCTCGTCGAAGCACAGCACGCGCACCTCGCGGCTCAGCTCCACAGCCAGCGCCTGCAGCGGGTCCGGCGTACCGGTGAGTTGAAACAGGCGCCTATGCACCCAGCGCATAAAGTGGTGAAAGTGCTGACGCCGCGCCGGGACCTTCAGGCCTTTGTAAAAGCTGTCCATCAGCCAGGTCTTGCCACGGCCAACCGGCCCCCACAGATACACCCCGTTGATCGGATGCGCGGATGTGGCCTGGTGCAAGGCCTGATGGCAATCGTGTAGGGCCTGGGCTGCTTGCCACTGCGCCGGGTCGGATTTAAAACCGTCGCGGTCGATGGCCTGCTGATAGGCGGTGAGTGGGGAGCTGCAATCCATCAGCGCGCCTCGATAGGCTTGTGCATACACACCGCACTGGCGGGGCATAGGCTGGAGAACTCGGCCGTCTGGCGAATCACTTCAGGCACGCCGGCTCGCTCGACGCTGCTGTAGCCACGATGGCTGAAGAAGGCTTCTGCGCTGTTGGTCAGCAGGTACAGCTCACGTACACCCAGTTGCTGTGCATAGGCCTCGATCTCGACGACCAGCGCGCCTCCATACCCTTTGCCGCGCACCGCTGGGCTGACCACCAGTGAACGCAGCAGCGCCACGTCGCCATAAGGCTGCAGGCCGATCAGTGCTTCGGGAGCTTGCGCCGAGCCGGCTGCGATATAGTGCGCGAAGTGTTCGGCTGCAAGGTCGGCCGTTGGCAGTCCGGCAGCGGCCAGCAACGCCTTGGCGGCCGCAGCCGGCGGGTGGCGGTAAAAAATCATGGGCGTCCATCTGGGCGAGACAATCGGATCAGTACAGCGCTGGCACTTTACCCGAGCGCATAGCAAAAGACCCACAGGTGTGGGTCTTTTGCATTCAGATAAGTGCCATCAGCGCCAGCTCAGAATTGGCCAGCCGGCCTGCTGCGCGTGCGCAAGCAGGGTGGGGTCGGGGTTGACCACATACGGCTTGTCGACCACCTGCAGCAGCGGCAGGTCGTTGCGTGAGTCGGAGTAGAAGTAGGCGCCGTCGAGGACTTCGCCGTGCTCTTGCAGCCAATCACGCAGGCGCGTGACCTTGCCTTCGCGGTAGGTCATTACGCCCTGGGTACGGCCGCTGTAGTGGCCGTGTTGGACTTCCAGGTCGATGGCCAGCACTTCCTCGATCTTCAAGCGCGCAGCAACGGCGCTGACCAGAAAATGCGCCGAGGCGGAAATCACCAACACCCGGTCACCGGCGGCGCGGTGGTTGGCCAGGCAGCGGGTGGCATCGCTGTAGAAAATCGGCTCGATTACGTCTTCGACGAAGGGCTCGACCACGTGGGCGACTTCTTCCGGCGTGCGGCCCACCAGCGGCGACAAGGTGAAGGCCATATAGTCTTCCATGGCCAGGCTGCCGGCGGCGTATTGGCGCATCAGCTCCTGCTCATGGGCGATAAAACTGTCGGCGTCGGCCCAGCCGAGTTTGACCATTTCCTGCGTCCACAGGCTGGCGCAGTCGCCGCCGATCAGGGTTTCGTCCAGGTCGAAAATTGCCAGGGCCATCAGGCCACCTCACAGATTGCGTTGTCTTCAATATTCAGGTTGATCTGCTGGCCGCGGGCATGCAGGTCTGCCGGGGAGCGGTTGAGCACGTCTACCAACAGTTCGACGCCGCGCGCCTCGATGCGGTAACGGATCACGTTGCCGAGCAAACGGTGGCTGCAAATCTGCCCCTGAATGCTGCCGTGCGCGCCAATCTGGATGGCTTCCGGACGAATCGCCACGCGGCTGCTGATCGGGCGTAGCAACAGGCGGCTGGCGGCATCGGCGTCGAGCAGGTTGTAGTTGCCGATAAAGCCGGCGGCAAAGGCATCGGCCGGGGCGGTGTAGAGGGTTTCCGCGTCGCCACTTTGGACGATCTTGCCGGCGTTCATCAGGAAGATACGGTCGCTCATGACCAGTGCTTCTTCCTGATCATGGGTGACGAAGATGGTGGTCAGGCCCAGCTCCTGCTGGATGCTGCGAATCTGTTCGCGTAGGTGCTTGCGAATCCGCGCGTCCAGCGCTGACAGCGGCTCATCGAGCAGCAGCAGGCGTGGGCGGGTGACCAGTGAACGAGCCAGGGCCACACGCTGGCATTGTCCGCCGGACAGCTGATGCGGGTAACGGCCGGCGAAGTCGTTGAGTTCGACCAGCTCCAGCACCTCTTTGACCCGCTGTTCGGCTTCGCTGCCCTTGACCTTCTGCATGCGCAGGCCGAAGGCGACGTTCTGCGCCACGCTCATGTTGGGGAACAGCGCGTAGCTCTGGAACACCATGCCGATACCGCGCTTTTGCGGGGCGACGGGTACCAGGTCCTGGCCGTCGAGGAGAATCTGCCCGCCATTCACTCCAGTCAGGCCGGCGATGCAGCGCAGCAGGGTGGACTTGCCGCAGCCGGACGGGCCGAGCAGGGTGATGAACTCGCCTTTACCGATTTCACAATCGATTTCGCTGAAGATCGGGGTGGTGCCGTAGCTTTTATGCAGGCCGCGGATGCTCAGGTAACTCATGGTCTGTCCTTGTTCAGGCGAGTGGCTGCCCAGGTGAAGATCAGCACGAAGAAGAAGTAGGAAATCACCAGCGCGCTGTTGAAGTGGCCGCTGCTGTTTTTCATGTTGTTCAGGTACACCTGCAGGGTTTCGTAGCGCGTGCCGACCAGCAGGTTGGCGAACACGAACTCACCGAACAGGAAGCTGAAGGAGAGAAACAGCGAGACCATCAGACCCTTGCGCAGGTTAGGCAGGATCACCAGGAAGGCGGCCTGCCAGGTGCTGGCACCGAGCAGTTGCGCGGAGTCCATCAGATCGCGCAGGTTGATCGCCTGCAGGTTGTTGGTGATCGCCCGGTACATAAACGGCAGCGCCACGGTGAAGTAGCAGCCGATCAGGATCCACGGCGTGCCGACCATCGCCAGTGGCCCGGAACCGTAGACTTGCAGCAGGCCCACCGAGGACACCACCGGCGGCACGGCGAACGGCAGCAGGATAAGGATGTTCATCAGGCCGTCGAGTTTGGGGAAGTGGTAATGCACCACAAACAGCAGCGGCAGGATCAACACGGTGGCCAGCAGCAGGGAGCCGAAGCACACCAGCAGTGACTGGCCAAAGGCCGCGAGGAAGCGCGGATCGCTCCACAGCGCCACGTACCACTTGAAGGTCAGGCCGGACGGCAGAATGGTCGCCGACCAGCTGGTGGACAGCGAGTAGAGCAGGGTGCCGGCCAGCGGCAACAGCAGGGTCAGGAACAGCAGCCAGACCACCACACGGTGGTACAGCGCGGCCGGTTTGGCATCAGCGTGCGACATGGTAGCTCCTCTTCAGCAGCCACTGGTGTGCGGCGGTGATCACCACCATCAGGCCCACCAGTACCATTGCCAGGGCGCTGGCCATGTCCGGGTTGAGGCTGATATCGCCGGCGACCATGGCGGCGATGCGGATTGGCAGGACGTTGAAGTTGCCAGTGGTCAGCGCATACACCGTGGCGTAGGCGCCGAGGGCATTGGCCAGGAGTATGACGAAGGTGCCGAGTAGCGCCGGGGTCAGTACCGGAATGCCGATATGCCGCCAGAAGTCCCAGGTGCCGGCACCGAGCAGCGCCGCGGATTCGCGCCAGTCTTCACGCAGGGCGTCGAAGGCCGGGTAGAGCAGCAGCACGCCGAGGGGAATCTGGAAGTAGGTGTAGAGCACAATCAGCCCGGTTTTCGAGTACAGGTTGAAGTCTTCGATGATCCCGGCCTGCTTGAGCAGCAGGGTCAGCGCACCGTTGAAGCCGAGGATGATGATGAAGGCGAAAGCCAGCGGCACCCCGGCGAAGTTGCTGGTCATGTTGGAGAAGGCCATGACGAAGTCGCGCAGCTTGGAGTCGACCTGGCGCAGCGAGTAGCTGCCGAGCACGGCGATGACAATGCCGAACAGGCTCGACCAGAAGGCGATCTGCAGGCTGTGTTTGATTGCTTGCAGGTAGAACTTGGAGCTGAAGATCTTCTCGTAATTGCCCAGGCCCCAGGCGTCGCCGACGCTCAGGCTGTGCACCGCTACCCACACCAGCGGGGCGATCTGGAAGGCGATAAAGAAGATCGCGAAGGGCAGCAGGCACAGCAGGGCTAGCCACTTGCCGCGGGGTTTGCTTGCCGTCACTTGAGCAGTTCCTTGCACCAGGGTTTGTCATGCGCGGCACCGAGCAGGGCACAGATGGTGCCGCATAATTCGGTTTGCCGTGGCTGCGCGTTGCCATCCAGGCTGAAGGCGCTGCCAGCAACGAACAACGGTACTTCGCGCTCTTCCGGCAGCAGGCCGTTGTGCGAGCGGTCGTTGTTCATGCCGTGATCGGCAGTGACCAGCACCTGGTAGCCAGCATCCAGCCAGCGCTGCAGGTATTCGGCCAGCAGCAGATCGGCGTGTCGTGCGCTGTTGCGGTATTGCGGCGAGTCCAGGCCAAATTTGTGGCCGGCGTCATCGATATTCATTGGGTGCACCAGCAGGAAGTTCGGCTTGTGCTGCACGCGCAGGTGCTCGGCATCGGCGAACAGGTGCGAATCCGGGTAGTGGTCGGCGTAATAGAAATGGCCCTGCTGGATCGGCAGAGCGCTGTCGCTGGTATGGCGGTCGCGGGCCGCATCGAAGGGCGCGCGGTTATACAGCTCGCTCATCCAGTGATAGGCCGCCGCAGCGGTGGAAAGACCGGCAGCACGGGCGTAGTGGAAGATGCTGCGCTGGTTGGACAGGCGCACCACATCGTTGTGCACGATGCCGCTGTCGATCGGCGCTACGCCGGTCATGATGCATTCGTAGAGTGGGCGGGACAGCGAGGGCAGCTCGCACTCGAGCTTGTACAGCGCAGCGCGGCCAGCGCCGCAGTAGGCCTGCAGATGCCCCAGCGCATGGCGGGCCACCTCATAGTTCAGGCCATCCAGTACCACCAGGATGACGTTGTGTTTCATCGAGCGATTTCCTTGAGCAAAAACACAGCCCGGCGAGCGCCGGGCTGTGGACGAGCGTTTATTGCATTTCGATGATCACATTTTCCTGCCACAGCTGTGGCAGTGCTTTCGAGGTGGCTTCCCAGGCTGCCGGGTCTTTGATCGGCTGCACCTTGGCGTACTGCTCGTTCGGCAGCAGTTTGGCCTGCACTTCGGCTGGCAGGGTCAGGTGCTCGGCGCGGATCGGCCGGGCGTTGCCCTTGGCCAGGTTGATTTGCCCGGCGTCGCTCAAGATGTACTCACGCGCCAGCTTGGCCGCGTTGGGGTTCTTGGCGTATTTGTTGATCACCGTGGTGTAGCCGGAGATCACCGAACCGTCGGATGGGATCAGCACTTCGAAGCGGCTTGGGTCGATCTGGTCGCGGTAAGACAGGCCATTGAAGTCCCAGACGATGCCGACTTCCACTTCGCCTTTTTCCAGGGTCTGGATAGTCGGGTTGGACAGGCCCAGGCGGCCCTGTTTGGCGATTTCTGCGAAGAAATCCAGGCCCGGTTGGATGTTCTTCTCGTCGCCGCCGTTGGCGATGGACGCGGCTAGCACACCGTTCACCGCCTGGGCGGCGGCGCTGACGTCACCGATGGCGACCTTGTACTTACCTTGTTTCAGGTCGGCCCAGGAGCGCGGCACGTCCTTGACCAGCTGCTTGTTGACGATAAAGGCGATGGAGCCGGTGTAGGCGAGCATCCAGTGGCCGTCAGCGTCCTTGGCCCAGGTTGGAATCTGTTCCCAGGTGCTGGGTTTGTAGGCTTGGGTAACACCCTGCTGCACGGCGATGGGGCCAAAGGCCGCGCCGACGTCGCCGATATCGGCGGTGGCGTTGTCTTTCTCAGCGGCGAATTTGGCAATCTCCTGGGCCGAGCTCATGTCGGTGTCCATGTGCTTCAGGCCATACAGCTTGTTCAGGTCAACCCAGGTGTCTTTCCAGTTGGCCCAGCTGTCCGGCATGCCCACACTGTTCACCGCGCCTTCAGCGCGCGCGGCCTTTTCCAGTGCTTGCAAGTCCGTTTCAGCAGCCATGGCCGAGGTGGCCAGGGCGATGGCTGAGCCCATCAGTGAAGCCAGCAGCAGTTGTTTCATTGGAAACTCCTTTGCGATTGAAGTGCGTGCAGTGAAAAGTTCTGGTCTAGATCAGCAAGACCCAGGCCAATTTAGGCTTGTTAAATGACAGTTTTATGTATGTTGGTCATTTACCGGCTTGAGCCGGGTTGCACAAACTGGCGCACCACTAGCGTAGACCATGAACAAATTCAGTCATGTATGGCGTGCAGGCCAAGTTTTATCAGCTTTTACTGGCGCTGAAAGAAAGTTGTCATGGCGTGGTCATCAAGACTGCTTAAACTTGAAACATGGTTTTTACAGCTGCATTCACAGGTTGATGCCCCGAAATGGGGCTGGACTAGTCCAATTTTGGAGGTCTTGATGCGCGATGAAGCGCCGCGGGCAGTCACAGCTATATGCCGGGCATTGGAAGAGCAGATCGAACACGGCCTGTTGCCGTCGGGAAGTCAGTTGCCGGCCGAGCGCAAGCTCAGCGAGGTATTCGATACCACGCGCATCACCCTGCGTGAGGCGCTGGGCCAGCTTGAGGCCCAGGGGCTGATCTACCGCGAGGAGCGTCGCGGCTGGTTTGTTTCGCCGCCGCGCGTGGCCTACAACCCGCTGGTGCGCAGCCATTTCCACGCCATGGTCGGCGAGCAGGGCCGGGTGCCGGCCACCGAAGTGCTGAGCGCCAAGCTGATTCCGGCCAGCGCCGAGATCTGTCAGCTACTGGCCTTGCCGGCGCTGTCCAGCGTCTACCAGATCCGCCGCGCGCGGCGCATCGACGGCCGTTTGGTGCTGTATGTCGAGCATTACCTCAATCCGAATTACTTCGCCGGCATTCTGGATTTCGACCTGACCCGCTCACTGACTGAATTGTATGCCAGCGAATATGGCATTCATTACGGTCGAGTGCGTTTCGATATGGTGCCCACGGCGTTGCACAGCGAAGCCGCGTCGGCATTGAAAGTGGCGGTGGGCAGCCCGGCGCTGCGTATCGTGCGAATCAACCGCGACCAGCACGGTCGCTTGATCGACTGCGACCTTGAGTTCTGGCGCCACGACGCCCTGCATGTGAGCGTCGAGGTGCCGGAGTGATTTAGCGACCTGGCGGTCATGGCTAGGCAGCGCTGCGGTTGCCAGCCAGGGTCGGTCGTGGCTGGTCCAGATATGCTGGGCAGGGCGTTCGCCGGGGTCCTGATCCAGCGTGGCCACGCGGATGATTACGTGGGGCTGGGCAGGTCGTTCAGCCACCAGCTGAGAACCGCAGACTGAACAGAAGTGGCGCAGCTTTCCCGGCGAAGACTCATAGCTGGAGAGCTTGTCTTCACCACGCAGCCAGTGAAAATCCTCACGCAGCACGCCAGCCGTAGTGGCGAACGGGGCTGCATGAGCTTTCTGACACGTCATGCAGTGACAGTGGCCAATGGGCTTGTCCAGGCGCGCGACGCTGTAGGCCAGCGCACCGCACAAACAGCTACCCGTCAGCATCACGGCAGCTCGGCGCTGGCGTAAAACGCTGTCAGCACTTTCACCAGATGCGCCAGGTCATGGCTGCCGGCCAGTTCGCGGATCGAGTGCATGGCGAAGGTCGGCAGGCCGATATCCACGGTGCGCACGCCCAGTTGGCTGGCGGTGATCGGGCCGATGGTCGAGCCGCAACCCATGTCGCTGCGGGTGACGAAGCTCTGCACCGGCACTTCATTTTCCAGGCACAGGTGACGGAAAAATCCGGCGGTTTCGCTGTTGGTGGCGTAACGCTGGTTGCTGTTGATCTTGATCACCGGGCCGGCGTTGAGCTTGGGTCCATGGTTCTGGTCATGCTTGTCGGCATAGTTGGGGTGCACGCCGTGGGCGTTGTCGGCCGAGACCAACAGCGAGCGCTGGATGGTGCGGACGAAGGCGTCGCCGTCCGGCAGCACGCGGCGCAATACCTGTTCGAGCATCGGGCCGTCGGCGCCGCAGGCCGAGCAGGAGCCAACCTCCTCGTGGTCGGTACAGACCAGCACGCAGCTTTCTTCATCCGGTGCCGCCAACAACGCCTGCAGCCCGGCGTAGCAGGACAACAGGTTGTCCAGCCGCGCGCCGGCAATAAAGTCGCCATTCAGGCCAATCACCGCAGCACTTTGCGTGTCGTAGAAGCTCAGCTCGTAATCGAGCACGGCATCGGCGCTGAAGTCGTGCTCGCGGGCCAGTTGATCGGTAATCAGCGCGCGGAAATCGGCCGGCTCATCGCCGGATAGCTGCGCCAGGATCGGTGGCAGCTCGATCTGCTGGTTGATCGCCCAGCCCTGGTTGGCCTCGCGGTTGAGGTGAATGGCCAGGTTGGGAATGATCGCAATCGGCTTCTGGAAGTCGATCAGCTGGCTTTCCACTTTGCCGTCGCGGCGGTAGGTCACCCGACCGGCCAGCGACAGGTCGCGGTCGAACCAGGGCGCCAGCAATGCACCGCCGTATACCTCAACGCCGAGCTGGAAAAAGCCCTGTTGCTGCAGCTCAGGCTGCGGTTTTACCCGCAGGCACGGGCTGTCGGTGTGCGCGCCAACCAGGCGGATACCGCCTTCCAGCGGCGCGCGTTTACCCAGTTTGAAGGCGATGATCGAGGAGTCGTTGCGCGTGACGTAATAGCGGCCGCCGGCTTCGGTGTGCCAGCTGGCGCGTTCGTCCAGGTGCTGGAAACCGGCCGCTTCAAGGCGTTGAGCCAGGCTGGCGGTGGCATGAAAAGGGGTTGGCGAGGCCTTGAGGAACTCGATCAGGCCTTTATTCAAATCTTCGCGCATAGGGCACTCCAGACGGCAATCGGCCGAGTTTAGCGGATTTGCCTAGCGCTTTGGGCTGCCGCGCTCGACAGATCAGCGCGGGATGCTGACCAGGCTGAGCAGGTAACCGTCGAACTCGGCGAACTGGCCATGTAGTTCGCTGCCGGCGGGCCAGTCGGCATGCAGGTCAATCAGCAGGCGCATACGCACTTTATTGTCGGCGTCGACGCTGAGCAGCTCGGCATCCTGAAAGTAGAAGTGCTGCAATACCTGCGGGTAGAGCGCCTTGAACAGGCTTTCCTTGAGCGAGAAGGTCAGGCTGATGCGTTGCGCGCGCTGTTCGGCCGGCAAGGCTTCCAGGCGAAACAGTTCGGCGGGGGTGAGGATCTCACCTGCCAGGCGTTCGGCGCGGCTGGCTGGCATGATCTGCTCGATATCCAGGCCCAGGCCGCGCCAATCTGCGTTGTTACCCACCACGGCGCCGGCCCAGCCACTGCCGTGGGTGATTGAACCGACCATGCCGACTGGCCATTGCGGCGCACGGTCCTCACCACAGGCCGGAACGGTCGCTGTGCCGGTCAAGCGCTGCAAGGCCTCACGCGCACACAGGCGCCCGGCCAGGTATTCGGCTTGGCGTTTGGCCACGCCGCGCACCGGCTCGACTGCGCAGCGGCTGAAGTCCGCTGCATCCAGCAGCTCGGGGCTAAAGCGGGTGCTGATCAGCTGCACCGCCGGCAGCGTATGCGGCAGTGGCCAGAGGTCATTCAGCGGGCTGCAGCAGGATGGCAAGTAGGCTGTATTCATCGGCCTATTCTGCCGCGCGGCGGTTTGTACGGCCAGCCGCTGCGGGCGTTTACATTTCTTTGCAAAGCGGCAACAAAGCTAAACGGAGTTGCCGAGGCTTTTTTGCCACACTGCGGCATGCGTTTCTTCGGGGACGCAGGTGAGGTTGTAGCTGGCGCAGGCGTGAGGCTTGTTCCGGCATTTCTCTGAGAATGAGTACGGGAGCCCGTTTGGGCTCCCGTTTTTTTTGGTCGGCTATCCCTGGCCGCCACCCTTCGGGCCGTCGCGCTGTCTGCCTAACGCTCCAAACCCTGCGCTATTTGCCAACCAGGCTTAAACGTCTACTGCCAGGTATCGGGCTGCGGGCTGCAATGATGCTGCGGTCCAGATCGCCCTTTAGGGTTTCGAACAGGTCGCGGGTGAACACGCGGTTGCCGATGTACCAGGAGTGGTCCTCGCTGCCGAGAAACTTATGCGGCTGGTCGCGGGCCTGCAGGGCTTTATCGCTGAGCAGCTGTTGATGGTAGGCGGTGCAGTCGACATCGGCTGTCGAGTCCGGCGCGTTATCCGGCAAGCCCACCCGACCTGCGCGTGGCGCTACGCCTGCGCGTTTGACGTTGGACAGCTTCAGCACGCTGTCGCCAAAGCTGAAGTAGTTGGTCAGGCGCGTGCAGTGGCGGTACAGCGAATCGCTGCTGGCATGGCCCTGGCTCAACGATGAGGCCGAGACATCGGAGCCGATAAAGCACAGCTGGCTGATCATCCAGCTGTTGTTTTCCAGGCGTGCATCGTCGGCGTCATCGAAGGCTTCGCGCACCACGTAGGTGCCCATGGAGTGGGCGAGAATATGCGTGTTTACCGCGCAATCCGGGGTCTGCTTGGCGGCCAGCAGGGCGATCAGGTCGGTAACCAGCTGCATCGCGCTGAGCTTGGCGTCGTGCCGATCTTCCAGGTAACCAACGGTCTTGTTGTCGCTGGGCCAGTCGAACGACACCACAACGCCTTTCCAGCCCAACGCCTTGAGGTCGCTCTGCAGCTGGCGATGGCGTTTAAGTACTTCAGGGGCGCTGTTGTTGTAGCCATGTACGTAAACCAGGATGTCGCCGCGCTCGGCGCCTGTGCGCTCATCCGTGCCCCAGATGGCCTCGACCAGTAACTGCTGCACCCAGGCCTTGACCCAGTTTTCACCCATGCGTCCGTGTTTTGGGGTGGGCTCGTTGGCATCCGAAGGCACCAGCAGCATATGTGAGGGGCCGGGTTCGGCATCGAACACGGCTTGTTTTACACGGCGGGCGCTGACCACAAAGTCGTTCATCGCGAGTACTCCTTGTCTGTTGCACAAGTGGCTCCATGCGCTGCGTCTACGACCTGGCTGGCGTATCTGAGCCGATAAGGCCCAGTCGGCTTGCGTGCCGAAATCACTGGGTAGGCGGTGGTGAGGCGCCAAGCCGTGGTCGCCATACTGCCTGACCCGATTGCTGCCTTTCTCACCTGCTAGTCAGGCTAGTTCGAGTGCCCTGGAGGAACAAAAAACTGCAGTGGAAGGGTGACGAATGGCTTTTGACGCTAAGCGGCTGCTCCAGCACGCACAACGGCTATGCACGGCGCGCAAAACTAGCCCGGCTGGCTGCGTGCTAATCTGCCTGGACAGCCGATTTAGAGCCTTTTTGTGATCCTGCCGATGCCTGCTGCCGATTCCTCTGCGCACCTGATGCGCGGCACTGCCGCCTACCGGCGCGCGACCCTGGCGCTGTTCTGCGCCGGGTTTGCCACCTTTGCCTTGCTCTACTGCGTGCAGCCGCTGTTGCCGCTGCTGGCCGCGCATTTTTCCGTATCGGCGGCGGGCAGTAGCCTGGCCTTATCGCTGACCACCCTGAGCCTGGCCATCTGTCTGCTGGTATCCGGCGCGCTGGCTGAGAGCTGGGGGCGCAAGCCGGTGATGGCGGCGGCCCTGGGCCTGGCGTCGTTGCTGGGAATTGCCTGCGCGCTGGTGGATAGCTGGGATCATCTGCTCTGGCTGCGCGCCTTGCTTGGCCTGGCGCTGAGTGGATTGCCGGCGCTGGCCATGGCCTATGTCGGTGAGGAATTCGACCCCGAGGCGCTGCCAGCGGCGATGGGCCTGTATATCGGCGGCACCGCTTTAGGTGGTTTGCTCGGGCGGCTGCTGGCCGGTCTGCTCAGTGATCTCGGCGGTTGGCCGCTGGCCTTGGCCGGGATTGCTGGCATGGGTTTGCTGGCGCTGGGGCTGTTTGTCTGGCTGCTGCCGCCGTCGCGGCATTTCACCGCGCAGTCGCTGTCGCTGCGTGGCCTGCTGCGCAACTTTGCGATGCACCTGGGTAACGGTGAATTGCGCCGGTTGTTCCTGCTGGCATTTCTGTTGATGGGCGGCTTTGTCGCACTGTTTAACTACGTTGGCTTTCGCTTGGCGGCGGCGCCGTTCAACCTGTCGTCCAGCCTGATCGGCCTGCTGTTTACCGTGTATCTGCTGGGTATCGTCAGCGCCGGTTGGGCGGGGCGACTGGTGCCACGCTTGGGCGCACGCCAGGTGATGCAGGGCGGTATCGCCATCATGCTGCTGGGGGTGGCGCTGTGTGCCACTCCTTGGCTAAGTGCGGCGGTGGCGGGCCTGGCCTTGTTCACCCTGGGCTTCTTTGCCGCCCATGCGGTGGCCAGCGGCCAGGTGGGGCAGCGCGCGAACGGCGCCAAGGCGCAGGCTTCGGCGTTGTATTTGTGCGCCTATTACCTGGGCTCCAGCGTGATTGGCTACGCCGCCGGGTATATCTGGGAGCACGCGGGCTGGCTGCCGATGTTGGCTGTGCTGGCGGCTTTGTTTGTCGCTGCGGGAGTCAGTGCACGCAAGTTGTAAGAGGGCGTTCAGCGTTTGTTCAGCAAGGGTTCAGTGGGCGTTCAGCTTGGGGTAGGCAACATGGACCTCGAGTTAAGCAACACCGACTAACTACTGAGGACACACCATGAACCGCACTCTTAGCAAACTGGCCCTGGCTACTTCCCTGACCTTCGCTGCGGCTGCGGCCAATGCCGGCGACAACTTTGTTGGCCTGACCTGGGGGCAGACCGATAACAACATTCAGAAGTCCAGCGCGCTCAACAGCAACCTGAACAACCCCAAGCTCGACAAGGTAATCAACGACACTGGCACCTGGGGCGTACGCGCCGGTCAGGTCAGCGATGCAAACCGTTACTACATGACCTACGAGAATGTCTCGGATACCGATCGTGGCAACAAGCTGCGTCAGCAGAACCTGCTGGGTAGCTACGATGTGTTCCTGCCGGTTGGCGACTACAACACCAAACTGTTCGGCGGCGCCACCGCTGGCCTGGTCAAGCTGGAGCAGGAGAGCAAAGGCTTCAAGCGTGACAGCGATATCGGCTTTGCCCTCGGCCTGCAGGCTGGCATTCTTCAGGACATCAACCAGAATGCCTCGATTGAAGCCGGCTACCGCTACCTGCGCACCAATGCCAGCACCGAAATGGCGCCACACGGCGCAGGCAAGGCTGGCTCGCTGGACCTGCACAGCAGCGGCCAGCTGTACCTGGGTGCCAACTACAAGTTCTAAGCAGGTAGGCCAAAAGGGCCGGGCACAATGCCCGGCCGCTTTATTGGAGGAATTTGCAGGATGAAACTGTTGGTCGTGGAAGATGAAGCGCTGCTGCGTCACCACCTCTATAGCCGGCTGGGCGAGCAGGGCCATGTGGTCGATGCCGTGGCCAATGCCGAAGAAGCCCTGTATCGCGCTGCCGAATACAACCATGATCTGGCGGTGATCGATCTCGGCCTGCCAGGCATGAGCGGGTTGGACCTGATTCGCCAGTTGCGCAGTCAGGACAAGAGCTTCCCCATTCTGATTCTCACCGCCCGTGGCAACTGGCAGGACAAGGTCGAAGGCCTGGCCGCCGGTGCCGATGATTGCGTGGTCAAACCCTTTCAGTTCGAAGAGTTGGAGGCGCGCTTGAATGCCTTGCTGCGCCGCGCTTCGGGCTTTACCCAGGCGAGTATTGCCGCTGGGCCGCTGCTGCTCGACCTCAACCGCAAACAGGCGCTGCTCGATGGCGAGGTCCTGCAACTGACGGCCTACGAGTACCGCATTCTTGAATACCTGATGCGCCACCAGCAGCAGGTGGTGGCCAAGGAGCGGCTGATCGAGCAGCTCTACCCAGATGACGAAGAGCGCGACCCCAATGTGATCGAAGTGCTGGTCGGCCGTCTGCGCCGCAAGCTTGAAGGCCAGCTGGATTTCAAACCCATCGAAACCGTACGCGGCCAGGGCTACCTGTTTACCGAGCGCTGCCGATGAGCGCTGCCGAGCTGAGCAAACCGGCCGCCCGCCGTCGCGGCGAGTCCCTGCGTCTACGGTTGATGCTCGGCACTGCGGTGCTGGCCGTACTGTTTATGCTGGCGCTGCTGCCGGCCTTGCGCGGCGCTTTTGTCATCGCCCTTGAACAGTCGATAGAAAAACGCCTGGCTTCGGATGCCGCCGCGCTGGTTTCAGCCGCACGCACTGAAAACGGTCGGCTGACCATGCCCGACAAACTGCCGGATGAGGAATTCGACAGCCTGGAAGCCAAGCTGCTGGGCTTTATCTACGACCGCCAGGGAAAACGGGTCTGGCAGTCGCGATCCTCCCTAGATGAAAGTGTCGACTATCGCCCGCGCTACGACGGCCGTGGCCACGAGTTTGTGCGCATGACTGACCGCGATGGCCGCGAGTTCTTTGTCTACGACGTGGAAATTGACCTGCTGCGTGGGCAGAGCGCTGCCTTCAGCGTGGTGACCATGCAACCGGCCAGTGATTACCAGGCCATGTATGGCGGCTTTATGGGCCAGCTCTACCTCTGGCTGGGTGGCGCGCTGTTGGTGTTGCTGGGGTTGCTGTGGTTTGGCCTGACCTGGGGCTTTCGTAGTCTGCGTGGCCTCAGCGCTGAGCTGGATCAGGTAGAGGCCGGCACCCGTGAAGGTCTGAGCGAACAACACCCGCGCGAGCTACTGCGCCTGACCGGCTCGCTCAACCGCCTGTTGGAAAGTGAACGCCAGCAGCGCGAGCGCTACCGAGATTCCCTCGACGACCTGGCGCACAGCCTGAAAACCCCCTTGGCGGTGCTACAAAGCGTGGCCGAGGTGATCAACAATCAGCCGCAGAATCGCGAGCAGTCGCAGGTGCTACAACAGCAGATTGAGCGCATGAGCCAGCAGATTGGCTATCAGCTGCAGCGCGCCAGCCTGCGCAAAAGCGGCCTGATCCGCCACAGCGCGCGCCTGGCGCCTTTGCTCGATACGCTCTGCGATGCACTGGACAAGGTCTACCGCGACAAACAGGTGCATGTGCAGCGCGACTTTGCCACTGAGCAGCACCTGCAGATGGAACGCGGTGCGCTGCTGGAGTTGCTCGGCAATCTGTTGGAAAACGCCTACCGCTTATGTCTTGGGCAGATCCGCGTCAGCGTCCGGCAGCAGGGCAGCATGCTCGAACTGTGCGTGGAAGATGACGGCCCTGGTGTGCCGGCTGATCAGCGCGAACGCATCCTGCGCCGTGGTGAACGTCTGGATGCCCAGCATCCGGGGCAAGGCATTGGCACCGCAGTGGTCAAAGACATTATCGAAAGCTACGGCGGTGAACTGCTGCTGGAGGATTCGGCGTTGGGTGGGGCGAGTTTTCGCGTGCGCCTGCATGAGTGAGGCACACGCTTAGCTCGCCAGCACCATATAAACCACCACCATCAGCACAATCAGGCCCAGCCAAACCAGGGCGTTGGTCCTGCTTAGGCCGACGATGCCGGCACCGCGCAGGCGAATCGGCGGGTTTTCTTCGAGGTAGAGGTTCATCTGCTCTTGGGCGGCCTCCGGGCTGATACCCTGGTTCAGGCTGAGCATGCGAATGGCTTGGTCGTGATCGCCGCGCTGCATGGCCTGCAGAACGGGCTCGGGTAGCTGGGACATAAGACATTTCCTCCAGTAGAGATAGTTTTAGAGGGCGGTCATCGTTCAGGGTTCGACACTTTTCTTCTGAAGGCATAACGCCGGCTTCGTAGGCTGGGCTTTAGCCGTGAGCTTGTGTGGCTGCCGGTGCGTTCTGGCTTAGCGGCAGTCCATTCGTCTATCCGTGCTGGTGTTCTGGTAAAAGGGTTGGCAGGTAGAAAAGGAGGAACACCTGATGAGCGAACCGTTCATGCTGGACCTGAAGACTTACCTCAAGCGCCTGGGTTACTCGTCGGCACCGCCGCCGACCCTGGAAACCCTGCGCGAACTGCAGTTGCGGCACACCGCCGAGTTTCCCTTCGAAACCCTATCGACGATGCTCCACGCCCCGGTGCACGTCGACCCGCCTAGCGTGCAGGACAAGCTGTTGCGTCAGGGGCGCGGCGGTTATTGCTTTGAGCTCAATCAGCTGTTTCTGCTGTTGTTGCAAGCGTTGGGCTTCGAGGCGCGCGGGTTGACTGGGCGAGTGGTGATGGGCGGGCCTGAGGATGCACAGACCGCACGCACGCACATGCTGGTGCTGGTGACCCTCGACACAGTGCGCTATATCGCCGATGTGGGCTTCGGCGGCATGGTGCCGACCGGCCCGCTACAGCTGGACAACGAGGCGGAACAAGCAACCCCCCATGAGCCTTACCGGCTCAATCTGGTTGATGGCACCTATACCTTGCGCGCCCTGGTGAGCGGGAGCTGGCGGGCGATGTACCTGTTTGATCTGCAAACGGTGGCGCCAATCGATTACACGGTCGGCAACTGGTATGTATCCACTCATCCGGATTCGCCCTTCCTCGGCCAGATGGTTGCAGCTCGCACCGGGCCACGCCTGCGCAAGACCCTGAACAACGGCAGCTTCGCCATCCATCGCATGGGCGAGCCCAGCGAGCGGGTGCAGCTGCGCGATGTTGATGCCGTGCTTGAGGTACTGCGCGATGAGTTTGCTATTCGCGTGCCGGAGCATCCTGAACTGCGGGCGACCATTGAGCGGTTGCTTGCCGGTGAGTGAGGCCAGCGCTTTGCCAGCTTAGGGTGCCAACTGCTCTGGTTTAGCGACAAATTTCATAAACGCGGTGACTTTGCGTTTTGGTTTCGCCCGTTACGGTAAACCTGCGAGTTGATGGGTATCGCGTTGCTCAACCCATCCTACGAGATCACGTTTCAGACAATAAAAATTACAGCCGGGAAGGCTGTCCGTACCGCTTTCCTTAAAGCGCCAAGTGACTACACTGCACAGTAATAACAAAAATAAAGTGCCACCCACTGGCCGCTAGCGGCGGAGACATCATTCCGTGCATCTGAACCGGGCGTTAGGCATCCTGGTCGCTGTTTTAGTTGCCTGTCTGAGTCTCAGGGCTTTGGCGCAACCAGAGCCGATTGAGATTACTCCTGCGGCAAATATCCAGGCCCACTTCCAGTTCTGGGAAGACACTACGGGCGAAGCCGTGATTGATCAGGTGGCCGTTCTGCCCGATGAGCGCTGGGAGCTGGTGCCCAATGGCAGTGCCAACTTTGGCCTCACACCGTCGGCCTACTGGCTACGCTTTTCCCTCAGCAATCAGGAGCAGCTCAACCTGCACCTGATTGCCGAGTTGGCCTATCCCCAGTTGGACGATGTGGTTTTCTACGTGTATGCGGGTGGCACCCAAGTCAAAGCGCTGAAAACGGGCGATAGCTGGCCGTTTTATCCACGTGATGTGGATCATCCGAGCATGTTGCTGCGCGTACCCCTGGCTCCTGAGGAAATGAAGACCGTCTATGTGCGGGTCGCAACGGCCGGTTCCATGATTGTGCCGCTGCGTATCTGGCGTGAGCAGGCGTTTTTTGAAACCGCCGCCTACGAGCTGAAGCTGCACTTCTTCTACTACGGCAGCATGCTGGTCATCATCCTGATCAATCTCGCCGTGTATCTAAGCCTGCGCGAGAAGCTGTATCTCTACTACGGCCTGGCAATTTCGGGGTATCTGCTGTTTTTCGCGTCCATCAACGGCTTCAGTTTCCAGCACCTTTATCCCCAGTGGCCGCTGCTGCATGCTAAGGCACTGCTGGTGTCGATACCCGCCCTGGCGCTGTTTTCCCTGCTCTTCTGTCGGGAGTTCCTCAACACCAGAATCCATAGCCCGCGGCTGGATAAAGTGCTGATCGCCATGATGGTGTTCGAGTTGTTATTTCTCTTCTCGGCACCTTTTCTCGACTATTACACGGGTATCCAGATTGCATCGTTTTCCGCGTTGTTCTTCTTTTCGCTGCTGCTTGTCGCCGGTCCCGTCGTCTGGTTGGACGGCGTTCGGGCTGGGGCATTTTTTACCCTGGCCTGGACCCCTTTGACTATCGGGGTACTGGCAACGGCCGGCAGGGCGCTTGGGGTCTTTCCTGAGAACTTCGTTACCGAGTACGCCATGCAGATAGGTTCTGGCCTGGAAGCCTTTATCCTGACGCTGGCTCTGGCGGACCGGCTTTATCGTGAGCGGGAAGATAAAATCATTGCCCAGGCTGCCAGCCTGCAGGAGGCTCAGTCGCGCAATCTCGCGCAGAACCTGCTCACTCAAGCCTTGGCGCACGACCCTGTTACCGGGCTGCCCAACCGCAACCGTTTTGAATGGATGGTGGACCAGCAACTGCAACAGGCTCCTCACCGTCGTTATATGGTGGGTTTGGCCCGGATCACGCGCCTTGATGAAATCAATCGCACGCTTGGCCTGGCCAGGAGTGAGTGGATAATGAAACGCGTGGCGGAGCAAATGGTAGATCTGGCAGCCGGGTTACCCTTTATTCAAGCCGTTCGCGACGATCAAGGCCGGGAGGAGCGGGTTTATCATCTGTCGGGTGACTGCTTTTGCTTGCTGGTTGATGTGGATAAAGCGGGAAACGATTTTTCAGCCCTCAATATCGCTCTAAGGCAGCTGGCCGAGCCGGTATGGCTGGATCATCTGGCGATTGAGCTGCATCCTCGTTTCGGCGCGGCCAGTTACCCGGAGCATGGTCGATCTGCCGCCGAGCTGATCCGCAACGCTCATGTCGGCATGGAAATAACCCCCCGTGGCGTCAACGAAACGGGCATCTATTCCCCTAAGTACGATATTTACAACGAGAGTCGACTGACGTTGATGGCTGATCTGCGCAAAGCCCTGCAGCTGAACCAGATCATGCTTTATTACCAGCCCAAACAGGATCTTGAGACTGGTCATATTGTTGGCGTTGAGGCGTTGATTCGTTGGCACCATGACGAGCGCGGGTGGGTAAACCCGGCAGATTTTATTCCCCTGGCGGAAGAAACGGGCATCATCACCCAGCTGACCCGATGGGTCATCGTTCAGGCCATGAGTGATTTGGCGGACCTGCAGAAAGACAACCGTGAGTTGAGCGTCGCCATCAATATTTCTGCGCGCGACCTAGAGTCTGCCGAGCTCAAGGGCGTATTGGCGTCGGCCCTGCAGCAGAGTGGCCTGCAGGCCGGCTCCGTAACCCTTGAAATCACAGAAACGGCAGCCATGCTTGATCCTGTCCGGAGCCTGCAGGCGCTGAATGTCTTGGCTGATCTGGGTTATCAGATATCCATCGATGATTTTGGTAGCGGCTATTCCTCTTTGTCCTACCTCAAGCAACTGCCTGCCTCAGAGTTGAAACTGGATCGCTCGCTGATCCACGATATTTGCACCAGTGAAAGCGCCGACGTGATTGTGTCGACTGCCATCCAGATGGCGCGCAGCCTCGGTTACCGAGTAGTGGGCGAAGGTATTGAGGCCGCCGAGATAGCCGGCCACTTGAAGGCCAAAGGCTGCGACATGCTGCAGGGATTTTGGCTGTGCAAGCCCAAGCCGATCGATGAGCTCAAGCAGTGGCTGAAAAGCTTCGAGGCAGAGGGGCGCGCGGCTTGTTCCTTACGGCTCTAAGTCAGCGTTTTTTCGCATAAGAGTCAGTCGCTGCTGGCCAACTTAGCTGGCCGCTTCTAAAGAGTATTTCTGCTGTTACAAACACTTGCCGCGTCTTACCCCTCTTGCGCCCGATAAGCCCCCGGCGTTAACCCCGTCCATTTCTTAAACGCCCGATGAAATGCCGAGGGTTCGGAAAACCCCAGCTGCTCAGCAATATCCTGAATCGCCAGCTCATCACGCCCTAGGTGGTAGATGGCCAAATCCCGACGCAGATGGTCTTTCAATTCCTGAAAACTCGAGCCTTCCTCGCGTAAGTGCCGGCGCAGGGTTTGTGGGCTCATGTGTAGTTGCTGGGCGACAGCATCCAGATCCGGCCAGTTGCTGCAGTCGCGGCCGAGTAGGCGGCGGATCTGGCTGATCAGGCTGTCGCCGCCATCCGGGCGGGCCAGCAGGTCGGCGGGGGAGTGTTGGAGGAATTGCTTGAGGGTGCGTTCGTCCTGCAGCAGCGGCATGGCCAGGTAACGCGCGTGGAACAGCAGGCTGGTGCGCCCGGCTGTGAAGCGCCGGGTGCAGGGGAATAGCAGTTCGTATTCGCCGGCGTGGGCGGGTTGGCTGTAGGTGAAGGTGGCTTCTTCCAGGCGGATGCGTTGGCCGATCAACCAGCTGCCAAGGCGATGCCAGATCACCAGCAGGCTTTCCACCAGAAAGTGGTCGGGGTCCCACAGGGTGGAGTCGTCCACGCTGAGGCGTGCCCAGTCGCCTTCGCGCTGGATGCTAATGGCCGGGGCTTCGGGAAACAGGCTGTAGAACAGCGCGCCACGACCCAGGGCTTTTTCCAGCGAATGGCAGTGGATGATCGCGTAACACATCATGGCGAAGGTTCCGCGTTTGCTGCGCAGGCGGCCGAAGCCCAGGTATTCGTCGTCGAGGCTTTCCCACAGCAGTTGCACCAGACGGGCGAACTGTTCGGGGGCGACTCGGGCGCGGGGCTCGTCGAGCAGTGCCGGTTGGATGCCCAGTTGGCGCAGCAGTGGCGTGCAGTCGTGGCCCTGGCGCTCGGCCCCGCGCAAGGCGGCGCGGACAAAGTGGCTGGCGATGGTGCGTTCGCGCATGACGGCTCCTTGAAAGTACGCCGATGGTAGGCAGCTCACTGCGCCGCCGACAAGCCGGTCGAGCGATTGGGTCAATCCAGGCTGAGCGCATGGGTCATTGAGGCGGCGTGGGCGTGGGGCCTAACCTGCTGCACGACTTCAGCTCAGGGAGCACAGCCGCATGCAGCGCCTTATTTTCGACACCGAACACAACATGTTCCGCGACGCGTTCGCCGCCTTTCTGAAAAAGGAAGTGGTGCCGCATCAGGACGAATGGGAAGCGGCCGGCGTGGTCAGCCGCGAGGTGTGGAAGAAGGCCGGCGACATGGGCTTTCTGCTGCCGTGGGCGGATGAGGAATACGGCGGTGCTGGGCTCAAGGACTTCCGCTACGAGCAGATCATGTGCGAGGAGCTGGCTAAAATTAACGAGCCGGGCTTTATGCTGCCGCTGCATTCCGCACTGTGCGGCCCCTATATCGCCGAGTACGGCAACGCCGAGCAGAAGGCGCGCTTTATGCCGGGCATCATCAGCGGCGAACTGATTCTTGCGGTGGCGATGACCGAACCGAGCGCCGGTTCGGACCTGGCGGGTATGCGTACCAGCGCGGTGGATCAGGGCGATCACTACGTACTCAATGGCTCCAAGGTGTTTATCTCCAACGGCCTGCTGGCCGATGTGGTGATCGTTGCGGCCAAGACCGACCCGGCGAATAAGCACGCCATGGGCCTGTTTCTGGTTGAGCGCGGGATGGAAGGTTTCGAGCGCGGCAAGAACCTGGAAAAACTCGGCATGAAGAGCCAGGACACCGCCGAGCTGTTCTTCAATAACGTCAAGGTGCCCAAGGCCAACCTGCTGGGCGACGCCAAGGGTGGCTTCTTCTACCTGATGAACATGCTCGCCCAGGAACGCCTGACCAACGCCTGCGGTGCGGTGGCAGCGGCCGAGGCGGCGCTGCAGGTGACCATCGATTACGTGCGTGAGCGCAAAGCCTTCGACCGGCCGATCTCGCACTTCCAGAACACCCGTTTCAAGTTGGCCGAGATGCGCACGCAGATCGACGTGGCGCAGGTGTTTGTCGACCGCTGCGTAACTGACCACAACGAGAAGAAACTCACCCCGGAAGTGGCCGCCGAGGCCAAGCTGTTTACCACCGAGCTGCTGTGCAAGGTGGTCGATGAGGGTGTGCAACTGCACGGTGGCTGGGGTTATATGTGGGAATACCCGATCTGCAAGATGTACGCGAACGCGCGCATCCAGCGCATCTTCGCTGGCACCTCGGAGATCATGAAGGAAATCATCAGCCGTGGGATGAAGCTGTAGGGCGGGTGCAACCCGCCAGGCGATCCCTACGGTTTATCGGGATCGCCCGTCTTCAGGTCGTACGATGCTTTTTTACCGAGGGAAGCTGTTCAAGCGCTAACGTTCATGTCTGCAAAACAATAAGAACGAGGGATTGCTATGACGGATCAACTGCCCCTGGAGCGCCTGGCGCTCTGGGTTGAAAAACGCCCCGATGCGGTCTGGCTCAGCCAACCGGTTAACGGCCAGTGGCATGACTTCACCTGGGCGCAGGTGGATGACCAGGCGCGGCGTATGGCCACGGCCTTGCAGGTGCTGGGTTGCGCGCCGGGTGATCGGGTCGCGCTGCTGGCGAAGAACTGCGCCGAGTGGGTCATCGCCGACTTGGCGATCATGCTCGCCGGGCTGATCAGCGTGCCGTTGTATCCGTTGCAGTCGGCGGAAAGCATCGACTATGTGCTGCGCCATTCGCAGTGCAAGGCGATCTTCCTCGGCAAGCTGGATGAGCCGGCCAAGCTCGCGCCGGGTATTCCGGCCGAAGTCATGCGTATCGCCATGCCGTATCCGACCATTGAGGCCAACCACGGCTGGCATGCCTTGCTGACAGCACATCAACCGTTACGCGATGGCCACTCGCAGTCGCCGGATGAGTTGCTGAGCATCCTCTATACCTCCGGTACCACCGGGCAGCCCAAGGGCGTGATGCTCTCGGCCAAGGCCTTTGCCATTGCCGGTGGGCGCTCGGTGAAGGAGCTGCAGATTACCGAGCAGGATCAGTACTTCTCCTACCTGCCGCTGTCACATGCCGCCGAGCGCTTTCTGGTGGAGATGACGGCGCTGTACAGCGGTGGGCGAATCGCCTTTGTCGAGTCGTTGGAAACCTTTGCCAGCGACCTGCGCCATGTGCGGCCGACCGTGTTCTTCTCCGTGCCACGCCTGTGGACGCGCTTTCAGCAAGGCGTGCTGGAGAAACTGCCGCAGCCCAAGCTGGCGCGGTTACTGGGCATTCCGCTGCTCGGCGGCCTGGTGGCGCGCAAGATTCGCAAGGGGCTAGGGCTGGATCGCGCGCGCATTCTGGTCAGCGGCGCGGCGGCGATTCCGCGCGCGTTGCTCGACTGGTATCAGAGCATCGGCATCACCATCTGCGAGGGCTACGGCATGACCGAGCACCTGGCCTATGGCTGTTTCAACCGGCCGGGGCAGGTGCGTTTCGGCACCGTGGGCCGGCCGATGCCGGGTAATGAATTGCGCATCGCCGAGAATGGCGAAATTCTCCTGCGCTGCCCGAGCCTGATGCTGGGCTACTACCAGGACCCGGAGAAAACCGCCGAAACCATCACCGATGGTTGGCTGCACACCGGCGATAAGGGCGAGGTGGATGCGGCCGGTTATCTGAAAATCACCGGGCGGGTGAAGGACATCTTCAAGACCAGCAAGGGCAAGTACATCGCCCCGGCGCCGATTGAAGGCGAGATCGCCAAGAACCTCTGGGTCGAGCAGGTGTGCCTGATGGGCAGCAACCTGGATCAGCCGCTGGCGCTGATCGAACTGTCGCCAGCGGCCCGTGAGCACGCCCGCGAGCAAGTGGCGGCCGACCTTGCGCAGACTTTGCAGCAGCTCAATGCTCAGCTTGAGGCCCACGAGCGGCTTAGCCATTTTGTGTTGGTGAGCGAGGCCTGGACCGTGGACAACGGCTGCATGACCCCGACCATGAAGATTCGCCGCAACGTACTGGAAGCTCGCTTTGCCGATCAGCTAAGCGAACTGGATGCCAAGCAGCCGCTGCATTGGCAGTGAGCGCTTAGTAGCCCGGATGCAATCCGGGAATCTGTTGATATTCCCCGGAGTGCATCCGGGCTACGGGATTGAGTTCCCTGAGGAGCTGTTATGCAAGGCCCGCTGTCGTCACTGAAAGTGCTGGATTTTTCCACCCTGTTGCCCGGTCCGTTTGCCTCTTTGCTGCTGGCCGATATGGGCGCGGAAGTGCTGCGGGTCGAGTCTCCTTCGCGCATGGACCTGGTACGTGTACTGCCGCCGCACGATGGCGGCGTATCGGCCAGTCACGCCTACCTCAACCGCAACAAGCGCTGCATCGCCCTGGACCTGAAACAGGCCGAGGCGGTGGCGATGGTCAAGCAGCTGGTGGCCGAGTACGACATCGTGCTGGAGCAGTTTCGCCCTGGGGTGATGGACAAACTCGGCGTTGGCTATGAGGCGCTGAAGGCGATCAACCCGAAGCTGATCTACGTGTCGATCACCGGCTACGGGCAGAGCGGCCCGTACAAGGACCGCGCCGGCCACGACATCAACTACCTGGCCCTGGCGGGTATCGCCAGCTACACCGGGCGACGTGAAACCGGGCCGTTGCCGCTGGGGATTCAGGCGGCGGATATTGCCGGCGGCTCGCTGCACGGGGTGATCGGCCTGCTCGCGGCGGTGATCCAGCGCCAGGCCACGGGGCAGGGCCAGCAGGTGGATATCAGCATGACCGACTGCGCCTTCAGCCTGCACGGCATGGCCGGCGCGGGCTATCTGGCGGCCGGTGTGGAGCCGGCGATGGAAAATCAGGCGCTCAACGGCGGCAGCTTCTACGACTACTACCGCACCCGCGACGGCCGCTGGTTCTCGGTCGGTAGCCTGGAGCCGCAGTTTATGCAGCAGTTCTGCGCCGCCATCGGCCGTCCGGAGCTGGCCGCGCGCGGGCTGTCGCAGAAACCTGAGGATCAGCAGGCGCTTAAACGCGAGATCGAAATCGAGTTCGAGAAACGCGATTTCGCCGAGTGGGGCCAGGTGTTCGCCGGCCTGGATGCCTGCGTGGAGCCCATGCTCAACCTCAGCGAGGCGGTCGAACATCCGCAGATCAAGGCGCGCGGCCTGGTCACCGAAGTGCCGCGTGCAGGCAACGCGCCGCAGACGCAGATCGCCTGCCCGATCAAATTCTCCAGCGGCTTACCCGCGCCCCGGCATATCGGCGCAACCCTGGGTGCACATACCAGTGAGGTGCTGGCGGAACTGGGCTACAGCGCCGAGCAAATCGCCCAGCTCAAGGCGGCCAAAGTAGTGGCCTGATTCAGGCCACTGGGCATCACTATTAAGGCTGGCGTTGCCTCTCAATCTCATGCATTAATCGGTGCAAACACGGCTTGTAGCGAGCAACTGTTCTACGCTTCGAGAATCATTCGCCCTGCGGCGCGGATGGTTGTCATCGGGAGGGCTGCTGTTTGCCGTGTTATCTCCGAAAAATGGATGTGAGGGGAATGCCTGTGTCTACCAGCCACTGTCATCTGCAGGCGCTTGCGCTGAGCGCATTGCTGCTGTTTTCCGGCCTGAGCCTGGCGCTCGATACGCCCAGCGGCCCAGTGATATTGAGTATTTCCGGGCTGGTTACGCAGCCGAATATGCAGCAACAAGCTGTATTTGATATGCCGATGCTGCAAGCCTTGCCGCAGCACAGCTTCACTACACAAACGCCCTGGTACGCAGAGCCCGTCAAGTTCAGCGGCCCCTTGCTGCGTGATGTACTGGCCGCTGCCGGCAGTAAGGGTGAGAACATCACCGCTATCGCCCTGAATGATTACCGCACCGAAATTCCCTTCAGTGACGCAGTCGACTACGACCTGATCGTTGCCATTCTGATGAATGGCCAGCCCATGCCCGTACGCGAAAAGGGCCCGCTGTTTCTCGTCTACCCCTTCGATAGCAAGGCCGAGCTGCAGGCTGCGACTTTCTACAATCGCTCGGCCTGGCAACTGCGCGCCCTGCAGATCAAATAGCCATGCGCCAGTTCCGCCTGCTGTGGCTGTTGATCATCAGCCTGGTGCTGCTGTACGTGGCGATCGGGGCGATTCTCGCCCATCAATACCGCAGCTTGAGCGAGGTGATGAGCAGCGGTGATGATAACGCGCTGTGGGCCTTTGCTCAGCTGAGTACCGAGTACCAGCGCTTTGACCATGCGCTACACGCCTACATCCTCGACCCCGTGATGCCGCGCCGCACACAGGCGTCCGACCGCCCCGGCAGCATCGGGATCGACGAGCTGCAGTTGCGTTACGACATCTTCGTCAGCCGCGTCAGCACTATCCAGACCGAGTCGGCGCAGCGGCTGATGGGCGATGAGGCGATCTACCAGCAAACCCTGCAGGCGCTGGATGTTTTTATCCATACGGCGGACGCTGCGCTTGAGGCATTTGCCCGACGCGGCACGCCGCTAGATGCGCCCTTGCTGCGCGAGCAGTTGCAGCTGCTGCAGGAGGATGTGCAGGAACTTGGCTACACCTCGGCCCAACTGGCGGCGCGCACCGTCGATGGGCGCAACGCCGAGCTGCGCTCTCAGGTGGTGGTCACCACGGCACTGACTCTGTTTCAGGGTTTTCTGACGCTGATGTTCGGTCTCGCCATGCTGCGTCAGACGCGTCAGCGTGTGCGAGCGCAGCGCCAGTTGCTGGCCGCGCAGGGCAAGCTGGTGGAAGCCCTGCAAGAAAATGAAGAAGTGCTGGAAGGGCGCGTACAACAGCGCACCCAGGAGCTGGCCGAGGCCAATCAGGCGCTGCGTGAGCATGAAGAGGAACTGCAGATTGCCCGGGCCAAGGCCGAGAGCGCGTCGCAGCTGAAGTCGGACTTCCTCGCCAATATGAGCCATGAGATACGCACACCGATGAATGCGGTGATCGGCATGAGCCATCTGGTGCTGAGCAGCGAGTTGACCGTCAAGCAGCGTGACTACGTGGAGAAGATCCAGCGCTCGGGCCAGCATCTGCTGGGGCTGATCAACGACATTCTCGACCTGAGCAAGATCGAGGCCGGAAAGCTGGAGGTCGAAACGCTGCCATTCGAGCTGCAAACGGTGCTGGAAAATATGGCCAGCCTGATCGGCGAAAAATGCGCCAGCAAGGAGCTGGAGCTGATCTTCGATATTGACCCGGCACTGCCAGAGAGCTTCTTGGGCGACCCGCTGCGCGTGGGGCAGGTGTTGATCAACTATGCCAATAACGCAGTCAAATTCACCGAACGTGGGGCTATCGTGATTCGTGCGCGCTTGCTTGCGCAGGATGCCAAGACTATTCAGGTGCGTTTTGAGGTCGAGGACTCCGGTATCGGCCTTTCACCCGAGCAGCAGGCGCGGCTGTTTCAGTCATTCCAGCAGGCCGACAGCTCTACCACGCGCAAATACGGTGGTACCGGGCTAGGGCTGGCCATCTCGCGCAAGCTGGCCGAGCTGATGCACGGCGAGGTCGGCGTCGACAGCGTGCTGGGGCAGGGCAGCACCTTCTGGTTTACCGCTCGCCTGGGCGTGGTTGCCGCGCCCAAACCGGCGCAGTCGCTGTTGCCATCCCCGGATTTACGCAATCGCCGGGTGCTGGTGGTGGACGACAACCCGCAGGCGCTGCATATCCATGCCAGCCTGCTGCGCTCAATGAGCTTTCAGGTGACGGAAGCCGACAGCGGTGAGCAGGCGCTGGAACTTGCTGCCAAGGCCTGCGCCGCCGGAACGCCCTTTGAGGTGGCCTTTGTCGACTGGAAGATGCCTGGTATCAATGGCCTGGAAACCTGCCGCCAGCTGGCCTTGCTCGAACCTGCGCCGCAGCCGGTGATCGTCACGGCTTATGGCCGCGAAGAGGTGTTCCATGAAGCCGAGCAGGCCGGGATTACCTTGTTGCTGGTCAAACCGGTTAGCCCGTCGCTGCTGTTTGATGCGGCGATTCGCGCCTTGGGCGGCAGCACCACCAGCGACACTCAACTGCGTCCGGCCAGTAACGTCAGCGTGCAGGATCTCAGCCCTCTGCGCGGCGCCCAGGTGCTGCTGGTGGATGACAACGAGCTGAATCAGCAGGTCGGCCGTGATCTGCTGGAGGCTGCCGGGGTCTGTGTTGCTGTGGCCGAGAATGGCCAGGTAGCGCTGGATATGCTGGCCGCTCACGATTACCAACTGGTGCTGATGGATATGCAGATGCCGGTGATGGATGGCCTGACCGCCACCCGGAAGATTCGTGCCAACCCACGCTGGGCCGATTTGCCGGTGCTGGCCATGACTGCCAACGCCATGAGCAGCGACCGTGAGCAGTGCCTGGCCGCCGGCATGAATGCGCACCTGGCCAAACCCATCGATCCGGACGAGCTGTTCGCGATGCTGCTGAAGTGGCTGCCGGCTGCGGCCGGAGAGGTCGCAGCGCTGCCTGCGGCACATGCACCGGCTCAGCTTGAAGCGGGTTTTCCTCCGATTGCCGGCGTCGATGTGCAGGGCGGCTTGCGCCGGGTGCTGAACAAGCGAGCAGCCTATGAATCGATGCTGCGCAGATTTATTCAGGGCCAGGCCGATGCAGCGCAGCAGACGCGACGCTTGCTCGCCGAGGGCCTGCATGAAGATGCTTTGCGTGCCCTGCATACCCTTAAAGGCACTGCCGCAACCATCGGCGCCAATGGTCTGGCCGAACAGGCTGGGATGCTGGAAGACGCCCTCAGGCAAGGGCCGCCGGATAGTCAGTTCGACGCACAACTTAGCGCGTTGGCAGCAAGCTGCGCCGAGCTGATAACCCGACTACAGGAAGTTCTGCCCGCGCAGGCCGTGACGCAAGCGGCGTCAGGCGATCTCAACGGGCCGCGGGTGCGTCAGCTGTTGGCCCGTCTGGAGTTTTTGCTGAGCGATGACGATGCCGACTCTATCGAGTTGTTCCAGCAGGAGACTGCTTTGTTCAAAGCGGTACTGGGACCAGAGTTTGCGGCTCTGGAGCGGGCCATCAACAGTTACATTCTGGACGACGCATTGGCGGTTCTGCGCGCGGCGATACAGAGCAATCCGGCATTGAGTAAGGACGCGACGTGATGGACAGGCTAATGGCCGGCAGGGAAAAACCGACGATCCTGGTGGTGGATGACACCCCCGAGAATCTGTCGTTGATGAGCGGGCTGTTGCGCGAGGCTTACAAGGTCAAGCTGGCGCCCAGTGGTGAGCGTGCGCTGCAGATTGTCCGCGGCGATGCCAAGCCCGACCTGATTTTGCTCGACATCATGATGCCGGAGCTGGACGGTTACGAAGTGCTGCGCCGTTTGCAGCAGGATGCGAGTACTGCCACGATTCCGGTGATTTTCCTCACCGCGATGACGGCGGCCGATGATGAGAAGATTGGCCTGGACCTGGGCGCTGTCGATTACATCAGCAAGCCGATCAATCCGGCGATTGTTCTGGCCCGCGTGCACACCCAGCTGCAGTTGAAGTTCGCCCGTGATTTGCTGCAAAACCAAAATGCCTTTCTTGAGCGCGAGGTGGAAAAACGCACCCGCGAAGTGATGGCGATTCAGGACGTAACCATTCGGGCGATTACCTCCCTGGCGGAAACCCGCGACAACGAAACCGGCAACCATATCCGCCGCACTCAGTTCTATGTAAAGGCCCTGGCCGAGCATCTGCAGACGCATCCGCGTTTTGCCGTCGAACTAACCGCTGAAACGATCCAGTCGATATTCAAATCGGCGCCGTTGCATGACATCGGCAAGGTCGGCATTCCCGACAGCATCCTGCTCAAGCCGGGCAAGCTGGATTTTGACGAGTTTGAAATCATGAAAACCCACACCACCCTGGGCCGCGATGCCATCGTGCATGCCGAGCAGGAGTTGGGCGAGTCCATCGCCTTTTTGCGCCACGCCAAGGAAATCGCGCTTAGCCATCAGGAGAAATGGGACGGCAGTGGATACCCGCAAGGTCTGGCGGGGGAGGCGATTCCCCTTTCGGCGCGCTTGATGGCACTGGCCGATGTGTATGACGCGCTGATTTCGCGGCGGGTATATAAGCCGCCCTTCAGCCATGAGAAAGCTTCGGAAATTATCCGTGAGGGGCGCGGCAGCCATTTTGATCCGGATATCGTCGATGGCTTTGTGCAGATCAGCGAAGCATTTGCCCAGATCGCCCAGCAATACAGCGATGAGCCGGTTTCCAACGCATAGAGGTGTTCTGCAGCATGTCAATCAATGCCACCACGCTGTTAGTTGTCGATAGCGACCCGGTACTGACCCGCGCCCTGGTTGATGAATTGCAACGCCATGGCTTTGCCCAGGTGCTGCAGGCCAATGATGTGGCGAGTGCATTGCAGCAGCTGCTACAGGCGCCGGTTTCGCTGGTGCTCAGTGAGCAGAACCTGACGGGCTCCACCGGCCTAGCGCTATTTGAAGGCATGCGCAGTGATGAAGCGCTGGCGCAGATTCCCTTTGTGCTGATGTCCAGCGCCATGCAGCGTCAGGATGTGCAACGGGCGATTCAACTGGGTATCCGCGATCTACTAGTCAAACCCTTTACCACCCAGCGCCTGCTGGAGCGTATTCAGCGCTCCCTGCAGCGCGATGATCTGCTGGCGCAAACCAGCCTGCCGCAGGGCGAGGAGCGCGCGAGCATTCTGGTGGTCGATGACACACCGGAGAATCTGCAGCTACTGGCCGGGCTGTTTCGCGATCAGTTCAAGGTGAAACTGGCGCACAACGGTGAGAAAGCCATTGCCATCTGCCATTCGGACAACCCGCCGGACCTGATCCTGCTGGACGTGATGATGCCCGATATGGACGGGTTCGAAGTGGCGCGGCGCCTGCGCCAGCACCACGCTTCTGAGCATATCCCGATTATTTTCGTCACCGCCCTGAGCGATGAACGCTCCCGCGAGCAGGGGCTGTCACTGGGCGCGGTGGACTATGTGTTCAAACCGATTGATCCAACCCTGCTACGCATTCGCGTGCGCAACCTGATGCGCTATGTCGAGCATCGCCGGCAGCTGCAGACGGATCTGGACCAGCTGTTGGAGCTGGCCGCCCTGCGCGCGGACATGCTGCACCTGATCAGCCATGACCTGCTGCAACCACTCAACCAATGCACCGAGGCGTTGCAGAGCCTGACGCAGGATGCCGCGCTCAATTCGGCGCAGAAGCAGCAGGTGCAGCTGGCCACGCAAGGCAGCCAGCATATGAAGGAGCTGCTGGAGCTGGCGGGCGAGCAGTTATCACTCGAAGCCGGGCAGCGTGAATTACGCCCTGAAAGCATCCGACTTAATCCGCTGCTGCGTGAACTGATCGGCGAACTGCGCCAGCGTTATGGCGACCGCGGCGTCGATATCCAGCTGGAAACCGCGCTGGGCAGCAGTACCGCGGTAATGGCCGACCCCGGGCTTTGCCATGCCTTGCTCTACCGCGTGCTCAAGCACGCCCATGCCGCGTGCCCGGTGGGCAGCCAGCTGAGCCTGGTGATGATTGATGAGAACCCCGCGCAGGTAAAACTGCTGCTGCCTGTACGGCCAGCCAGCAACAAACCTCTTGCCGCTGCTCGCGCTCTGGCACGCGCCCAGAGCGGCGATGTGCAGCAGGAAGATGACGGCGCGAATTGTGTGATTCGCGTCAGCCTGCCGCACGCCTGAGTGCATCCTGAGGCCGTAGTTCGCGCCGTGCTTTTTGCGGGGCGGCAACCCGGCACTCGTCAAATAGACTTTTTTCCGGCATAAGCCTGATGCATTCGCGCCAGTGGGCGCTTCGGGAACGGAAAACATGTATCACGGGGAACGCTTCAACGCCTGGACGCATCTGGTCGGGGCTGTTCTGGCCTGTGCGGGGGCGGTGTGGCTCTTGGTGCTGGCGAGCCTGGATGGCGAGCTGCGCAAGATCATCAGCGTGGCGATCTATGGCCTGACCCTGGTGCTGCTCTACAGCATCTCCACGCTTTATCACAGCGTGCAGGGCCGGGCGAAAGTGCTAATGCGCAAGCTCGATCACCTGTCGATCTACCTGCTGATTGCCGGCAGCTATACACCGTTCTGTCTGGTGACCCTCGAAGGTGCCTGGGGCTGGACGTTGTTCGGCATCGTCTGGGCGCTGGCAATCATCGGCATGCTGCAGGAGATCAAGCCGCGCTCCGAGGCGCGGGTGCTATCGATCGTGATTTACGCAGTGATGGGCTGGATTGTGCTGATCGCGGTCAAACCGCTGATTGCCGCGCTGGGCATGGCGGGTTTTATCTGGCTGGCCGGCGGCGGGGTGCTGTACACGGTGGGCATTATCTTCTTCGCCTATGACAGCCGCTTCCGGCACTGGCACGGCATCTGGCACCTGTTCGTGATGGGCGGCAGCTTGATGCATTTTGTCGCGGTGCTGCGTTACGTCCTCTAATGCCAACAGCGGCTTATTCGACGCGCTGTTCGCCGGTATAGCTCAAGGTCACCTTGCAACGCCGGCAGTAGTAGCGCCGGCCTTTGCTGACCAGGGAATGGCGTTGGGCGGAAAACGGAAACTCCCCCTGCGGGCAGCTGCAACGGTAGATATAGCGGCTGACCGTGCGCCGCTGCACGGCATAGCTGTGGCAGCGATTGGGCGTTAGCTCATACACGCCGCGCATGATCAGCTGCCATTCCTCGCCATGGGGCTGGATTTTCAGGCCGAACAATTGATGCGCGATCAGGTGCGCCACTTCATGCGGCACCGTCTGCTTGAGGAAGTCTTCGCGGTTTTCCCGGTACAGCTGCGGGTTGAAGCGCAGCTTGTTTTCCGTCAGGTGCGCCACACCGGCCTTTTGTCCACGCAGCTTGAAACTCACTTCGGCACGGGAAAAAGGGCGTTTGAAAAAGGCTTCAGCCTGCTGGTAGCACTGCTCTACGCAGCTTAGAAGGTGTTCGGACATAAGTGCGGCGATCAAGATGGGGGCAGCGATTATGCCCAAGCAGCGCATCGATCACAGCCCTGAAACGACGAAACCACCCGTAGGTGGTTTCATCTTGTGTCATCAGCTGTTGCCTTAGCTGGTGTAGACCGGGCCGACCCCGAAGCCCCAGAGAATCACCGAACTGGCGATCATCGCCACCAGTACCACCAGACCTACCGCGAGCACCGAGCTGGAGAACATAAAGCCTTCATCCTCGGGTATGCCCATAAAGGTCGGTATGCCGACGTAGAGTAGATAAACCGTGTAACAGATGGCCGCCGTGCCCACCACCATGGCCAGCCAGAGATGTGGATAGAGCGCCGCCAGCCCGCCGATAAACAGCGGTGTAGCGGTATAGGCAGCAAATACCACGCATTGCGTAAGGTTCGGGCTGGCATCGTAGGTGCGTGCCATCCAGTGGATAAACGCGCCCATCACTGCGATCCCGGCAAGCATTGCCAGGTAGGTCATGACGGTCATTTGCAGCGCACTGGCCTCGGTCAGCATCACCGGCGCTCGATCGCCGATTGACCAGCCGACCTGGGTGGTGCCGATATAGGCCGAGACTGCGGGAATTGCCGCGAGAATCAGTACGTGGGTGAGATACATGTGGCTAATGGTTTCTTCTTCGCCACGAATTTCCTGCCATTCCTGGTCGGGATGGGTGAATAGCCCCCAAACGTGATGGATCATGCCAGACCTCCTCTTGTTATAGCGGTCGCCCCCCAGCGCAGCGCCTGATTCGCGTGTGCAGCGTCATCAGGTACAAGGCCGAACCTATGCGACCGTATGTCGCAGTATAGGCAGCCATTAATAAGGACAAAGGCGCTGCGTTAGAGCAAATCGGACTCTCAAACACGTCCGTAATAGCGTTCGAGGATTTCCATGGCCTTGTTGATCGACTGCAGGCGCGCCGTGTTACCGCCGCGATCAGGGTGATGCAGGCTCACCAGTTGCCGGTAGCGGTGCTTGATAGTGGCGAGATTGAGCGTTTGCTCGTTGCCTTCGAGCTCGAACAGTTCCAGTGCCGCCTGTTTTTCCTCGCTGCCGTGCATGCGCGTCCAGAAACTCAGCAGCAGTTTGGCCACATCCTGCTCGTCAGTGTCGTCGAGCTGGCTCAGGTCGAGGTAATAGTCGCGCAGCGGGTCGTGTTCACTCAGCTCGGCGCTGCCGGGCTGGTAGGGCAGCAACTGGATATTCAGCGCACTGATCTGCAGATAGCCGCTCTGCGTCGCCCACAGCCGCTCGCGCAGGCGATAGAGGGCGTTGAACAACAAAAAGTGCGTGCGAAACAGCACCAGCTTGTCGGTCAGCGGCAGATTTGGGATATGCACACACTGGCGGGCTTTCAGTAGCTGGATCAGCTGGTATTCGCCAAGGCCGGCAGGGGCGGCACGCAGCAGCTCATGCAGTTGTTCGGGCAGGTCGAGGCCCGGGTCGAAATCGTCGTTCATCGGCGCAGCCTAGCATTTCACTTTGATTGGGGTAGGGCGCGTCACGCTTTCTGCGTAAAATGCCGCATCCTCAACGACTTCCGGATTCCAGCGCACCATGGGCACCCTCTCGGTCAATCAGAACAAACTGCAAAAACGCCTGCGTCGCCAGGCCGGTGAAGCCGTTGCCGACTTCAATATGATCGAGGATGGCGACAAGGTCATGGTCTGCCTGTCCGGTGGCAAGGACAGCTACACCATGCTTGACGTGCTGCTGCACCTGCAGAAGGTCGCGCCGATCAAGTTCGAGATCGTTGCGGTCAACATGGACCAGAAACAGCCCGGCTTCCCCGAGCATGTGTTGCCGGCCTATCTGGAGTCCATCGGTGTGCCTTATCACATCGTCGAGAAGGACACTTATTCGGTGGTCAAGGAGAAGATCCCGGAAGGCAAGACCACCTGTTCGCTGTGTTCGCGTCTGCGTCGCGGCACGCTGTACACCTTTGCCGATGAGATCGGCGCGACCAAAATGGCCCTGGGTCACCACCGCGACGACATCCTGGAAACCTTCTTCCTCAATATGTTCTACGGTGGCACCCTCAAGGCCATGCCGCCCAAGCTGCGTGCCGACGACGGCCGTAACGTGGTGATTCGTCCGCTGGCTTACTGCAACGAGGCGGATATCGAGGCTTATAGCCAGCTCAAGGAATTCCCGATCATCCCGTGCAACCTCTGTGGTTCTCAGGAAAACCTGCAGCGCCAGGTAGTCAAGGAGATGCTGCAGGACTGGGAGCGCAAGTCGCCGGGGCGCACCGAGATCATGTTCCGCGCCCTGCAGAACGTGGTGCCGTCGCAGCTGGCTGACCGCAACCTGTTCGACTTCAAGAGCCTGAAGATCGACGACAGCGCCACCCCCCGCTTTCTCGATGTGATGAACCTCTGATCCAGCGGTTTCCCGGCTCAAGGATTGCCCAATGCGTGATTACAAATGGCTTAACGAATACTGCCTGAACCGCTTCGGCTCGGTCGCCGAGCTGGAAGCGCATCTGCCGCAGCCGCGCAGCGCTGCCGAGTTGCGCGCGATCAGTGATGACCGCTATCTGTCGACACTCAGCCTGCGGGTGTTTCGTGCCGGCCTCAAGCACAGCCTGGTGGATGCCAAGTGGCCGGCGTTTGAACAGGTGTTCTTCGGTTTCGATCCGGAGAAAGTCGTGCTGATGGGCGCCGAACGTCTGGAAAACCTGATGCAGGATGCGCGCATCATCCGTCACCTGGGCAAGCTTAAGAGTGTGCCGCGCAACGCCCAGTTCATCCTCGATGTGCAGAAGGAGAAGGGCAGCTTCGGCGCACTGATCGCCGACTGGCCGGTGAGCGATATCGTTGGCTTGTGGAAGTACCTGGCCAAGCACGGCAGCCAGCTCGGCGGCCTGTCCGCGCCGCGCTTTTTGCGGATGGTTGGCAAGGACACCTTTGTGCCCAGCAATGACATGGTCGCTGCACTTAAGGCCCAGAAGATCATCGACAAGGCGCCGACCAGCCTGAAAGAGCTGGCTGCGGTACAGGCCGCGTTCAACCAATGGCATGAGCAGAGCGGGCGGCCGCTGTGCCAGCTGTCGGTGATGCTGGCGCATACGGTTAACCACTGAAGGTTTGGCGATGCAGCGGGCAATCAAGCAGGTCGCACAGCAGCTCAAGCAGGCTGAACGCATCCTGCTGATTACTGGTGCCGGGTTGTCCGCCGATTCCGGTTTGCCCACTTATCGTGGCCTCGGCGGTCTGTATAACGGCCACACCGCCGAAGGATTGCCGATTGAGGAAGCCTTGTCCGGCTCGATGCTGCAGCGTGATCCGGCGCTGTGCTGGAAATACCTGGCAGAGCTGGGCAAGGCTTGCCTGGGTGCTCAGGCCAATGCCGGGCATTACGCCATCGCCGAATTGCAGCGCAAGAAGCCAGAGTGCTGGCTACTGACCCAGAATATCGACGGCTATCACCGTGCGGCAGGCAGCCCGATGGAGCGGGTGATCGAGATTCATGGTGAGCTGGCGCCGCTATATTGCCAGTCCTGTGGGGCTGTCGACGCCGAGCTGGCAGAGCATCTCGATCGGCCGCTGCCACCCAAATGCCGGCAGTGCGCCGGGGTGCTGCGTCCGCCCGTGGTGCTGTTCGAGGAAATGCTCCCCGAGCAGGCCATCGATACGCTCTATACGCAAGTGCGCAAAGGCTTTGAGGTGGTGATCAGCATTGGCACCAGTGCGAGCTTCCCTTATATAGTCGAGCCGCTGCTGCGTACCCGCCAGGCGGGCGGCTTTACCGTGGAGATCAACCCGCAGCGCACCGACTTGAGCGCTCGGGTGGATGTGCATCTGCAAGGGCGGGCGTTAGATGTTTTGCCGGAACTACTGAGTCACATTTAGAGCCATAGAATTTGCAAATGCATGTCATAGAGGGCATAGTCGCGCTCTTGTGAAATTTACCGACACGGTCGTGCCCATGCTCAAACGCCTCGCACCCCTCGTGCCTATCGCACTCTCCCTGGTTCTGGCCGCCTGCGCCAACCATGCCCCACAGCCGCAGCTGGCAACCCAGCCTGCAGTGTTCTCCTCGACAGAACTTGCCGAGTTTGACGAACAAGCCAAAGAAGCGGCTCTGGGCGACTTCACTGAAGACAAATCCTACAAATTGCCGCAACTGGCTGACAGCATCCTGACTCATGGTCTGTCGCTGGTGGGTACCCGTTATCGTTACGGTGGCAGCACGGTGAAATCCGGCTTCGATTGCAGCGGCTTTATCGGTTATCTGTTCAAGGAAGAGCTGGGCATGAAACTGCCGCGCTCGTCCCGCGACATGATCAATATCGACGCTCCGCTGGTATCGCGTGATGACTTGGAGCCGGGCGATCTGCTGTTCTTCAGCACCAATGGCCGTAATCGCGTCAGCCATGCCGGTATCTACATGGGCGATAACCAGTTTATCCACTCCAGCAGCAGCCGCAGCGGCGGTGTGCGGGTCGATAGCCTGGACGACCGCTACTGGTCGCGCACCTTTATCGAGGCCAAACGTGCCCTGGCGCTGGCTCCCAGTGAGTCGGTTGTACGTCACCCTTGAGTCTCGTGAGTAGCGACTGAATCTCTTCGGTCGCTGCGATTAACTAATACTCCAGGTCTATCTCGATAATTTTCAACAACCTGCCAAGCAAAGCTAAAGCTTGCACTACGATGTGCAAGCCGGCAGAGTAGGGCGCATCCCGGCTCAGGATCGCTCGTCCATGACCGCTATCGCCCGTCTCAGCTTGATTGTGCTTGCCGCGCTGCTTAGTGCCTGCGCCAGCAATGCCCCCGCACCAACCCCAAAACCTGTTGTGCATGCGCCTATCGGCAGCTTTAACGGCAATGCTGATGATGTGCTGTTTCGCGCCTTGGGCCTGGTCGGCACACCCTATCGCTACGGCGGCAATACCCCGGATGGCGGCTTCGACTGCAGCGGCCTGATTGGCTATGTCTACCGCGATGCGGCGGGCATCAGTCTGCCGCGCTCGACCCGCGAGCTGATCAGCATGCGTGCTCCTGGCGTTCGCCGTGATGCCCTGCAAAGCGGTGATCTGGTGTTCTTCGCCACCAATGGCGGTAGCCAGGTCAGCCATGCCGGCATCTATGTCGGCGATGGCCGTTTTGTTCACGCGCCTTCCAGCGGCGGCACTGTGCGCCTGGACAGCCTGAGCAATACCTACTGGCAGCGTACCTACCTGAATGCCAAGCGCGTGTTCACCCCGGAACTGGCGAGCAACCCCTGACAGCGATTATTTGCAGAGGGAGTAGGCATGACCAACCGAACGCTCAATCTCGATTCCGCCCTGTATCAATACCTGCTGGATGTTTCCCTGCGTGAAACACCGCTGCTCAAACGCCTGCGCGAGGAAACCGCACAGCTGAGCATGGCGCGTTGGCAGATTGCCCCTGAGCAGGGGCAGTTTATGGCCTTGCTGGTTCAGCTGACTGGGGCGAGGCTAATTGTCGAGGTCGGCACCTTTACCGGCTACAGCGCCATCTGTATGGCTCAGGCCATGCCTGAAGGTGGTCGACTGATCTGCTGTGACATCCCCGGCGAGTACAACGCCACGGCCGAGCGTTACTGGCGCGAAGCAGGGCTAAGCTCGCGTATCGAACAGCGCCTGGCCCCCGCGTTACAAACCCTGGCGGAGCTAGAGGCTGAAGGTTTGGCTGGCAGTATCGACCTGCTGTTTATCGATGCCGACAAGGCCAGTTACCCGGCCTATCTGGAACATGCCCTGCGCCTGGTGCGCCAGGGTGGGCTGATCCTGTTCGATAACACGTTGTGGAGTGGTCGGGTGCTTGAGGAAAACCCTGAGAGCGCTGACACCCGGGCGATTCAGGCGCTCAACCTGGCGCTGCGTGACGATCCGCGTATCGACCTGTCCCTGTTGCCATTGGGCGATGGCCTGAGCCTATGTCGTAAACGCTGAGCCCGCATGCCCGAACCGATTCGTCTTCCCGAACAACCTGGTGCCTGCGAGCTCTGCGCTCGAGCGGCCGCTTTGACGCGTCATCATCTGATTCCCAAGGCGCTGCATAACAAGGTCTATGTGCAGAAACGCTTCGGTAAAAGTGAACGCATCAGCGCCACGCTCTGGGTCTGCCGCGCCTGCCACAACCAGATCCACCGCTTGTTCAGCGAGAAGGAGCTGGCGTTGACTTACAACAGTCGCGACAGCCTGCTCAGTGATGAGCGCCTGCGTACCTTTGTCGAGTGGCTGGCCAGCAAGCCGGCAGGCTTTATGCCCAGGCATTGATCTGCCTCTGATTCGGTGCAAGCGGCGCATTCGTTTGACGCTTAATCGCGAACTCTCTACCCTTCGCGCCTTGTAACAGGTGCCCCCAACGCTGTGCGTGTGCGGGGTGAAACTGGGAAGTCGGTGCGTTGTGCGTTTACGCCAACCATTCCGACGCTGCCCCCGCAACGGTAAGTGAGTTAAACGCCGCTATGGCCACTGTGCTTAAGCATGGGAAGGCGCGGCTTAGAACGCCTTAGTAGGTTCTGAGAACCTAGGAGTTCGCTCACAAGCCCGGAGACCGGCCTGCTGCAGTCCACGGCATCGCGGAGGGCGATGGCTGGCGTGTGGTTGGCGCTGTGCGCTCGCCCGCGCTTTCCCTATCTCCGCATGCTTTTTCCAGCCAGATCGCCCTGTGGCGGTGGAGCAGTGCGATGACTGAATCGATTGAACGTGACGCCCGGCACAAGGCGCGCATGGCCCGCAAGAAAGCCCTTATCGACGAGAAAATCGCCCAGGCCCAGGATGAATACGGCCTGCTGCTGGTGCACAGCGGCAATGGCAAGGGCAAGAGCAGCAGCGCCTTCGGTATGGTCGCCCGCGCCCTGGGCCATGGCCTCAAGGTCGGCGTGGTGCAATTTATCAAGGGCGCGGCCAGCACCGGCGAAGAAACCTTCTTCCGCCGCTTTCCCGATGAAGTCAGCTATCACGTGATGGGCGAGGGCTTTACCTGGGAGACTCAGGACCGCCAGCGCGATATCGACAAGGCCCGCGAAGCCTGGGCGGTGGCGGCGCAGTTGCTGAATGACCCGGCCATCGGCCTGGTGGTGCTGGACGAGCTGAATATCGCGCTGAAATACGGCTACTTGGAACTCGACGCGGTGCTTGCCGATATCGAAGCGCGGCCGCTGCTGCAGCATGTGGTGGTAACCGGTCGTGGCGCGCTGCCGGGGATGATCGAGGCGGCGGATACAGTGACCGAGATGAGCCTGGTCAAGCATGCGTTCAAGGCCGGGGTTAAGGCGCAGAAGGGAGTCGAATTTTGACCAGCGCTCGCTTATGCCCGGCACTATTGATCGCCGCACCGGCCTCCGGTCAGGGCAAGACCACGGTAACCGCCGCTCTGGCGCGTTTGCACTCGCGTCAGGGCAAGCGCGTACGGGTATTCAAATGCGGTCCGGATTTTCTCGACCCGATGATTCTTGCCCGCGCCAGCGGCGCGCCGGTGTATCAGCTCGATCTGTGGATGGTCGGGGCAGCGGAGAGCCGCAGGCTGCTCTGGGAAGCCGCTGGCGAGGCCGATCTGATTCTGATCGAAGGGGTGATGGGCTTGTTTGATGGCACGCCATCGGCGGCCGATCTGGCCCGGCACTTCGGTGTACCGGTGCTGGCGGTGATCGATGGTTCGGCCATGGCGCAGACTTTCGGCGCCATGGCCCATGGCCTGGCGACCTTTCAGCCTGATTTGCCGTTCTCCGGGGTGCTCGGCAATCGGGTAGGCAGCACGCGACATGGCGAGATATTGCGCGATGCGCTGCCGGCCTCGATCCGCTGGTACGGGGCGCTCCCGCGCAGCGCCGAAGTCGGCTTGCCGAGCCGCCACCTGGGCCTGGTACAGGCGGGAGAGCTGGTCGACCTGGATGCGCGCCTGGATGCTGCCGCCGATGCATTGGCCGCCAGCGCCGATACCGATTTGCCGCCGCCAGTCAGCTTCGCCGCCCCCGAACAAGCAAGGCCCGCGCCATTGCTTAAGGGCGTGCGGATCGGCGTGGCGCGCGACAGTGCCTTTGCCTTTCTCTATCAGGCCAACCTCGACTTGTTGAGCGAACTGGGCGCCGAATTGCAGTTCTTTTCGCCACTCAGCGATGAGTATCTGCCCGATATCGATAGCCTGTATCTGCCTGGCGGTTACCCGGAGCTGCACTTGTCCCGGCTTGAGGCCAACCAGCCCATGGCCGAGTCGATTCGTGCGCACCATGCAGCCGGCAAGCCGATCCACGCTGAGTGCGGCGGTATGCTCTATCTGCTCGACAAACTGACCGACAAGCAGGGCGCCAGCGGGCAGATGCTCGGTTTGCTAAATGGCGAGGCGACCCTGCAACCACGGATGACCGCCATGGCTCTGCAACAGGCTGAGCTGCCGGAAGGGTTGTTGCGCGGCCACAGCTTTCACTACTCGGCCCTAAGCAGCGAACTGCAACCGCTGACCCGCGGCGAATGCCCGAACTACAAGCGCACCAGTGAGGCGGTCTATCGTCAGGGGCGGATGACCGCCTCCTATATCCACTTTTATCTGCCGTCCGATCCGGTTGCCGCCGCCGCGCTATTTCGCCCCGGAACGCTAGCATGAGTGAGCAGGCCTTTAGCCTTGAGGAGCGCGCCGCGGTGTACCGCGCCATCGCCGAACGCCGCGATATGCGCCATTTCAGCGGCGGTGAGGTGGCCCCCGAGCTGCTCGCGCGTTTGCTCGAAGCCGCGCATCAGGCCCCGAGCGTTGGCCTGATGCAGCCGTGGCGGTTTATTCGCATCACCCGTCCGGCCTTGCGCGAAGCGATCCACGGCCTGGTAGAGGAGGAGCGCACGCGCACCGCCGAGGCGTTAGGTGAGCGCAGCGATGAATTTATGCGGTTGAAAGTCGAGGGCATACGCGATTGCGCCGAACTGTTGGTGGTGGCCCTGATGGACGGCCGCGAGGCCCATGTGTTTGGCCGGCGCACCTTGCCGGAAATGGACCTGGCATCCCTGGCCTGCGCGATTCAGAACCTCTGGCTGGCCGCCCGCGCCGAGGGTTTGGGCATGGGCTGGGTATCGCTGTTCGAGCCGCAGGCCTTGGCGGATCTGCTCGGTATGCCGGCCGGCAGCAAACCCCTGGCGGTGCTGTGTCTGGGGCCGGTGACGGAATTCTATGAGGCGCCGATGCTGGTGCAGCAAGGCTGGGCCGAGCCTCGGCCGCTCAGTGAGTTGCTGTTCGAGAATCAGTGGGGCACGCCATGAGCCTGGTTCTTAGCACCTGCGCCGGTGTCGCCCTGGATGCGATTTTTGGCGAGTCCAAGGGCTGGCATCCGCTGGTGGCGTTCGGGCAATTGGCCGAGCGTATCGAGCAGCGCTTCAATCCGGCGGGCGGTGGTTGGCGTAGCCATGGCGTCAGTGCCTGGTGTCTGGCGGTATTGCCGTTGACCCTGCTGACTTGGCTGCTAAGCCAGATCAGCGGACTGGGTTGGGCGGTGGAGATTCTCGCGCTATACGCCGCGCTTGGCCTGAAAAGCCTCGGCGAGCATGCCATGCCGGTAGCGCAGGCGCTGCGCCTGGGTGATCTACGCCTGGCGCGCGAGCGGGTCGGTTATATGGTCAGCCGCAACACCGCGCAGTTGGACGCCACCGGCGTGGCCCGTGCGGGCAGCGAGTCGGTGCTGGAAAACGGCAGTGACGCGGTATTTGCTGCACTGTTCTGGTTTGTTATTGCCGGTGCGCCGGGCGTGGTGCTGTATCGCCTGAGCAATACCCTGGACGCCATGTGGGGCTATCGCAATGAGCGCTTTGAACGCTTCGGTTGGGCCGCGGCGAAGATCGACGATGTGCTCAATTACCTGCCCGCGCGGCTGGTTGCTTTGACCTACGCGCTGCTCGGCAAGACTGGGCTGGCGCTGCGCTGCTGGCGCACCCAGGCGCCGCTGTGGGACAGTCCCAATGCCGGTCCGGTTATGGCGACTGGGGCCGGGGCGCTTGGGATCAGCCTGGGCGGCGCGGCGGAATATCACGGCGAGCTACATATACGACCCGAACTGGGCGCAGGGCCGCAACCCAAGGCGCGCGATATCGAACGGGCACTCAATCTGGTCAACGGCGGTGTGCTGCTGTGGCTGGCGCTGCTGCTGTTGTGGGGGGCTTTTTATGCGTGAACCTTCTTATGCTTGAGCACGGCGGGCGCTTGCGCGCTGCGTCTCTGCGTTATGGCATTGCCCTGGCGGATTGGCTGGACCTGTCCACCGGTATCGCGCCCTACGGCTGGCCGCTGCCAGCAATTCCCGCCAGTGCCTGGGCGCGCCTGCCCGAGCAGCAGGATGGCCTGGAAATCGCCGCCCGCGATTACTACGGAGTGAGCAACCTGCTGCCGGTAGCCGGCTCCCAGGCGGCGATTCAGGCGTTGCCGCGCCTGGTGCGTGATGCGCGGGTCGGCATCGTCTCGCCGGCCTATGCCGAACACGCGGCTGCCTGGCAACGTGAAGGCCATCGCCTGCTGGAGCTTAGCGAGGGCGGCATCGAGCGAGCCCTTGAGCGCCTGGATGTGCTGCTGCTGGTCAATCCCAATAATCCAACCGGACGACGTATCGAGCCCCAGCGCCTGCTCGACTGGCACGCCCGCCTGGCCGAACGCGGCGGCTGGCTGGTGGTGGATGAAGCCTTTATCGACTGCACCCCCGAATTCAGCCTGGCGGCCTTTAGCGAACGGCCGGGGCTGATCGTGCTGCGCTCGTTCGGCAAATTCTTCGGTTTGGCCGGTATCCGTCTGGGTTTTGTTTTGGCCCAGCCGTCTGTGCTGGAACAGCTGGCCGAATTGCTTGGGCCTTGGACCGTCAGTGGGCCAAGCCGGGTGGTGGCCACCGCACTGCTGCAGGACCACGCCGGTCAGCGTTTGCAGCGTGAGCGGTTGTTAGCCGATGGCGAGCGGCTGGCCACGCTTCTCAACGCGCAAGGTTTTGCACCAACCGGTGGCTGTGCGCTATTTCAGTTCTGCTGTATGCCGAGTGCTGCCGAGCTGCATGAGTTTCTTGCCAGTCAGGGCATTCTTACCCGGCTGTTTGCCAGCCCGCTAAGCCTGCGTTTCGGTCTGCCGGCGGATGAAGCCGGTTGGCAGCGTTTGCAGCAGGCCCTTGCAAGCTTTGCCAAGGAATCGCAATGACCACATTGATGGTGCAGGGCACCACCTCGGATGCCGGCAAAAGCACCCTGGTAACTGCGCTATGCCGCTGGCTTAAACGCCAGGGTGTTAGCGTGGTGCCGTTTAAACCGCAGAATATGGCGCTTAATTCGGCCGTCACTGCCGACGGCGGCGAAATCGGCCGCGCCCAGGCGGTACAGGCGCAGGCCGCCGGGCTGGCGCCGCACACCGATATGAACCCGGTGCTGCTCAAGCCCAATAGCGACACCGGTGCCCAGGTGATCATCCACGGCCGCGCCCTCAGCTGCATGGATGCCGTGGCTTATCACGATTACAAGAAGGTGGCGCTGCAGGCAGTGCTGCAGTCGCACCAGCGCCTGAGTGCCGCTTACCCAGTGGTGATGGTGGAGGGCGCAGGTTCGCCGGCGGAGATCAACCTGCGCGCCGGCGATATCGCCAATATGGGCTTCGCCGAGGCAGTGGATTGTCCGGTGATCCTGATTGCCGATATCGACAAGGGCGGCGTATTTGCCCATCTGGTCGGCACCCTGGCGTTGCTCTCCGAGAGCGAGCAGGCGCGGGTGCAGGGTTTTGTGATCAACCGTTTTCGCGGCGATATCGCCCTGCTGCAACCGGGGCTGGACTGGTTGGAGCAGCGCACCGGCAAACCGGTGCTCGGTGTTTTGCCCTACCTGATGGATTTCCATCTGGAGGCCGAGGACGCCATCGATATTCGCCAGAGCGCCAAGGCGAATGAGGTGATCAAGGTGGTGGTGCCGGTATTGCCACGCATCAGCAATCACACCGATTTTGACCCGCTGCGCCTGCACCCGCAGGTTGAACTGACCTTTGTCGGCCCGGGCCAGGCCATTCCTGCGGCCGATCTGATTATCCTGCCAGGCTCGAAAAGCGTACGCAGCGATCTGGCTTTTCTGCGTCAGCAGGGCTGGCCGGCGGCTATCGATAAGCACCTGCGCTATGGCGGCAAGCTGCTGGGTATCTGCGGCGGTTTGCAGATGCTCGGCACGCAGATCGACGACCTGCATGGCCTGGAGGGCGCGGCGGGTTCCAGCCCAGGGCTGGGGCTGCTGGATTTCACCACAGTGCTGGAGCCGGAGAAGCAGCTGCGCAATGTGCGCGGCCAGCTGTGCCTGGAAAATGCTCCGGTCAGCGGTTACGAGATTCATGCCGGGGTTAGCTCTGGGGCAGGGTTGAATGCGGCTGTGCGGTTGGATGATGGTCGTGCCGATGGTGGCCTGAGCGCTGACGGCCAGGTGCTCGGCACCTATCTGCATGGTCTGTTTGAAACCCCGGAGGCGTGCAGCGCATTGCTGCGCTGGGCTGGCCTGCGCGAAGTGCAGCAGGTGGATTACCACGCCTTGCGTGAACGCGATATCGAGCGCTTGGCCGATCTGGTCGAGGCGCATTTGGATACGGCCCGGCTGCGCGATTTATGTGGAGTAGGCCATGCGTGAACTGATTCTCGGCGGTGCCCGTTCCGGCAAGAGCCGTCTGGCCGAGCGGCTGGCGGCCGAATCCGGCCTGACGGTGACCTATATCGCCACCAGCCAGCCGCTGGATGACGAGATGAATACGCGTATTCAGCATCACCGCGAACGCCGTCCGGCGCATTGGGGGCTGGTGGAGGAACCGCTGGCACTGGCCCGGGTGCTGCGTGAGCAGGCCGCTGCGGATAAGTGCCTGCTGGTCGATTGTCTGACCCTGTGGCTGACCAATCTGTTAATGCTGGATAACCCGGCGCGCCTGAGCGCCGAGCGCGATGCGCTGCTGGATTGTGTGAGCGACTTGCCGGGGCGGATTCTGCTGGTCAGCAATGAAACCGGTCTGGGCGTGGTGCCGCTGGGCGAGCTGACCCGCCGTTATGTTGACGAGGCGGGCTGGCTGCATCAGGCCCTGGCTGAGCGTTGCGAGCGTGTGGTGTTTACCGTGGCGGGGTTGCCGATGGTTCTCAAGGGGGAAGCGCTATGAGTGAGCAATGGTGGCAACAGGGCTGTCAGGCGCTGGATATACCGGCACGCAGCAAGGCCCAGGCGCGCCAGCAGCAGCTGACCAAACCGGCCGGCTCGCTCGGTCAGCTAGAGCAGTTGGCCATCGACTTGGCGGCCATGCAGGGCAGCCAGCGGCCGCAGGTCGAGCAACTGTGGATCAGTATTTTTGCCGGCGACCACGGCGTGGTCGCCGAGGGTGTATCGGCATTCCCCCAGGCAGTTACCGGGCAGATGCTGCGCAACTTCGTCGGCGGCGGCGCGGCGATCAGCGTATTGGCCAAGCAGCTGGGCGCAACGCTTGAGGTTATCGACCTGGGCACCGCGTTGCCGCTGGAACCGCTGCGCGGCGTGCGTCATCTGCATATCGGCGCGGGCACGGCGAACTTTGCCCAAGGCCCGGCGATGACTGCCGCGCAGTTACTCATGGCTTTGGATGCCGGCCAGGCCAGCGTGCAGCGCGCCCGCGAAGCCGGCAGCCAGCTGTTTATCGGCGGCGAGATGGGCATCGGCAATACCACAGCGGCCACGGCCATGGCCTGCCTGCTGCTGGAATGTCCGGCGTTGGATCTGGTCGGCCCGGGCACCGGTCTGGACCGCGCGGGCGTGACGCATAAAGCCGAGGTGATTGAGATCGCGCTGGAGCTGCATCGCCCGGCGATCAGCGAACCCATCGACATCTTGCAGCGCCTCGGCGGCTTCGAGATTGCTGCGCTGAGCGGTGCCTATCTGGCCTGCGCGCAGCAGGGCATTACCGCCTTGGTGGATGGCTATATCTGCAGCGTTGCCGCCTTGCTGGCGGTGCAGCTGAATCCGGCTTGCCGTGAATGGCTGCTGTTTGCCCACACTGGCGCCGAGCCTGGCCATCAGCGGGTGCTCAAGGCGCTGCAAGCCGAGCCGCTGCTCGATCTGGGCTTGCGCCTGGGTGAGGGCAGTGGTGCCGCCTTGGCTGTACCGCTGCTGCAACTGGCCTGCAGCCTGCATAACGAGATGGCCACCTTTGCCGAAGCGGAGGTGGCCGAGCGCCCTGCATGACGGTTTATCTGGAATTACTACGCCACGGTGAAACTGAACTGGGCGGCGGCCTGCGCGGTAGCCTCGACGATGCCCTGACCGAAACCGGCTGGGCGCAGCTGCGCGCGGCGGTGGCTGACGGCAGCCGCTGGGATCGGTTGATCAGCTCGCCCTTGCAGCGCTGTGCGCGCTTTGCCGAAGAGTTGGCAACGCAGCATGGTGTGCCACTTAGTCTGGAACCGGATCTGCAAGAGCTGCATTTCGGCGCATGGGAAGGGCGCAGCACTGCCGAACTGATGCAGACCAGCGCAGACGATCTGGGCCGTTTCTGGAGCGATCCCTATGGCTTTACCCCGCCCGAAGGCGAGCCGCTGCTGGCCTTCGAGGCGCGGATATTGGGCGCCTTGCAGCGCTTGCAGGCACGCCATGCCGGCGAACGCTTGCTGCTGGTTACCCACGGCGGGGTGATCCGCCTGCTGCTGGCGCGTGCCCGTGGCTTGCCGCGCAATGATCTGCTGCAGGTACCGGTCGGCCATGCCGAGCGCTATCAACTGTGCCTGGACGAACAGGGGCTGTTGTGGGAACGCGCATGACGCCCTGGTGGATTGCCCTGCAATTTCTTACCCGCCTGCCGGTGACCCTGGCCGGCATGCCGACGCCTGAGCAGGTCGGCCGTTCGCTGCTGTTCTATCCGCTGGTGGGGCTGTTGATCGGCCTGTTGCTGCTCGCTGCGCAGCAACTGTTGGGCGATAGCGCGGTGCTGCTGCAGGCTGCGCTGCTGCTGAGCCTGTGGGTGGGCATCAGTGGCGGCCTGCATCTGGATGGCCTGGCCGACAGCGCCGACGCCTGGATCGGCGGCTTTGGCGATAAACAGCGCACCCTGGCCATTATGAAAGACCCGCGCAGCGGGCCGATCGCGGTGGTGGTGTTGGTACTGCTGTTATTGCTCAAGTTCGCTGCGCTGGTGGCCTTGCTGGAGAGCGATTCAGGGTTGTTGCTGGTGCTGCTGCCCTGGCTGGCGCGCTGCCTGTTGCCGCTGTTGTTTCTGACCACGCCCTATGTGCGTGCCGGTGGCCTGGGCCAGGCATTGGCCGAACATCTGCCGCGCCGGCAACTGCCTTGGGTACTGGCCGCCAATGCGCTGGCCATGTTGCTGTTCGGCTGGCCGGCGCTGCTCGCCTTACTGGTATCTGGAGTGGTTTTCCTCTGGCTGCGCGCGATGATGCTCAAACGTCTGGATGGCACCACCGGTGATACCGCCGGAGCCCTGCTGGAAATAGCCGAGTGCGCGGTGCTGGTGGCGTTGGCCTGCTAGCGTGTAAGGACAGCAAGACGTAGCAGGGATGTATATGGTGCGCAGGCCGTTTTACTCGACGCTGTTAGCGACGTTGCTTGGGGCCTTGCCCTGTGCCGGTGTATTGCAGGCCGAGGAGCTGGTATGGGGTGTTGTGCCGATTCCGGGTGCCTTCAATGTGCGCGATGGTCAGGTGGTTGATGGTGTGCTGTTCGAGGCCATGCAACTGCTGGCTGCACGCCTGCCTGAGCTGCAGATGCGCTATGAGGTATTGCCCATGGCCCGCGTCGAACAGCGCATGGGCGAGCAGGGCGAAATGTGCAGCAGCGGCCAGCTGCAGAGCCCCGAGCGCGATCAGCTGGGTTACTTCGTACCCTATGTGGCGACCACGCCGATTCATGTGCTGGTACGAAGGCAGACCCTGGATCAACTGCTGATCGAAGACGGCCAGGTCAGCCTCGACTGGCTGTTCGGCAATCCCTATCTGCGCGGCGCTCTGGCCAAGAGTCGGGTCTACCCCGCGCCGATTCGCGAACGCCTGCTCCAGGCTCACGCCGAAGGCCGCATCCCCGAGCTGGGTGGCAGCCTGGCGGGGGAGAACTTGCTGCTGATGGTCAGCCATCACCGTCTGGATTATGTCTTCGATTACCCGGTGATCTACACCGAGGTAATGCGCCATTTCAGCCTCAGTGATGCACTGGTCAGTGTGCCGCTGCGGGAGAATGCTGAACTGGTGACCGTGGGCATCTATTGCTCACGCACGCCATGGGGTGCGCGCATGGCCGGGCGTCTCGATCAGGCCATTCGTGAGCTTTCGGCCGCGCCCGCCAGCACCCTGGCGATCTACCAACGTTGGCTGCCACCTGAGGTATACAGCCACTACCACGAGCAGTTGCTGGCGTTCTTCGTCCAACGCGCCAGCGCCACACCGCTGCTGTTCGATTAGCCGGCCGTTTTCAACGCAGGATTGCCCACGCTGGTGGTTTTCTCAGCGGCCTGTTAGCCGATGGTCGGCTTGCCGGCATGTCTAACTCAGGGTGCAATCTGTAGCACTGGATTGCCGAACAGCTGTAGCTGTTACCTGAGCGGGTAGCGGTATATACCTGCGCCATATTGCCGATTTCTCGATAAGCGGGTCGCTACCCGTAAAGGACAACCTATGACTTCGCTTTGGCGCACCAGTGGCTGGATATTGCTGGGCGCATCTCTGGTCCTGGCACTGTCGCTGGGCATTCGCCATGGTTTTGGCCTGTTCCTGCCGCCGATGAGCGCCGAGTTCGGCTGGGGGCGTGAGGTATTTGCCTTCGCCATTGCCTTGCAGAACCTAATCTGGGGTCTGACTCAGCCGTTTACCGGCGCGCTGGCTGATCGTTTTGGCGCCAAACGTACAGTGATTGTTGGCGGCATTCTGTATGCCATTGGCCTCGGCTGCATGGGCCTGGCCGATTCGCCGATGAGTCTGTCGCTGAGCGCCGGGCTGCTGATCGGCATCGGCCTGTCCGGCACCTCGTTCTCGGTGATTCTCGGTGCAGTGGGTCGCGCAGTGCCGATGGAAAAACGCAGCATGGCCATGGGCATCGCGGCGGCGGCGGGCTCCTTTGGCCAGTTCGTTATGCTCCCCGGCACCCTGGGCCTGCTTAGCTGGCTCGGTTGGTCGGTGGCGCTGATGGCCCTGGGCCTGCTGGTGGCGCTGATCATACCGTTGGCGGCAATGCTCAAGGACACGCCTCTGCCGCTTACCGGCCAGGAGCAGACCCTCGGTGAAGCGCTGCGCGAGGCTTGCAGTCATTCCGGTTTCTGGCTGTTGGCATTGGGCTTTTTTGTTTGCGGCTTTCAGGTGGTGTTTATCGGCGTGCATTTGCCGGCCTACCTGGTCGATCAGCATCTGCCCGCCCTGGTCGGCACCACGGTGCTGGCGCTGGTAGGCCTGTTCAATATCTTTGGCACCTATATCGCTGGCTGGCTGGGTGGGCGGATGTCTAAACCGCGTCTGCTCAGCGCTTTGTATCTGGCGCGTGCGGTGGTGATTGTGGCGTTTCTTATGACGCCGCTGACGGTGTGGAGCGCCTATGCCTTTGGTGTGGCCATGGGCTTGTTATGGTTGTCGACGGTGCCGCTGACTAACGGCACGGTGGCGACCATGTTCGGCGTGCGCAACCTGTCGATGCTTGGCGGCATCGTCTTCCTGTTCCATCAGCTGGGGGCTTTTCTCGGCGGCTGGATGGGCGGCTACCTGTATGACCATACCGGCAGTTATGATCTGGTCTGGCAGATTGCCGTGCTGCTCAGCTTGCTGGCCGCCGCGTTGAACTGGCCAGTACGCGAGCTGCCGATGGCGCGGCTGCGCAATCAGGAGGTGACGGCATGATCCGCAAGCATTACCTGAGTGCTCTGGTGGCGCTGCTTGGGCTGCTCAGCCTGGGATTGCTGTGGTGGGCCTGGCGCCAGAGTGGGCTGGCCTTTTTGCAGTTGGGTATGGGTGTATGCTGAGCAAGCAGTAGAGCCCTTAGAGCCTGAGGCCGTTGTCATGGATATAAATATGGTTTTCGATCTCGAAGTGACGCAGCATTGCCTTCGGGCCGAAGTGGCGTACGATCTGCCACCACGTGATGGCACGCGTGGTGGCGAGGTGAGCGACTGTATCCGTGTTGATCAGGCCTATCTCCTGTGTGATGACAAGTCGGCACACAATAGGGGCAGTCTGAAAGCAGAGCAGGTAGTGCAATTACAAGAGAAGAGTTTCTGAAAGCCAATATACGCGGGCTATCGTCTATGTGCATCAACGATGCGCTCAAAGATATCTGTTACGCCCGCTGTGTCTGAGAAAGTTGGCGGTGTTGACGGTTTTGGTCGCGGTATATTCAAGAGAGTGATCTTGCATCACTGCAACGCGTCGCCAGAAACCTCCGGTGCGCGGTATCCTCGCTAGTGCCTGCTTCCACATACGTGCCAGCCTGTTGGAAGGCGTGAATAACCGGATCAAACTGTTGGCCTACGGCTCTCGGGACTCAGATAACTTCTTCCTGAAAATCAAGGCTGCTTTCCCTAGACAAAGTGCGATGAACCAATTTTTCTTGGTGTCTTACGAGGTGGTCGATGCGATATACTCCGCGGGCTATCTCGACTACTTACGCATCGCGGTGTAACCATAGACAGTGGAAGTTGAAAAATGAGCAGTGCCTTAAAAGATGTTAAATAAAAGTAACCAGGACACTTTGAGTCCTTCCATGCAGCACGCATTGACTGTGCTCTGTGCAATGGGCACGTTAATGCTCATTGGTTGGCTTATAAAATTCAGTAATTATGGTGTCGACGTTACTGATGAAGGTTTTTATCTGGTATGGATTTCGAATCCGTTCATTTATGATGTGTCGGTAACCCAATTCGGATTTATTTACTATCCGCTTTATAGCTTGTTAGATGGTAATATTGCTGCTCTTCGGAAAGCAAATATTTTGATCACCTTTGGTCTTGCATGGGTTTTATGTTACGCGCTTCTTGCTTCGCTCGCGCCAGAAGTCAAAAAAAACTGCGCTGCCCTCCCTGTAGCGGCTGCAGGGGTGGCGACCAGTTCTTTTCTTTTTTTTGATTCTTGGTTGCCTACACCAAGCTATAATAGTCTGGCATTGCAAGCGCTGCTGGTCACTTCCATCGGCTTGGTTCTGGCCGGAAAGGCTGCGCATCGTACAAGCATCGTTGGCTGGATGTTGATAGGCGTTGGTGGCTGGCTTGCCTTCATGGCAAAGCCAAGCACGGCACTTGCTTTAGCGGTTGGCGTGTTTATCTACCTGTTGCTTTCACGAAAGTTCTCAGTACGAATGCTTGCGCTTGCAGCGGCAAGCGCCATTGCTCTTTTGCTAACAAGCGCATTATTGATAGATGGCTCTGTTTTGCGTTTTGTGGAGCGCCTCCAGTTAGGGGTTGAATTTGGTAAACATTTGGCGGGTGGTCACGCATTAACTCAGATTCTGCGTGTTGATGATTTTTTTCTGTATGAAAGATTTAATCATGCAATTTTGTTGGTTTTTAGTGTGTTATTTATTGCGCTCTGGAGTATGTGTATAGGTAGTAAGAAGTGGTCGTATGTGGGTCTGATTATTTCTGGTTCTTTTTTCTTGATTACCTCGGTGCTTGTTTTTGGACCGGCTCAACCAGCTGTAAATTTCGGGATTTTTAGGGGGTTTCTGATTTTTGGAGTGGTCTATGCGGCTGTGTGTGCTGTTTTGGCCTTTGGTCGCGTCAAGGTGCTGGTAACTATTACGGCATCACAGTGGGCTATTGCGCTTATCTTCTTGATTATGCCTCATGTTTATGCGTTTGGCACAAACGGTAACTATTGGCAGGCGGGCGGTTATGCAGCCATTTTTTGGCTGCTTGCAGGGCTAACCCTGTTCGGGTCATTGATTCGAGAGCGCGCTTCATGGTTTTTGGTGCTGCCGCTAGCGCTTGGCGCCCAAGCTGTCACGGCTGCTCTTTTACAAGCAGGATTCGAGCAACCCTATCGTCAGCCCCAGCCTTTGAGGCTTAACGCGTCCGTTCTTGGAATAGGCCCTCAGAGAACGGAGTTAGTTCTCTCTGAAGGTTATTTCGAATATTTCGCTAGCGCCATGGTAATTACACAAGCAGCTGGCTTCGAAACAAATACGCCGGTGATTGATCTGTCTGGTCAGTCGCCAGGAATTCTCTACGCGCTTGGTGCTGAAAATATAGGCCAAGCATGGACTATTGGGGGCTATCCAGGCAGTCTGAGGCTTGCTCAGGCGGCGCTAGACCGCACGCCTTGTTGGGAGATTGCGAGTGCTTGGATATTGCTCGAACCAGATGGTCCGCGTAGCATTTCGGCGGAGCTCATGACTGGTTTAGGGGCTAATTTCCCAGAGGGCTATGAGCACGTTGGATCTTGGCAGACGGCAGAAGGTGCTGGCGGGTATGCATACCGACGTACTCAGAAACTATACAAACCCTTTAAGCCTCAGCAAACAATGATGGCTTGTCAAATACTACGCGCAAAGGTGGCGCAGTGAAAAAAGTCGCTATCGTCCAGTCCAACTATATACCGTGGAAAGGTTATTTTGACATGATCGCCGCTGTGGATGAGTTCATTCTCTACGACGACATGCAATACACGCGTCGTGATTGGCGCAATCGAAACCAGATCAAGACTCCTCAGGGGGTTCAGTGGCTTACGGTGCCTGTTTTGGTAAAAGGAAAATATCACCAAAAAATTCGCGACACAGAAATCGATGGCGCTCATTGGGTGGCAGCTCATTGGAAAGCATTGGAGCAGAACTACCGTCGTGCGCCATATTTCGCTGAAATCGCTTCATGGCTGGAGCCCCTCTATCTTGCAGAGTCCTTTGTTCATATTTCACAATTAAATCGATCTTTCATCGAAGCCATCTGTACTTACCTAGGAATCCAAACAACAATAACCAATTCATGGGACTATACGTTGCTTGATGGCAAAACCGAACGCCTTGCCGATCTCTGCGTACAGGCTGGTGGTACTGAATATATCTCAGGGCCAGCAGCCCAGGACTATGTCGATGAAAAAATATTTCTTGAGTTAGGTGTCAACCTTACTTGGTTCGATTACGCAGGATACCCAGAGTATCCCCAACTTTGGGGTGAGTTTACACATGGCGTCACTATTCTTGATCTTTTGTTCAATTGTGGTAAAGACGCGCCGCGCTACATGAGGTATGTGGCATGAAGCTTTCGATCGTTGCAACTCTTTATCAATCGGCACCTTACATCAACGAGTTTTATGACAGAGCGAGTGCTGCTGCTAGAGAGTTGGTTGGCGAGGATTTTGAAATAGTTTTTGTAAACGATGGCTCGCCGGATAATAGTTTAAATTTGGCAATAAAACTTACAGAACAGGACGCCCATATTGTTGTTGTTGACTTGTCGCGCAACTTTGGCCATCACAAAGCCATGCTTGCTGGGCTGGCGCAAGCGTGCGGGGAGTGTGTCTTTCTCATCGACAGCGATTTGGAAGAGGAACCTGAATGGCTAGCCGATTTCGCTTTGACCATGGCGGCAGAGTCTGCGGACGTCGTCTACGGTGTGCAGGAAGTTCGCAAGGGTAACTGGTTCGAGCGCTGGAGCGGCGAGCTCTACTACAAAGCATTCAATTACCTCGCTAATATCGATCATCCACGCAACATAGTTACCGCGCGATTGATGTCACGTCGCTACGTCGATGCATTGCTACACTTTCGTGAGCGTGAGATGGTTATTTCATGTCTCTGGGTCATCACTGGCTTCAAGCAGTGCGCGCGCAGCGTGAGGAAACACATGCGCAGTACCACTACCTACAGCCTGGCCAAGAAGATCGAGCATGCAACCAACGCAATAACCTCGTTCAGCGAAGTGCCGCTGCGGATGATCTTCTACACAGGTCTTATTATATTCGCTGGTGCGCTGACCTATACAGGTTATCTCGTTTTCCACAAGCTGATTCTTTCCTCTCCTATGGACGGATGGACCTCTGTGATGGTCTCCATATGGCTGCTCGGCGGCATGAGTATCTCGTTCTTGGGGCTGATCGGTATCTACCTTTCGAAGGTCTTCTCTGAAACCAAGCAGAGGCCTTCTATAATCGTAAGAGAAATCTATGGCCAATCCTCTTCCCCCGATTGACACCAGCTACGAGCAGTTTTACGCCCAGCGTGCAGGCCTGCGGGTCTATCCCACTGAGTTTGTTGTGCGCACCTTTTTAGCGAACTACCCCGGCCTGATGTTCCACAAGCCGGTCGCTGGCGATCGAGTGCTTGACATTGCTTTCGGCGACGGTCGCAACACTGTATTCCTGTGCGAGCAGGGTTACGCGGTGAGTGGTATTGAAATTACGGAGGGGATCGTTAGGCAGACCAGTGAACGTTTGACGAAACTGGGCCATAAGGCCGACCTCCTAGTGGGTCGTAACAGCCGTATTCCGTTCGATGATAACTATTTTGATCATGTTCTGGCCTGCCACTGCTGTTACTACTGTGACGAAGGCGAAAGCTTTGCCGACAACATGAAAGAGTATGCTCGGGTGATGAAACCAGGAGGATGGCTAGTAGCCTCAGTAGCCTGCCGTGAGTCCTATATCTTCAAGGATGCCCTGCCGCTAGAGGATGGCTCGCTACGCATCCATGCAGACCCCTATGGCAACCGCGATGGTTATCGACTGCATGCATTCTCCAGTAAGGATCAGGTTGCGACCTACCTCTCGCCCTGGTTTGAACATTTTTCCTTCGGCTTTGCGAATAACGACTACTACGGCGTCTCTGAACGCCTGTTTTGGGTCGTGTGTCAGAAAAGAGAGAGCTTATGAGTAGTAGTTATTCCTATCGGTGTCCCACTTGCGCTTGTAGCCCCCTGATGCAGGGGGGCAATGGAATGGCATGCCCTAACGGTCATTTCTTTGCATATGCCAACGATACCGATGTGCCGGTGTTCGCGAGCGAGCCTGAGGGCAGTAACGAGTATTCGCAGGAGAATGCTGCTGAGTTTCACGACAACGCGTTGCGTTGGGTTTTTAGCACTTTTCAGGCGGATGAAGACAGTCTGCGCGAACGGCTCATCGCTCGTATCGGTCTCACGGCGGGCGAGCGTGTGCTGATTACCGGTGCGGGCGCGGGCAACGACCTGCCTCACTTGGTCCGTGCGCTTGGGGGCAAGGGAGAGGTCTATGTGCAAGACATCGCTAAGGAAATGCTGCTGGCAGGCGTGTCTCGCTACAAATCCGGGCTGGAAGGCTCTGGCGTTGCGCTTCACTTCTCTGTAAGTGACGCCACCAGCCTGCCATTTAATGACGGTTTCTTCGATGCGGCCTACCACTTTGGCGGCATAAACTTGTTTCCTGACATTGCCAAGGGCATTGCCGAGATGAACCGAGTGGTGAAGCCAGGTGGGAGCATCGTTATCGGCGACGAAGGGTTGGCGCCCTGGCTGGTGGACACCGAATTGGGCAGAATGTTGATCAATAACAATGCTCTTTATGCCTGCACGGCTCCTCTGGAGGCCTTGCCTGCGACGGTTCGTGACGTGAAGCTGAGTTGGGAACTCAGTAATTGCTTCTATGTAATTGAGTTTCAGGCTAGTACCGAGCCGCTGCCGATTGATATTGACGTTCCCCACATTGGCAAGCGAGGCGGTACCATTCGCAGCCGTTATTTCGGTCGTATGGAAGGCGTGACCCCAGACTTACGCGACCGGATCTACGAAGAAGCGGAGCGTCGTGGAATGAGTCGTGTAGCTTTCCTCGAATCGGCGCTTCGCGCAGCGCTGGACAAGGACTGACTGACATGATGCAGCTCAATTCTTTTGTGGCCTGCGGTCAGCCGTTTCCCTGGCGAAAGAGGGGCTTGCTTTTTGAACCGCAGGGCAGCGATTTCTCGCACGGCTCTCACCCGTGCGCGATTCATATCGATGGTGATCGCTTCGTGCTCGCATTCACGCGCCGGGATAAAGATCAGCGCTCCCATATCTTTCTCTGCAAAGCCGTCGTCTCCGATGGTCGTGTGGAGTTGCTGGGTACCCCTAAGCTAGCAATGTTGCCTGGGGAACCTTGTCACTTCGACTGCGATGGCGTAATCAGCGTGTGCTTTGTCAAACATGGCGGCGCCATATACCTTTACTACGTAGGCTGGCAGAACCTACCTGAGGGTTTATGGATATGCGACACGGGGCGTGCAAAGCTTGACGAAGATGAGCTTACGCTCACGCGTGAGTTCCAAGGTCCGGTACTCGGTCGCGACAAGAGCAATCCTCTGTTTGCGGCAGCTACGGCCTTCCATGTTTCGGGTAACCTCTGGCAGACCTGGTACAACTCCGGAATTCGCTGGGAAAAGACTGAGCAGGGTTGGAAGCATCACTACGGCATCCATTACGCACACTCGCACAATGGCGTGGACTGGGTCTGTCGACCGGGAATGTGTCTTCCGTTTGTAGACGAATACGAATACGCGTTTGGGCGGCCAAGCGTGATCCGCCGTGAAGACACCTATTTTATGTGGTATGCCCATCGCGCAACTAAGACCATTGATACTTACCGCATTGGCTTTGCTTCTTCGGTAGACGGCCACAGTTGGCAACGCAACGATCATCTCTCGGGCATTGATGTCTCTCCCTTTGGCTGGGACAGCGAGATGGTCTGCTACCCCTGTGTGTTCGAGCACCGGGGTAGGGTGTACATGCTTTATAACGGCAATGGTTATGGCAAGACCGGTTTTGGCCTGGCCGTGATGGAGGAAATTCTATGAAGAAAATTTTCTTGGCTGGCAACGCTATCACTGCCGAAATTCTGTGTGCCTACCTGCGTCAGGACATACGTTACGAGATCGTAGGGCTTACCGCTGATGATGAATTCGTTGCGCAGGGTACTGTTAGCGGCTATCGAACAGTGGGGCTTTCAGAAGTGCAGGGCGTCTTCTCGGCCGACACTCACAGTGTGATTATGGCCATGGGTTATAACGACCTGAACCGCACCCGAGAGAGCATGTTTGTTCGCTTCAAGGCTTTGGGTTACGACGTGGAGACTTACATCCATCCCGACGCCCGGATATACACCGACCATCCCGTGGGTGAAGGCAGCGTGGTGCTGCCGGGCGCGGTCATTGAGCCGGGCGCACGAGTGGGTACTAATACCATGGTGTGGAGTAACGTTACGTTGGCCCATCACAGCAGTGTGGATGACCACTGCTGGGTGGCTGCGGGTGCCGTGGTCTCCGGGCAGGCCAAGGTACAGCGCAACACTTTTCTCGGTGTTAACTGCAGCGTCGTTAATGCTGTCACGGTAGGAGAGTTTAACGTTGTTGGCGCGGGCGCTATGATCTCGCGAGATACCAAGCCCTGCTCGGTTCACTTGGCGCGCTCGGCTGAGCCTTTTCGCTACTCGTCGGATGATTACGTTAAACATTTCGGAATTTAATTTTGGACAAGAAACTTGCAGAGGTGCTCGCAGAGGTTTTCGGGCTGCGCGTTACCGATATTCAACCTGGACTCCAGAAGTGCGATGTAGGTACATGGGACTCCCTCAAACAGATGGATCTAGTGATGTCTTTGGAGCGGCAATACGGCATTGCATTGGACATTCCAGACATATTGCGAATGGTTTCGGTCGCTGAGATTATGGCCGTACTCCAAGATAAGGGAGTGGCTCTTGGAAGTTAAAGGTGCCATCGCACTCGTGACCGGCGGGGCACAGGGCCTCGGATTGGCAATCTCTCGCCGGCTAGCTGATGAGGGTGCCATTGTTGTGGTTGCCGACTGTAATGAAGGTGCGCTTGCCAACCTGCCGCCGGGACTCGAAAGCGTAATAATGGATGTCACCAATCCGGAGCAAGTCCATAACGCGGTTGCTGGCATTATGGAGAACCACGGGCATCTGGATATCCTTGTCAACAATGCAGGCGTAATCTTCAGTGAGCCTTTCGTCAATATCATGAACCCCGCAGGTATCATGCACGACTATGGTCGCTTTCGCGCCTCACTTGCTGCCAATCTCGACTCTGTATTTATCGTCACTGCCGCAGCGGTGGAGTACATGGTCAAGCACAGAACCAGGGGGGCCATTGTCAATATCAGTTCAGTAAGCGCCTGTGGTAACGAAGGTCAAACGGCCTACTCTGCGGCCAAAGCGGGTGTCAATGCCATGACAGTTACTTGGGCAAAGGAGCTCGGCCGTTGGGGCATACGTTCCAACGCAGTGGCACCGGGCTTCATTGCAACTGACTCTACGCGTCACGCCTTGAGCGAGACCGTTCTTAAGCATATCCAAGGCAATACGCCGTTGCGGCGGCTTGGGCAGGCTGATGAAGTTGCCCAAGCGGTGATCGCTTTGATCGAGAACGACTTCATTAACGGAGTTGTTCTTGATGTAAATGGTGGCCTGAGGATCTGACATGGTGAGGCTTTCTCCGGCGCATTACGCTGCAGCCCACAAACTGTATCTTAACCATGACGCTTACTTCCCTCTGATCGCAGCTGTGCTAAGTGATACACAGGATGGTGTGGTCTATGCGGATCGCGAAGAGAACCCGAACCAAGTTTATGTGGAGCACGCATTCGGATTTGCACAGTTTTTTGGCAAGACGGTGCTTGCGTTTGAGCAAGCCATGCGACGATACCTTATTGTCGACAAGGCGTTCTCCTGCACAAAGGTGCGACTCTACACCCCCTCCTGCCCTGATTTCCTGCAAGCTAGCGAATGCGAGGGTATGCTTTCTTGGCGCCAGCACTTCCAGCTTGATGTTGTTCCTCGTACGGAAATCTACAGCCTTGAAACTGATCAGTCGGTGGAGGGGCTAGCATTGATTTCAGCTGATGCAGGTCATGTTGAGTTGATTGAGCACACCTTCGGCGTTATGGGGCGGTTCTGGCGCACGCGAGACGATTTCGTACGCCAGTCGAATGCTGTGCTGGCTCTGGTAGATAGCAAGGCCGCTGCCCTTTGCTATGCCGCCTCGGTGGCCGGCGGGAGAGCTGAAATCGATGTATTAACGCTGCCGGTTTACCGGCACCTAGGTTTGGCTAAGGCTGTCGTACGTATGTTTAACAGGCGCTGCCTAGAGCAGAACCTACTGCCGCTATGGGACTGTTTCACTAATAATACGGCCTCCATGGCCTTGTGCCAGTCGTCCGGTTTCGCTCCTCTGGGTGATCCTTATCCTTTCTTTACCATCAACCGATAGGCTTACTAACGTTCATGCCTGCAATCTTGCACCACTACAACCTGGCTAACCTGCTTGACGAAGTAATAGTCGAGTACTCTGCACGGCCAGCGCTGCGTTATGCCGAGGGTGACCATACCTTTCACGAGTTGGGTAGGTGGGTCGATTCGCTTGCCGCACTGTTACTCTTCCGAGGTTTGGCGCGAGGTGATGTCATCGCCATCGGACATGACAAGCACCCGTTATCTTACGCGCTCATGCTAGCTGCGATCCGCCTGGGAGTGGCTTACGTCAATATCGACATGGCCTCACCGATTGCCCGCACCAGACGCATTCTTGAAGTAAGCGCCCCCTCGTTACTGTTCTACGATGACTCGACTTATCAAACTGATATGGCCGAATTAGCAGCATCACAGGGCTGTGAGTTGCTGCTACTTGATTCCTCGGCGCTACCTACTATCAGCGAGGCCGATCTTGAGCGCCAGCGACAATGCTCACGCTTGGTGGACGGCGCAACAATCGCTTATATCATGTTCACATCAGGCTCCACCGGTGTCCCTAAAGGTGTGGCTGTGACACATCAGAACGTGTTGCACTTAATTGCTTGGGGGCATGATCGCTTCGGCGTCACAGGACAGGACAATTTTGCGAATTTAAGTCCGATGTACTTCGACAACTCGGTGTTCGATTTCTATGTGGGACTTTTCAGTGGGGCCTCCCTCAGCCCGATCCACCGCAGTTTACTTGCGAAACCTTACGAGTTGGTGTCCTACGTGAGCTCAAGAGCCTGCACCATCTGGTTCTCAGTGCCTTCAGCCCTCATATATCTCATGGCCATGAAGGCTTTTGCACCAGGCGCCCTGGTCGATCTGCGGGCCATCATATTTGGCGGCGAGGGCTACCCTAAGGTGGAGTTGAAGAAGCTCTATGACCGTTTCTTTGGCCAGGCCACGCTAGTCAACGTGTACGGCCCCACCGAATGCACCTGTATATGCAGTGCTCACACGCTGAGTACAGACGATTTCCAGAATCTCGATGGTCTGCCCACACTAGGTAAACTCAATCCAAACTTCGATTACCGTATCTTGGACGATGCAAGCCACGATGCCGTAGAGGGCGAGCTTTGCCTGATTGGCCCCAACGTGGCCGCGGGCTATTTCAATGATCTGCAGCGTACCGCAGCAGTTTTTGAAGCGATCACGGATACCAATCGCTTTATGAAACGCATGTATCGCACCGGTGATTTAGTCAAAGAAGTGGATGGTCGGCTTCACTTCGTCGGCCGGAAGGACAATCAGATCAAACACATGGGCTATCGCATTGAACTCGAGGAAATCGAGAACGCCTTAGTGAAGTTGCCTCAAGTGGATCAGGCTGCAGTAGTCTACCTGCGTACCCAAGCCGCCTATGGCAAGCTGGTGGCATACGTTGCCTGTTCTGTCGAGGTGGATGATGAAGTCCTGCTGCAGGCGCTCGGCCAGAGCGTACCCGACTACATGGTACCCTCTAAACTTATTATCATGCCCAAACTACCGAAGAACGCCAACGGCAAGGTCGACCGACAGCAGCTACGTGCCCTTTGGGGCTAGTAATCTATGACTAAGGGCACGTTTATAGCTACGTTGGAACAGATAATCCGCTACGGTTTGGTGGGGGTAGCCAACAATTTACTCGGTTACTTGATCTATCTGCTGATCACATGGGTTTGGCTCGACCCTAAGGTTGCAGTGACGCTCATGTATCCCATCGGCGCGCTGACTGCTTACTTTGGGCATGCCAAATTCTCATTTACTTATAGAGGAAACACTTCACGTGGGGTCGTTCGTTACGTCATCTCTCATCTAATTGGCTACGGCGCCAACGTTGGAATGCTATTCCTCTTCTCTGACATATTGGGCTATCCCCACCAATTAGTTCAGGCAGTGGCCATCTTCGTGGTAGCCGGTATCCTCTATTTTTTGTTCCGCTATTTCGTGTTCCCCCGTTCCCCAGAGCCGATCTGAGAATTTTATGATCTTATGCCCCTCCTGCGGTTTTAATAATATCAATGCCGAAAGCGGCTGTTCTTGCTGCGGCTTTTTGCCTGAAATGGTTGACGGCTTCCGGGCATGGGCGCCCGAACTGGCGAGATATAACGATGGGTTTCCGGAGGAGAGCTTTGAAGGTTTGGCGCGTGCAGAAGCAGGTAGTTTCTGGTTCCGAGCCCGCAACGTAATCGTTATCTGGGCACTACGCAAACACTTCCCTGAATTCCAATCACTGTTTGAGGTGGGGTGCGGTACTGGGTTTGTTCTCTCAGGAATCGCAGAGTCATTTCCCAATGTGCGGACAGTAGGCAGCGAGATATATACAACTGGCCTTAAATTCGCCGCCAAGCGTTTACCTAGTACAGAACTTTCTCAGATGGATGCGCGAAAACTACCTTTTGAAACCGAGTTTGACGTGGTTGCAGCATTCGATGTCATTGAGCATATTCGTGAAGATGAACTGGTTCTGCAGAATTTTTATCGTGCCATAAAACCTGGCGGTGGTTGCCTGATTACCGTACCTCAACACATGTGGCTTTGGAGTCCGGTGGATGAAGCTGCTTGCCACCAGCGGCGCTACAGTGCCAAAGAGCTTCACTCCAAAATGGAGGCTGCTGGGTTCCGTATTGTGCGAAGTACGTCCTTCGTCGCTCTGCTACTGCCCTTGATGGTGGGTTCACGTCTTGCAGCTCGCCGCTCTGGGCGAGTGAGCGGAGGGGGGGAGGGGTTAGCGCTCAATCCTGTATTCGACCGAGTACTGGAGGTCATCATGCGTATTGAGCAACAGCTAATCAAATGGGGGATTAATTTTCCGATTGGTGGCTCAAGATTGGTCGTAGCCAGAAAGGATATATAGATAATCCATGAAAGCAATCATTCTTGCCGGAGGCACGGGCTCACGTCTTTATCCTCTCACGCAGGTCGCAAGTAAACAGTTACAGGCTGTTTTCGATAAACCCATGATCTACTACCCTCTGACCGTGCTTATGGCTTCGGGGCTAAGTCAGTTGTGCCTCATTTCGACACCTGATGACTTGCCTCGTTACCAGCGGTTGCTGGGTGATGGTCGACAGTGGGGGGTGTCGATTGAGTATCGTGAGCAGCCTAAACCTGAAGGTATTGCTCAAGCGCTTCTTATTGCCGCTGACTTTGTCGGTTTAGATAGTGTGGTGCTGATGCTTGGCGACAATATTTTTTCCGGTGGCGATGACTTTCCGCGAGCGGTCTCCAGCTTTGATAGCGGCGCGACCATTTTTGCCTACCACGTTAAAGACCCTAAACGTTATGGGGTGGTGGAGTTTGACTGCAATGGGAGAGCGATAACTATTGAAGAAAAACCTCGCCACCCGAAGAGCAGCTATGCAGTTCCAGGTGTGTACATATACGACAATGATGTACTAGATATTGCCAAAAAAATCAGACCATCTGCTCGAGGCGAGTTGGAGATTACAGACGTCAATCTTGAATACCTGAGACGCGACAAACTGAAGGTTCGACGTTTGAGCCGGGGCTTTGCTTGGTTGGATGCCGGCACAAGCACTGCCCTGCATGAGGCATCGGCTTATATCGAGGCTATTGAGCGTCGACAGGGAGTCAAGATTGGCTGCCCGGAGGAGGCTGCGCTGGTTAGAGGCTTCCTTGATATCGAACATTTTGAAGCCTTGATCAGGAGCATGCCGACATGCGAATACAGCGACTATTTACGAAGTGTTGCTGACGAATGGCACAGGTTGAAAGGTGAAAAATAATGGCGGAAAAAATTCCATTCAATCGACCATACATGACTGGTAAAGAGCTTGGCTACATTGCTGAGGCCAAGTTTGGCAACACGCTGGCGGGCGACGGCCTCTTCACAAAGCGCTGCCACAAATGGCTGGAGCATGAAAGTGGCTGTGCTAAGGCTTTGTTGACGCATTCATGCACAGCCGCGCTTGAGATGGCAGCCTTGCTACTGGATATAGAGCCGGGTGATGAAGTCATAATGCCTTCGTACACTTTCGTCTCCACGGCTAATGCTTTTGTGTTGCGGGGCGGGGTGCCCGTATTTGTAGATATCCGGGAAGATACGTTGAACCTAGATGAGCACCTAATTGAGGCCGCTATCACCCCACGTACCCGAGCTATCGTGCCGGTTCACTATGCAGGTGTGGCTTGTGAGATGGACACGATCATGGCTATTGCCGCGCGGTACGGTCTGAAGGTCGTGGAGGATGCCGCGCAGGGGGTGATGGCCTCTTACAAGGGGCGTGCACTGGGAAGTATTGGCGATTTGGGTGCTTACAGTTTTCACGAAACGAAAAACGTGATTTCGGGTGAGGGTGGAGCTTTGCTGGTGAATGAGCCCAGTCTTTCATTGCGCGCCGAGATCATCCGCGAGAAAGGTACTGATCGTAGTCGCTTTTTCCGAGGCGAGGTGGATAAGTATACCTGGCAGGAAGTAGGCTCTTCCTTTTTACCTGGTGAATTGATTGCAGCCTTTCTCTGGGCTCAGTTTGAAGAGGCCGGGCGTATTACTGAGCAGCGTTTGGCTATTTGGAAGCATTATCACGAACTACTGGAGCCGGTTGAGCAGAAGGGACTTTTACGCCGCCCCATAGTGCCGGTTGATTGTCAGCATAACGCCCACATGTACTACGTGTTGTTAGCCCCCGAGATTGACCGGCAAAGGGTACTTGCTGAGCTCAAGAAGAACGATATCTACTCGGTATTCCATTATGTCCCCCTTCATTCCTCACAGGGCGGCAAGCGCTATGGCCGAGCACAAGGAGAACTTGAGGTCACCATCAGGCAGTCGGAGCGGTTGGTACGTTTGCCAATGTGGGTCGGATTGTCGGCAGAACGGCAAGATCGAGTTGTTCAAGTGTTGAGCAATGTTGTTAGCTGACTCCAAGTAATAAATCTCATAACCTTGTCTGGAGTTGCATATGCAAGTATCGGCACGCTCTCTGGTTTGGCATTACTTGAGTGAAATCAAGTTTGCAGACCAAAGAAGTCTGCTTCCGCGGGCTGAGGTTGCTTAGGGTTCCTGAGCTAAGCCCAGAGAGTATCAGGTGATTTTTCATGCTATTTTCGTTTATGAGGAGTAGCAGTCAGCTCAAAACTGCTACCTCCTAGTGTCGCGAGTAGTCTGGATATTCTCAATCATTGAAGTGTCTGCCATGCAATGTTCCCTTGCCCTAAGCGCCTTACTTCTTGCTTTCTCTGTGCCATCGCTGGCTGAGCAATGTCCGTTTCTTTTACGGGGCGAGGTGCAGAAGCTACGCAGCGCGGAACGTATCGACCTGTGCGCGCAGTTCGCCGGCAAGCCGCTGATAGTGGTCAATACCGCCAGCTTCTGCGGCTTTACCCCACAGTTCAAAGACCTTGAAGCGCTCTACCAGCGCTACAAGGAGCAGGGCCTGCAAATCCTCGGTGTACCTTCCGATGACTTCCGTCAGGAAGCTGACAGCAGCGAAGAAACTGCCAAGGTCTGCTACGTCAATTACGGCGTGACCTTCCCGATGAGCGAAACCCAGCGGGTTACCGGTAGCGATGCGCTGCCGCTGTTCAAGGAGTTGGCCGCGCAAAGCCAGGCGCCGCGCTGGAATTTCTCCAAGTATGTGATCGACGCCCAGGGCAGGGTGATCGCCAGCTTTCCTAGCAGTACCACCCCGGATGATCCGGCATTGCTGGCCGCCGTAGAGCAGGCGATTGCTTCGCAGCGCTGAAGCCAGGGTGGGTTAGCGCCTCACCCATCTGGGCGATAGCCCACCACCCAGTACCTCCTTAGAGTTGTGAGTACGCCGGACGCAGTTTCCCGGCGTGCCAACAAGAAAAATAAGGAGGCACCCATGCGTCGCGTTATTACTACTGCTCTAGCTGCCGTTGCCCTGGTCGGCGCGGTTGAGGCTCAGGCCAACTACACCAAAACCAAATACCCGATCGTGCTGGTACACGGCGTGACCGGTTTCAACACCATCGGCGGTCTGATCAACTACTTCCACACCATCCCCTGGAACCTCGAGCGCGATGGCGCCAAGGTCTACGTGGCCAGCGTTTCGGCGCTCAATGACAGCGAACAACGCGGCGCCGCACTGGCGCAGCAGATCGTACCCTGGGCCGGTGCCAATGGCGGCAAGGTCAATCTGATCGGCCACAGCCAGGGCTCGCCAACCTCGCGCGTTGCTGCCTCGCTGCGCCCGGATCTGGTGGCCTCGGTGACGTCGGTCAACGGCGTCAACAAGGGCTCGAAAGTCGCCGACGTACTGCGTGGTGTGATCCCACCGAATAGCGCCATCGAAGGCGGTGCCAATGCTCTGGCCAATGCCCTGGGTGCGGTAATCAACCTGCTGTCCGGCAGCAGCAATCCGCAGAGCGGTATCGACGCGCTGAAAACCCTCACCACTGCAGGTACAACTGCTTTGAATGGTCGCCATCCGTGGGGCGTAAACAGCAGCAGCTACTGCGCCAAATCCACCGAAGTACACAACGTGCGTGGGCACAACATCCGTTACTTCTCCTGGACCGGTAATACCTCCTACACCAACGTCTTCGATGCGGTTGATCCGTTCCTGGCTATCACTGGTTTGGCCTTCGGTAGCGAGAAGAATGATGGTCTGGTTGGCGTCTGCTCCACCTACCTGGGTCAGGTGATCGGTGATGGCTACAACATGAACCACGTGGATGCGATCAACCATCTGTTCGGTATTCGCGGCTGGACCGAGCCGGTTTCGCTGTATCGCCAGCATGCCAACCGCCTGAAAAACAAAGGCGTCTGACCGCCGCACCAGCGGGCTGCGCCATGCAGCCCGCATTCTGGAGGTCCTATGGCCCTGTCGTTGCGCTCAACTGTTCCTCTCTTGCTACTGGCCGGCAGCGTTGCCGGCCTTACGCTTTACTGGCAATGGCCAGCCACTGCTGTAGCCGTCGCGCCTGTTGCAGCGGTTACCGCCACGGCTCCTCTTACTGTCGCACCTAGCCCGCTGTTGCCAGCCGTCAAGCCAGATACCGCTACTGCTGGCTCGCCGGTAAGCCTGTCGGGTTTGCAGGGCACCGACGTGGATGGCGAGCTGAAGGCGGACAGCGCCGGCAATCTGCAGCTGAATCTGGCGCTGCGTGATTACCTGGATTACTTCCTCAGCGCCGCCGATCAGGCCGGGCTGGAAACCGTGGTGGAGGCCATGCTGGCCGATGCGCGCGGACGTTTGTCGGAACCCGCTCTGGGCCAGTTTATTGGCCTGCTGGGCGATTATATGGACTACAAGCGCGCCAGCCTGGCGCTGCTGCAGCAACCCTTGAGTGATGCTCAGCAAAGTACCCCGGATGGCCAGCTGGTTGCCTTGCAGCGGGCCTTCGAGCAGCTGGCGCAGCTGCGTCGGACGCACTTCTCCAGTGCGGCGACCGAAGCCCTGTTCGGCGCCGAGGAGGCCTACGGCCGATACACCCTGGACAACCTGGCGCTGATGGCCCGTGACGATCTGAGCGAGCACGGCAAGGCCCTGGCGCAGGAGCGTTTGCGCGCTCAACTCCCCGAAGCCATGCGCGCCAGTGAAGAGCGTCAGGCTCAAGCGCAGGCCTTGCAGGTCCAGACAGACAAGCTCTGGCAGGAGGGGGCAAGCGAAGAGCAGGTGCGCCAGCTGCTTGCCTTGACCTATGATCCGCCCACGGTCGAACGTCTGCTCAGCGAGCAGCGCAACGAGCGCGCCTGGCAACACCGCTATGCCACCTACCAGCAGGAACTTGCCGCCTTGCAGGGCAATGGCCTCAGTGCTGCGGATCAGCAGCAGGAGCAGCAGCGTTTGCGCCAGCGTCTATTCAGCGCCGAAGATCAGCACCGGGTGGAAACCTATGACGCCATTGCCGCCAAGCAGCAGGACAGCCAGTCACCTGAGTTGTAAGCCATGAGCCTCGAGCGTCAGGAGTCTCTGCTGTTGACGCAACAGCGCCGCGGCTACCGGCGGCTGCGTTTTACTGGTGTGTTGGAAGATGAGTTTGTCGAGCACCGGGTGCAGCGTATCCGCCGCCGCCTGCTGCTGATCATCAGCACCGCGGTGATCTTTCAGCTGGTCTACACCGTCCTCGATCTACTGCTGCTCCCCCTCAACGCCAGCCTTGCCACCTTGCCTGTGCGGATGCTGGGCATATGCGGTGCGCTGTTGTCCTTCTTCTACTGCCGCCGTCCCCAGAGCCCGCCGCGCCGCGCCTTGCTGGTCTATGTGGCCGCTTATGCCCTTAACGGTGTTTGCGTCGCGGTAATCATCCATCTGTGCTGGAGCCTGGGCGTAGCCATGCCCTATGACGGGTTGTTTCTGGTGCTGCTGTTTGGCTACGTGCTGCTGGGGGTGTCGTTTCGCTCCGTCAGCCTCGCCTCCTGGGGTGTGTGCGGGCTATTCCTCTGGATGGGGCTGATTGCCACGGGCGGCAGCGTGGCGCTGGGTTATCAGGGCTTGTTTTTGTTTTGCGCCAATCTGATTGGCAGTGTCGGCGCCTACCTGCAGGAGCACGGTCAGCGCGGCGCCTGGCTCAACCTGCGTTTGCTGGACCTGGCGCGGCAGCGCGCCGAAGCCGACGATGCACGCAAGCTGCGCCTGCTGGCGGCCGCCAGCCATGATCTGCGCCAACCGCTCAACGCCATGGGCCTGTATGCTCAGCATCTGCTGGAACAGAACCAGGACCCTGGCGTGCACCGCATCAGCAGTCGCCTGGCGATTGCCGTGGAGCAGCTCAGCCGGCTGTTGCAGTCGCTGTTTGATTACACCCGTCTGACCCTGCCCGGTGGTGTGCAGGCCAAGCCGGAAGTGTTTGCCTTGCGCCCCTTGCTGGCGCGCCTGAGTGGTGAAAGCCGCGCCGAGGCCGACGCCCAGGGTGTCGAGCTGCAGTTGCAATGCGCGGACCTCTGGGTGCGCAGTGACCCGCTGCTGCTGGAGCGCGTACTGCGCAACCTGCTGAGCAACGCCTTGCGCCATGCCCAGGCGCGACATGTCTGGCTGCATGCACGCGTCGAGCAGGGCGTGGTGCAGTTGGAGGTCGGTGACGACGGCCAGGGCCTGAGTGAGGAAGAACAGAGCCAGGTATTCGAAGAGTTCCGCCAGCTGGATAATCCAGGGCGTAATGCCGAGCGCGGCCTTGGTCTGGGCTTGGCCATCGTCCAGCAGCTGGCGCAGTTGCTGGGGCATCCACTGCGATTGGATTCGAGCCCAGGGGCCGGTGCGCGCTTTATCCTGCAACTGCCGCAGGCTGCAGCCGGCGAGTGGCAAGCACCAGCAGCCGTTGCTGCGGCATTGAGCGGACGGGTGTTGCTGCTGGAGGATGATGCTGCAGGGCGCGAGGCGCTGTCCGGTTTGCTGCAGCGTTGGGGTTGCGAAGTCTGGGCCTGCGCCGATCCAGCCGAGGCCTTGCAGTGTCTGCCCGAGGCGCAGCCGCAGGTGCTGATCAGCGACTATCGCCTGGCGGCCACCGAGGACGGCTTGCGCGTTATCGAGCGTTTGCGCGAAGAGGCCGGACGCATGCTGCCGGCATTGCTGATTACCGCCGACGTCAGCGCCGACCTGCAGGAGCGCTGCACCCGCGCCCATGTCACCTTGCTCGGCAAGCCGCTGCTGCCAGCCCGTTTGCGTCAGGCACTGGCGGTGCTGTTACCGGCCAATTTGGCGGATAGGAGCTGTTCAACGTCTCGCGAGCTAGAGACCTGCAAGGCAAAAGCAGGCGAGGAAGCGGAGTTTACTGGTGTAAATGAGCATTCCGAGCCTGGTTTTAACGCAGCAGGGCCGACGCGCAGCAGGCGTTGAATAGACTCCTACAGCCAGCCCCGCTGCCGCGCCGCACTAACGCAGGCCGTCCGGGTATGTACGGAAAACTCCTGAAACAGTGATTTTAGATGGGTTTTCACCGTGTCTTCGGAGACGCCCAGCTGACGGCTGATGGACTTGTTTGGCAAGCCTTCGGCGAGTAGCTGGAGGATTTCCATCTGCCGGGGTGTGAGCTGCGGTTTGTCGCCAGTTTGCGGTGCGGGCAGGGTTTCTCCCAGCAGTACGCGGGTTACTGCCTGGCGCAGTTCATCGCTATTGGCACTTTTCGGGATAAAGCCCAGCGCGCCGGCTGCCAGTGCGGCCTGGGCGTCCAGGTTGGAATCGCTGGCGCTAAGGATTGCCACTGGGGTCATGCGCCCTTGTTGTTGCCAGCGTTGCAGCAGCTCCAGGCCCGGCATATCGGGCAGGCGCAGGTCGAGCAGAATCAGGTCGAAGGTGGCGTGTTGCAGGCAGTCTTCGGCGGCGGCAGCGGACTCGGCGGTGCGAATCTGCAGGTCGGCGCAGAGCGGGGCGAGGGCCAGGCTCAGGCCGTCGAGAAAGATCCGGTGGTCATCCACCAGCAACAGGCTGAGCTGTTCGGGCAAGTCAGTGCAGAGTGCAGTCATAAGGGCTGTCTCAGGCGGCGTTATTATTTTTGTGTGCGCCGCGCGAGTTTAACCCAAACCGCTGGTTGAATTAGAAGCGGTATGTCACTTGTGCGCCCAGGCCGTGGGCAGTGTTTTTGTAGGTTGCGCTGTAGTCGTCTTTCTCGATGTGAGCGTCGTCTTCCATCAGGTAGGAGTAGGCCAGATCGATGGTCACGTCATCATTCGGGCTCCAGGCTGTGCCCAGGCTGAAGATCGTGCGGTCGCCGGTGGGGATGCGTGGCGAACGGTCGAGGTTATTGGTTGGCGACTGATCTACGGCCAGGCCCGCACGCAAGGTCCACTGCTGGTTCAGCGTGTAGGCAGCGCCCACAGCGTGAGCCCAGGTGTCGTGCCAGTTCTGTGGCTCGCTGATGCTGGTCAGGGCGCCCCCAAGGAATCCACCAACGCCTTTGTTATCGGCGCGGATTTCTTCCAGACGGCTCCAGCGCGTCCAGGTGCTGCCGGCGTAGAGGGTCCAGTCGGCATCCAGCTCGTGGGTTACCGAGAAGTCTACCGATTCCGGGGTGGTCAGCTCCAGTGACGCATCGTAGGTGCCGGCGGAAGAACCAATGACGAAGCCCGGGCCGGACACTGTGGTGTCACCCTTCAGGCGGTAATCCACCTTGGAGTGGTAGGTCAGGCCGAAACGGGTCTGCGGGGTGATTTCAAACAGCACGCCGACGTTGTAGCCCAGCGCGGTGTCATCGCCCTTGATTTCGACCTTGCCGTCACCTGCACCAGGAATCGGGTTGTTGATGGCCGAGGTCAGCTCGCCGTCGATGCGGTTGATGGTCGGGCCGAAACCTATCGACAGCTGCTCGTTGAAGCGATAGCTCAGGGTCGGCTGCAGGGTAATCACCCGCACTTCGCTGCGGTCGCCGTGATAGCGGCCCTGGAAGTTGCGCTCGTAATCGGTCACCAGGCCAAACGGCACGTACAGACCGAGGCCGAAGCTCCAGTTGTCGTCCAGCGGTTTGACGTAATAGCCCATGGGCGCGCCGAGAAACGGCACCATGTCGCCGTCATTGCTGCCGCTGGTGGAGCCGCTGGCGTTGTCGATATCGGTTTTCGCGTGGATCAGCGCAATGCCGCCGCTGACTTGTTCACGCTTGATGCGCGCCATACCGGCCGGGTTGCCGAATACGGTGCTGGCGTCATCGGCGGAGGAGGAGCGGCCGGCGAAGGCGGTGCCCATGCTGCTGACGCTTTGTTCGTTGATGGCAAAACCACTGGCAAAGCCATGGCTGGCGGCAGAGGCAAGGGCAAGGGACAGGCAGGTCTTGACGACTCTTCTAGTCACGGAGGACTCCTAGGTTTTAGCGGGGGGCGGAAACTAGCAACTTTCCATGACCCTTGCCAAGCCTTTGAAGTTCCCGAGATAGAGCGGTTTATGCCTTTAATGTGGCGCTAATTTCTGCTAACTGCGCTGAAGTTGTCGGACAATTCAGGTCGGATATTGCGCTTCAGGCCACTTGGCTGAGGCTGCCGATGCAGCGTTGCCAGGCGGCGATAAAGTCCTTGGTGCGGCCGTGGGGCCTGAATACCCGACGCCAGACCTGCGCCATGCCGAGCAGATCATCGGCGGCCGGTAATTCGCGGTGTTCGGCTTCGATCAGCATCCAGGCAATCGCCGTGGCGTAGCGCAGGTTGACGGTCAGCTCCAGGTGCGGTGCGGCTAGGAAGGCATGTTGGCTGGCGAGGCCGCGTACCTGGCTGGCAAGATCCGGGTCCAGCGCCAGGTGTTGATCCCAGAGCTGCTGGTGGCGCTGCGCGGCGATGCGGTAAAGGCCGTGACCGTGTTTGTCATCAAGGGCGGAGCCGAGCCCGGATTGGCTGGCGGCGGCTCCGAGCAACAAGGCTTCGGCGGCGGTGGAGTGGCGGCCCAGGTAAAGCAGGGTAGGGCGGATGACGTACTGGCTTAACTCGCAGGCGGCAATTCCCATAAAGCCCTCGGCGACAGGTGACCGATGGGGCCGGGGCGCTGGCAGCTTCTGTTTGTTCTAATAAAGGCCCCACCGGAAGCGGGGTTAGCCGCTCATGTTGAAGTGTAGTGCGACCTTTCTACTGTAAAGGGCTGTTTTTAAATTGTTTTCGGCTTTCGGTTATTGCCTATATTCCAGTTGGTGCTTAACCAAAGCTGACGGGCGTTATCTGCCAAGCCAGCTTATATGGGCTGAAATCAGTCGCCAGTGGCCACCGGACGAGCAGGGTCAGTGATCCATTCGCTCCAGGAACCGGCATACAGCGGCGCCAACGGGTAGCCTGCCAGGCACAGGGCGAACAGGTTATGGCAGGCGGTTACGCCTGAGCCGCAGTAAGCGACCAGCTCGCTGGCCGGGCGCTCGCCGAGATGCGTAGCAAAGCGTTGGCGTAGCTGCTCTGGGCTGAGAAAGTGGCCGTCGCTGTCGAGGTTGTCCGTAAACGCCGCGCACTGCGCGCCGGGGATATGCCCGGCAATCGGGTCAATCGGTTCCACCTCGCCTCTGAAACGCGGCAGGCCGCGTGCATCCAGCAGGGTCAGTTGGCTATCGCCGAGGCGCTGTTGCAGCTGCGCGGCGCTGACCAGCAGGCTGGCATCGGCGTTGCCACTGAAGGTGCCGGAAGCCTGTGTGGGCAGGTCCTGAGTCAATGCGCCGCCGGCTTCGCGCCAGGCCTTGAGGCCGCCATCGAGCAGGTACACGCCCTCACGTTTGCCCAGCCAGGCCAGCAACCACCAGGCGCGGCTGGCAAAGGCGCCGGGGCCGTCGTCGTACAGCACCACTTCGCTATGATTGTTCAGGCCCCATTCGCGCAGGCGCTGCAGCAGTTGTACAGGCTCCGGCAGGGGATGACGGCCGGTGATGCCTTTGTGGATCGGCCCTGAGAGGTCGTGCTCCAGATCGGCAAACTGCGCGCCGGGGATATGCCCTTCGGCGTAGCTGCGTTGGCCATAGGCCGGATCATCCAGAGCAAAGCGGCAATCGAGAATCAGCAGGTCGGGCTCATCAAGGCGGCGCTGCAGCTGGGCGGCGCTGATCAATTGGGCGAGGGGCATGCCAGTCATCCTGTGGGCAAAGGGGCAGCCGGCATCATAAACCCTGGGTTGGGCTGTCGAGACGCCGCGCATAGAAGAATTTCTGCCGACAGGGCGCTGCATCTTTATCGGTTTATGGGCATGCTGCATGCCCGTTTTGTTCTGACCCAGGTTGCCGCACCCCATGAAGCGTTTTGTATTGCTCGATACCGCCCCGATTCCCGATGGCTCGGGTGCCCTGTGCCTGTTCGAGTACGGTGAGGACTTTGTGATCAAGATTGCCGGCGGCGATGGCGGTCAGTTGATGAACACGCGCATGCATGGTTCCGAAGATGCGCTGGCGGCGATTCCCTGCAAGAAGGTCGCCGGCCGGCCGGATTCACGGGTACTGATCGGCGGCCTGGGCATGGGCTTTACCCTGGCGGCTGCGTTGCAGAACCTGGGCAAGACCGCTGAAGTGGAAGTGGCCGAGCTGGTGCCTGGCGTGGTGGAGTGGAACCGCGGTCCGTTGGGCGCCAAGGCCGGTTATCCGATCCTCGATCCGCGTACCCGGGTGATTCAGGACGATGTCGCCAACTGCCTGAAAAGCGCCGATCAGCGTTATGACGCAATCATGCTGGATGTCGACAACGGCCCCGAAGGTCTGACTCAGAAGCGCAATAGCTGGCTGTATTCCGCCCAGGGCCTGCAGCGCTGCTACCAGGCCTTGCGCAACAAAGGCGTGCTGGCAGTGTGGTCGGCCAGCGCCGACCGGGTATTCAGCGACAAGGTGCGCAAGGCCGGCTTTAAGGTGGAAGAAGTGCAGGTCTACGCCCATGGCAATAAGGGCACCCGGCACACCATCTGGATCGCCGAAAAGATCAAATAGGCAAATCCCGAACATTAAAAAGCCCGCGCAGCTAAGCAGTTGCGCGGGCTTTTTTGTTTGGGCGGCTTAGAGCCTGTTTCGGATCTCGCGAGCTAGAGCAAAACAAGGCGAAAAAGGCCGAGGAAGCGGAGTGTACTTTTGTACATGAGCATTCCGAGGCCGTTTTCAACGCAGTTTGGCCGACGCGCAGCAGATCCGAGGCAGGTTCTTAGCGGATTTTCAGCTTACCGATCCGATCATTATCCAGGCTGCCAAAGTACAGATAGTCGCCCACCGGCTTGACCGAGGTGATCATGCGCAGGTGGGTGCCGCTGGTGTCGTGCAGGCTCTGGGTGATTTTGCCGTGTTCATTGAGGGCGATGGCAAAGCCGTAAGGCACGGCCTTGGGCCAGAAGGCGCGTGGCAGTTTGGCCAGTTGCGATTTTGCCCAGGGCGAGCGGTGCAGCATGTCGGCATCGGCTTTTCGCGGGGTCGGCAGGGCCACCCAGAAAGTGCCGTTGCGGTCGCCCTGCAGGTTGTCCGGCAGGCCCGGTAGGTTGTCGATAAAGATGTCGTGGGTGCCGGCCTTGTCGCCGCTCAGCCAGTAACGGGTGATGCGGTAGCGGTAGGTTTCGTTAACCAGTACGAAGTCCTCATTGGCCGACAGCGCCACGCCGTTGGCGAAGTAAAGGTCCTTGAGTAGTACCTTGCTTTCGCCAGTAGCCGGGTTGTAGCTGAGCAGGCGGCCATGGGGGCGGGCTTCGAGCAGGTCGAGCAGATAGTCGGGTTGTTCGAAGCGCTGGCTGGCATCGCTGAAGTAGATGGTGCCGTCGCGGGCGATATCCAGATCGTCGGTGAACTTGAAGGCTACGCCTTCGGCTTCGGTGGTCAGTACCTTGATCTGGCCTTGGGCGTCGATGCTCAGCAAGCCCTTGTAAGCGTCGGCGACGATCAGGTTGCCGGCGGCGTCAAAGTCCATGCCCAGCGGGCGGCCTTTGGTGTCGACAAAGGTTTCCACGCTGCCATCGGCTTTGATCCGCACGATCTTGCCGTCATGCAGGCCTGCGTACACCAGGCCCTGGGCGTCTACGGCAGTGTCTTCCGGGCCATGCACCTGGCCGCGGCCGAGCAGTTCGGCCTTCATGAGCGTGTCGTTGGGTTCCAGTACGCCGGTCATCGGCGGGATGGCCGGGGCTTCCCAGGCCAGTGGATCAATCGGGCTGGGTGTGACGGCGAGGTAGATCGCCGCCGCAGCAATCAAGGCCACAAGCAGGCCAAGCAGTTTCTTCATTTTTTTATTCCCTGTGATGAAGGTAAGCAGATGCAAGCGCCGGCCAGATTACAGGGTTCATTCGCATCTGTGATGCCCCGGGGGTAAATGGCCGGCAAATGCCCGGCACAGTGCCTAGGCATATATACTGCGCGGCATTCTTGATGGGAGAGCTGTGTGGCGATTGATATTCAGTGGATTGGTGATGACGCCAGCCTGGCGCAGCATTGTGCAGCCTGGCGCAGCCTGCCGTTTGTGGCGGTCGATACCGAATTTATGCGGGTCGACACCTTTTACCCGATTGCCGGCCTGCTGCAGGTCAGCGAGGGCGAGCGGGCGTACCTGATCGATCCACTGCTGATCAGCGACTGGGCTCCCTTTGCCGAGCTGCTGCAGGACCCTGCCGTGGTCAAGGTGCTGCATGCTTGCAGCGAGGACCTGGAAGTCTTTCTGCGTCTGACCGGCAGCCTGCCCACGCCGCTGTTCGATACCCAGCTGGCCGCCGGCTACCTCAACCTGGGTTTCTCCATGGGCTATTCGCGCCTGGTGCAGGCGGTGCTGAATATAGAACTGCCCAAGGGCGAGACCCGCTCCGACTGGCTGCAGCGGCCGTTGTCGGCCACCCAGGTCAGCTATGCGGCCGAAGACGTGCTGCACCTCGCCGAGGTGTATGCGCAGCTCAAAGCGCAGCTGTCTGTCGAGAAATACGCCTGGGTGCTGGAAGACGGCGCCGAGCTGGTCAGCAACCTCTGCCGCGAAGTCGACCCGGAGCTGGCCTACCGCGAAGCCAAGTTGGCCTGGAAACTTAACCGGCAGCAGTTGGCCGTGCTGAAAGCGCTGTGTACCTGGCGTGAAGGCCAGGCGCGCAAACGCAATCAGCCGCGCAACCGGATTATCCGTGAGCATTCGTTGTGGCCACTGGCGCGCACCCAGCCGGATAACCTGGTGGCCCTGGCGCGGATCGAGGACATGCACCCGAAGACCGTGCGCCAGGACGGCGAGTTTCTGTTGCAACTGATCAAGCAGGCGGCTGCCACCCCGGCTGAGGATTGGCCCGAGCCGTTGCCTGAGCCCTTGCCGCTGGACGCTGCGGCGCTGCTGAAAAAGCTGCGCGCCATTGGTCAACGTGAAGGTGAGCGCCTGAACATTGCCCCTGAGCTGATGCTGCGCAAGAAAACCCTCGAAGCCCTGCTGAAAACCGGCTACCCGAATGGACCTTACCAGCTGCCGGAGTCGCTGCGCGGCTGGCGGCGTGAATTGATGGGCCAGGCGCTGCTTGATTGCCTGGCTGCAACCGGAGAGTCCGCGTGAAACGTATCTGTTCAATCTACAAAAGCCCGCGCAAGAGCGAGATGTACCTCTATGTGCTGCGCAGCGATGGCCTCAAGCGCGTGCCGGAAAACCTGCTGCTGGCCTTCGGCCCGCCGGCCCTGGCCTTCGAGATGGTGCTGACGCCCGAGCGCGTACTGGCCCGCGAAGACATCCACAAGGTGCTGGCCAACCTAGACGAGCAGGGCTACCACCTGCAGATGCCGCCGCCGGAAGATGAATATATCGAGCATCTGCCGGATGAATTGCTGCGCCGTAACGACCCGATGTAACCGCCATGCCCGCCACTGCGAATGCCCCTGTGCGTGTCTTGATTGCCGAAGCCGAACACGCGCTGTATGCCGAGTTACTGTGCGAGCAGGCACCTGAGCTTGAGCTGTGCGGCAGCTATCGGCCGGCCGAGTTAGCCGAATACGCCGCGAGCTGCCCGTTATGGCTGGGCCAGCCGGATCTGCTCGCGCCCTTGCTGCGTCAGGGCTGCCGGCCACAGTGGCTGCAATCAACCTGGGCGGGCATTACCCCGCTGCTCGCCAAGGATTTGCCAACGGATTACGCGTTAACCCGCGCCGTGGGTATCTTCGGTCAGGTGATGGCTGAGTATGTGCTTTGCCATTTACTGGCTCACGAGCGCCAATTGCTGGCGCGCTTGGCCGCACAGGTCGAGCAGCGCTGGGACAACCGTCTGCCGCGCAGCCTGGCCGGGCGCAAGGTGCTGATCGTCGGTGCGGGGGATATCGGTCTGAGCGTGGCGCAGTTTCTGGCGCCGTTTGGCATCGAGCTGCTGGGTATTGCCAGCAGTCCGCGCAATTTGCCGCCGTTCCGTCGGGTGGCGGGGCTCGACGAACTACCGAGCCTGGTGGGCGAGGCTGATTACCTGATCAACCTGCTGCCGGATACCCCAGCCACCCGCGATATCTATGACGCGGCGCTGTTCGCCGCCTGCAAGCCCAGGGCGTTGTTTATCAATGCCGGGCGCGGTGTGGCGGTGGTCGATCAGGCGCTGGTCAGTGCGTTGCAACAGGGGCAACTGGCTGGCGCAGTGATCGATGTTTGCCGCGAAGAGCCGTTGCCCGCCGGCCACCCATTCTGGGATGCACCGCGTCTGCTGCTGACTGGGCATAGCTCGGCGCCGACGGACCCGCACCTACTGGTGCAGCTGTTTGTCGAGAACCTGGCGCGCTGGCAGGCCGGTCATGCACTGCGCGGGCACGTGGACTTTGTTCGTGGTTATTAATTAACCATTCGGCTCGCCGCCCTTGGCCGTTGTTGCCCCAGCCGCTAGACTGCCGGCCTTTTCGCCCCTCACCGTACCCTCGCCATGGCCGCCAAAGTCGAACCCTTCTGGAAACGCAAAACCCTCGAACAGCTGGATCAGGACGAGTGGGAATCGCTGTGCGATGGCTGTGGCCTGTGCTGCCTGCAAAAGCTTGAAGATGAGGACGATGGCAGCGTCTATTACACGCGCATCGCCTGCAAACTGCTGGACCTGCAGACCTGCCGCTGCACCGACTACAGCAACCGGCGCAAATTCGTCGCCGACTGCATCCAGCTCACCCCGGCCCAGGCCGACCAGTTCCAGTGGCTGCCGCCGACCTGCGCCTACCGCCTGGTCAGTGAGGGCAAGGATCTGCTGCTCTGGCACCACCTAGTGTGTGGCGACCCGGAGCAGGTGCACAAGCAGCGCATTTCCCAGGCTGGGCGCATGCTCAGCGAAAACAGCGTGGCCGAAGATGACTGGGAAGATCACATGATCTTCCGCGCAGGCTGAGTGGCCCAGCAATCGGTTTGAACCTTGCCCGGCAACCTCAGCCTAAACTCGTCTGGATCAATGACTGCCTCATGGAGCTTTTCTTATGCTGATTCGCCGTCTGTTGCTGGCTACCGCCTTGCTGAGCCTGAGCACGCCGCTGTGGGCGAAGAAGGTCGATCTGGATTATCAGGTGCGCTTTTTGCCGGACACCGAAGAGGCTGAAGTCAGCCTGATTCTGGAGGACGGCGCGCCGGTGATCAGCCTGGCGTTCAACCTGGGTGAGCAGGGCGCCTACAGCGATTTCAAGGCCGACGGCCTGTGGACGCAGAACAGCGCCGAACTGGGCACCTGGAAGCCGAGCAAAGGCAAATCGACCCTGAGCTACCGCGTGCGGATCAACAATGAGCGCAGCCCTGGGCGTTTTGATGCGTTGATCACCAAGGACTGGGCCCTGCTGCGCGGCGATGACCTGGTGCCGGCGGTCAAGCTGCGTCAGGAAGATAAAACCGAGCTGGTCTCGCGTCTGCAATTCGACCTGCCCAAGGGCTGGAAGAGCGTCGAAACCGGTTGGCCGCGTATCGGCAAAAACAAATTCCGCATCGACAACCCACAACGCAAATTCGACCGCCCGACCGGCTGGATGGTGGCGGGCAAGATCGGCACCCGCCGCGCCAAGCTCGGTGAAACCGATGTGACCATCACCGCTCCCGTGGGTGAGGGCATGCGCCGTATGGACGTGATGACCCTGCTGACCTTTATCTGGCCGCATGCCCAGGAAGTGTTTCCGCGCGACCCGGCCAAGCTGTTGATCGTCGGCGCCGGTGACCCGATGTGGCGCGGCGGCCTGTCTGCGGCCAACTCCTACTACATGCACACGGACCGTCCGCTGGTCAGCGAGAACGGCACCAGCTCTCTGGTGCACGAGTTGGTGCATGTGTTCAGCCGGATCAAGGCGCGTGATCGCAGCGACTGGATCACCGAAGGCCTGGCCGAGTACTACGCCATCGAGCTGATGCGCCGCGCCGGTGGCCTCAGCGAGGAGCGTTACCAGAAGATCCGCGAACAGCTGATCCGCTGGAGCAAGCCGGTGGACAGCCTGCGCACCAATAACTCCAGCGGCCCGGTCACCGCCCGTGCGGTGCTGCTGCTGCAGGAGCTGGATCGGGAAATCCGCCAGGCTACCAAAGGCACCACCCAGCCACGCTCGCTGGATGACGTGACCCGCGGCCTGATGCGCCTCGACAAAGCCAGCACCAAAGACTTTATCGAAATCAGCGAGAACGTTATGGGCAGCGCCTCGAAGACGCTGGACAACAAGCTGTTGCGCTAGCCCACGCCCTGAGTAAGCATGCGGCGCAGTTGCCGATCTGGAGCCCCGCATGCGTCGCCTACCGTCTCTCACCGCCTTGCGCACCTTCGAGTGCGCCGCCCGGCACGCCCACTTCGGCCGTGCGGCGGCCGAGCTGTGCGTTACCGACAGCGCAGTCAGCCATCAGATCCGCCAGCTAGAAGAACAACTCGGCACACCGCTGTTTACCCGCGAAGGTCGCCAAGTCGTACCGACGCCTGCCGCACGGCGTTTGCTGCAGCGCTTGCAGCAGGCTTTTGAACTGATAGGCGAGGCTTGTGACGAGCTGCGCGATCCCGGCTCGCAGGCGGTGCTGCGTATCGCGGTAACCCCCGAGTTGGCGCAGAAGTGGCTGGTCAGCCGGCTGGCCGATTTCAGCGACCGTTACCCGCAAATCACCCTGCATCTGCATGAGCAGCCGCTGGACGCCAGTCTGCCGAGCCCGGATATTGACCTGGCGATCACCTACGGCACCGGGCCCGAGGATGCCAGTGCTTACTTTGTGCGGCCGCTGCCGACCCTGCAGTTCTTTCCGGTGTGCAGCCCCAGCCTATTCAACCAGGGCGGGCTCAAGCATCCGCGTGACCTGGCCCGCCACGGCCTGCTGCACGATGATCAGGACGGCAAAACCTGGACTGCCTGGCTGACCACTCACGCCGGTGATATCCAGCCCGCGCGTCATCTGTATCTGGGGCATGCCGGCCTGGCGCTGGAAGCGGCGGCGCAAGGGCAGGGCGTAGCCATGGGCGATAACCTCACCGCCGCAGAAGACTTGGCCAGCGGGCGTCTGGTGCGGCCGTTCAACGCCAGTGTGGCGGCGCTTGGGCAATATGCGCTGGTCTGCGAACGCATTCGTCTGGAGAAACCCGCGGTGGCAGACTTCTTAGATTGGCTGGGTGATCACCTGGCTGACTGATGAATTGAATTCAGTTATTCCGCAATAATCGTCGTTGGAACCACGGCCAAAGCGCCGCGTACTGTGTGGCCATCTTCCCCACAGGCATAAGGTGCATCCGATGGCGCGTTCCTTGACTTCTCTCCCTAAAGCCGATGGCTTCCGTCTGCCCGGCGAATTCGAACCCAAGGCCGGTTGCTGGCTCGGCTGGCCGGAGCGCACCGATGTGTGGCGCAACGGTGCCAAACCGGCGCAGAAGGTCTGGGTGGATATCGTCACGGCGATTGCCAGCAGCGAACCGGTCACCGTGTGCGCCTCGGCCAGCCAGTACGCCAACGCCCGGCGTCAGCTGCCGGCTCATGTGCGGGTGGTGGAGATGACCTGTAACGACACCTGGTTCCGCGACAGCGGCCCGGCCTTTCTGGTCAATGACGATAGCGGTGAAGTGCGCGGCGTGGATTTCGAATTCAACGCCTACGGCGGTCTCGATGGCGGCCTGTACTACCCCTGGGACAAGGACGACCAGATCGCGCAAAAGATTCTCGAAATCGAAGGCTATGACCGCTACCGCGCGCCATTTATCGCCGAGATGGGCGGCATCCAGACGGATGGCCAGCGCACCCTGCTGACCACCGAGCAGTGCCTGCTTAACCGTAATCGCAACGCTCACCTTGGCAAGGACGAGATGACCCGCCGCCTGCAGGACTATCTCGGTGCCGAGCAGGTGATCTGGTTGCCGCGCGGCTGCAAGTTCGATGAAACCGACGGCCATATCGATGACTTGGCCTGCTTTGTCCGCCCGGGCGTGGTGGTGATGCAGTGGACTGACGACCGCAATGACCCGCAGTGGGAAATTTACCAGGAGGCCTACGACATCCTGCGCAGCACCCGCGACGCCCGGGGTCGCGCGCTGGAGGTGCACAAGCTGCCGCAGCCGCGTGTGCTGGAGTGGACGGCTGAAGAAGCCGAAGGCCTGGATCAGGATGACTCCACCCACACCCGTCAGGCGGGCACGCAGATTTGTGCCTCCTATATCAACTACTACACCGGCAACTCGGCCATCGTTGTACCGCTGTTCAACGACCCCTGCGACCGCGTGGCTCAGGCCACCCTGGCCGAGCTGTTCCCCAAACACCGGATTATCGGTATTGAGAACTCCCGGGAAATCCTCCTCGGTGGCGGCAACGTCGCCTGCATCACCATGCCGCAGTACGCCGCGCCAAAGCGCGCCTAGGAGGCTCTGATGAAACTGCATATCAGTCTGTTAGCTCTTAGCCTGGCCGTGAGCGCGCAAGTGCTCGCGGCCGAAACGCCGAAGCAGGTCAATCTGTTTATCTGGGGCGAGTACCTGGCGCCGGACACCTTGAGCAGTTTCGAGGAAAAAACCGGGATCAAGGTGGTGGTCGATCATTTCGACTCGCTGGAAACCGTGGAAACCAAATTGCTCACCGGGCGCAGCGGTTATGACCTGGTGCTGACAGCGGGTCAGCATCTGCAGCGGGCGATTCAGAGCGGCGCGCTGCAGCCGCTAAACAAGGCTGCGCTACCAAACTTCGCCGGGCTTGATCCCGAGTTCACCGGGCATATGGCCGCGTTCGATCCGGATAACCGTTACGCCGGCCTGTACGTCTGGGGCACCACCGGCTTTGGTTACCAGCAGCAGGCCATCGCCAAGCGTATGGCCGATGCACCGACCGACAGCTGGGCGATGTTGCTCGATCCGCAGGTGGTGGCGAAATTTGCCGACTGCGGAGTGAGCTTTCTCAACGACCCTAATGAGGTGTTCGCGGCGGCTTTTCGTTACCTGGGCCTGGATATCAACAAACAGAACCTGGATGACCTGAAACTGGCCGAGGCGCATCTGGCCAAGGTGCGGCCGTCAATCCGCTACTTTGACAACGACCGCAATATCACCGACCTGGCCAACGGCGATACCTGCCTGGCGATGTCGTGGAACGGCAACGTATCGATCGCCGCCGGTCAGGCGCAGCAGGCGGGTAAGCCATACAGCCTGCACTACAGCATCCCGCGTGAAGGCACGCTGATCTGGTTCGATGCGATGGTGATTCCCAAAGACGCGCCGCATCCCGAGGCCGGATTGGCACTGATGGATCATCTGATGACGCCCGATGTCATCGGCGCGATCACTAACAGCATCTACTACGCCAACGCGGTGCCAGCGGCCAATGCCACGGTCGATCCAGCCATCCTCGCCGACTCTGGCACCTACCCACCGGCCGCCGTGCGTGCGCAGCTGTACACCAAGAACGACAACGCCAAGGCCTTCAACCGCGCATTGACCCGCGCCTTTAGCCGGCTCAAGTCGGGGTTGTAGCGGCGGGGCTGCGGCCTACTTGAGCCCGGGCCCGGACTTGGTGTTGATGCCTTTGGCCTGGCGGTCGTAGAGCACCACATTGACGGTGGCGGCGAGGTTCATGCAGCCCTGGGTGGGGATGTAGATCACGTCCTCGCACCAGTCGAGGACTTCCTTGCTCAGCGAGCCGTCTTCAGGGCCGAAGATATAGATGGCGCGGTCGGGGTGGGTGTATTGCGGCAGTGGCCGTGCGCCTTCGACCAGCTCCACAGCCACCGGCGTACAGCCGATGGGAATGATCTGCTGCAGGTCTTCCACGCCAATCAGCGGAATATCCATATAGATGCGCTGGGTGTCGGTAATAAAGTCGCGGGCACGGGCGTAGCGCTTGCCGCTGTAGAACACCGAGGCAGCGCTATAGCAACCGGCTGCGCGCATCACTGAGCCGACATTTTCCGGGGATTTGGGGTTGAACAGGCCGATGCAGGCGTATCTCTTGTTGGCCACGGTGGCACTCGCACAGAATTTTTGAGGAGTTTTTGACGCCACGCCAAGGAAGGCGGGCGGCAAAAAAGACGCGAGTATACCTGTATGGCAGCGGCCTGATTTTTTCTAGGGGACGGCTTGCTGGCGATGCGGCGAACCCTTAGATCGTCAGCAAGCGGGTTTCTACAGCATTGCGCTACTGCTTTTTCAGCCTTGCAGCCAGGTCGGCGAAGGGGTTGTGGGTCGCCTGAGCAGTCTTCGGTGTGCTCAGCGAGCCTTCGCTGAAGTACTGCTGGTCGGTGTAGCGCGAGTGTTCGTTGTCATGGCAGTACAGGCACAGCAGCTCCCAGTTGGAGCCGTCTTGCGGGTTGTTGTCGTGGTTGTGGTCGCGGTGGTGCACGGTCAGTTCGCTCAGGCGCTTGCCGGAGAACTCGCGGGCGCAGCGGCCGCAGACGTGCGGGTACATCTTCAGCGCCTTGTCGCGGTAGCCTTCTTCACGCGAGCGCTGGGCCTCGGCGAGGATGCGGTCAAGCTTGCCGGTGGCGGAGGGGGATTTGTCGCTGCTCATCTGGATTCTCGTACGCTGGGGCTGTGCGATCAGTCTAGCCTTGCCAGTGGTCAGTGAGAACCGCCCGTGCGGCACTTAGCTGCTGGGTTGCTGCCCAAGAGGATAACTGCTCTGGAGATACCAGCATGCGCCTGAACCATCTGTTGTTTGTTCTAACCACGTTGGCCAGCACCGCGCTGCTTGCCCAGCAACCGCCGAAAATGCCGAGCACAGCACCAGCGGCAGGTGCCCCGGGTACCGCCACGCCGCAACCCTATGCGCCGGCGCCGCCGCAACATTTACCCGCCCCGGCCCGCAATAACCCGCCGCTGCTCAAGCAGGCGCCGCAGCCACAATCCAACCAGCCGCGCAGCGATCAGGATGTGCCGTTGCTGCAACTGCAGCGCGAACGCAATACCCAGCCGGTGCCGAAGCCCGACGAGTGAGTTGCGGGTAACTAGAGCTGCTGCTCGACCAACTGCCCATCGGCCATACGCAAGCGTCGCGACATGGCGATGGCAATCGCGCGGATGACCTTGGCGGCGGTCTTGGGGGCTTCGCCCAGCATCTTGTCCAGTGAGTCCCTGGCCAGCATCAGCAGGCTGCAATCACTTACGGCGATGCAGCTGGCCGAGCGGCGCTCGCCGTCGAGTACTGCCATCTCGCCAAAGGCGCGGCCCTTGCGCAGCTTGGCCAACTCGATGGTTTCGCCGCTGGAGTTGATCTTGCGCACCGATACCGCGCCCGCATGAATGATGCACATAAAGGTGCCCGGGTCGCCTTCGCGGCAGATGCTTGCCTCTGGGGCGCATTTGCTGATGTTGAAGTAACCGGCGGCGCTGAGCAGTTCGTTGGGGGTGAGGCTGTCGAACAGGCCGCAGTCGAGCAGCATGTCGCGTATTTCATCAATCAGTTGGGAGTGGGCGGGCATGGACGGCAGCCTGGATAGACGTGGCGCGAGGTCAGTCGCATAGATTGACCTTAGCCGCCTGCCACTTGGCTCGCCAGCGCCACTCGCGACCTGCTGCCGAGTGGCCTGAACGGGGATCTACGTTTAGAAACTGAAGCGCCGCATCACGCCTTGCAAACGCCCGGACATGGCTTGCAGGGACTGGATGGCCTGGACGATACCGCCTTGCGCGGCGGAATTTTCTTCGACGATCTGCGCCACCCGCTCCACGCTCATGGCCACCTGTTCGCTGGCGGCGCGTTGTTCCTGCAGTGACAGCGAGATCACGCTGACGGCCTGCAGCGATTCATTCAGCGCCAGGCGAATCCCCGTCATCGAGCTACCCGCCTGATCCACCAGCTGGGTGCCGATGCTGACCCGCTCACAGCCGGCGGCCATGCTGTTTTTCGCCTTGTGCATGCCGCTATGAATGGCATCGACCAGGGCGATAATTTCCGTGGTGGACTGCGCGGTGCGTCCGGCTAGGCTGCGTACTTCATCGGCGACCACGGCAAAGCCGCGGCCTTGCTCGCCAGCACGCGCGGCTTCGATAGCCGCGTTGAGAGCGAGCAAGTTGGTTTGTTCGGCGATGCCGCGAATGACGTCGACGATGGCGCTGATATTGCGTGATTGCGCGGCCAGGGTTTCCACATCCTGTGAGCTCTCGGCCACCAGCTCGGCGATCTTGTGCATTTCTGCAGTGGCGCGGGCCATCACCTGGATGCCTGCATCGGTCATATCGCCGGCTTTCTTCGCCATGTCGTAGGTTTGCTGGGCGTTCTCGGCGATGTGGTTGATGCTCACCGCCAGTTGCTCGACGGTGGCGGCCATCGCCGAGGCGGTGTCGCTCTGCACATTGGCGCTGGTCAGCACCTGCTCGGAGGAGGCGGCCAGCTGCAGAGTGGCGCATTCGATCTGCTCGGAGGCTTCGCCGATATTGCCGATCATGTCCTGCAGGCCACGGCGCATGCTCTGCACGGATTTCATCACGCCGGTCATCACCTGGTTGCCCAAGGTTTTGCCGCCGAGGCGGCCTTCGGCGATGTGCGCGCTGATCTCTTCCAGCTCACCGGGCTCGGCGCCCAGCTGCCGGCTCATCAGGCGAATGAAATAGAACACCTGCGCCAGACCAACCAGCAGAGCAATCAGCAGCACGCTGATGCTCAGGTTGAGGTTGCTGGCATAGGCGGCTTCGCCGAGCTGGTATTGGCGCTTGGCTTCAAGCAGTTGCACGTCGATCAGTTCGGCGAACTTCTCTGACAGTGGGTCGATCAGCGGATAAAGCCGCTGGCTGGCAAAGGCTTCAACGCCGGCTTTATCGCCGCGGTTGAGCAGGCTTTGCAGCTCATTCAGCGGTTGCCGGGCCTGTTGCATCAGCGGGCTGATCTGCTCGATCAGCTGGCTTTCTTCGCGGATCAGTTCGGTGGCCAGATAGGCCTGCCAGGTTTCTTCGATACGCACCTGGGCCTGTTCGATCAGCTGTTGTGCGGTGTTCTCATCCAGCTCGCCGCTGCGCGCCTTGTGGGTCGCGTCGACGATATTGACGGCGTAGAGGTCGGCGATCAGTTTGAGGTCGCGTAGCGGCACCACACGGTCTAGGTAAACCGTTTGCAGCCCTTTGACGGTGGCCTGCAAGCCATACAGGCCAAGGCCGCCGACGCAGAGCAGACCGAGCAGCAGGCAACCGGAAAGCAGGAATAGGTGGGTTCTGATCTTCCAGTTTTTCATCACAGACCGTCCATGGTGAGCAGGCAGTTGAATGGGTGAGATGGCAGTACGCCAGCGTGCCATTCAGCCTAGTCGAACTTGCAAGTCAGACAGGTTAAATCTGCATGAACGGTCAAGTAATTTTTCGCCCTAAACGTCCGCTGTTTAGCGCGAATGACTCTGAGCCTGCGCCGCCCTGTTAGCCCGCATAAGAGCGGGCGGCAGAGCGGCGGGGTAGGCTCAAGCCAGGCCCAGTACCTTGAGGATAAAGGCGTGCTCCAGAGCTGCGTCCTTGAGGGCTTGGTAGCGGCCGCTCATGCCGCCGTGGCCAGCGTCCAGCTCGGTTTTCAACAACAACAGGTTGCTGTCGGTTTTCTGCGCGCGCAGCTTGGCTACCCATTTGGCGGCCTCCCAGTACTGCACGCGGCTGTCGTTGTAGCCGGCCACCGCGAGAATCGCCGGGTAGGCCTGCGCCTGCACGTTCTCGTACGGCGCGTAGGCTTTGATCCGCTCGAATACCTCGGGCTGGTTAGGGTCGCCCCATTCGTCGTACTCGGTAACGGTCAGCGGCAGTTCGGGGTTCTGCATGGTGTTGAGCACATCGACAAACGGCACTTCGGCGATGGCAGCGGCGAACAGTTCGGGCCGCTGATTGAGCACCGCGCCCATCAGCAAACCGCCCGCGCTGCCGCCGCTGATGGCCAGCTGTGCCGGGCTGGTGTAGCCCTGTGCGATCAGGTGTTCGGCGCAGGCGATAAAGTCGCTGAACGAGTTCTGCTTGTGTTCCAGTTTGCCGGCGCGGTACCAGGCTTCGCCCAGTTCACCGCCACCACGGACATGGGCGATGGCGAAGATAAAGCCGCGCTCCAGCAGGCTCAGGCGCGCATGGGAGAACCAAGGGTCGAGGCTTTCGCCATAAGCGCCGTAGCCGTACAGGTAAAGCGGGGCAGAGGTGCCAATCACTTCGCGTTTGCCTACCAGGCTGATCGGCACCTGGCTGCCATCGGCGGCAGTGGCCCATAGGCGCTGGCTGACATAGTCGTCGGCATCGAATGGTCCGAGTACTGGGGTTTGCTTGAGCACCAATTGCGTGCCCGTGGCCAGATCGAGCTGACGCACCTGCGCCGGGCGATTGAGCGCTTCGTAGCGCAGGCGAATCGCCGGGCTGTCGAATTCCAGGCTGTCTTGCACATACAGGCTGTAGGCGGCGTCCGGTAGCTGCACGCGGTAGGCCGCTTGTCCCTGTGGCTGCACTTCGATAATCGACAAGCCGCCTTCACGCAGGCTCAGCACCAGCGCTTGCTGGTTGAGGCTAAAGCCTTCCAGCATCACTTCAGGGTCATGGGCGCGCAGCAATTGCCAAGCGCTGCGGCTTGGCGCTGCTTCGCTGGCAGCGAACAGGGCGAAGTTGATGCCGTGTTGGTTGCTGCGGATCAGCCAGCTCCACTCGCCATTCAGCGTGCCGTGGTCGACGTCATATTCATGGCCTTCTTCGCGCGGGGCCACGCAGCTGAAAGCGACGTGTGGGGTGGCAGCGTCCAGTACCCAGGCTTCGCTGGTGGTCTTGCTACCCAGTTGCAGAATCAGCTGGCGTTCGGAGCTGCTGCGGTAGCAACTGAGAAAGAAGCGCCCATCCGGCTCGTGGAACACCAGTTCGGCTGCGTCGGTGCCGAGGCGGTGGCGATACAGCTTGTGCGGGCGGTGGGTGTCGTCCAGTTCGCCGAAGAACAGCGTCTGGCTGTCATTGGCCCAGGTCATGCTGCCGTCGCATTCCTCGAACGGCAGTTCGATCAGGCTGTCGTCGGCCAGCTCCTTGACGAACAGCTGGTAGGTTTCCTCGCCGCTGGTGTCCAGGCTATAGGCCAGGCGCTGGTGGTCAGGGCTGATGCTAAAGGCGCCGAGCGAGATAAAACCACCATCGGCTAGGGCATTGGGGTCGAGCAGCAGCTGCTCATTGCTCTCATCGACAGTCAGTGAGTCATCGGCAGGTTTGCGGCAGCGGTAATGCCGCGGGTATTCATCGCCCGCCGTGGTGCGCTGGTAATACAGATACGGCCCCCAGGGCGACGGCAGGCTGAGGTCGGTTTCGCGAATGCGCCCCTTGATCTCCTGAAACAGGGTTTCACGCAGCTGCAGTTGCTCGCTGAGCTGCTGTTCCAGGTAGGCATTTTCCGCCTTGAGGTAATCAAGCACCTCAGCGCTGTCGCGGTTTTCCAGCCAGCGATACGGGTCGGCAGCGTTGTCTGCGCGGGCGATGGGTGCGTGTTGCATGGGGTAACTCCGTTGGGTTGGCGGCCGACAGCAGGGGCGCCTAAGCAGGCAAAAGCCGTTATCATAAGCGCCACTTCGCCCGTCGGCTGCTGAAATCTGCGCGCTTATGCGCGTGCGCCGCGCGGTCTTCAATGCCAGAGAATTTGCGTTTTATGATTGAAAACGACTACCTGCTTGCCTGGAGTGCCTATCTGGTGGCGGCCCTTGGCTGCCTGTTGGTGTGGTTTCGCCTGACCGGCTGGATGTGGCGCTATGTGCGCGAGCCGCTGCGTGTGCTGGTTGTGGTGTTGCTGTTCAGCCCAACCATCGTCGACCCCGGTAAGGAGCAGTTCGCCCCTGCGGTGGCAATCACCGCCATGGACCTGTTGCTGGATGTGGGCAACAACGTCTGGCGTGCGGTGGCGGACCTGAGCATGTACGGCCTGATCATGTTCACCTTGTACCTGCTGTTTGTCGCCGTACGCTGGCCTGTGGAACGTTGGTGGCAGGCGCGCAAAGGGCCTGCGCCGATTGCCGATGACGAACCGACCCTGCGCGAGATGATGGCGCGAGATGAGCAGGATTTCGGCGACACCCGTTACGATGCCCGTGGCGATCGCCGCCTGCGGGTTGAGCCGCGTCTGTAACTCAAAGCGGCGCCGTCTGACGCCGCTGCCCTTGCGCCAAAGCACACAGCCGTTCAGCATGGCCCGACGTTTATAAGGAGGGGTTATGGAGTGTGTGTTCTGTGCAATTGCCGCTGAGCAATTGCCTGCCGAGCGTATTTACGAGGACGAGCACTTTATCGTCCTGCTGGATATCTTCCCCCTGCGCCCGGCCCATGTGCTGATTGTCAGCCGCGAACACGCGCCCTTTCTCAAAGACCTCTCCACGACTGCCTGCGAGCAGTTGCTGCCGCTGGCGCAGCGCATGGCCGCTGCCTTACGTGCGGCCGGTTATGGCGAGCAGGGCATCAATTTCTTGATCAACGACGGGCCGACCTCCAATCAGCATGTGCCACACCTGCATCTGCACCTGATTCCACGGCGCAGCGGTGATGTCACGCAGTTGCTCTGGCGCGCCCTGACGCGTTTTCTGCCGTTGGCGCGCAAACGTATCGAGGCGCGTCTGGCAATTGAGGCGCAGCAGCTGCGCGAGGCGTTACGCAATGTGTGAATTGCTGGGCATGAGCGCCAATGTGCCGACCGATATCGTCTTCAGCTTTACCGGCCTGATGCAGCGCGGCGGGCGTACCGGCCCGCACCGCGATGGCTGGGGCATCGGTTTTTACGAGGGGCGCGGCCTGCGCCTGTTTCAGGACCCGCGCGCCAGCAGCGAATCAGAGGTGGCGCAGCTGGTGCAGCGCTACCCAATCAAGAGCGAAGTGGTTATCGGGCATATCCGCCAGGCCAATGTCGGCCGCGTCTGCCTGGCCAATACCCATCCCTTCGTGCGTGAGATGTGGGGGCGCAACTGGTGCTTTGCCCATAACGGCCAGCTCGCCGACTTTGCTCCGGTCCCAGGTTTCTATCGACCGATTGGTGATACCGACAGCGAAGCGGCCTTCTGTGATTTGCTTAATCGCCTGCGCCAGGCCTTTCCCGAGCCGGTGACTGTGGAGGAGTTATTACCCACCTTGGTCAGTGCCTGCGCCGGGTATCGTCAGCAAGGTGTATTCAACTGCCTGCTCAGCGATGGCGACTGGCTGTTCAGCTTCTGCAGCAGCAAGTTGGCGCATATCACCCGACGTGCGCCGTTTGGCCCGGCGCATCTGAAAGATGCCGATATGCAGGTGGATTTTCAGGCGGAAACCACGCCCAATGACGTGGTCAGCGTGTTGGTGACCGAGCCGTTGACCGATAACGAGAGCTGGACGCTTTACCAGCCGGGTGAGTGGCGTTTGTGGCGTGGTGGTGAATGTGTGGCGCAAGGCATAACGGACTGAATTGGGGGATGGGACATGTTTAGAAGCTATCTGCGGTTGGCCTTGTTTGCCCTGGGGTTGCTGGTTGGTGTGCAGGTGCCGGGGTTTATCGACGACTACAGCAAGCGCGTCGAAGCCCATCGCATCGAGTCGGAGTTGGGGCTCAAGGGCTTTCGCGAAACGGCTCGGCGCTTTTTCAAAGGCGATCTGGTCGCCTTGGTTGGCCATTACCAGGCTAGCGCTGACCCCGTGATGCGCAGCGATGCGCAGAGTCTGGGCACCCTGGTCGAGCGTTCGGCATTCCTTGAGCGCGAATCCAAGGCGATGCAAGGGCCCTGGTACGGCCAGGTCTGGCATCTGGCGACCGCAGCAGACCATGAGTTGATGGAAGAAACCTTCGCCGCCTACCGCTACCAGGTGCTGCTCGCCCCCGAAGCCATCGTCTGGGGCATCGCCTGCGCCATGTTGCTGGCCTGGTTGCTGGAAAGTCTGGCGCTGCTGGTCGGCATGCTGTTTGGTGCGGGCCGCAGTCAGAAAGTGCAGCAGCGGCACTGGCGCTAAGTTGAATCACAACAAGGGCTCGCAAGAGCCCTTGTTGTTTCTGCTGATCCACTTCTTAAGCCTGCTTGCTGCCTTGAACGCAGGCGTCCTCGATAACAGTCGGCTGAATCGGCAAGCTTTTACGCCGCGACACCAGCAACACCCCCGCCAGAACCAGCCCGGCACCTGCCAGCTGGGCGAACGACACCGGCTCCGACAACAGCATCCAGGCGAAGACAATCGTCAGAATCGGCCCCAGTGTGCCAATCAGCACGGTACGCGCCGAGCCGATCAGGCGCAGGGCGGCGGATTGCCAGAATATCGGCAGCACCGTGGAGAAAATCGCCATCGCCGCGCTGTAGGCATACACCTCCATCGGTTGCTGCAGTGCGGCAAGCGGCTGAGTGGCGAGGAAGTGAACCTGTGTGGCGAAGGTGGACACGATAATCGCCAGTGCAGCAAAGCGAATGGTGCCGAGCCGGTGAATTGCCACCTCGGCCCCGGAGCTATACAGGGCGTAGCACAGCGCAGAACCGAAAACGAAGGCAGCGCCGATCAGCACGGTATGCAGATCCTCCGCCATCTGTAGATCGTGGGCGAACGCCAGGCCGATACCGGCGTAGGTCAGTAGCAGCGCCGCAACCTGGCGCTTCTCTAGGCGCTTGCCCATAAACAACACGCCGATCAGCACGGTCATGGTCGGGTAGATAAACAGAATCAAGCGTTCCAGCGCCGCCGAGATGTACTGCAGGCCAACAAAATCGAGAATGCTGGCGCCGTAGTAACCCAGCAGGCCCAGGGCGATCAGCATGCCCCAGTCTCTGCGAGTCAGCGGCGGCGCAGCGCGGCATAACCACAGCGTGACCCACAGTGCGATAGGCAGGGCAAAACTCATGCGCAGTGCCAGCAATGTGATCGCGTCCACTGGCGCAGCGGCATAGGCCAGCTTGACGAAGATCGCCTTGAACGAGAAACCGAAGGCGGCGAGCACCGCCAGTGCGATGCCCAATCGTTCGGCTGACCAGGTTTTCCATGGCATATGTTGAGTGAATCCCTAAAGAGTTGTGCTACGCCGAATGATGCTGGGTATAGAGTCACGATGGAATTGGCTTTTCCATAAGTGATCGTTCGGATCTAACTAACGCTATGCACTACAACCTGATTGATCTGCGCCTGTTTGTCGCGATTGCCGAAGCGAAGAATTTAACCCGAGGTGCCGAGCGCGTGCATCTGGCGGCGTCTTCGGCCAGTCATCGCATGCGCGTGCTGGAGGAGTCGATCGGCACGCCGCTGTTGCTCCGCGAGCCCCGTGGCGTCAGCCTGACCCGTGCAGGCGAGGCGTTGCTACGCCATGCGCGCCAGGTGTTTGCCCAGCTCGAACAGATGCACGCCGACCTTACCCCATATGCCAAAGGTGTACGTGGCCACGTCAGTCTGTGGGCCAATACCCACGCCACTCATACCTTTCTGCCCGACAGTCTTTCGAGCTTTTTGCAGCGTCACCCGCAAGTCAGTATTTCGCTGGAGGAGCACACCAGCCCGCAGGTGCTGATGGCGGTGGCACGCGGCGAGGTGGAAGTCGGCGTGGTGGCGGGGACGATTGAAGGCGCTGAGGTTGAACTTATCCCTTACCGGGCGGACCGACTGGTGCTGATTGCACCGGCCGATCATCCGCTCGCCGCGCACGCCAGTAGCCTGTTTGCCCAGGTGCTGGATTACCCCTTTGTCATGTTGCATTCAGGCTCGGCGATTCACACCTTCACCATGAATGCGGCCGCCGCGCTGGGGCGGCACCTTGAGGTGCGGATTCAGGTGCGCAGCTTCGAGGCGGTGTGTCGCATGGTCAGTGCCGGGGTTGGTATCGGCCTGGTGCCGCGCAGTGCGGTAACCGCTGGGGCGCAGCTGACGGTGATTGAGCTGGAAGAACCCTGGGCGCAGCGTGATTTGAAGGTCTGTGTGCGCAAGCGCGAGTTGTTGTCGGGGTTTGCTGCGGCACTGGTCGACTGCCTGACTGGCAGCGATACCAGTCCCAGTTAACGCGTCCTAAAGAACAACGGCCCTGCTGGGCCCGTTGGTTTTACTTGGAGAGAAACTTCATTCCGTCTTCCAAGCCCTGCAGCGTCAGCGGGTACATCTGATCTTCCAACAGCTCGCGCATGATGTTGGTCGAGGCGGTGTAGTTCCAGGTGTCCTTGGGGTAAGGGTTGATCCAGATAAGCTTTTTGTACTTCTCCATAAAGCGCTTGATCCAGACGTAACCCGGCTCCTCGTTCCAGTGCTCGACGCTGCCGCCGGCCTGGGTGATCTCGTAGGGCGCCATGGCCGCGTCGCCGACGAACACCACTTTGTAGTCCGCGCCGTACTTGTGCAGCAGATCCTGGGTGGAGAAACGCTCGGAGGTGCGGCGCAGGTTGTTCTTCCACACCGACTCGTACACGCAGTTATGGAAGTAGAAATACTCCATATGCTTGAACTCGGTCTTGCAGGCGCTGAACAGCTCTTCGCAGACCTTGACGTGGGCGTCCATCGAACCGCCGATATCGAACAGGATCAGCAGCTTGACCGCGTTGCGCCGTTCCGGGCGCATCTGGATATTCAGCAGGCCGCCGTCCTTGGCGGTGTGGTCGATGGTGCCGTCCAGATCTAGCTCGTCCTGCGCACCTTGTCGGGCGAACTTGCGCAGGCGACGCAGGGCCACCTTGATATTGCGCGTACCTGACGCTTGCCGGCGTCACCCACGCGGATGCCTTCCGGGTTGAAGCCGCCGGAGCCGAACGGGCTGGTACCGCCGGTGCCGATCCACTTGTTGCCGCCTTCGTGGCGTTCCTTCTGCTCTTCGAGGCGCTTCTTGAATTCCTCGATCAGCTTGTCCAGGCCGCCGAGGGATTCGATCTTGGCGCGTTCCTCATCGGTCAACGAACGTTCGAATTCCTTGCGCAGCCACTCATCGGGGATCAATGCCTCGATGTGCTGATTAAGGTTTTCCAGGCCCTTGAAGTAGGCCCCGAACGCGCGGTCGAACTTGTCGAAATGGCGCTCGTCTTTGACCAGGATGGTGCGCGAAAGGAAGTAGAACTCATCCATGTCGGCGAACACCACGTTGTGCTTCAACGCGTTGATCAGGTCGAGCAGCTCACGCACCGACACCGGCACCTTGGCGGCGCGCATTTCATTGAACAGGTTGAGCAGCATAGCTGCGCCCTCATGTGTTGATTCTGGCCGGGCTGCTGCGCGTCGGCCATGCGGCGTTGAAACCTCGCTTCACATGCTCACGTACTGGAGTACGCTGCGCTGTTCAGCTCGGTTTCGCCTTGCCTGGCTCTAGCTCGCGAGCCCTATACCGAGTGGGTAGCGCGTCCGACGACGCGCTGCAGCCCGATTCTTAGCGCGAAGCGCGGCGGCTCATAAAGGCCAGGCGCTCAAGCAGCTGCACATCCTGCTCGTTCTTCACCAAAGCACCGGCCAGTGGCGGGATGGCCTTGGTCGGATCGCGTTCGCGCAGCACCGCTTCGCCGATATTGTCGGCCATCAACAGCTTGAGCCAGTCGACCAGTTCGCTGGTGGACGGCTTCTTCTTCAGGCCCGGTACCTTGCGCACGTCGAAGAACACGTCCAGCGCCTCGGCGACGAGGTCCTTCTTGATATTGGGGTAGTGCACATCGACGATCTTCTGCAGTGTTGCGCGATCCGGGAAGGCGATGTAATGGAAGAAGCAGCGGCGCAGGAAGGCGTCTGGCAGTTCTTTTTCGTTGTTCGAGGTGATGATGATGATCGGGCGTTTTTTCGCCTTGATCGTCTCGTTGGTCTCGTAAACGTAGAACTCCATCTTGTCGAGTTCTTGCAGCAGGTCGTTGGGGAACTCGATGTCGGCTTTGTCGATCTCGTCGATCAGCAGAATCACCCGCTCTTCGGCCTCGAAGGCCTCCCACAGCTTGCCTTTCTTGATGTAGTTGCGCACGTCGTGGACTTTGTCCGAATCCAGCTGCGAATCGCGCAGGCGGCTGACCGCGTCGTACTCGTACAGACCCTGGTGGGCCTTGGTGGTGGACTTGATGTGCCAGGTGATCAGACGCGCGCCAAAGGATTCGGCCAGTTGTTCGGCCAGCATGGTTTTACCGGTGCCCGGCTCACCTTTGACCAGCAACGGGCGCTCCAGGGTGATGGCGGCATTGACCGCGAGCTTGAGGTCGTCGGTGGCGACGTAGGACTGGGTGCCTTCGAACTTCATCGGTAAATCCTCGAACGGTAACGCGCAGGGCCATACCCGCGGGTTCAGTATTTGAAAAACAGACTATAACGCGCGGCCCCGGTGACTGTGAACGTAGACGGGCCATTCAGTCACTGAATGGCGGGTCACCGGTCACTTGTCACGGCTCTTGGCTGTCAAAACGGCTGTCAAACGCGCGGATGAACGCGTTGCGCAGAATCGCCTTGAAGGCCTGCCAGCGGCTGACGTCATAGGCTTTGAGGTCGCCGTCGATGTTCACCCGGGTGGCGAACTGGTCTTTACGCTGGTTCTTCAGTAGCCAGCTGCCACCACCGACCAGGGCTTCCCAGGCGCCGGTGAGCAGGTTTTTGTCCTTGGCCGCGACATCCTGCTGCCAGTCGAAGACTTCCATGTTGCGCAGCAGCGGTTTGGCGTAGCCCTTGAGCTTGCCTTGGCGGGCATCCAGCTCCATGACGAAGTCGCCCTGGCCGGCGGCAAAGTCGAAGTCGGCATAGGCGCGAGTAAAGCTGTTGAGCTGCTTGAGTTGGATATCGGTGATGCGCAGTTGAAGGTCGAAGTCATCCAGTTGGCCGAGCGGATCGAAGTTGGCGCTGGCTTGCATAGGGGCCTGCTCGAATACCTTGGCGGTGGCCTGCAGGCTGGCGGGACGCGGATTGTCTGCGACGCTGACGTTGCTCAGGTTGAGGATGCTGCCATTGATCTCGCTGGCCTGCAGGTCGACCGGCGGTTTGGCGGTGAAGTTGCGAAAGGCCAGAGTGCCATTGATCACACGGATTTCGTTGATGTGAATCGGCAGCAGACCCCTGAGCTGGGCGCGCCAGTCGACGCCTTCACCGGTCTGTGAGTTGGCGGCGTTGCTGCCGTCGACAAAGGTCAGCTGCGGTCTCTCAAAGGCGACTTCGGCGACCACCGCGCGGGTTTCCCACAGCGCTCGCCAGCTGATGGCCAGGTCGATGGCTGGCGCTTCGAGCAGCGGCACCGGCACCTTGCCATTCAGTTTGACGATATTCAGGCCGTTGATCCGATAGGCCCCGCGCCACAGCGCCAGGTCGATATCGCTGATCTGCCCGCGGTAATCGCCCATATTCGCCAGCCGGTCGTTGAGGTAATCGCGCAGCAGCCAGGGCAGGGCGATATGCAGGGCCAGCAGGGCAATGGCCAGGGTGAGGAGTGTCCAGAGGGGGATGTGGTAGCGCTTCTTCATATAGAAACAGACTTATCCAATAACAATAGGTTTCCTGCCTGGCTGTGCGCATGGCTGGACTGCTGCCCAAACGGGCCTTAGGCTTGGGAGCTTACTCGGCAACGCATGAAAAAGGACCTCGCCATGAGCCGCATCTTCGCAGACAACGCACAAGCCATCGGCAACACCCCGCTGGTTCGGATCAACCGCCTGGGCCCGGCTGGGGTGACCATCCTGGCCAAGATCGAAGGACGCAACCCCGCCTATTCGGTGAAATGCCGCATCGGTGCCAGCATGGTCTGGGATGCCGAGGAGCGCGGCGTGCTCAAGCCAGGCATGACGATTGTCGAGCCAACCTCGGGCAATACCGGCATCGGCCTGGCCTTCGTTGCCGCCGCGCGCGGCTACAAGCTGCTGCTGACCATGCCAGCCTCGATGAGCCTGGAACGGCGCAAGGTGCTCAAGGCCCTGGGCGCCGAACTGGTGTTGACCGAACCGGCCAAGGGCATGAAGGGCGCCATCGAGAAGGCTGCGGAAATCGCCGCCTCCGACACAGCCACCTACTTTATGCCGCAGCAATTCAACAACCCGGCCAACCCGGCGATCCATGAAAAAACCACTGGCCCGGAAATCTGGAACGACACCGAAGGCGCGATTGACGTGCTGGTGTCTGGCGTTGGCACGGGCGGCACCATCACCGGTATTTCGCGCTATATCAAAAAGACCCAGGGCAAGCCGATTCTGTCGGTGGCGGTCGAGCCGATCAGCTCGCCCGTCATCACCCAGACCATCGCCGGTGATGAAGTCAAACCCAGCCCGCACAAGATCCAGGGCATCGGCGCCGGCTTTGTCCCAGGCAACCTCGACCTGAGCATGGTCGATCGCGTTGAGCTGGTCACTGACGACGACGCCAAGGCCGTGGCCCTGCGCCTGATGCGCGAAGAAGGCATCCTCTGCGGCATCTCCTGCGGCGCGGCCATGGCGGCCGCCCTGCGTATCGCCGGCGAACCCGGCATGCAGGGCAAAACCATCGTGGTGATCCTGCCGGACTCCGGTGAGCGCTACCTGTCGAGCATGTTGTTTAGCGATATGTTTACCGAGCAGGAATTGCAGCAATAAGCATTGCCTGCAACAAAAAGCCGCCAGTAGGGCGGCTTTTTTATGGGCGAGGGTTTTGTGTCCGTCAGACTGGCGCCTTGGCTGGGCTACTAGGGCGCACCACCAGCCATAGCGCGATGGCGATCAGCACGCCGCCGTACAGGTAGGCCCAGGACAGTGGCTCATCCAGCAGCAAGGCGCCCCACAGCACGCCGAATGGCGGGATGAGGAAGGTGGTGGTGCTGGCCTTGATCGGGCCGATGTCGCTGAGCAGGCGGAAATACAGCACGTAGGCGAATGCGGTGCAGATAAAGCCCAACCCGGCCAGCGACAGCCAGACGTCGAGTCCGCCCCAGCTAGCAGGTGGCTGTATCAGTAGGGAGCCGCCGAAGAATGGCAAAAGAAACAGGCTGGCACCGCACAGGCTGGCAAACGCGGTAAGACGGTTATCCAGGCCGCCTTGTTGGCCGATCCAGCGCCGGGTGAGAAAACCGGCAAAACCGTAGCAGGCGGTTGCCACCAGGCAGGCAGCAGCGCCCCAGAGCAGCGGCATATCAAACTCCACCGGGCCGGTGCGGGTCAGCACCGCTACGCCGAACAGGCCGATGGCCACCCCAAAAGCTTTGCTCATGGTCAGGGCTTCGGCGAAGAACAACATGCCGATCAGCACGCCCATCATCGGCGTGGTGGCATTCAGAATCGCCGAGTAACCCGCTGGCAGTACCAGCGCCGCCAGGCAGTACATGGCCGAGGGCAGGCCGGCGTTGATCACCCCGAGCATCAAACAGTGCTTGAGCTTGCCGCTGAAATCCCAGCGCACGCGCATCAGCAGCAGAATCACCAGCAGGCCGAGCATGCCCAGGCTGGCGCGGAAAAACGCCGTCGGCATGCTGCCCAGTACCGGCGCGACGATGCGCATAAACAGAAAACTTGCGCCCCAGATGGCAGCAAGCAACAGCAGACGGATCAGGTCGGCAGGGCGCACAACGGACTCCACAGCGGCAAGAAAGGCCGAGCAGTGTTGCCGGGCGCGCACGCCAAGGCAATTCGAAATGCGCTTTCAAAGCCTTTGCTTGGCAATATTTCGTGGTAGATAAGCGCGTATCCAGGCATTGCCGGCTTTTACTTGGCGCGGCCACTGGATAAGCTCGGTGGATTGTCCGCATTTCATCCGCAGGGGTTCGTTTATGCCACAGCAATGGCCGGCCAGCGCGATTGCCGCGCTTATCCTCGAAGGCTTCGACGATTACCGCGAGCAGTTCCGGCAGATTACCAACGGTGCGCGGGTGCGTTTCGAGCAGGCGCAGTGGCAGGAAATCCAGCAGGCTTCAGCGGCGCGTATTGCCCTCTATGAAGAGTGTGTCAGCTCAGTCAGTGCGCGCCTGCGCCAGGCCTATGCCGAAGAGGTGCTGCTGGATGTGGCGCAGTGGCCGCTGGTCAAATCGGCCTATATCGCTTTGATCGACCTGCGCTACGACGATGAACTGGCGGAAACCTGGTTCAACTCGATCTTCTGCGGGCTGTTCAGCCATGACCAGATCAACGATGGCTGCATGTTTATCCACACCACGCGCCCGGCGCTGCGGGTCAATGAGCGGGCGCCGCAAACCCGCCTGTACGAGCCCAAGGGCAATGTGGAGCCGGCGCTGCGGCAGATTTTCGAGGATTTCAGCTTCGAGGTCGGCTATGAAAATCTTGAGCGTGATTTGGCTCGCCTGCTCAAGCAGCTACACGCCAACCTGCCGGATTGGGTGTGCAAGGACCCTGACCTACGCATCGAGCTGTTCGCCTCACGCCTGTATCGCAACAAAGGCGCGTACCTGGTCGGTCGTATCTACACCCGTGACGAGCAGTGGCCGCTGGTGATTCCGCTGTTGCACCGCGAAGGCCAGGGCATCCAGATCGATGCGCTGATCACCGACGAGGCCGAGGTGTCGATTATCTTCTCCTTCACCCGCTCCTATTTCATGGTGCGGGTCGGCTACCCGGCGGAGTTTGTCGGCTTCCTCAAACGCATCCTGCCGGGCAAACATATTGCCGAGTTGTACACCTCGATCGGTTTCTACAAACACGGCAAATCGGAGTTCTACCGCTCGCTGATCAACCACCTGGCGACCACCGATGACAAGTTTGTCATGGCCCCCGGCGTGCGCGGCATGGTGATGAGCGTGTTTACCCTGCCGGGGTTTAACACGGTGTTCAAAATCATCAAGGACCGCTTCTCGCCGTCGAAGAACGTCGACCGCAATACGGTGATCGAGAAGTACCGCCTGGTGAAAACCGTCGACCGGGTAGGGCGCATGGCCGATACCCAGGAGTTCGCCGATTTCCGTTTTCCGCTGAGCAAGTTCGATCCCGAGTGCTTGGCCGAACTGTTGGACGTGGCGCCGTCGACCGTCGAGGTCAATGGCGATACGGTGCTGGTGCGTCACTGCTGGACTGAGCGGCGCATGACCCCGCTTAATCTGTATGTCGAAAGCGCCAGCGAAGCTCAGGTGCGTGAAGCGCTGGATGACTACGGCTTGGCGATCAAACAACTGGCGGCGGCGAATATCTTCCCCGGCGACATGCTGCTGAAAAACTTCGGCGTAACCCGTCACGGTCGCGTGGTGTTCTACGATTACGACGAAATCTGCTTTCTGACCGAGGCGAATTTCCGTCGTATTCCCCAGGCGCGCTATCCGGAAGATGAAATGTCTTCCGAACCCTGGTATTCGGTTGCGCCGCTGGATGTGTTCCCCGAAGAGTTCCCACCGTTCCTGTTTGCCGATATGAAGCAGCGCAAGCTGTTCAACGAGCTGCATGGCGAGCTGTATGACGCCGATTACTGGAAAAGCCTGCAGGAGGCGATTCGCGCCGGCAAGGTCATCGATGTGTTCCCCTATCGGCGCAAGGACCAGGCCGATAAAGAGTATTGAGCGGCGTGCGCCTGGCACTTGGGGTGATTGCCGCTGGTCTGTGGCTGCTGAACGACGGTGCCGTTGTGCAGGCGGCCGAGGCTGAAGACAAAGCAGTCGAACTGGCGCCATTGCTGATCACCTCGCCACGCAGCACAACGCGCTGGTTGAGTACCCCGGCTGCAGTGACGGTGATTGATACCGCTGCAGCGCCAGATGAGCAAAACCTGGCGTTGGATGCTTTGCTCGCCCGCGTGCCGGGCGTGTTCAGCCTAAACCGCTACAACCTTGCTCAAGGCCTGCGCCCGGCGATTCGCGGCTTTGGCGCGCGCGGTAATTTTGGCGTGCGCGGTATTCGCGTGCTGATCGACGGTGTGCCTTTGACCATGCCAGATGGTCAGACCGAACTCGATGGCCTCGACCTAGGCCTGGTCGAGCGCATGGAAGTGCTGCGCGGCCCGGCCTCGGTGCTTTACGGCAATGCCGCTGGTGGTGTGCTGGCCATCGAAACCCGTGAGCCGCCGGCCGTCCCTTCGATGCAACTGGATCTGAGCGCGGCAGGCCTGGGTTACCAGCGCACGCGCGGCGAGATCGGCGGTAGCGACGGTAACCTGGGTGGTTTGCTGGCATTTAACAGCACCGTTCTCGATGGCTATCGCGAGCACAGCCGGGCGCAGACCAATAGCCTCACCGGCAAGCTGCGCTGGTATGCACCGACTGGCCGCTTGCGCCTGAACTTCAATGCCATCGACAATCGCGCTGAAGATCCAGGCGGCCTTACGGCTACCGAGGTTAAGGCGGATCGCCGGCAGGCTGCGCCGAACAACCTGCGTTTCGATGCCGATGAATATATTCGCCAGCAGCGCCTGGGCCTGGTCTGGGATGGTTACGCGGCGGGTGCTGATGAGTACCAGCTGCGCAGTTATCTGGGGCACCGCGAGTTCGGCAATCAACTGGGCTTTGCTACCAGCGGGCAGACGACTTTTGAGCGCTATTTCAGTGGGGTTGGCGGGCAGTACAGTCACCACCGTGAGCTAGTCGGCCTGGCGCATAAAATCACCACCGGCTTTGACCTTGAAGCGCAGCGCGATGATCGAAGGCGCTATGACAACCTGCTCGGCGAGCGTGGACAGTCACGTCAGCAGCAGGATGAGTCGGCACTCAGTCAGGGGCTGTTTATCGAGGATCAGATCGACCTGAGCGAACAGTGGCAGGCCACGCTCGGGCTGCGCTATGACCAGGTGCGGCTTGCGGTGGATGACTTCTACCTGGTCGATAATCGCGATGATTCAGGCTCGCGCAGCCTGGAGGACTGGAACTACAGCACCGGTCTGAGTTACCGCTTTACCCCGCAGCAATCGCTATATGCGCGACTAGCCAGCTCCTTTGAAACACCCACCATCAATGAGTTGGCCAACCCGCAAGGTGGCGGCTTCAATAGCGCGTTGCAACCTGCCCAGGCGTTCAGTCGTGAGCTGGGCATCAAAGGCGAATGGCCTGCGCTGCGTTACGCGCTATCGGTGTACCGGATTGAGCTGGAGGATGAGCTGGTGGCATTCAGCTTGCCGACTCAGCCAGGCCGTAACTTTTATCGAAATGCCGGGCAGTCGCGCCGCGATGGTCTGGAGTTGAGCCTGGACTGGCAGTTTGCCGATGCCTGGCGCTGGTCTGCAGCCTATGCCTATAGCCGCTACCTTTTCGAGGATTATCAAACGACCGCAGGCGATTTTTCCGGCAAGCGCATTCCCGGTATTCCACGGCAAACCTTGTTTAGCGAGCTGGCTTATGAGCACCAAGGCGGCTATGTGCGCCTCGGTGTTACAGCTCAGGCGCGAGTGTATGCCAATGATGCGAATACGCAGTCCGCACCCGGTCATGCCTTGTTCAATCTGCGCCTCGGCAAGCGTTTTCAGGTCGGCGAGCAAAGCCTGGAGCCTTACCTGGGCATCGATAACCTGCTGGGGCGTGAGTATTTCGATAACCTGCGCATCAACGACGGCAACGCTCGCTACTTCGAGCCGGGTCCGGGACGTACTCTGTATGCCGGCTTACGTGTGCTGTTTTAGCTTGTTGCGACGAAGTGGGCAGCAGTTTCAAACAGCCTGAACTAGGCTGAAATAAGGTGTCCAATCACCTATTCGATGTCCTTGGTTGGAGGCTACTTTATGAGCGCCAAGTTGCAGAATGCCTTGCTTGATCTGTTGGTTGCCCTTGGTTTGTGTGAGCGGCCAAAACTGCAGCCCATTCCCGTGCGCAGCAATGCGCCTGATTCCAAGTCGGTTCCCCCTCGACGCTAGGCTTTTCCCGCCTGTCTGCATGCTCTCGGCTATGGTCAGATAACGTCTGGCTGTAGCTGCTATGCGCTGATAACTGCTCTGACCATTACCGCCCGATTTAAAACAAGCATTTGCTAGCGTGTTGGCACTGCTGTGCTAGACCTACACCTGCAGTTATGCAAATAGCTCAGACAGGGATAGCTCCAATGCGCCAGAACCTCCCAGTAACTCAGCGGGAAAGAACGTTTCCCGGGCATGAGCGGCTCATTTCCACCACCGATCTAAATAGCAACATCACCTACTGCAACGACGCCTTTGTCGAGATCAGCGGCTTTACCCGAGAAGAGCTGATCGGCCAACCCCACAACCTGGTGCGCCATCCTGATATGCCCCCCGGCGTATTCGGCCATATGTGGGAGACCATCAAGCAGGGCAAACCCTGGATGGGGATCGTCAAGAATCGCTCGAAAAACGGTGATTACTACTGGGTCAGCGCCTATGTCACGCCGATCTATGAAAATGGCCGGGTTGCCGGGTATGAGTCGGTGCGCTCCTTACCCGATGAGGCGCAGAAGCGTCGTGCCGAAAAGCTCTATGCCCGCTTGCGTGAGGGCAAACCGCCGGTGCCTAGGCTGGAATACTGGACGTACGATTTTATCCAGTCATGGCCACTGATTCTTGCCGGTCTGCTGATTCTCGGCGCGCACTTTGTACTGAGCGGTCCATGGCTGTGGGGCTTTATTTTCGTGGCCATGTTTGGTCTCGGCTCTTATCAACTGCATGCCAAGCGCAGCCTGATCAGGCGCACTCTTGCCGAGCATCCCAAGGCATTTACCAGTGCGCTGGTCGCCCTGACCTATACCGACAGCCGTGGCGCACAGGCCTTGCTGGATATGGCGATGATCAGCGAAGACGCCCGTCTGCAAACAGCCTTGACGCGTATTGAAGACGCCGGAGCAAACGTTAAGACACACGCCACTCGTTCCGCCGATCTGTCGCGCTCCGGGGCGAAAATGCTCGATCAACAGCGCAGCGAAACCGATCAATCGGCTACCGCGATCAACCAGATGGCGGCAACCATTCAGGAGGTGACGCACAACGTGCAGAGTACCTCGCATGCCGCCGAGGAAGCGGATCGGCTGGCCAAGCAGGGCTTGCAGCTGGCCAGTGGCAGCCTCGACTCCATGCACCATATGGCCAAGGCTGTGGTGGATATCGGTCAGGCGGTCAATGACCTGGCCAACTCCACTCAGTCAATCGGCAGCGTGGCGGATGTGATTACCTCGATTGCTGAGCAAACCAACTTGCTCGCGCTTAACGCTGCAATCGAAGCGGCGCGCGCAGGCGAGCAGGGGCGCGGCTTTGCGGTGGTGGCGGATGAGGTGCGCTCGCTGGCTTCACGCACGCGCGAGTCGACCGAGCAGATCCATCAGATCATTTCTTCACTGCGTGCTGGCGCTGAGCGGGCGGTGGTAACGGCAGGCAAGGGCGAGTCCATTTCCAAACAGAGCGTGGAGAGTGTGGAGAGTGTGCGCACTGCGCTGGATGGAATCAGTGCAGCGGTTAGCCGCATCACCGGCATGAGTCAGCAGATGGCCTCGGCTTCTGAAGAGCAGAGCCATGTGGCGGAAGATATCAGTCGGCAGATTACCCAAATTGCCCAGCTCTCCGACCGCAGTGCCGAGCAGGCTCATCAGGGTGCGGCAATTGGCCAGGAGCTGGAAGATATGGCGGATTACCTGCACAGCCTGGCGGAGCGCTTCAACCGCTAAGTAACGGCTCGTGTGCATGCTTATCGGCCCACCTCGTGTCTGAGGTGGGCCGATTTTTTATCTGTTATGGCAAACTGCGCGGCAGAGGAGAACCCGATGCCACGCCCGCAATGCCCACGTTGTACCCGTCCATCCGAGCGCTGCCTGTGCGCGCTTATTCCCTGTTTAGCAAGCCGTACTCGGGTGCTGATTTTGCAGCATCCGAGCGAAGTCCGGCATGCGTTGAATACCGCACGCCTCGCAGCACTTGGCTTAAGTAACGCCGAGTTGTTGGTGGGCGAAGTGTTTGATTCACTGCCTGCGTTGTTGAATCAGCCGGGCTACCAGAGCTGCTTGCTGTTTCCCGGGGAGGGCGCGCTGCCATTGCCGCAGTTCGCCGAACAAGCGGCTGGGCAGCCAACCCTGTTGGTGGTGCCCGATGGCACCTGGCGCAAGGCGCGCAAGCTGCTGCACTGCAATCCGCTGCTGGCTGCATTGCCGCGGGTCAGCCTGGAGCCTGGCTTGCAGTCGCGCTACCGGTTGCGCAAGGCACCGCAAGCAGGCGCGCTCTCGACCATCGAAGCCATTGTCAGCGCGCTGGCAACCCTGGAGGCCCCCGCGCAATTCGATGCCTTACTGAGGCCGTTCGAGGCCCTGATCGAGGGGCAGATCGCGGCCATGGGCGAGCAGACCTATCAGCGTAACCACCTGGACCCAGCAGACCGTTAAAAAACTATCTGCGTGGGACGACAGCGCATGCTTAGCCTAAATCGCATAACCCCTTACCAAATATGGGGAAAACGGTCTTAACGATTAGTTAAACCAAGTACTCGATCTGCTTGCCCAACACCTGTGCGTTGGCTTGGCACTACAGATCGGATCGGGTGCGCCTCTCGCGTTGCTCTGCCGCTTATCAAGGAGAGAATGCATGAGCAATTCCATTGGGGTGGTTACTCAGGTTGTTGGCGAGGTCTCGGCCGTCGCTAGCGACGGTTCAACCCGTCTATTGGTCGAAGGTGACCGGGTGTTTCTTGGCGAGCGGCTGGTTTGCTCCAGTGACGGTGCGGTGGCAATTCGCCTCGACCAGGGCGGCGATCTGACCATGGGCCGCGCGAGCAGCCTGTTGCTCAGCCCGGCATGGCTCGCCGGCCAGGCAGAGGAGCAATTATCACCTGAGCCCACAGCCGAGCAATTGCGTGAGGTGGAGGCGCTGCAACGTGCCATTGCCGCCAATGAAGACCCTACCCAGATTGCAGAGGCACCGGCGGCCGGGCCGCAGGAGGGCGGTAATGGCGGCGGCGGTCATTCGTTCGTGCTGCTGAGCGAGACGGGCGGCCAGCTGCAACCAGAGATCGGTTTCGACACCGGGCCGCCGCAGTTTCTCAGCCTGGATATAACGCTGTTGCCGGCCGCCGATACGCTGGATGACGTCGATCCCGCGGTGCCGAACCCGCCAACGCCCCCGGTAACACCGCCAGTAGATCCGGTCCCGCCAGTGGATCCTCCGTTATCTCCGCCCTTGCTGGTGGTCGGCAGCAATGCCGACGACGAGGCCGGGGGCAGCGCGCCGCATCTGGTGGCCAGTCCGCTGGACGCTGATGGCGCCGGCAGTCTGACCGGCAGCTCCGGTAACGATGTATTGGTCGGTGATGCGGGTGGGGTACAGAGCCTGATCACACCTGGCAAGAACTACAATATCGCCTTGCTGGTGGACTCCTCGGGCAGCATGGCCTACGAGTCGGGCTCGGGTGCGATAAAGATGCAGTTGACCAAGGATGCCTTGAGTCATCTGGCCAACCAGCTCAAAGACCACGATGGCGTGATCAACGTGCAACTGGTGCCGTTCAACAGCAACCTGGGGACGGTTACCACCCTTTATGGGCTCAATGCGGCCAACGTGGGCCTGCTGCTGGCGGCCATCGACGCCCTCGAGGCCCATGGCCTCACCAACTATGAGGCCGCTTTTACCGAGGCTACACAGTGGTTCAATCAGCAGATCAGCGTGGCCGGCGCCGACAGTGCGCAGAATTACCAGCAACTGGCCTTTATTCTCTCTGACGGGCAACCCACGGTGTATCTGGATGCGCTGGGTAACCCGGTCCTCGATACGGGCAATATCACCAATTTCCGCGATGTCGACGATGCTCTGCAGGCCGCCAACAGCATGCTGCAGACCGGCATTGGCGGTAATCCGATTCAGGTGCATGCCATCAGCATAGGTTCGGCCAGCACCTCGGCGGTGCTAGATATGTTCGACAACACCAGCCCGAGCGGCATCGGCACTGTGTTCCTGCCAGATGGCAGCACGGTCACTGCGCCGACCGGCGAGTCGCAGATCGTGCACCGCGCCGAGGAATTGCAGGCGCTGCTGATTGGTGATTCCACCGATCTTATCCCGTTGCCGCTCGGCGCCGACCAGCTTTACGGCGCAGCGGGGCACGACATCATCTTCGGCGACAGCCTGAACACCGACCACTTGGCCTGGGCCGGAAATCCCGCCGGCAGCCACGACGGCCAGGGCTATCAGGCCCTGCTCGACTTCCTGCAAGCCAGCAATGGCGGAGGCGTGCCCAGCGTGGAGCAGGTGCGCGGCTACATCGTTGAGAATGCCATGACGCTCAACCTCAGCAGCGACCCGCGTGGCGGCGCTGACCTACTCGTCGGCGGGGCGGGCAACGATGTGCTGTTCGGCCAGGGCGGCAGTGACACCCTGGTCGGCGGGATGGGCGATGACCTGTTGCTTGGCGGTAGTGGCGCGGATGCATTCGTCTGGAGCGCGGGCGATCAAGGTCATGACCGCATTCTCGACTTCACCCTGGGCGGCAGCGCGGGCGATGCGCTGGATCTGAGCGATCTACTCAACGGCGAGACATCCGGCAACTTGAGCGATTACCTCAACTTCGCCGTGGTCGATAACGGCGGGTCGTTGAGCACGTTGATTTCGGTCAGCCCCAGTGGAGCAGGCCCGGCGACCCAGACCATCGAACTGTCCGCTATCGACCTGGCCACGCATTACGGCGTCACCCCCGGCGCTGGTGGCATCGTCAGCGGCGGCGTAGATACCACGCGGATGATCGATGGCTTGTTCGGCGACCAGGCACTGCGGGTGGATTCGGTGTGAGCTGAACGCTCGGGGCTTCGCCATATTGCATAGAAGCTGTTTGCCGAGTACCACGTCTAACGCTCGCGCATGGCCTCCGAGCGAGCCTTAAGTACCGGTTTGAGCAGGTAGTCGAGCACGCTTTTCTCACCGGTAATGATGTCCACAGTGGCGACCATGCCGGGGATGATCAGCAGCGGGTGTTCATCGCTGCCCAGATGGCTTTTATCAGTACGCACCTGGATCAGGTAGAAGCTGTTGCCTTCTTCATCGGTGATGGTGTCGGCGCTGATCAGCTCTAGATTGGCCCTGAGTCCGCCGTAGATGGTGTAGTCGTAGGCGGTGAATTTGACCATGGCTTTCTGCCCTGGATGCAGGAAGGCGACATCCTGGGGGCGTACCTTGGCCTCGATCAGCAGGCTGTCGTCCAGCGGCACGATTTCCAGCATGTCATTGCCAGGCTGCACCACGCCGCCAATGGTATTGACCTTGAGCTGCTTGATCACCCCGCGCACGGGGGAGACCACGGTGGTGCGGCTGACGCGGTCGTCAATGGCCACGCTGGAGGCGGTAAGTTTCTGCAACTCGGTGCGGATTTCATTGAGCTCTTTGAAGGCGTCAGAGCGAAAACTCAGCTCGGACTCTTCGATCTTGCTCTTGATTTCATCCATCGCCGATTCGGCCCGCGGGATCGCCAGATTGGTGGCATCCAGCGAGCCGCGTACTTCAACCAGGCTGCGGCGCAGGCGAAGGATTTCCACCTGGGAAATCGCACCGGTTGCGACCAAAGGCTGCGACATGTTCAGTTCCTGCTGCAGCAGGCCCACGCTGGAGCGGTATTGCTGTGCCTTGGCGCGGAACTCGGCCAGCTCCTGGGTTTTTTGCCGCAGCTGTTCGCCGAGGGTGCGTTGTTCGCTTTGCAGGCGGTTTTGCCGAGATTGGTAGAGCGCCAGCTCATCCTCGGCCAGTTGCGGAGCCTCGCGCAGAATATCCGCCGGCATGCTGATGGGGCGACCTTCAGCCTCTGCGGTTAAGCGCTCGACCCGTGCCACCAGGGCCAGGCGGTCGGCTTCGGCTTCACCGCGGTTGGAGAGGAAGCGCGTGTCATCCAGGCGCAGCAGCACTGCGCCTTTTTCGACGATCTGACCTTCGCGCACAAATATCTCGCTGACGATGCCGCCTTCCAGGTTCTGGATGACCTGAATCTTGCTGGAGGGAATGGCTTTGCCTTCACCAGTTGTGACTTCCTCCAATACGGCAAAGTTGGCCCAGATCAACGCCACGATCAGGCACGTGCTAACCACCCAGACGGTGATGCGGGTAAACCAGGGCGAGTCTTCGAGAATGGCCCCGTCGACCTCCGGCATAAACTCGGTGTCCTGCTTGCGCTGGCGCATGCTGGCGAAGTAGTCGCGAATCGAGGTGCTTATTTGCATGAGCGTTCCTATACCGCTGCGGGGCCAACTCGACCTTTGCGTAGCGCTTCAATGACCGCTTCTTTAGGGCCGTCAGCAACAATATGGCCGTTATCCAGCACCACCAGGCGATCAACCAGGCTGAGCATGGAAGCGCGGTGCGTGATCAGCAGCATGGTTTTGCCTTGTGCCCAGGTTTGCAGGCGGTTACGCAGGATTTCCTCGCTGGTGTTGTCCATCGCACTGGTGGGTTCATCCAGCAGCAGAATAGGTGGGTCGAGTAACAGGGCGCGGGCCAGCAGCACAGCCTGACGTTGCCCGCCGGAAAGCAGTTGGCCGCGCTCGCCGACGGGGCGGTCGAAGCCTTGTGGATGTTGCCGGGCCAGGTCGACCACACCGGTCAGTTCGGCCACTTCGAGCATGCGTGCATCGCTCACATAGCGTGCGCCCAAGGTCAGGTTGTCGCGCAGGCTGCCGGCCAGCAGAGGCAGATCGTGGGCGACGTAACCAATCTGATGGCGCAAGTCGGCCACGTCGAGCTGACGCAGGTCGAGGTTGTCCAGCAGGATCTGCCCTTTATCCGGGCTGTAGAACGCCATCACCAAACGCGCCAAGGTGCTCTTGCCGGAGCCACTGCGGCCAATGATGCCGACGCGTTCGCCGGCAGTCAGGCGCAGGCTGATCCCTGCAAGCGCTGGGGTGCTTTGCCCGGGGTAACTGAACGTGACGTCGCGTACATCCAGCGCGCCATGCAGTTGGGTCCGGTCCAGTGGGCGTTGTTTGGCCTGACGCTCCTGTGGCAGAGCCATCAACGCATCGGTGCTGGTCATGGTCAGGCGTGCTTGCTGGTAGCGGGTTATCAGCCCGGCAATCTGTCCAAGTGGCGCGAGAATGCGGCTGCCCAGCATGTAACAGGCCACCAGCGCACCGACGCTGAGCTGGCCGGCGATGATGATGTAAACCCCTGCCACGATGGTGGCCATGCCGGCGAATTGCTGCAGGAACAGCGTGCCGTTAGTGGCGATTGCGGCCAATGAGCGGGCGTGGATATCCAGGCGGGTGAGGGCACCATGGGTCTTTTCCCACTGATGCTGGCGTTCGCTTTCCGCGCTGCAGGCTTTCAGGGTTTCCAGGCCGCCAAGGGTTTCGATCAGCAGCGCCTGGCGTTGCGAGGCCAGTTGCAGGCTTTTTTCCACTGTATCGCGCAGGCGCGCCTGAATGATAAAGGCGAAGAGGGCGGTGATCGGGAACGCCAGTAAGGGGATAACAACCAACCAACCGCCAATCAGCCAGATCACCGTGATCATCAAAAACGAGAAGGGCAGGTCGATCAGGCTGGTGAGGGTGACGGCCGTGAGAAACTCACGCAGGCCCTGGAAGTCATGAATGCTCTGGGCAAACCCACCGATGGTGGCCGGACGAGCTTTCATCGACATGCCGGTGATGCGCTCGAACAAGGTGGCTGACAGCACCACATCGGTTTTCTTGCCGGCGGTATCGAGCAGGTGCGAGCGCAGGATTTTCAGCAGCAACTCGAAGCCCATGCCAATAAACAAACCGATGGCCAGTACCCAGAGTGTCGAGGTGGCCTGGTTGGGCACGACGCGGTCATAGGTCTGCATGACAAACAGCGGCACCATCAGGCCGAGCAGGTTGATCAGCAGGCTGGCGAGGATGGCATCGGTATACAGCCAGCGCGATAGCTTCAGGGTGTCGCGAAACCAGGCCTCTATGCGCGGTACCAGTGGTGAGCGTGCTTCTTCCAGCTCATGCCGTGGGCGAGCAAAAAAGGCTTGGCCGCTGTACTCGCTGGCCAGTTGTTCACGGCTGACCCACTGTTCGCCGCCATCGGCTTCGCAGGGCAGTATCTGCGCCTGGTTCTTTGGGCCCCATTGACGTAGCACAGCGCTGCGGCCGTTTTTCAACAACAGCAGTACGGGAAGGTTAAGGGTGGAGATGCTGGCCAGATCGCGCTGGAGCAAACGTCCTTGCAAACCCGCTCGCGCCGCAGCGCGGGGTAACAGCTCGGCGGTCAGGCGCTGCTCTGGCAACGGCAGGCCTGCACTCAAGCTGCCACGGCTGGCTGAGCAGCCGTGGAGTTTGCAAAGAATCAACAAGCCATCAAGCAGCGGGTCGTCGTGATTAAGACGCGGATCGCTGGATGACCCCGGCCGTTCCATGGTGGTCAAGGTGTACTACTCCTTATGCCGGTTCTACTTCATGTCCGGCAGACGGGCCTCGCTCTTCACTTCAGTGAGGGCTACAGCTTCTGCCGGTACTACCACTTGCTGCTGACGCAACAAGTCACCCATCGCTGCGGTTACCCGGTACATCGAGAACTCTTCGCTAAAGCGCACTTCGCTGTAGCGGCGGTTAGCGGTAAATAGCTCGTTTTCACTGTCCAGCAGGTCGAGCAGGGTGCGTTGACCCAGGCTGAATTGCTGTTGATAGGCTTCGCGAACCCGCGCGGTGTAGTCGGCGTAGTCACGGGCTTTGGGGGTTTGCAGTCGGGCGTTTTCCATGGCGTTCCAGGCCAGGGAGAGGTTTTCGTTGAGTACGCGCAGGGCGTTGTTGCGGATGTCCATCGACTCATTGATCTGATGGGCAGTCGATTGCAGGCGCGCCTTGTCACGCATGCCGTTGAACAGGTTGTAGTTCATTACAACGGCCGCGCGCCAGCCATTGTTGTGGCCTTCATCACCTTGGGTGTTGTTGTCGGCATTGGTGGCCAGCTCAAGGTCCACGCGTGGATAGAAGGTCGATTTGGCGACTTCGTATTGTTTCTCGGCTGCTTGCACGTCGGACTGTGCGGATTTTAGGAAAGGGTTGTTATCGATTACTGCTTGCCGAGCATCGGTCAGATTCTCCGGCAATGAACCTTTCAGTGAGGCGGGGGAGACCAGCTCGTCGGGCATGCGGCCAACGGCACTGAAGAAGTTGGCTTCAGCATCGGCCAGGTTTACCTGCTCGGTATAAAGGTTGTTCTCGGCCAACGCCAAACGCGCTTCGGATTGGTCTAGGTCAGCGGTACTGCCAACACCTTGCTGGCTGCGCAGGCTGATCTGATCATTGATACGTTGATGAGCCTGCAGGTTATTACGTGCAAGCTCGACCATTTCGCGGCGCATCAACAGGTCCAGGTACACCTCGACGGTACGCAGGGCCAGGCTTTCCGATGTGCCCAGCAGGCGATAGGCCCGCGAGTTCACCACCGCTTTGGTACGCGCCACTTCATTAGGCGTATTAAAGCCATCAAACAGCATCTGCCGTAGACGAAGTTCGGAAGTGCCGTAATTGAGTGTTTCGGTGTTGTGGTTGCCCAGCGCTCGGGTGCTTGGGCTGTCGGTATTTTCTCGACCATAACCCATCAGCAGGTCGACGGTTGGCAGGTAGCCGCCTTTAGCAATCTTGACTTCTTCATCCGATGAAAGGCGGCTGTTGGCCCCAGCATGAACCTCCGGATGGTTGTCCAGCGTGCCCTGGATCGCCTCCGATAAGGTAATGCCTTGTGCCTGGGTACAGACCGCTGCCAGCACGATACTGCTCCATAAAGGGTTGAGTGCGCGCATCTGGTAACTCTCCTTATAAGATTTTCTAAATCCCGTCGCCAAAAAAATGGCTTATCTGTCTTGTGGATTACTCTCAGCCTGTAACATCACAGCTAAGAACAGTTTTAAGCGTAGCTAAGAAAAAATTGTTACAAGGCCTATAAGAAAAAAATCTTATGCAGTCTGAGAAAAGCAGCACATTGTTTCCATCCAGAAGCCGTGCATTTGGTGCTCTTAGGTGGCGTGCGCGGCTAAAACAGATGGTCAGATGCAAATAGGGGCGGGATCTTTCTGGTGTGGTGGGCGACGTGGGTCAGGGTGACAGTTTTTTGTCGTTTGTGTTTTTGAGTGTGACGTCGTTGTAATCAGCCAGTGCTTTCGTTCTCTCCTTGAAGGGTATTTCGACCTTTTTTGGCATACGTGTCGGCGGTGGTCGGCAGTTGTAGTGAGGATGGAATCATGGCTACTTTGATTGGTGTCGTCAGCCAAGTTATCGGCGAAGTCTATGCAGTAGCTGGCGACGGAACGCGTCGGCCACTAAGTGAAGGTGATCGGGTTTTTGCGGGGGAGCAAATCGTTACTGGGGCCGCGGGATCTATTGCGGTTGCCATGAGCAATGGGCAGCAACTCACTCTAGGCCGCGACAGCAGCCTTAATCTCACCGAGCAAATGCTCGCAGGCAGTTCCAATCAGCCAGCACCAACCGCAGAAACGCCTCCGGCTGCGCCGAGTGACGGCGATCTGACCGATGTTGAGCAATTGCAGGCCGCCATCGAGGCAGGTGTCGACCCGACTCTTGAAGGCGAAGCAACCGCAGCTGGCCCAGGTGCGGGTGGGGCAGGTGGTGCCGGCGGTGTTGGTGGCGGCCACTCCTTCGTATTGCTGGGTGAAACCGGCGGTGCGCTTGATCCAGTTATTGGCTTCCCGACCGAAGGGCTGAGCACCGGGCCGGAGTTTCCCAATCCTGAACCTGTGGTCTCTGACGAGGCGCCACCGGCGCCCGAAGTGCCTGATTTCACTCCGGATATAGATATCGAATACGAAGACGGTAGCGGTACGTTGGTTGCCGGACCTGCGATCGTGGATGAGGAGGGCTTAGTAAATGGGACCAACCCAGCCAGTAATTCTGAGCAGGCCAGTGGCACCATCATCATCAATTCTCCGGATGGTGTGTCCGCACTGGAAGTCCAGGATGTCAACGGCGACTGGATTGATGTAACTGGTGGCGGTGTGGTTCAAGGGCAGTACGGCATTCTGACGGTGGATGCGGCTGGCAACTGGACTTATACCCTCACCAGCAACACCTTTGATCACACAAACCCCAATGCCACAGGAGCTGCTGATCAAGTTGGCGAAAGCTTCCCTGTGCGGATGTTCGATCTCGACGGCGATGTTTCGCCTACTGTGTTTATTGATGTTTTGGTAAATGACGACGGGCCCATTCTCGCCGAAGGCGAGGGCGCCTTGGTCGCTGCCATCGTCGATGAGGACGAGACCTCTGATGGCATGAGCGATGGCGATGCAATTACCAACGTGGCCTCGGGCGGCCCAGGCACCCTGAGTGCTCTGGTCAATTTCGGTGCCGATGGTGTCGGCAGCTTCGGCCTTTCTGGCAGTTCGACTGCCATCTCCAGTCTTGAGGCTCAGGGCCTCGCTTCCGGCGGTACTGCTCTTAGCTTTAGCGTGGTTGGCGGTCTGCTAACCGCTTCGGCGGGTGCCGAGACTATCTTTACTTTGGAGGTGGGCGGCGATGGCAGTTTCACCTTCACCCTGGTCGGTCAACTCGACCACCCGCTCACCGATGGCAATGACGACGAATTGCTGGGGCTGGCGATTGATTTCTCTGGCCTTTTGGTGGCCGTCGATGGCGACGGTGACTCGGTTGGCAGTTTTAACGCCGGCAGCTTCGTCATTGATGTTGAGGATGACGTACCGCAACTGGCCAGTGGTGATGAGCAAGAGTTCATTCGTGTACTTGGCAGCGTTCAGGAAGACGCCCTGACCACGGGAGCCGGCGCGCCCCATGATGGCAATCCAGAAGGTGGTCAGAGCACCACCGTCAGCGGCCCCGCCGGAACCTTGTCGGCCCTGGTCAACTTTGGTGCGGATGGCCCTGGCAGCTTTGGTCTGTCCAGCGATGTCAGCTCTATGAACTTGCAGGCGCTGACTTCTGGCGGTGTCGCGTTGACTTACGCCGTGGTTGGCAATGTGCTGACCGCTACTGCGGGCGCTGACACCATCTTCACCCTGACGGTGAACGCTGATGGCAGCTACGAGTTTGTACTCAGTGGTCCAATCGATCATCCGGACATGGACGGCAATGACAGTGAAGACCTACCTGGCGTAGGCGTCGACTTCTCCGGTGTGTTGACTGCCACCGACGGTGATGGCGACCCTCTGGTGGGTGGCTTCCCAGCTGGCAGTTTTGCGATTGATATTGAAGATGACGTGCCGCAACTGGCCAGTGGTGATGAGCAAGAGTTCATTCGTGTACTTGGCAGCGTTCAGGAAGACGCCCTGACCACGGGAGCCGGCGCGCCCCATGATGGCAATCCAGAAGGTGGGCAGAGCACCACCGTCAGCGGCCCCGCCGGAACCTTGTCGGCCCTGGTCAACTTTGGTGCGGATGGCCCTGGCAGCTTTGGTCTGTCCAGCGATGTCAGCTCTATGAACTTGCAGGCGCTGACTTCTG
>JAESGQ010000056.1_pt1 | contig 169100 bp, 151 predicted proteins | sample 9266251 | NCBI WGS metagenome assembly JAESGQ01 (sample SAMN17056778, study PRJNA650883) | algae metagenome | isolation source: Kaiparowitsia implicata GSE-PSE-MK54-09C and co-occurring heterotrophs from... | place: USA: Kaiparowits Plateau, Grand Staircase Escalante National Monument, UT ...
AGCACAGCGGTTATTCCGTGTTCGCCGGTGTGGGTGAGCGTACTCGTGAGGGTAACGACTTCTACCACGAGATGAAGGACTCCAACGTTCTCGACAAGGTAGCCCTGGTTTACGGTCAGATGAACGAGCCACCAGGCAACCGTCTGCGCGTAGCACTGACCGGCCTGACCATGGCCGAGAAGTTCCGTGACGAAGGCCGTGATGTGCTGTTCTTCGTGGACAACATCTACCGTTACACCCTGGCCGGTACTGAAGTATCCGCACTGCTCGGCCGTATGCCGTCGGCAGTGGGTTATCAGCCGACCCTGGCCGAAGAAATGGGCGTTCTGCAAGAGCGTATTACTTCGACCAAGACCGGTTCGATCACCTCGATCCAGGCCGTATACGTACCTGCGGACGACCTGACCGACCCAAGCCCGGCGACCACCTTCGCCCACTTGGACGCCACCGTTGTACTGTCCCGTGACATCGCCTCTCTGGGTATCTACCCAGCGGTCGATCCACTCGACTCGACGTCGCGCCAGCTGGACCCGATGGTTATCGGCCAGGAGCACTACGACACCGCTCGCGGCGTGCAGTACGTACTGCAGCGCTACAAAGAGCTGAAGGACATCATCGCGATTCTGGGTATGGACGAACTGTCCGAAGCAGACAAGCAGCTGGTATCCCGTGCTCGTAAGATCCAGCGCTTCCTGTCCCAGCCGTTCTTCGTGGCCGAAGTCTTCACCGGTTCGCCAGGCAAGTACGTTTCCCTGAAGGACACCATTGCCGGCTTCAGCGGCATTCTGAAAGGTGACTACGATCACTTGCCAGAGCAGGCGTTCTACATGGTTGGCAGCATCGAAGAAGCTGTTGAGAAAGCGAAGAAACTGTAATCACCCGTGCGCCCGGCAACGGGCGCTTACGGTCTGTTTACCGCAGTAGTGTGTAAGCAGATCGATACGTGAGGTTAGACATGGCTATGACAGTCCATTGCGACATCGTCAGCGCAGAAGGCGAGATCTTCTCCGGTCTGGTCGAGATGGTGATTGCGCACGGCAACCTGGGTGATATCGGTATCGCTCCAGGCCACGCGCCGCTGATCACCGACCTCAAACCGGGTCCGATTCGTCTGGTCAAGCTGGGTGGCGAAACCGAGGTGTTTTACATCTCCGGTGGCTTCCTCGAAGTTCAGCCGAGTGTGGTGAAAGTTCTCGCCGATACCGTGCAGCGTGCTGCCGATATCGATGAAGCTGCTGCTCAGGAAGCCCTTCGGGCTGCCGAGAATGCCTTGAATGAGAAGGGCGCGGAGTTCGATTACGGTTCCGCAGCCGCTCACCTGGCTGAGGTCGCGGCTCAGCTGCGTACCGTTCAGCAGTTGCGCAAGAAGTTCGGCGGTTAATTCCGGCGCTTCATCGCAAACGAGTAAAAGGGTAGCCTTGGCTACCCTTTTTCTTTGCCTGCTGTTTTTACCTTTTCAGTTGGCCGGGCTAGGGATTTAGCCCGCCTTCGTCTGCCTGGAATCCGCTCTTATGTCGCTCGATATCGTTATCCTCGCCGCCGGTCAAGGCACCCGTATGCGTTCCGCCTTGCCGAAAGTCCTGCATCCGGTTGCCGGCAAAGCCATGCTTGGCCATGTGATCGACACCGCCCGTCTGCTTAAACCGCAAGGCATTCATGTGGTAATCGGCCATGGCGCGGAACTTGTGCGTGAGCGACTGGCGGCGGATGACCTGAATTTCGTGCTGCAGAGCGAGCAACTGGGCACCGGTCATGCCGTAGCCCAGGCACTGCCGGCATTGAGCGCCGAGCGCGTGCTGATTCTCTACGGCGATGTACCGCTGATCGAAGTGGAAACCCTGCAGCGCCTGCTGCTGAAAGTCAGCGAGCAGCAGCTTGGATTGTTGACGGTCAACCTGAACGATCCGACCGGTTACGGTCGCATCGTTCGCGATGGTAGCGGTGTAGTGAAGGCCATCGTCGAGCACAAGGACGCCAGCGCCGAGCAGCGCCTGATCAGCGAAGGCAACACCGGCATTCTCGCCGTACCGGGGAAAAAACTGGGTGACTGGCTAGGCCGTCTGTCCAACAGCAATGCCCAGGGCGAGTACTACCTGACGGACGTGATCGCCATGGCCGTGGCCGACGGCCTGGTAGTCGCCACCGAGCAGGCGACTGACGAGATGGAAGTGCTGGGCGCCAACGACCGTATCCAGCTCTCCCAGCTTGAGGGCCACTATCAGCAGCGCTTTGCCAACCGTCTAATGGCGCAAGGCGTCACCCTGATCGACCCGTTCCGCTTCGATGTGCGTGGTGAGGTCAGCGTCGGCCGCGATATCACTATCGATATCAACGTGATTCTCGAAGGCAAGGTGGTGATCGAGGACGACGTACAGATCGGCCCTAACTGCGTGATCAAAAACTCGATCCTGCGCAAAGGTGCCATCGTTAAAGCCAACAGCCATCTGGAAGGTGCTGAAGTGGGTGAGGGTGCCGATTGCGGCCCGTTCGCTCGCCTGCGTCCGGGTTCCGTACTGGGTGCCCGCGCCCATGTGGGTAACTTCGTCGAGCTGAAAAACGCCAAGCTGGGTGAAGGTGCCAAGGCTGGCCACCTGAGCTACCTGGGCGACGCTGAAATCGGCGCGCGCAGCAATATCGGTGCGGGCACCATCACCTGCAATTACGACGGCGCCAACAAGTTCAAGACCGTGCTGGGTGAGGACGTGTTTATCGGCTCCAACAGCGCTCTGGTTGCTCCGGTGACTCTGGGTGATCGCGCCACCACCGGCGCCGGCTCGGTGATTACCGGCGATGTGCCGGATAACACCCTGGCGGTCGGCCGCGCCAAGCAGCGCAATATCGAAGGCTGGAAGCGGCCGACCAAGAAGACCTGATGGAGTTGGCAAGGATGCCTTTACGCAAACGCTGGATAATACCGGCGCTGTTTCTCATCTGGGCCTTGCTGCCTGAGTGGCCGCAGATTCCGGTGCAGGGCGCCAGTGCCCGGGACTGGAATCCGCGCACCTTCTGGTTTGAACCCTGGGGCCGCTCGGGCGTGCACAAGGGCATCGACATCTTCGCCAAACGCGGCACGCCGGTGCGCTCCAGCAGCTATGGGGTGGTGCTGTTTCGCGGTGAAATCGCGCAAGGCGGCAAGGTGGTGGTCGCCCTGGGGCCGAAATGGCGCATTCATTATTACGCCCATCTGCAAACCATCGACGTCTACCCAGGCCAACCGCTGGTGGCCGGCAGCCTGCTGGGCACGGTTGGCGATACAGGTAACGCGCAAGGCAAACCGGCGCACTTGCATTACTCGATTGTCAGCCTGCTGCCGTTGCCTTGGCGGGCGGACGAGTCGACCCAAGGCTGGAAGAAGATGTTTTATCTGGACCCCAGCCAGCTTCTGCAAACGCGCTGAATTGGCCTGGGTACACCTGCCAGATGTCGATTTCCGCTTGACGAAAAACTTCGATTAGGTTTTGATTTGCGCCATTATCTTTCGAATCGAAACTTAGCATGTCGAAACGCAACACTCCGCAACGTCGCCATACCATTCTTGCCCTGCTCGCCGAGCAAGGCGAGGTGAGTGTGGATGAGTTGTCGAAAGCGTTCGCCACCTCTGAAGTGACCATTCGCAAAGATCTCGCCGCCCTGGAAAAAAGCGGTTTGCTGCTGCGTCGTTACGGCGGTGCGGTGCCCATGCCGCAGGAGCTGATCAACGATATCCAGCCGATATCCCAGTACAAGCAGGCCATCGCCCGCGCCGGTGTGGCGCGCATTCGCGAACATGCGCGGATCATTGTCGACAGCGGCACCACCACCGCCGCGATGATCCCGCAGCTAGGCCACAAGCCTGGCCTGGTGGTGATGACCAACTCGCTCAACGTCGCCCGCGCCATCAGCGAACTGGAGCATGAGCCGGTGCTGCTGATGACCGGCGGCACCTGGGACCCGCATTCGGAATCCTTCCAGGGCCAGGTCGCCGAGCAGGTGCTGCGCTCTTACGACTTCGACCAACTGTTTATTGGCGCCGATGGCATCGACCTGAACCGTGGCACCACCACCTTCAATGAACTGCTCGGGCTTAGCCGGGTGATGGCGGATGTGGCGCGTGAAGTGGTGGTGATGGTCGAGAGCGACAAGATCGGCCGCAAGATTCCCAACCTGGAGCTGCCCTGGAGCGGCATCCATACCCTGATAACCGACGAACGCCTCAGCCCTGAGGCCCGTGAACAATTGACCGAGCGCGGCATCAAGCTGATCTGCGCGGCTGTTGAAGCTTAAGGAGAAGACTATGTGTGGAATCGTAGGCGCAGTCGCCGAGCGCAATATCACTGCCGTGCTGGTTGAAGGCCTCAAGCGCCTGGAATACCGCGGTTACGACAGCGCCGGCGTGGCGTTGCTGACCGATCATAACGGTCTCGACCGCCGCCGCCGTGTCGGCAAGGTCAGCGAGCTGGAAAGCGCCTTGAGCGAGGAGCCGCTGGCCGGCCGCCTGGGTATCGCCCACACCCGCTGGGCCACCCACGGGGCGCCGAGCGAGCGTAACGCCCACCCGCACTTCTCCAGCCATGATCTGGCGGTGGTGCACAACGGCATTATCGAGAACCACGAAGAACTTCGTGCCCAGCTCAAGGGCCTGGGTTACGTGTTCAGCTCCGATACCGACACTGAAGTGATCGTGCACCTGCTCGATCACAAGCTGAAAACCCAGCCGGATCTGACCGCAGCGTTGAAAGAGGCGGTCAAGGAACTGCACGGCGCCTACGGCCTGGCGGTGATCAGCGCCAAGCAGCCGGATCGCTTGCTCGCCGCCCGCAGTGGCAGCCCGCTTGTGATTGGCCTGGGCCTGGGCGAGAACTTCCTCGCCTCCGACCAGCTGGCTCTGCGTCAGGTCACCGACCGCTTTATGTACCTGGAAGAAGGCGATATCGCCGAAATCCAGCGCGAAAGCGTGCAGATCTGGAGCGTCGACGGTCAGCCGGTGACGCGCGAGAGCGTGCAATACCACGAAGGCGCCGAAGCCGCCGACAAGGGTGAGTACCGCCACTTTATGCTCAAGGAAATCTTTGAGCAGCCCAAGGTCGTGCAACGCACCCTGGAAGGTCGTCTGGGCACTGACCACGTGCTGGTTCAGGCCTTCGGCCCGCAGGCTGCCGAGCTGTTCGCCAAGGTGCGCAACGTACAGATCGTCGCCTGCGGCACCAGTTACCACGCCGGTATGGTTGCCCGTTATTGGCTGGAAGGCCTGGCCGGGATTCCTTGCCAGATCGAAGTGGCCAGCGAGTTCCGCTACCGCAAGGTGGTGGTGCAGCCGGACACCCTGTTTGTCAGTATCTCCCAGTCCGGCGAAACCGCCGACACCCTGGCTGCCTTGCGCAACGCCAAGGAAAACGCACCGGAGAAGGGCGGCTACCTGGCCAGCCTGGCGATCTGCAACGTCGGCATCAGCTCACTGGTGCGTGAATCCGACCTGACCCTACTGACCCAGGCCGGCCCGGAAATCGGTGTGGCTTCGACCAAAGCCTTTACCACCCAGCTGGTCGCACTGATGTTGCTGACCCTGTCTCTCGGTCAGGTGCGTGGCACTCTGGATAAAGGCCTGGAAGCCGAACTGGTCGACGAACTGCGTCGCTTGCCAACCCGTCTGGGCGAAGCCCTGGCCATGGACAGCGTAGTGGAGAAGGTCTCCGAGTTGTTCGCCGAGAAGCACCACAGCCTGTTCCTCGGCCGTGGCGCGCAGTATCCGGTGGCGATGGAAGGCGCGCTCAAACTCAAGGAAATTTCCTATATCCACGCCGAAGCCTACCCGGCCGGCGAGCTTAAGCACGGCCCGTTGGCCCTGGTCGACAGCGATATGCCGGTGGTTACCGTGGCGCCGAACAACGAGCTGCTGGAAAAGCTCAAATCCAACCTGCAGGAAGTGCGCGCCCGCGGCGGTGAGCTGGTGGTGTTTGCCGACGAGCAGGCCGGCATGAGCAATGGCGAGGGCACCCACGTGGTGAACATGCCGCATATCCACGACGCCCTGGCACCGATCCTTTACACCATCCCACTGCAGCTGCTGTCCTACTACGTCGCCGTGCTCAAGGGCACCGACGTCGACCAGCCACGCAACCTGGCCAAGAGCGTAACGGTTGAGTAAGCAGGGGCTGGCCGATGCGGCGTGAAGATATAAAGAGCAAGCAGGCTCAGGGCGTGCTCTTTGATACTCATATCATCGCCAACCCGGCCAACACCCGGGAATGGATCGTGCTGTTGAAGAAAGGCGCAGGCACCAGCTTCTTTCTGGTCGATGACCAGGAGCAGGTGGAGTCCTTCGCCGACCTTAATGGCCTGATCGAAGAGCTGCGCCTACTCGGCATCAAGGGCGCGGAGATTCACCTCTAAGCTAGTCGTCCGCTGATCTGAACAGATGACGATGCTCGGCGTTGTACAGTGCCGAGTCGGCGAACTGTTCGGCGTGCAGCACGCGGCCGACCAGGATCAGCGCGGTGCGGCGAAAGCCCTTGGCGCGCACCTGTTCTTCGATGGTCGCCAGGGTGCCGCTGACCCAATCCTGATCCGGCCAGCTGGCGCGATGCACCACGGCAATCGGGCAATCCGCGCCGTAATGCGGCAGCAGCTCAGTGACGATCTTGCTCAGGTGCACCACGCCTAGGTGGATGGCCATGGTCGCGCCGTGGCGCGCCAGATCGCCCAGTGATTCGCCCTCGGGCATATTCGACTTGCTCGCGTAGCGCGTGAGAATCAGCGTCTGCGACACCTCGGGCAGGGTCAGCTCGCTTTCCAGCAGGGCAGCGCACGCCGCAGTGGCAGTCACTCCAGGGATGATCTCGAAGGCAATGCCCAGCCGGCGCAGGTGACGGATCTGTTCGCCAATCGCGCCATACAGCGACGGGTCGCCGGAATGCACGCGGGCCACATCCTGGCCTTTGCTATTGGCCTGGCGAATCAGCTCGATGATTTCATCCAGATGCAGCTCGGCGGTGTTGATCACCTGCTCGGCGCTATGGCCTTGTAGTACCGCTTCGGGCACCAGCGAGCCGGCATAGAGAATCACCGGGCAGCTGCGCAGCAGGCGCTGGCCTTTGACGGTAATCAGCTCGGGGTCGCCGGGGCCGGCGCCGATAAAGTAGACGGTCATGACACATCCTTGGGTGCAATCGACGCCAGTGCGCAGGTGGCGCTGGCGTTGCGGGTTTTCTCGCCGAGTAGACGGGCCGGTTGGCCGCCCAGCCGTTCAGCCAGCGCCAGGGCGCAGGGTTCGGCGACGGCCGGGCTGCCGGTGGCGGCCAGAGTAAGCGGCGAGCCTTGCACGCGGTGCTGATAGGGCAGCAGTTCTTCGGAACTAAAACAGCTCAACTGCAAAGCGAGACGCTGAGCTAGAGCCAGCAGCCCCGGCTCGCTCTGTTTATGCGCGATGCTGGCCAGCCCCGCCAAGTTATCCACAGTCAGGCCGTGCGCCTGCAGGCTGTGCAGCAGCAGGCTGAGCAAATCCTCTACACTGCAGCCGCTGCGGCAGCCCAGCCCAGCGACTACCTGAATGGTGGCAGCAGGGTGGCGAGGGGCGTTGCTGGTGATCATCTGTGGCGCTCGGTGTGTGCGGCGGCGTAGCTCAACATGGCGGCCGGCAGTGGTCAACCGCGATTGACCGGCCGCCATGGCCTGCGTAGCCTTGTCGCGTTCGAGGTTCTTCGTGGGCATGCCCACGAAGCTAAGAGGGAACAAGGTTGATGCCTTGGCTGCCCCCGCAACTGTAAACGACTCGTCCCCTTGCGTTGTTCTGCCGCTCAAGCGCTGCAGCACAACAGCCACTGCGTCAGCGCGGGAAGGCGAAGGGAGTAGCCGGCGTACCCACGCCAGCCCGGTCGTGAGCCAGGAGACCTGCCTCGTCACGTTTTCGACAACCGGGCGGGGTGATCCGGTGGTGTTGGCTGACGCCCCGTGGCTGTCATGTCTGTGCCGCCTCCTGCTCGTCTTTCTTTCGACGTCACGCAGGACTCGCCATGCAAACCCTCGCCAAACTTCCCGTCACCATCGTTACCGGCTTTCTCGGCGCCGGCAAAACCACCCTGCTGCGGCATATGCTCGGCCACGCCGACGGGCGGCGCATCGCGGTGATCGTCAACGAGTTTGGCGAGCTGGGCATCGACGGCGAAATCCTCAAGCAGTGCTCTATCGGTTGCAGCGAAGAAGAAGCCAACGGCCGTATCTTCGAGTTGGCCAACGGCTGCCTGTGCTGCACCGTACAGGAGGAATTCTTCCCGGTGATGCGCGAGCTGGTGGCTCGCCGCGGCGAGCTCGACCATATCCTGATTGAAACCTCCGGCCTGGCCCTGCCCAAGCCACTGGTACAGGCCTTTAACTGGCCGGAAATCCGCAACGCCTGCACCGTCGATGCGGTAATCACCGTGGTCGACAGTCCGGCCGTGGCCGCCGGCACCTTCGCCGCCTTCCCCGATCAGGTCGACGCGCAGCGCAAGCTCGACCCCAATCTCGACCACGAATCGCCGCTGCACGAGCTGTTCGCCGACCAGCTGGCCAGCGCCGACCTGGTGATCCTCAACAAGGCCGACCTGCTCGACGCCGCCGCCCTGGCTGCGGTACGTGCGGAAGTGGCCGAGGAGCTGCCGCCGGCGGTGAAAATCATCGAAGCCCATGGCGGCGAGCTGCCGCTGGACGTGCTGCTGGGCCTGAACTGCGAGACCGAGCTGCATATCGACGGGCGCAAGACCCACCATGACCTGGAAGGCCATGAAGACCACGATCACGACGAATTCGCCTCGTTCCACGTGGAACTGCCTGAAGCAGAGGAAGCCCGTTTGCTGCAAGCGCTGAAGGATGCGGTCAGCAAACACGGCATTCTGCGCATCAAGGGTTTTGCGGCGATTCCCGGCAAGCCTATGCGTCTGCTGCTGCAAGGCGTTGGACAGCGTTTCGATAAACACTTCGACCGCGCTTGGCAGGCCGATGAGCCGCGTATCACTCGCCTGGTGGTGATCGGCCAGACCCTGGATCAAGCCGCTATAGAAGCCGAGCTAAACGCCGCGTTGGCAGGCTAAGCCCGCATGCACCTGCTGCGCACCCAGCCCGGCAGCCAGCTGCCGGTCGACAGCATTGCCGACCTCGGCCAGACCCCGGCCGAGCTGGTGATCCTGTGCACCGGCGATTCGCACCTGTCGTTGCTGGCCGAAGTGGCGCGGCAGTTGCCGGCGGATTACCCCAGCCTGCGCCTGGCCAGCCCGGCGCAGCTGAGCAATCACGCCTCGGTGGATCTCTACGTTGAGCAGGTGCTGCAGCACGCCAAGGTCATCCTGATTTCCGTGCACGGCGGCGTCAGCTATTGGCGCTACGGCATCGAGCGGCTGGTCGAACTGGCCGAGCGCGGCGCGCGGGTGATCATGGTGCCGGGTTGCGATAACCCCGATCCGGAGCTGATGGCCCTGAGCAACGTGCCAGTGACCGAGGCCGAGCGGCTTTGGCAGTTTCTCCGCCAGGGCGGCGCGGGCAATGCGCTGCAGCTGTTCAATTGCATCGCCAGCCAGTGGCTGCAGCGTGACTACGCCTGGGGCGACCCGCAGCCGCTGCCACGCGTGGGCCTGTATCACCCGCAACTGGCTAACCCGAGCCTGGCCGATTGGCAAGCCAGCTGGCAGGCCGGGGCACCAGTGGCGGCGCTGCTGTTCTACCGCACCCAGGTGCAGGCGGCGAATACTGGGTTTATCGATGTGTTCTGCCAGCGCTTGCAGGCCCAGGGCCTTAATCCTCTGCCAATTGCTGTCGCCAGCCTCAAGGAAGCCGCCTGCCTGGCCCAGGTCGAGGATTGGCTGGACCAAGCCGATGCTCGCCTGATTATCAACACCACCGCCTTTGCCCTGTCCAACCCGGAAGCGCCGAGCGCGCGTCCCTTCCGCCGCGATATTCCGGTGCTGCAAGCCATTTGCGCGCTGGACAACCATGAGCAGTGGCAAGCCAATGCCCAGGGCCTGGGTTCGCGCGACCTGGCCATGCATATCGTGCTGCCCGAGCTGGACGGCCGCCTGATCACGCAGCCGATCAGCTTCAAGGGTCTGGCCTGGCGCAGCGAGCGCAGCCAGAGCGATGTGGTCTGTTACCAGCCCCATCTGCCGGGGATGGATTTCGTCGCCGAACTGGCGCGCAACTGGGTCGCCCTGGCGCACAAAGGTAACGCCGACAAGCGCATTGCCCTGATCCTGGCCAACTACCCGACCCGCGATGGGCGCATCGGCAATGGCGTCGGCCTGGATACCCCGGCGGCGGCGCTAAATATCCTAAATGCGCTGCAGCAGCAGGGCTATCCGGTCGCAGAGCTGCCCGACAGCGGCACCGCGCTGATCCACCAGCTGCTCGGCGGCGTGACCAATGATCTGGACATGCTCGACGCGCGGCCCTGCGCCCAGAGCCTGGCGCTGGATGAGTACCTGGCATTCTTTCACAGCCTGCCGCAAGCCAATCAGCAGGCGGTGCGCGAACGTTGGGGCGAGCCGCAGAGTGATCCGATGTTCCGAGGCGAGCGGCTGATGATCGCCGGCCTGCGCTTCGGCCTGACCTTTGTCGGCATCCAGCCGGCGCGCGGTTATCAGCTGGACGCGGCGGCGGTGTATCACGACCCGGATCTGGTGCCGCCGCACGGCTACCTGGCGTTCTATTGCTGGCTGCGCAAGGCCTTTGCTTGCGACGCGGTGATCCATGTCGGCAAGCACGGCAATCTGGAATGGTTGCCGGGCAAGAGCGTCGGCCTGTCCGAGCAGTGCTGGCCGAGCGCGATTCTCGGTCCGCTGCCGAATATCTACCCGTTTATCGTCAACGATCCGGGCGAGGGCGCGCAGGCCAAACGGCGTACCCAGGCGGTGATTATCGACCACCTGATGCCGCCGCTGACCCGCGCCGAAAGCTACGGCCCGCTGCGTGATCTGGAGCGCCTGGCTGACGAATATTACGAAGCCAGCCAGCTCGATCTGCGCCGCGCCGCCGAGCTGCGCGGCGAGATTCTGCTCAAGGTGCGCGAGGCCAGCCTCGACCGCGAGCTGGGTCTGCAACTGAACGCAGACCCCAATAGCTGGCTGCCGCAGCTGGATGCCTACCTGTGTGATTTAAAGGAATCGCAGATCCGTGATGGCCTGCATGTGTTCGGCGAATCACCGGCCGGCACCCTGCGCCGCGACACCTTGCTGGCGCTGCTGCGCATTCCTCGTGGCGACGGCCAGGGCGGCAACGCCAGCCTGTTGCGCGCCCTGGCCCGTGATCTGGAGTTGGATTTCGATCCTCTCGACTGCGATATGGCCGCACCCTGGCAGGGGCCACGCCCGGCGCTGTTGCAGCGCCTCAGCGATGACAGTTGGCGCAGCGCCGGTGATACCCGCGAGCGTCTGGAACTGCTGGCTTTGCAGCTGATCGAGGCTACGGACTGCGAATCCGTTGGTGCGGAAAGCAGCCAGGTGTTGCAGCGTTCGCGTGAGCAGATCGCGCCGCTGCTGGATGCCTGCGGCCCGGCCGAAATGCACGGCCTGCTCGCGGCGTTGAACGGGCGGTTTGTCCCGGCCGGGCCGAGTGGCGCGCCAAGTCGCGGGCGGTTGGATGTGCTGCCCACCGGGCGCAATTTCTACAGCGTCGATGTGCGCAACTTGCCCACGCCGACCGCCTGGCGCATCGGCGTGCAGGCGGCGGATCGCCTGCTCGAACGGCATCTGCAGGATCACGGCGACCATCTGCGTCAGCTCGGCCTGTCGATGTGGGGCACGGCGACCATGCGTACCGGCGGCGATGATATGGCCCAGGCCCTGGCGCTGATGGGCGTGCGTCCGGTGTGGCAGGCTGGAAGTCAGCGTGTTGAGCGTTTTGAGGTGCTGCCACTGGCGCAACTCGGCCGCCCACGGGTGGACGTGACCCTGCGCGTGTCCGGTTTTTTTCGCGATGCCTTTAGCAACCTGATTCGTCTGTTCGATGACGCCGTGCAGACGGTGGTTGATCTCGATGAGCCGGAAGAGATGAACCCGCTGTCGGCGCGAGTCTGGCGTGAGTCGCTGACCCTGCAGGACAGCGGCCTGGATGAACACGAGGCACGCAAACAGGCCGGTTGGCGGGTGTTCGGCTCCAAGCCGGGGGCCTATGGCGCGGGCGTGCAAAACGCCATCGAAGAACGCCTATGGCAAACCCGCGAGGACCTCGCCGAGGTCTACCTGAACTGGGGCGGCTACGCCTACGGCACCCACAGCGAAGGCACCCCGGCGCGCGCGCAGTTCGCCGAGCGCCTGGAGCAGATGCAGGCGGTGCTGCATAACCAGGACAACCGCGAGCACGACATCCTCGATTCCAATGACTACTACCAGTTCCAGGGTGGCATGCTCGCCGCCGTGGAAACCCTGCGCGGGGCCAAGGTGGCCAGCTATCACGGCGACAATAGCCAGCCCGACACCCCGCGCATCCGCACCTTGAAGGAAGAACTCAACCGTGTGGTGCGCGCCCGTGCGGCCAATCCCAAGTGGATCGACGGCATGAAGCGCCACGGCTACAAGGGCGCGTTCGAGCTGGCGGCGACCATCGACTACCTGTTCGCCTTCGATGCCACCAGCGAACTGGTCGACGACCACCAGTACGCACTGCTCACCGATGCCTATCTGCTCGACAAAAGCACCCGCGACTTTATCCAGCAGCACAACCCAGGCGCCTTGCAGGATATCCTCGAACGCCTGCTGGAAGCCCAGCAACGCGGCCTCTGGCAGAACCCTGGCGAGTACCGCGAAGCCCTGGAAAATCTGCTGATCGATAGCGAGGAAGCATGAATCGACGCGTTCCCGTAGGGTGGGTTAGCCGCATGCTGCGGTTGCCGTTCAACCCACAGAATCCGACGCGGCGTAACCCATCATGGGCGCAACGCGTGATATCGCCTGGTGGGTTACGCGCCGCGCCACCATCGCATGTGGATTCTCGGCCGGCGTTCTGCGCCGCTAACCCACCCTACGTTTGCCTGAACGGATCACGCCCATGACCGAACACCACTTCCCCCTCGCCGCCGTAGTCGCCGCCGATGACCTGAAATTGGCGCTATGCCTGGCGGCCATCGACCCAGCGATTGGCGGTGTGCTGATCGAAGGGCCGCGCGGCATGGCCAAGTCGACCCTGGCCCGTGGTCTGGCCGATTTGCTGGCCAGCGGTACCTTTGTCACCCTGCCGCTGGGCGCGAGCGAGGAGCGCATCGTCGGCACCCTCGATCTGGACGCCGCGCTGGGTGAGGGCCGCGCGCAGTTCAGCCCCGGCTTGCTGGCCAAGGCCAATGGCGGTGTGCTGTATGTCGATGAGGTCAATCTGCTGCCCGATCATCTGGTCGACCTGCTGCTGGATGCCGCCGCCAGCGGGGTCAACCATATCGAGCGCGACGGTATTTCCCATCGGCATGCCGCGCGCTTTGTACTGATCGGCACCATGAACGCCGAGGAGGGCGAGCTGCGCCCGCAACTGCTCGACCGTTTCGGCCTTAACCTGGCCCTGGACGCCCAGCCGCAACCAGCGCAGCGCGCTGAGATCGTCCGTCGTCGTCTGGCCTTTGATGCCGACCCGCAGGTCTTTCTGCAGCACTGGCAGATTCAGCAGGATGAACTGCGCGAACGCTGCCAAAGCGCCCGTGCGCGGCTGGCGGCGATTCCCCTGGATGACGCCGCCCTGGAGCAGATCAGCCAGCGTTGTTTCGCCGCCGCCGTCGATGGCCTACGCGCCGATCTGGTCTGGCTGCGCGCCGCCCGTGCGCATGCCGCCTGGCGGGGTGCCGAATGTATTGAGTCGGTGGATATCGACGCGGTGGCTGATTTCGTCTTGCGTCACCGCCGCCGGCATAACCCGCCGCCTGCCGCGCAGCCGCCACAATCTCAGCCCGAATCTCAGCCCAGCAGCGGTAAGCCCAACGAGCAGCCGCAAGGCGAAGGCCAGTGGGGCGAGTTACCCGCCCAGGCGCAAAGCTTCGGCGTCCGGCGTGAACCGCCGCGCTGGGCAAAAAAGCCCTAGGCATCCGCCCGCGCACAGCCCCAGGCGCGGATGCCCGGGCCGCTCCCGGCACACTGGGCGGTGGTCGTAACGGGGCCAGTCGCAGTGGCGCGACGGGTCGTATCGACTGGCCGGCGAGCCTGCTTAAAGGCCGTCCGCGTAGTCGTCAGGATCTCGTGCTGCGTCCGCGCAGCGCCAAGCCGGTTGAACTCTGGCTGGTGATTGTCGATGCCTCGGCTTCGACCCGCCGCCATGGCGCGCTAAGCAAAGCCAAGGGGCTGCTCAGTGAAGTGTTCGAGCAGGCGCGTCGGCAACGCGTGCGCCTGGCTTTATTGCACGCCACCGGCCGCCAGGCGCAATGGCTTTGGCGGGGGCAGAAAGCCTCCCAGGCCTTGCAGCAGTGGCTGGCCGAACTGGGCGCGGGCGGCGGTACGCCGTTGCTGGCGGCCGTGCAGCAGGCCGACGACTGGCAGGCGCGGCGTCAGCGTTTGCATCCGGCTGAACACCAGCGCCTATTGATCATCACCGATGGCCGCCTGCGCGACTGGCCGGCGTTAACCCCGAGCGCCTGCCCTGCGCTGCTGGTGGATATTGAAAGCGCGCCGATCCGTCTCGGCCGCGCCCGCCAATTGGCCACTGAGCTGGGCGCCGACTACCGACATATCGATTCGCTGCCGCTGTTAGCCGGCAGCCTGGAGACAGCCTTATGAAAACCCTGTTGATAATCGGCATCGGTGCCGGCGACCCGGACTACCTGACGGTGCAGGCGATCAACGCGCTTAACCGCACGGACGTGTTCTTTCTGATGGACAAGGGCAGCACAAAGGACAGCCTGATCGGCCTGCGCAAGACCATCTGCGAGCGCTTTATCCAGGGTCGCGACTACCGCTTTGCCAGCGCCGACTGCCCGGAGCGGGTGCGCGATGTGCCGGACTATCGCGGCAGCGTGGTCGATCTTAATCAGGACAAGCAGCAGGTGTTCGAGGGCATGATTCGCGAGCAGATGCGCGATGGCGAAACCGGTGCCTTTTTGGTCTGGGGCGACCCGGCGCTGTACGACAGCACCCTGCGCATCGTCGAACAGATCGTGGCCAACAGCAGCGAGCAGATCGAGTATGAAGTGATCCCCGGCATCACCAGCCTGCAAGCCCTGGCGGCCAAGCATAAGGTCTGCTTTAACAGCATCGGCCAGGCTTTCCAGATCACCCCGGCGCGCCGCCTGGCCGAAGGTGGCTTCCCTGAGGGCGTGGACAGCGTGCTGGTCATGCTCGACGCCCAGGACACCTACCAGCGCTTTGTTGACCAGGCTATGCATATCTACTGGGGCGCCTATATCGGCACGCCGGATGAAGTGCTGATTGCTGGGCCGCTCAGTGAGGTCGCCGAGACTATTTGCACTCGTCGCGCAGAACTGCGTGAGCAGCATGGCTGGATTATGGATAGCTATCTGCTGCGCAAGCTCGCTCCTTAACTCGGACGATAAACGCGCCGTCTGTCCTGCGTTCCAGCCACAACTGGCCGGATTATCCTCAAGGCCTTAATATCCGCGGCCCTCGTTATCTCGCCACGCCCAAAGGGCATGGCTTTTGGGCCATTTATGAAAGCAGAACGTCTACGCGCCGATGTCCTGGCCGGGCTGACCACCTCGTTCGCCCTGGTGCCCGAGTGCATCGCCTTCGCCCTGGTGGCCCAGCTCAATCCGCTGATGGGGCTCTATGGGGCCTTTATCATCTGCACCCTGACCGCTCTGTTCGGCGGCCGCCCAGGCATGGTGTCCGGCGCCGCCGGGTCAATGGCCGTGGTGATAGTCGCGCTGGTGGTGCAGCACGGCGCACAGTACCTACTCGCCACCGTACTGCTCGGCGGTTTGCTGATGACCGCCTTCGGCCTGCTGCGCCTGGGCAAGCTGATCCGCATGGTGCCGCACTCGGTGATGCTCGGCTTCGTCAACGGCCTGGCGATCATTATCGCCCTGGCCCAGCTGGAACACTTCAAGGATGGCGAGGCCTGGCTCAGCGGCAATGCGCTGTATCTGATGCTCGGGCTGGTGGCGCTGACCATGGCCATCGTCTACCTGCTGCCGCGCCTGACCCGCAGCGTGCCGCCGGCGCTGGTGGCGATCCTCGGCGTAGGCCTGGCGGTGTACCTGCTCGGCCTGCCGACCCACACCCTGGGCGATATGGCGCACATCGCTGGCGGCCTGCCGGAATTTGCCCTGCCGCAGGTGCCCTGGACCCTGGAAACCCTGCGCATCATCGCCCCCTACGCGATATTGATGGCTCTGGTCGGCCTGCTGGAAACCCTGCTGACCCTGAACCTGACCGACGAGATTACCGAGAGCCGTGGCTACCCGGACCGCGAGTGCGTGACCCTGGGCGCGGCCAATATGGCCTCCGGGTTGTTCGGCGGCATGGGCGGCTGCGCGATGATCGGGCAGACCGTGATCAACCTCAGCTCCGGCGGTCGCGGGCGCCTTTCCGGCGTGGTCGCTGGGGTGATGATCCTGCTGTTCGTACTGTTTCTCTCGCCGCTGATCGAACTTATCCCGCTGGCCGCGTTGGTCGGGGTGATGTTCGTGGTGTCGCAGCAGACCTTCGCCTGGGCCTCGCTGCGGGTGCTGAACAAGGTGCCGCGCAACGATGTGCTGGTGATCATCGCCGTGACCACCATCACCGTGTTCACCGACCTGGCCACCGCCGTGCTCTGCGGCATCATCATCGCCGCACTCAACTTCGCCTGGCAGCACGCCCGCGAGCTGTATGCCGAGAGCCATCTGCAGGACGACGGCAGCAAGCTCTACAGCCTGCATGGCACGCTGTTCTTCGCCTCGACCACGCCCTTTCTCAACCAGTTCGACCCGGCTGGCGACCCCGTTAACGTGACCCTCGACTGTCGCCACCTGAGCTTCGTCGACTACTCGGCCATCGCCGCGCTAAAAACCCTGCGCGAACGCTACAGCAAAGCCGGCAAACATCTGCGCGTGCTGCACCTGTCCGAACGCTGCAAGCAACTGCTTAAACGCTCGGGCGCGCATCACGATTGAGGGTGGGATAAGGGGAGTGGTGAGTGACGGTACAAGAGAGAGGAAGAGCGTTTGATTGAGGAGTGGACAAGCAGAGCCTTAGCCACCTCTAACTGCTTAGATGAGTAGCCTGCAGGTTGGTTAACCGCACAGGCTACGAGGTGCTGACAGTTTCGATTACTTCGCCAGTTCGCACTTCTGCAGGTGCGCTTGGGCGGTTGCTTCCGGGATCACTTCCAGCTTGGCGCCACCTACGAATAGACCCATCTTGATGGACTGACGCACATAGTGGTTCTGCCCGGCGACGGCCATCAGGTTGATGGTGTTGTCGCTGAACTCGGACTCGGTGGCGAGAACGCGGTTACCGGGGCTGACAAGACGGTAGAAGTAGGTGCGGTTGGCGGTTTCACCGACCACTTCACCATCGACCTTAACGGTCTTCTTCAGCCCTTGGCCGGCAAAGCTGTCGCGATAGATATACAGCCCGGCTTGATCCGCTGGTGGTGCGGGGAAGGACTTCAGTGCGGCGTCTGCCGAAGGGGTGTCCATCGGCACGGAAGCGCAACCGGAAAGAACGGCAATGCCGAGTGCGGCGATAAACAGCTTGAAGCGGTTTTGCATGGGAAATCCTTTTCAGGGTCAGAGTGAATAGCTTTAGACAACCAGGCCTATAGGCCTTGGCGGCGCGATTATGTCAGATAGCCATCATTGTTTGCGATGTCAGTTAAGGGCACCTGTTTAAGCGCTTCGCACGCCATGGGCGCACCCGGAGTTTCACTCCTGTGGATAACTTCGCGGCGTATACACCCACTCGCCACCCTCGGCGCGCGGGAAGCGGCAGGTTTGGCTGGAGCCGATTATTACCAGGGTGCGCATATCGACCATCTCTGGGCTGAGTTCGCCGAGGGTAAGGCTGCGCAGGGTTTCGCCGGGGCGGCCGATATCGCGGCCGAGCACCACCAGAGTTTCCGGGGTGCGTTGCTGGCGGATGATTTCCAGCGCAGAGCCGAGCTGCCAGGGACGGGCTTTGGAAATGGGGTTGTAGAAGGCCATCACCAGGTCGGCGGCGGCGGCGTGGGCCAGGCGCTTTTCGATAATCGCCCAGGGCTTGAGGTTATCGGACAGGGAGATCAGGCAGAAGTCGTGGCCCAGCGGCGCGCCGGCTTTGGCGGCGGTGGCCAGGGCTGCGGAAACGCCTGGGAATACCTGTAGATCAACGCGCTGCCATTCGGCGTCGGTGGATTCATGCAGGGCTTCCAGCACGGCGGCGGCCATGGCGAACACGCCGGGGTCGCCGGATGACACCACCACCACGCGCCGTCCGCTGGCGGCCAGCGCAAAAGCATGGCGGGCGCGCTGCATTTCCTCGCGGTTATCGGTGCAGTGGCGTACCTGTTCCGGGCGCAGCGGGCCGGCCATATTGATATAGGTTTCGTAGCCGAGCAGGTCCTGCGCCTCATCCAGTGCCTGGCGCGCGGCGGGCACCATAAATTCGGCGGCGCCGGGGCCGAGGCCAATTACCGTCAGGCGGCCACGGGGGCGGCCGAGTTGGTTGGCGTCGATCGGTGCTGCGGCCAGTAGCAGGCGCAGATTGGCGTGCTGGCTATGCAGCGGCGGCAGTTGACTGGCGTCGTCGATAAAGCGCAGTGGCAGTTTGAGTTGCGCGGCGGCGCTGTGCAGCTCGGCGTTGGCCATCAACTGTGGCGCAGCCAGCAGGCAGGCCAGGCTCTGCGGGGCCAGACCGCTGGTTTGCAGCGCCTGCTGCAGTTCGCTCAGCAACTCGGGGCCGGCGCGTTCGACCCATACGGCGACTTGTTGCGGGTGGATCAGCAGTTCGTCTGTATTGGCCGCGCGGCTATGCGGGCTGATATGAATCACCCGGTTGGCGTGGTTATCCACCGGCAGTTTGGCCTGGGCTAGCCAGGGCGCGTCGCCTTCAATACGCACGGCTTGGCCACCGAGCAAGTCGCTGACAAAGCCTTTGCCTTGCTCAAGGTCCGCCAGCACATAGCCTGCTGGCGGCTCCAGCAGGCAGGTGCCGAAACGCAGTTCGCCGCTGGTGGTGATCGCCGCGCTGACCTGCAGATGCGCAGCAATCTCCCGCGCCATGCGGTTGACCCCGCCGAGGCCGCCGAGCAGCGGCACCACCGCGCTGCCGTCTTCGGCCACGGCCAGCACGGGCGGCTCGCTGTCTTTCTCGCCGAGCACGGCGGCCAGGCTGCGAATCACGATACCGGCGGCGCACAGCACGATCAGCGGCGTACCTGCGCGGTAGAGCGTGCGCAGGTTGTCGCCAAAGTCTTCATACGTCCGCTCAACGTCCGCCACTCGGCTGTGCAGGCCGTGAATCTCGGCCTGTGGATAAAGCGCCTGGATACGCCGCGCGCAAGGCAGGGCTGAGGGGCCGAGGATAAGAATGGCGGGGGCGCTGGTCATAAACAGTTCCATAGTTGGCGGTGGTGCGGTGGGTAGATCAACCGCGCCATTTCTCGCCGGGAATCACGATCATCGAGAAGTACGGCGAGGACATCGGCTCCACTTCATCCAGCGGCACGATGCGTTGGTTGCCCATGGTCGCGCGCTCGACGTAATGGGCGCGGCCGTCGATGCCCAGCTCTTGCAGCACGCGGCGGACCTTCTCGAAGTTGCGCCCCAGCTTCATGATCACGGCGGCTTCGGCGTCCTGCAGGCGCTGTTTGAGTTCGTCCTCGGGCAGCACGCCGGAGAGCACGCTCAAGGATTGGTTGCGGTACACCAGCGGGGTACCAAGCACCGAGGCGCAACCGAGCATGGAGCACACACCGGGGACCACTTCCACGTCGTAACGGTCGGCCAGGCGGTCGTGCAGGTACATATAGGAGCCGTAGAAGAACGGGTCGCCTTCGCAGATCACCGCCACATCCTGGCCGGCGTCGAGTCGGGCGGCGATCTGCACCGCGCAGGTGTCGTAGAAATCGCTGATCACATCTTCATAGCTCAGCGGCGCGGCGAGTTTTTCCGTGGTCACCGGGTACACCAGCGGCAGGCGCTGCTGTGTGTCGCTCAGGTGCTGTTCGATAATGCCGAAGGCGTTGCCGCCCTGGCCCTTGTTGGCTTTGGCCTTGGCCACAAAGTAGCCGACCACCGCTGCCGATTGCAGCAGGCGCAGGGCTTTGAGGGTGATCAGCTCCGGGTCGCCGGGGCCGACGCCGATGCCGAGCAGGCGGCCTTTTTGCATACTCATCACTCCACCTCCGTGGCCAGGGCGTTGACCGCTGCCACCGCCATGGCGCTGCCGCCGCGACGGCCGCGCACAATCACATAGGGCACGCCACGGCTGTCGGCGGCGAGGGCGTCCTTGGATTCCGCCGCGCCGATAAAGCCCACCGGCATGCCGATAATCAACGCTGGTTTCGGCGCGCCAGCGTCGAGCATTTCCAGCAGGTAAAACAGCGCGGTGGGGGCGTTGCCGATCACCACCACGCTGCCTTCCAGATGCTCGCGCCAATGTTCCAATGCGACTGCCGAACGGGTATTGCCGAGTGCGCGGGCCTGCTCAATTATGCCGTCGTTATGCAGGGTGCAGATCACCGGGTTGTTGGCGGCCAGGCGCGGGCGGGTGATGCCTTCGGCGACCATCCGCGCATCGCAGAGAAGCGGCGCGCCCTTGGCCAACGCAGCGCGGCCAGCAGCGCCGGCACCGGGGGAGAAGCGCAGGTCCTGCACCACATCGACCATGCCGCAGGCGTGGATAACCCGCACCGCGAGCTTTTCCAGGTCTACCGGGATCGCCGACAGGTCAGCCTCGGCGCGAATGGTGGCGAAGGATTGGCGGTAGATTTCCTGGCCGTCGCGGATGTACTCAAGCATCGCTGTTTCCTGTTGCGCAGTGGGCGGCGAACCAGTCGCCGGCCTCGTCGATAGTCATGGCGCTGGCCTGCAGCTGACCGAAACCGGCCGCCTCGGGCGTGCGTTGATAAAGCTGGTAATGCCCGGCGCTGCTGGCCAGCAGGGTGAAGGGCGCGGTATGCGCGGCGGCGCAGGAGCGCGGGCAGGCGCTGAGATGTACCTGCGGGCGCGCCGTGCTAGCTCGCAGGCGTTCGGCCAGGCGCAAGGCATCAGCTTTGCTGTCGGCCAGGCCTTTGCCGCAGGCGGCTGAGCCGGTGCAGGCGATCAGATGGCTTAACGGTTCCTGCGCATCGGTGAGCAGGCCCAGTTCGGTCAGCTTGTGCAGCAGCTTGTCTGCCGATTGCTCGGGGATATTGGGCAGCAGCAGACCCTGCCAGGGCGTCAGGCGCAGGCTGGCATCGCCATATTGCTCAGCCAGATCGGCCAGTGCTTTGAGTTGCGCAGCGTCGATCCGGCCCAGACGTGAAGCGGCGGCAACCATGCAAAGGGCGTTTTGCTGCTGTGGATAAATGCCCATCGGCGCGCGTGGGCTGACTGGTTTGTGTTGCCAATCGGTCGGTGGCGCCTGCACGGCAAAGGGCAGGCGCGTTTGCAGCTGTTGCAGCAGTTGGCTGGGCGATATTGCGGCGAGCAGCTGGCGCATCCGGCTATGTTCATTACCCGCTAGCTGGAGAAACAGCCTGAGCAGTTGTTCCACCAGCGGTACGGCTTGCTCAACGTCGACCACGCCCAGCGGCTGATCACCCGGGCAACCGGCCAAGCCAAAGGCCAAGCGAGCCGGCGTGCCGGGCAGGGCGCTCAGCCAGATATCGTGGGGGTGTTCGAGCATGGCCAGGGCTTCGCCGCCGTCCAGCTGAATAGCGAACTTGGCCGATAGCCCATGCAGCGCAGGGGTGGCTTGCAGCAGCTCAAGCAACGCGGCGGCCAGCGGGCGGGTGTCGAGCAGGGCGTGCGGATCAAGGCCGGCGGCGGGGCTGAGCAGCAGGTTGCGCACATCGTCGGCGGCCGGGTTACTTGGGCCGAGGCCGGCGGCCAGCAGGCGCTCGATCAGTTCGGCCTGCTGGCCTGGCAGCACGCCGCGAATTTGCAGATTGCTGCGGTTGGTCAGTTCCAGCACGCCGCTGGCGCAGCGCTCTGCTGCCTCGGCAATAGCCCGTGCCTGCTGGCTGCTGAGCACGCCGCCAGCCAGCTTGACCCGGCAGATGCCACCGTCCAGTGCCGGAACGATACGCAGCAGGCCGGGGCACGCACTAGGGCGTGGGTCGGGCAGATCGGCGGAGGTTGGACGGTCGCGCAAAAAGGGTCACCAACAACAAAGACGCGGCGACCGAACCAGCGAAATCCGCCCACAGGGGATTTCATGGCATCGGTACACCCCGCCCGATGTTGGCACTCGCGACTAGCGTCGTCGGCAGGTCTCCTGGCTGACAGGTCGTTATCTGCCGCGGCCTTCCCGGTTACCCAGTGGCACAGTTGCGGCAGACTCGCTGTTTACAGTTGCGGGGGCAGCCACGGTTGATCCGTGTTCCCTCTTAGGCCCTATGCACAATGGCGGCGGGCACCGACGAAGACGCTATTATGCCCGCTTTGTTTGACGTGCAGACACCCTTGCTCGTCGGGCGGGCGCAGAGGAGTAGGTATGACGGCCTGGTTAACCCTGGTGGGTATCGGTGAAGACGGCTATGCCGGCCTGGGTGAGGCGGCGCGCCAGGCGCTGGGCGAGGCGCAGTGGATTGTCGGCAGCCCACGGCAGCTGGCGCTGTTGCCCAGCGATCTGCCGGGGCAGCACGAACTCTGGCCCAGTCCCTTTAGCCTGGAACCGGTGCTGGCGCGGCGCGGTACGCCGGTGTGCGTGCTGGCCAGCGGTGATCCGCTGTTCTACGGCGTCGGCGCGAGCCTGGCGCGGCAGCTGCCAGCCGAGGAGCTACGGGTGTTTTCCGCGCCCTCGTCGGTGTCCCTGGCCGCTGCTCGTATGGGTTGGCCGTTGCAGGAGGTGACCGTGTTGTCGCTGGTGGCGCGGCCGTTGGCGGCGCTGCAGGCGCAGATTTTCCCCGGCGCGCGGCTGCTGGTATTGAGCAATGACGGCGACAGCCCAGCCGCCGTGGCCGAGCTGCTGCGTGAGCGCGGTTTTGGTCCCAGCCGTTTGACCGTGCTGGAGCATCTGGGCAGCGATCAGGAGCGGCGCATCGACGGCCTGGCCAGTGACTGGGCGCTGCCGCGCGCCGCTGACCTCAATCTGCTGGCGGTCGAGTGTGTGGCCGCCGCCGATGCGCGTTTGCTGCAGCTAACGCCGGGTTTGCCGGACGACGCCTATCAGCACGACGGCCAGCTGACCAAGCGCGACGTGCGCGCCATTACCCTGGCGCGCCTGGCGCCGCAACCCGGTGAGTTGCTCTGGGATGTCGGTGCCGGCTGCGGCTCCATCGGCATCGAGTGGATGCGCGCGCACCCTAGTTGTCGGACGCTGGCCATTGAGGCCGACGCCGGTCGTCAGGCGCATATCCAGCACAACCGCGATGCCCTTGGCGTGCCCGGCCTGCAACTGGTCGCCGGCCGAGCGCCTGAAGCCTTGGCCGGATTGGCGGCGCCGGATGCGATCTTTATTGGCGGTGGGGTGACCATCCCCGGTGTGCTGGAGCAGTGCTGGGCCAGCCTCAAGCCGGGCGGGCGTCTGGTGGCCAATGCCGTGACCCTGCAAAGCGAGGCGGCGCTGGTGGCCTGGCGCGGACAGGTGGGCGGCGAGCTGACCCGCATCAGCGTGGCCCAGGCGCAGCCGCTGGGCGGCTTCGACACCTGGCGCAGCGCCTTGCCGATCACTCTGCTGGAGGTGCGCAAGCCGTGAGCCCGCGCATCCTGTTGCTTGGCGGCACCACCGAGGCGTTGCGTTTGGCCCGCCGTTTAAGCCCCGAAGCCATCTACAGCCTGGCCGGGCTGGGCCGGGTGCCGGATGACTTGCCCTGTCAGGTGCGCGTTGGCGGTTTTGGCGGGGCCGAAGGTTTGGCGGGGTATATCCGCGAGCAGGGCATCGAACTGCTGCTCGATCTGACCCACCCCTATGCCGCACAGATCAGCGCCAATGCCGCCCGCGCCGCCGAGCTGAGCGGGATTGCCTGCTGGGCCCTGCGCCGCCCTGGTTGGCAGGCCGGCGCCGGCGATGACTGGCGCGAAGTGGACGATTGGGCCGGTCTGATTGCCGCGCTAAACGACTTCCAGCGCCCGCTGTTTACCCTGGGTCGCGAGCCACTGGAGCATCTGCACGAGATTCCCCTGCATCAGCACTGGACCGTGCGCTGCCTGACGGCGCAGCAAGGCGTGCCGCGTGCGGAGATTATCGGCGCGCGCGGGCCGTTCGCGCTGGACGAGGAGCGCGCGCTATTCGCCCGCCTGGGCACCGATGTATTGATCAGCAAGAACAGCGGCAGCCAGTCCACTGAGCCGAAACTGCAGGTGGCGCGTGAGCTGGGCCTAACGGTGCTGCTGCTGCGCCGGCCGAGTTTACCGAGTGTGGATCGCGAGTTTGTCAGCCTCGACGCGCTGACCGAGGCACTGCAATTGTAGGGCGAGTTGGCCGCCGAGCGGTTGCCCCCCAAGGCAAAAAATCCCCTGTTAGACTGCCGCCCCGCTTTGGAGGCCGTTATGACCACGCCCGTTTCGCCCTACGCCCGCATTCTGTTTGTCGGCCCCGACCTGGCCGAGGGCTCGTTTGCCGAGCTGTTCCGCCGGCGCCTGGCTGAGCTGCGCGGGGAAGCGGCGCTGGCCGATATCGTTGATACCAGCGAAGGCTATGCGTCGCTCTGGCTGCGGGTGGCCGAGGCTGAGCGGCCGCTGCTGGTGATCGATCTGGAGCCGCAAAGCAGCAGCCCGCATCTCGATTGGCTGCGCAGCGAACTTTGCCAGCAGGCCAACCCTGAGCAGCTGTTTGTCGCCAGCGCGATTGGCCAGGCCGAGGGCTTGCCGGTGGAGGCCGCCTGCGCACTGATCGAACGCCCCGAGCTGCACCTGCCCTGTGTGGGGGTGGCCGCCGTGCCGGGGCATCACGCCTGGTCGCAGATTCCGCCACACGCGCAGCGCCTGCTGTTGTGCAACGGCCCGCGCTGCACCCGGCGTGGTGCGCTGGACCTGTGGAAAACCCTGCGTCAGCGGCTTAAGGCCGCCGGCAAACTGGAGTGCGAAGGCGGGGTGCATATCACCCGCAGCCAGTGCCAGTTCCCCTGCGATCTGGGCCCGACGGCCAGTCTCTACCCGGCCGGTGAGTGGTTCCGTGTGCGCGACGAAGCCGAGCTGATCCGTCTGGTCGACGAGCGCCTGGTGGCCGGCCGCGCAGTGCCCGAGCTGCGCATTGATAAGGGCTGAGAAGACCGCTGTAGAGCCATTCGGCAACAGCTAAAAACTTGACGCGGATCGGCCTGAATGGTCATATCCGCGCCGTTTCAGGTGTCTCACGCCGCCGTGCGTGAGGTTAAACGGGAAGTCGGTGCGCCCTTTGGGCTAGTCCGACGCTGCCCCCGCAACGGTAAGCGAGCGAAGTCATCACGATGCCACTGTGCAGTTTCTGCATGGGAAGGCGATGGCTTCATGACCCTCGTAAGCCCGGAGACCGGCCTGATTCTAAGAGCCTGAACAGGTTCTTAGGGATGTTGCACGCTGCCCGTGATACAGCGGCAACCCCCAACTGTTTGGCAACCCGCGGTGGGCGGGCGTTGACGCCGATCGTGGGTGCCTGCGCGCCTGTGTTTTGCTGTTGCGCGTTTCCATCGGGATTGCCGTGCCTATCCCTTTTGCGATGGAAGCATCATGGCGCGCTATCCCCTGTCTCAACTCTCTGTTTCCCTTGCCCTGTGCCTGGCCGGTACGGCTGTGGCGGGCGAATCTCCAGTCAATCTGCCGGCCACGACCGTGCAGGCCAAGGTTGCTGCGGAGGGTGAAAGCGATCTGCATACGCCCACCAGCAGCGGTTCGCGCCTGGGCCTGACGGCCCTGCAAACCCCGGCCAGCACCAGCAGCCTGAGCGGCGCGCAGGTGCGCGGGCGCAACAACCTCAGCGTGCAGCAGGCGGTTACCCGTACCCCCGGTATCAGCAGCATCGGCAGCCCTGGCAATGGCGGCACCGCGCTGTCGGCGCGTGGCTTTACCGGGCACTCGGCCGTCATGCAGCTGTACGACGGCACCCGCCAGTACATCGGTGCCGGCACCGTGACCTTCCCGGTCGACACCTGGTCGGTGGAGCGTGTCGACGTGCTGCGCGGCCCGGCATCGGTGCTCTACGGTGAAGGCGCGACCGGCGCGGTGATCAACGTGGTGCCGAAGAAGCCGTTCAGCGGCGCAATCAGCAACCAGCTGCGCCTCGGCTACGGCAGCGACGACCGCCGCCAGGCCGCGCTGGACAGCGGCGGCTCGCTAAGCGATGCGCTGAGCTACCGGCTCAACCTCAATCAACAGGCCAGCAATGGCTGGGTCGATGATGGCGAGTCGCAGAGCCAGGCGATAAGCGCAGCACTGCGCTGGGATGCCAGCGATGCGCTAAGTTTCACCCTGTCCCATGATCAGGGCGATCAGGATCCGCAGCGTTACCTGGGCACGCCGCTGGTCGCCGGCAAGTACCGCGAAAGCCTGCGCGAGCGCAATTACAACGTCGATAACGCCGATATTCGCTACAACGACCAGATCACCCGGTTGGTCAGTGACTGGCGGATCAACGACGCACTGACCGCCAGCAACCAGCTGTACTACATCAAAACCCAGCGCTACTGGCGCAATGCCGAGTCCTACCGTTGGCAGCCGGGTGATCAGGTCGAGCGCAGCGACTTCTACGAGATCAAGCACACCCAGGAGCAGGTCGGCGACCGTCAGACTTTTACCCTGGAGCACGCCCTGTTCGGCCTGGATAGCCGCACCGTAGTCGGTGCCGACTACAACCGCATTCACTTCGCCCGCCCGCATGATTTCGGTAGCAGTTTCAGCGACAGCGTGCCGCTCGCCGGCAGCAACGGCGGCCAGTACCAGAGCACCGATCCATTGGGGTACGGCCCACGCGAACGCAACCTGGCGCGGCAGTTCTCGCTATTCGCCGAGAACCGCACCCAGCTGACTGAGCGCCTGTCGCTGGTCACTGGCCTGCGCCGCGATCAGGTACATATCGACCGCAGCAACCTGGTCGACGATTCGCGTACGGATCGCAGCCTGAACGGCGACAACTGGCGCGCCGGGTTGGTCTTCGAGGTTACGCCCGAGCTGTCGCTGTATGGCCAGTACGCGACCAGCACCGAGGGCGTGAGCAACCTGCTGACGCTCAATCCAACCCAGCAGCAGTTCGACCTGAGCGAGGCCAAGCAGACCGAGATCGGCCTCAAGCAGGCGTTCTGGAATGGCCAAGGCGAATGGACGCTGGCCGCTTACCATATCGTCAAGGAGAAGCTGCTCAGCCGCGCCACCCCGACCGCGCCGACCGAGCAGATCGGCCAGCAGTCTTCCGACGGCCTGGAAGCCACCCTGGAGCTGGCGCTGGGCCAGGGTTGGCAGGTGTCGGCCAACGCCGCGTTGGTGCGCGCCGAGTACGACGACTTCCGTGAAGCCGGTGGTGACCGCAGCGGCAATCGGCCGACCAACGTGCCACGGCGCACCGCCAACCTGTGGCTGAGCAAGGCGCTGAGCGAGCAGGTGCAGGCCGGGATCGGCGCGCGTTATGTCGATGCGCGCTACGCCGACACGGCGAACAGCGTGGCGCTGCCGAGCTACACCGTGGTCGATGCCAATATCGGCTGGCAGGTGCAGGCAGATGTGCGTCTGGGCCTGGAGCTGAACAACCTGTTCGACCGCCAGTACGCCACCACCGGCAGCAGCGACGGCCAGCAGTGGTATCTGGGCGCGCCGCGTTCGTTGTTCGTCACTGCCGATTACCGTTTCTGATGCCGCGCTTGCAGATCAGCGACTTGGCCTGGTCGCCAAACGGCGAGCAGGCCTTGCTCGACGGAATTGAACTGGCGGTCGGCGACGGCCAGCTGGTCGGCCTGATAGGTCCCAACGGCAGCGGCAAGACCAGCCTGCTGCGCTGCGCCTACCGTTTTCAGCGGCCCGATCAGGGCTGTGTCGAGCTGGACGGCGAAGCGCTGTGGAGCCGCTCGCCGCGCTGGTGCGCGCAGCGGGTGGCGGTGGTGCTGCAGGAGTTTCCCCAGGACTTCGGCCTGACCGTGGCCGAAGTCGCCGCCATGGGCCGCACGCCGCACAAGGGCCTGTTTGATGGCGATGATCAGGCCGATGTTGCTCTGGTCGAGCAGGCACTGGCGCGGGTGGGGCTGACTGAGCATAAGCGCCAGGCTTTCGCCCATCTCTCCGGCGGCGAGAAGCAGCGCGTGCTGCTGGCACGCGCCCTGGTGCAGCAACCGACGCTGCTGATCCTCGACGAGCCGACCAACCACCTCGACCCGCGCTACCAGCTGGAGCTGCTGCGGCTGATCAAAACCCTCGGCCTGGCGACTCTGGCCAGCTTCCATGACCTCAATTTGGCGGCAGCCTTCTGCGATCGCCTGTATGTGCTCGACCACGGCCGCGTGGTGGCCAGCGGTACGCCCACCGAGGTACTGACCGAAGCCTTGCTGGCCGAGGTGTATGGCGTGCAGGCGCTGGTCGACCTCCATCCACTTGCGGGGCACCCGCGTATTACCTGGATCAATCCATGAACAGTTTTATTACAAGGCTCCAGCGCACTGGCTTTTGTGGGAGGGGCTTTAGCCGCGATCAGAACGCAGAGCAGTCGCGGCTAAAGCCCCTCCCACGGTTATTGTTGGTCCTGGGAATTTTGTGCGCAGCCACTCCGGCGCTGGCCGTTACCGTCACCAGCTGCGACCGTCAGCTGACCATCGAGCAGCCACCGCAGCGCGCCGTCAGTCAGGACATCAACCTGACCGGCATGCTGCTGGCCCTCGGGCTGAAATCGCGGATGGTCGGTTACAGCGGCATCAGCGCCTGGAAAACCCCCAACCCCGAGCTGATGGCGCAGCTGGCTGATTTACCCGAGCTGGCCGCGCGGCACCCGTCACTGGAAAACCTGCTCAACGCCGAGGCGGACTTCTTCTTTGCCGGCTGGAACTACGGCATGCGCGTCGGTGGTGAAGTCACTCCGGCGAGCCTGGCGCGGTTCGGCATCCCGGTGTACGAGCTGAGCGAGTCCTGCGCCCACGTCATGCCACGCCGAGTGGCCAGCCTGGAGGATGTCTACAACGATCTGCACAACCTTGGCCGCATCTTCGCCGTGCAGCCGCGCGCCGAGGCGCTGGTGCAGGGCATGCAGCAACGGGTGGCGGCGGTGCGTGAGCGCCTGGCCGACAGCGGCCCGGCGCCACGGGTGTTTCTCTACGACAGCGGCGAGGAAAGCCCCTTTACTGCCGGCCGCCTGGCCATGCCGCAGGCGCTGATCGAGGCAGCGGGTGGGCGCAATGTGATGGACGAGCTGGCCGCGAGTTGGGTGCGGGTCGGCTGGGAAGCGGTAATCAGCAGCGACCCCGAGGTGATTCTGATCGTCGATTACGGCGAGCGCAGCGCGGCGCAGAAGCGTGACTTTCTGCTGCAACATCCAGCGTTGCAGGGGCTGACGGCGATCCGTGAACAGCGCTTTGTGGTTCTGCCGTACCTGGCAGTAACCCCGAGCATGGATAACGCCGCCGCCATCGAAACCCTGGCCGCCGCGCTGCACCCGCAGGCGTTTGCCCGATGATTCGCAGCCCGCGCGCCTACCGCCTGTTGCTGCTGTTGCTGACCTTGGCGCTGGCGCTGTCCTGCGCCGCGTCCCTGGGCTTTGGCGCCGCGCCAGTCCCCTTGCCGCGCGTGCTGGAAATCCTCGGTCAGCGCCTGTTTGATCTGCAGCCGGCGCAAGCCATAAGCAGCGCCCAGGACAGCATCGTCTGGCTGATCCGTGCGCCACGGGTGGTGCTCGGTGCGCTGGTGGGGGCCGGGCTGGCGCTGGTCGGTACGGCGCTGCAGGCAGTCACGCGCAATCCGCTGGCCGATCCACATCTGCTTGGGGTCAGTTCAGGCGCGGCGCTCGGTGCGGTGATTGTGGTGCTGTACTTGGGTGAATTTATCGGTTTGCTCAGCCTGCCGCTGGCGGCCTTTGTCGGCGCGCTGGTGAGCATGCTGCTGGTGCTGGCGATTGCCAGTCGCGGTGGCCGGCTGGAGAGCGACCGCCTGCTGCTGGCCGGGGTGGCGGTGTCGTTTGTGATGATGGCGGCAAGCAACCTGCTGCTGTTTCTCGGTGATCACCATGCCGCCAGTTCGGTGATCTTCTGGATGCTTGGCGGCCTCGGTCTGGCGCGTTGGGAACTGCTCTGGCTGCCGGCGCTGTGCCTGGTCTTGGCCTTGCTGCTGTTGCTGGGCCTGGCGCGGGCGCTGAATGCGCTGATGGCCGGCGAACACAGCGCGGTCAGCCTGGGTCTGGAACCGCGTCGGGTGCGCCTGCTGGTGTTTGTTTGTGCTTCGCTGCTGACCGGGGTGCTGGTGTCGCTAAGCGGCGCCATCGGTTTTGTCGGGCTGATTCTGCCGCACGTGGCGCGCTTTCTGGTGGGCGCCGAACACCGCCGCCTGCTGCCGGTAAGTGCGCTGTTTGGCGCGCTGTTTCTGGTGTGGGTGGATGTCGCCGCGCGCACCCTGCTGGCCCCGCAGGACCTGCCCATCGGCATCGCCACAGCGGCGATTGGCGGGGTGTTTTTCGTCATGCTCTTGAGGCGGCGTTGAGCCCACCCCCAGGCTTTTGTCTTACCATGCCGGCTCCGCCCCGTTGCGAGCCGCGCATGTCTGCCTTTCTGCTGCGTTACCGCGTTGCCCTGATCGTCCTGCTGATTCTGCTCGGCCTGCTGGCGAGCATCTGGCTGGCCGGGCGTTATGCCGAGCAGCGCGCCTGGCAGGAGCGCAGCCTGGAGGCGCGCGGGCAGTTGCAGCTGTATGCGCAGTCGATCCACACCCTGGTCGAGCGCTTCCGCTCGGTGCCCGAGGTGCTGGCGCTGGACAGCGATATCAAGTCGCTGCTGCGTGCGCCGGATGACAGCTTGCTGCGCATCACACTCAACGAGCGGTTGGAGCAACTCAACACTGCCGCCGGCTCCAACGTGCTGTATCTGCTCAACGACCAAGGCGAAACCCTGGTGGCCAGTAACTGGCGCGACTGGAGCAGTTTTGTCGGCAACAACTACGCCTTCCGCCCGTATTTTCAGGATGCTGTGCGCCAGTCATCCGGGCGCTATTTTGCGGTGGGGGTGACCACCGGCATCCCCGGTTACTTCCTCTCCCATGCGGTGCGCGACGACAACGGCGTGGTGCTCGGCGTGCTGGTGGTCAAGCTGGAGCTGGAAGAGCTGCAGCGCGAATGGGCCAGCCAGCCCGGCGTGCTGCTGGTGGCGGACAGTTACTCGGTGGTGATCCTCAGCAACCGCCCGGCCTGGCGTTTTCTCGCCCTCGACAGTTTGAGCGAACAGGCCCGCGCCGAACTGGTGGAGGTGCGCAAATATGCCGAACAGGCGCTGCAGCCGCTGGCCAGTACGCTGCGTCGGCAGATCGACAGCGACAGCCAGTGGCGCCGGGTCGAGGGTCCGGATGGTCCGCGTGATTACCTCTGGCAGCGCCAGGCTCTGGGCGACGAAGGCTGGACCCTGCATCTGCTGCACGAGCCGAAAACTCTGGTCGACAGCGTGCGCAGCTACCGCCTGGCCGCCGCCGGGGTGTGGATGACCCTGGCGTTTCTGCTGCTCTACCTGGCCCAGCGACGCAAGACTCAGCGTTTGCAGGCGGGTATTCGTGAGCGTCTGGAACGTGAGGTGGCGCTGCGCACCGCCGAGTTGCGCGAGGCCCAGGAAGGCCTGGTGCACGCGGCGAAGATGGCGGCGCTGGGGCAAATGTCGGCGGCCATGGCCCATGAAATCAATCAGCCGCTGACTGCCATGCAGATGCAGCTGGGTAGCCTGCGCCTGTTGCTTGATAGCGGTCGCCAGGACGATGTGCGCGAAGGGCTGCAGCGGATCGATGGCCTGCTGCAGCGCATCGCCGGGCTCACCGGCCACCTGAAAACCTTTGCCCGCAAGAGCCCGGCGGGGCTGAGCGAGCGTCTGCGCCTGAGTGATGTGCTGGAGCAGGCTCTACAACTGCTGGCGCCGCGCCTGCGCAGTGAACAGGTGCAGCTGCACAGCGAGATCGACATCGAGGCGCGGGTGCTGGGTGATGCGATTCGCCTGGAACAGGTGCTGCTCAACCTGCTGAATAACGCCCTGGATGCCATGGCCTCCAGCGAGTCGCGGCAGCTGCAGATCCGCATCGAGCGGCAGGCCGAGCAGTGCCTGTTGAGCATCGCCGACAGCGGCGGCGGGATCGCCAGCGAGGCGCTGGGGCATGTGTTCGAGCCGTTCTTTACCACCAAGCCGGTGGGCGCCGGATTGGGCCTCGGCTTGGCCGTGTCCTACGGCATCGTCCGCGAGCTGGGCGGTAGCCTGGAGGCGGCCAATGGCGAGCAGGGCGCGGTGTTTACCCTGCGTCTGCCGGCAGCGCCGAATGCGTAGTGCGGGTTATTTCCCGGATTTTATCCGGGCTACACTGCCGCCGATTGATCAGGAGGTGATATGACAGGGCACGTAATAGTCGTCGACGATGAAGCGGCAATCCGCGAGGCGGTGCAGCAGTGGCTGGAGCTGTCCGGCTTTCGTGTGCACAGCTGCGCCACGGCGCAGGCCGCGCTGGCGCTGGTCGACCGTGACTACCCCGGCATCATCATCAGCGATGTACGCATGCCCGGCATCGATGGCCTGCAGCTGCTCGACAGCGTGCTGGAGCGCGACCGCGACCTGCCGGTGATTCTGATCACCGGGCATGGCGATGTGCCGATGGCGGTGCAGGCGCTGCGCCAGGGCGCCTATGACTTTATCGAAAAGCCTTTTACCCCCGAGCGCCTGCTCGACAGCATGCGCCGCGCGTTGGACAAGCGCCGCCTGGTCTGCGAGAACCGCCAGCTGCGTCAGCAGTTCGCCCTCAAGGACCATATCGAGGCGCAGCTGCTCGGCGTCTCGCGGCCGATGGAAACCCTGCGCCGGCAGATCCTTGAGCTGGCCGGCACCTCGGTGAATATCCTCCTGCGCGGCGACACCGGCAGCGGCAAGGAGCGGGTTGCCCGCTGTCTGCATGATTTCAGCAACCGCGCCGGCAAGCCGTTTGTCGCGCTGAACTGCGCGGCGATTCCCGAGCATCTGTTCGAGAGCGAGCTGTTCGGCCATGAAAGCGGCGCCTTTACCGGCGCCCAGGGCAAGCGCATTGGCCGCATCGAGCATGCCGATGGCGGCACGCTGTTTCTCGATGAGGTGGAAAGCCTGCCGCTGGCCCAGCAGGTCAAACTGCTGCGCGTGCTGCAGGAGAAAACCCTCGAGCGCCTGGGTTCCAACCGCAGCATCCAGGTCGATCTGCGGGTGATCAGCGCGGTCAAGCCGGACCTGCTTGATGAGGTCAAGGCCGGGCGTTTCCGTGAAGACCTCTACTACCGGCTGAATGTCGCTACCCTGCGGATTCCGCCACTGCGTGAACGCCGTGAGGACATTCCGCTGCTGTTCGAACACTTCGCCAATCAAGCCGCGCAACGCCATGGCCGCGAGACGCCGAGCCTGCCGCCCAGCGAGCTGACCCGGCTGCTCGGGCATGACTGGCCGGGCAACGTACGTGAGCTGATCAACGCCGCCGAGCGTCACGCTTTGGGCTTGAGTGGCGAAGTGGAGCGTGGCGAGGGGCTGCCGGTGCAATCGCTGGCCGAGCAGATGGAAGCCTTCGAGGCACAATGCCTGCACCGCGCTCTGCAGCACTGCCAGGGCAATATCGCCGAGGTGATGGCGCTGCTGCAGCTGCCGCGCCGCACCCTCAACGAGAAAATGCAGCGCCACGGCTTGCAGCGCAGCAGCTATCGGCCGGCCGGCAGTGCTGATGACGAGTGAGAACTAATCGGCGGAATTTCGCTTATCTGAGTTTTTTCACTGGCGGATTTCCGCTTACCACAGCCGCCTGGCTGACAGTGCTGATTGGAGTAAAGGCTCTAGAACGGGCTTTTCTCTCACTGGCACGGCATCTGCTATAGCTCTTGTCAGCCGGGCACTCGATTGCCTCGGTCTCTATAAGAAAGACAAGAGGTGAATCCCATGCACTGCCCAGCATCATCTGCGCGCTCGCCGCGTCCGGCATCAACCGCCCATCTCTTGTGCGCTCGGCTCAGGCCGCGCGTGAGCATCTGCTCCTTTTCGCCATTGCGTTAGTCCCGGCGCTGCACCGCCGCCTGGGTGGCGCGCAGCGTCTACAGTGAAAACCTCTGCATAAAGCCATAACAACGACGGAGATTCTTCCATGCGAATGACCAAACGTTTCAGCCTGTTTGCTGCTGCCGCAGCCTTTACCGCGAGCACCGCGGTACTCGCCGCCCCGACCTTTATCAATATCCTTACCGGCGGCACCAGCGGTGTGTATTACCCGATTGGTGTGGGCCTGTCGCAGCTGTATAGCAACGGCATCGAAGGCTCGAAGACCTCGGTGCAAGCCACCAAAGCCTCGGTGGAAAACCTCAACCTGCTGCAAGCCGGTCGTGGTGAGCTGGCGCTGGCTCTGGGTGATTCGGTGGCCGATGCCTGGAATGGCGTGGAAGACGCCGGCTTCAAGGCGCCTCTGAAAAAGCTGCGGGCGATTGCCGGCACCTACCCGAACTACATCCAGATCGTCGCCAGCAAGGAATCCGGCATCACCACCCTGGCTGACCTGAAGGGCAAGCGTATTTCCGTCGGCGCGCCGAAATCCGGCACCGAGCTGAACGCCCGCGCCATCTTCAAGGCCGCTGGCCTGAGTTATGAAGACATGGGCAAGGTCGAGTTTCTGCCGTACGCCGAGTCGGTCGAGCTGATCAAGAACCGTCAGCTGGATGCCACCCTGCAGTCCTCGGGCCTGGGCATGGCGGCGATTCGCGACCTGGCCGCGACCCTGCCGATCACTTTCGTCGCCATCCCGGCGGACATCACCGCGAAGATCGATAACGCCGCCTACCAGGCTGCCGCGATCCCAGCCGGCACCTACGACGGTCAGGACAGCGATGTACCGACTGTGGCCATCAACAACATCCTAGTCAGCCATGACGGCGTGTCCGAGGAAGTGGCCTACCAGATGACCAAACTGATGTTCGACAACCTCGAGCGCCTGGGCAACGCCCACTCGGCGGCCAAGGACATCAAGCTGGAAGGCGCCGCCAAGGGCCTGCCGATTCCGCTGCATCCAGGTGCCGAGCGCTTCTACAAGGAAGCCGGCGCACTGTAAGGCTGCTGAAGGTTTGAGGGTGTAGGTTGGCGCTGTGCGCAGCGCCAACCTCTCCGGACACGAGCTAGAGCTGCGAATAAAACCGGCGTGCAGGGCACGGCAGGTTTTGTTGGCGACTCTTGTGCTATCGACGTTGTAACGAGGGTGTGAGCTTCATGAGTGAGCAAAACCAAGGCCTCGCCGCCAACCCCAGCGATTGGCCGAAAGCGCTGTTTTATGTCGCGCTGCTGTTTTCCATCTTCCAGATCATCACCGCGGCCTTCCACCCGGTATCCAGCCAGATTCTGCGTGCCGTGCATGTGGGCTTTCTGCTGCTGGTGGTGTTTCTCTGCTTTCCCGCTCGTGGCAAGGAGCAGCCCTGGCAGCCGATGGCCTGGCTACTCGGCCTGGCCGGCATGGCCACGGCGTTTTACCAGTGGTATTTCGAAGCCGACCTGATTCAACGCTCCGGTGATCTGACTCAGAGCGACATGGTCGTCGGCCTGGTGCTGATCGTCCTGGTGTTCGAAGCCGCACGGCGGGTGATGGGCATTGCCCTGCCGCTGATCTGCGCGCTGTTTCTGGTCTACGGTCTGTTCGGCCAGTACCTGCCGGGCGACCTGATGCACCGTGGCTACGCCATCGATCAGCTGGTCAACCAGCTGGCATTCGGCACCGAGGGGCTGTACGGCACGCCGACCTATGTATCGGCCACCTATATCTTCCTGTTTATCCTGTTTGGCGCGTTCCTCGAACAGGCCGGGATGATCAAGCTGTTCACCGATTTCGCCATGGGCCTGTTCGGCCACAAGCTTGGCGGGCCGGCCAAGGTGTCCGTGGTGTCGTCGGCGCTGATGGGCACCATCACCGGTTCGGGCGTGGCCAACGTGGTTACCACCGGCCAGTTCACCATCCCGCTGATGAAGCGTTTCGGCTACAAGCCGGCGTTTGCCGGCGGGGTGGAAGCGACCTCGTCGATGGGCAGCCAGATCATGCCGCCGATCATGGGCGCGGTGGCCTTTATCATGGCCGAGACGATCAACGTGCCGTTCTTCGAGGTGGCTAAGGCCGCGCTGATTCCGGCGTTGCTGTACTTCGGCTCGGTGTTCTGGATGGTCCATCTGGAAGCCAAGCGCGCCAATCTGCAGGGTCTGCCGAAAGACCAGTGCCCGAATCCCTGGACCGCGATCAAAGAGCGCTGGTACCTGCTGATTCCGCTATTCATCCTGATCTACCTGCTGTTCTCCGGACGCACGCCGCTGTTCTCCGGCATGGTCGGTCTGGCGCTGACCGCCATCGTGATTCTCGGCTCGGCGATCATCCTGCGGGTGTCGTCCAAGGTCATGCGCTTCGCCTTCTGGATTGCCCTGGGCGTGCTCTGCGCCGGCTTCTTCCAGCTCGGCATCGGCGTGGTGTTTGGCGTGGTGGCGCTGCTGGTGGCGATCTGCTGGTTTATCAAAGGTGGCCGCGACACCCTGGTGATTTGCCTGCACGCGCTGGTGGAAGGTGCACGGCATGCCGTGCCGGTGGGCATCGCCTGCGCCTTGGTGGGGGTGATCATCGGCGTGGTCTCGCTGACTGGGGTGGCGTCGACCTTCGCTGGCTACATCCTCGCTATTGGTCAGGACAACCTGTTCCTCTCGCTGGTACTGACCATGCTCACCTGCCTGGTGCTGGGCATGGGCATCCCGACCATTCCCAACTACATCATCACCAGCTCGATTGCCGCGCCGGCGTTGCTGGAGCTGGGCGTGCCGCTGATCGTGTCACACATGTTCGTGTTCTATTTCGGCATCATGGCCGACCTCACGCCGCCGGTGGCGCTGGCCTGTTTCGCAGCCGCACCGATTGCCAAGGAAAGCGGCTTGAAGATCAGCCTGTGGGCGATTCGCATCGCCGTCGCCGGCTTCGTGGTGCCGTTTATGGCGGTGTACGAACCGGCGCTGATGCTGCAGGGCGATAGCCTGTTGGCCACGCTCTATGTGGTGGCCAAGGCACTGCTGGCCATCGGCATCTGGGGCGCGGTGTTTACCGGTTACCTGCAGGCCAAACTGAGCTGGTGGGAGCGCGCGCTGGGCTTTGCCGCCGGCGCCAGCCTGATCTTGGCCACACCGATGAGTGACGAAATCGGCTTCGCCCTGGCGGCGCTGTTTATCGCCCAGCACTTCTGGCGTGCCCATCGTGCTCAGGTGGCCACCGCGTGATCGGCCTGTGCCTGGGTTTGGCGGGCGCGGTGTGGGCAGAAGTGCCCACGCCCAGCTTCACCCTGGCCTGGACACACACGATTGAGAAGATTCGTTGGGAAGAGGATTACCGCGTTACGCCTGAGGGATTGCTCCTCGGCGAAGCGCGGGTCAAGGGTTCCGGGGCCGGTATGGAGATTCCAGACGGCGCCGAACTGCGCGAGGGCAGCTGGCATTACCAGCGTCAGCTACCACCCTTGCAACCACTGCGTTTGGGGCGAACCCCCGAGGCAGGGGATTACCAACTGTGTTTCAACCAGCGTTGCCACTCGATGAGTGAATGGCTCGGCCCGCCACAAGCGACCCAGCCGGCGTTGGAACTCTGGAGCTGTGAGCAAAGCTCCCCGGCCGCCTCGGCGGCAGGCCAGGACGACGGCTAACCCCGCGTTCGCTCCCGGGCCACAAGCCCTGGTTGTTGTAGAGGAGAACCCCCATTTGGCAGAGCCGGTGGGGGTTTTGTTCGTTTGCAGTAAGGGTTAGCTTCAGCAGATTGACTGACAAGCAGGATGTTATGAGCACCATCACCTATTACCTGGACATGCAGCACCCCGAGCAGATCCGCGCCAAGCCGATGCCAACGGATTTGAGAGTGGTCGAATGTGAGCTCAAGCAGTTTCAGCTCAACCGCTTTCTCTACCAGTTGGTGGGCGAGCCCTGGCAGTGGACCGACAAGCTGAGCTGGACGGACTCGCAGTGGCGCGAGCTGATCGAGCAGCCCAATCATCGCACCTGGGTGGCCTATCACCAGGGTGCCATCGCCGGGTATTACGAGCTGCTGCGCGATGCTGATGGCGCGGTGGAGATTCTCTATTTCGGCCTGGCCGAGGCCTTTTTCGGTCAGGGCTTTGGCGGTCCGCTGCTCGCTCACGCGCTACAGTCCGCCTGGGCTTGGCCGGGCACCACAAAGGTCTGGGTGCATACCTGCAGCCTCGATCACCCCAGCGCGCTGGCCAACTACCAGGCGCGCGGCCTGCGTATCTATCGTGAAGAGGTCGAGGTGGACGCTCCGTAAGAGGGTCTACGCTTGCAGGGTCGCCCACTTATTTCAGGAGCCGCTTATGCGCCGCGTTCTTAGCAAACCCCTGTTACTCAGCCTCTGCCTGCTGCCCGCCCTGGCCAGCGCGCTGGATATCCAGCCCGGCCTTTGGGAAATCAGCTCGAACAATATGCAGGTCGGCGGCCAGGCGGTGCCGGGGATGGAACAGATGCTTGAGCAGATGAAAAACCTGCCGCCCGAGCAACGGCAAATGATGGAGCAGATGATGGCCCAGCAAGGCGTTCAGCTGGGCGATAAAGGTGTGCGTATCTGCATGAGCGAAGCGCAGATCAAAGCCCAGCAGATCCCCATGCAAGACCCCGAGTCCGGCTGCAGCAATGAAGTCACCGAACGCAGCGACGAGCTGTGGAAATTCCGCTTCAGCTGCCCCAACGGTGAGGGCGAAGGCGAGACGCGCTTTGTCAGCGACAAGGAGTTCACCTCAACGGTCAACGGCACCTTCGACGGCCAGAGCAGCAGCATGCAAAGCCATGCGCGCTGGGTGGCGGCGGATTGCGGGACGTTGCAGCCGCAATAGTCTGCAGTTGGTAAGGGAGCTAATCCCAGCTCACCAGCAGGCTGGAATGCGGCTGCGTGTTGCACTCGGACTTACAGAACTTATGAAATCGATTACCAAGTAGTAATAACTTTCAATTGCGTTGACGGAGGGAGCGAACTGCTGCGAAAATCCAATCGATAATTATTAGCATTTGTATCGGTGCGTTCGTCACCTGGTACTCGCGTGCTGGTAAGCACTTCCTGCAAGCACGGACGAACCTGCAGGGCATTCGATTTTCGCATTGGGGAGAGTCCTTGTGTTGTCCAGAAAGACCCGTCTTGCCGTGGCCATCGCCGCCGCCTGCAGTTTCAACCATGCCCTGGCCGCTGAAGATACGGCGGTGCAACTCGATGCCCAGACCGTAGTTGGCAGTGCCGACGATGCCCAGCCCGACAGCTACAAGGCCGCGCCCAGCAGCGCCGCGACCAAGTTTGACCTGACCCCGCGGCAGACGCCGCAGTCGATCTCCACCATCACTGGTGCGCAGCTGGAAGATTTCAAGCTCGACAGCGTCAATGATGCGCTGAAGTACACCACCGGGATTCAGGTGCAGGAAGTCGAAACCGACCGCACTTACTACAGTGCCCGCGGCTTCGATATCACCAACTTTCAGTACGATGGCCTCGGCATTCCTTTCGTCTATGGCAACGTCGAGGGCGATCTGGATACCGCCATCTATGAGCGGGTCGAGGTCATTCGCGGTGCCAACGGCCTGATGTCTGGCACCGGCAATCCTTCGGCGACTATCAACTTCGTGCGCAAGCGTCCGACCTTGGCACCCCAGGCTCGCGTCGACCTGACTGGCGGCTCCTGGGATAAGCGGCGCATCGATGCTGATGTGTCTGGCGCGCTGACCGAGTCCGGCAACGTGCGGGGCCGCGTGGTGTACGCCAACGAAAACAAGAATTCCTACCTGGATCGCTACTCCCGCGAGAAGAACGTCTTCCACGGTGTGGTTGAGGTAGATCTGAATGACAGCACGCTGTTCACCCTCGGCCATACCCTGCAGAAGAGTGATGCCAATAGCCCGATGTGGGGCGCACTGCCGCTGAATTTCAGCGATGGTTCTGCCACCGACTACTCGCGCTCCACCAGTACCTCGTCCGACTGGGCTTACTGGGACGTCCAGGAAAACCGCACCTTTGCCGAGCTGGCGCATAACTTCGCCAATGGTTGGCAAGCCAAAGCCGTACTTACTCATGTCGAGAAGAAGGGCGATGGTTCGCTGTTCTATATGTACGGCACGCCGGATCGCGATACCGGCTTGGGGCTGTTCAGCTACCCGTCCGAATACCAGGATAAGAACAAGCAGCTGGTGGCCGATCTTTACGCCAGCGGCCCCTTTGCCCTGGCCGGGCGTGAGCATGAGCTGGTCGTAGGTGGCAGCTGGTCGAAATCCGAATTGGAAGATACCTCCTGGTATGACTCCACTACAGGTACCGCTTTGCCGCCGCTGGAAGACTGGAATGGCAACATCGGCAAGCCGTTGAACGATATGCCTACGAACGGCAGCGATTTCACCGACCGCATGCAGAGTGTCTACTCAGCCGCTCGTTTCAGCCTGACAGACAGCCTCAACCTGATCGCCGGTGCGCGCGTTGTTGATGTCGACAGCGATGGCACCAACTATGGCGAGAGCAAGTCCACCTCGTACAACAACGAAGTGGTGCCTTATGCCGGCCTGGTTTACGACCTCAATGAGCAGTACTCGGTGTACGCCAGCTACACCGAAATTTTCGACCCGCAGACCAAGCAGGATGCCAGCGGCAATCGTCTGGCTCCGGTCGAAGGGGTGAATTACGAGGCGGGTATCAAGGCCGAACTGCTCGACGACAAGGTCAACCTGAGTCTGGCGGTGTTCCGCACTGAGCAGGACAACGTCGCGTCGGTCGCCGGGATGAATGGCGGCACCATTTTCTACAAGGGTGCCGAAGGCATCACCAGCGAAGGCTACGAGGTGGAAATCTCCGGCGAGCTGCTGCAAGGTCTGCAGGCCACCGCGGGCTACACCTTCGTCGATATTCAGGATGCCGAAGGTAAACACGCTGTTACCTACTCGCCGAAACACATGCTGCGTGCCTCTACCACCTACCGCGTCCCCGGCCTGGAGAAGCTCAAGGTCGGGGCCAGTATGAGCTGGCAGGATGATGTGTATAACGGCATCGCCGAGCAGGACGCCTATGCCCTGGTCAACCTGATGGCCAGTTACGACATTGATCCGAACTGGAGCGTTTCGGCCAACCTCAACAACGTCACCGATGAGAAGTACCTGAGCAGCCTCTACTGGACTCAGGCGTATTACGGTGCGCCGCGCAACGCCAGCATGACAGTCAGCTGGAAATACTAAAAAGCTGCCGTGCCGGCACCGAATAGGCGGCCGGCATGTTGCCACTTACCGTGACGAGATAGCCCATGCGTGCCTCACTGGTTCTTCTGCATCGTTGGTTCGGCCTGTTTATCGCCGTGTTCCTGTTCGTATCCGGGCTGACCGGAGCGGTGATCTCCTGGGATCACGAGATTGATGAATGGCTTAACCCGCAGCTGTTCGAGGCGCGTAGCGAGGGGCCGGTGCAAACGCCGCAAGCCCTGGCTGCAAAGTTGGAAGCGCGTGACCCGCGTCTGCAAGTCGGCTTTATGCCGCTGTATACCGAGCCGGGCCACTCCTTTGGCGTTAGCGTAAACCCGCGTATCGACCCGGCCACGGGCAAGGCTTATGAGCTGGATTTCAACCAGATTGCCCTCGACCCGGTAACGGGCGAAGAGCAGGGGCGGCGTATGTGGGGTGAGGTGTCGCTGAGCCGTGAAAACCTGATGCCGTTCCTCTACAAGCTGCACTACAGCATGCATATCCCCGAGGGTTTCGGTATCGAGCTGGGCATTTTGCTGTTCGGCATCGTCGCCATTGTCTGGACTCTGGATTGCTTTATCGCTCTCTGGCTGTCCTTCCCCAACTGGCGTGCCTGGCGCAAGTCCTTCGCCTTTCGCTGGAAACAGGGTGGCTACAAACTGAATTTCGACCTGCACCGCTCCGGTGGGGTGTGGATCTGGGGCTTGCTGCTGATCCTGGCGGTGACCTCGGTGTCGATGAACCTCAACGTGCAGGTGACGCGGCCGCTGGTTGAGTTGTTCTCGCCACTGACCCCGAGTCCGTTCGCCAGCCGTACACCGGTCAGCCTCGATGAGCAGAAGTTTCCAGGCATTAGCCGTGATGAAGCGGTCAGCCTGGCGTCAGTTGAAGCCGCGCGTCTGGGCTTGGATAAGCCCGCTGGCGGGGTGTTCTATTCGCCGGAATTCGATGTGTACGGCGTGGGTTTCTACACCGCGGAAAACGATCACGGTGATGGCGGTCTGGGTAATCCCTGGTTGTACTTGGACGGGCAGAGCGGCGCGCTGGCGGGTACTCAGATTCCGGGCACGGGCAGTGCCGGAGATATCTTTATGCAGGCGCAATTCCCCCTGCATTCCGGCCGTATCCTAGGCATGCCGGGGCGCATTCTGGTCTCGTTGCTAGGGCTGGCAGTGGCCATGCTGTCGCTGACCGGCATCGTTATCTGGGCGAAGAAGCGCCGCTCGCGGGTATTAAGTGAGCGGCGTAATCAGAGCCGTGGTTTGGCTGGTGAAGGTGCATTGCCGCAGTCCTAATGGCCGTTAAGCGGGTCACTGATGCCGTGGCGGTCTTTTAGCGTTTGCACCAGCTCTGCCTGGCTGGTGAGGAAGGCGTCGAACTGTTTGATCACCTCGGGGTGTTTGATGCTCGAGAGGAAGTAGTGATCATCCTGATAGGCCAGGCTGGGGTCGAACACCAGGCCGCTTCCCGCACTGTTATAGAGCTGATGACGGACCACTTGTGGGTTGAGGTAAACGCCGTCGACGCGGTCGCTCATGGCCATGGCCAGCAGTGAGTCGATCTGGTTGGCCTGGATCAGCAGAATCTTGCCGGCCTTGATGTCATCTAAGTAAGGCCACGGCGTAAAACCGCGTTGGGTGCCGAGGCGGCGCAGGCGTTCTTTGCCTTTGCCGAGAAACTGCGGCTTGACCAGCACACCATCGATGGCCGGCGCTGCTGCCTGGCTGAAGTGCAGCTTGTAGTTGCGTTTGATATCGGCGTTCCAGCGCGGGTTGTCCGGGTATTTGAAATCCACCCGGCCGTTGAGAAAGTCGCTGAGCAGGCGCCGCACCGGCAGCGGCTGGTAGATAAACTCATGGCCCTGGTGCGCCGCAAAGGCGTCGAGCAGGTCGCGGCCATAACCCAGGTATTGGCCATCCTGCACGTTGGAGTAGGGCATATAGGGCTGCAGCTCGACCCCGATCTTGAAGGTCTCAGCCTGTGCCGGCGACAACAGCTGGAGTAACAGGCATGCCAGCAAGGGCAGCAGGAGTCTCATGGACGACATCTCGTACAGCGACCCTAAGGCCTTAGCCAAACCATAGCTAATAGCTCGGCAAAGCGGGAGTTTTAGCGCAGAGAAAATCTGACCAGATACGCAAAAATCCCGCCCCTAAAAAGGCTGCAATGGCCGCCAATACTGGCCTTGCGCCTGCACGCATGGGCTATGGCTGTTACCCTATGCCCCGCAGCCGCCGGTTTGGGCGGCTGTACGAGTAGGGCAATCCGTCCTCGTGCGCGTAATGCGTGCCACACGCCAAAGGAGCATTCCATATGGGAAAAGACCCTTCGTCTGACACGACCCCGCAACCAGAAGCGGTAATTCTGGACGGCATCCCCGCCCCCTCGGGCGAGGCAAATCTGATCGATACCGACTACGTCATCGGTCAGGACAACATCAAAGGGCAGTTCTCCTTCGCCCTCGACATTCACGGCAAAGTCTTCAGCATTTCGGCACTGACCATCGTGCTGTTTGTGGTGCTTACCCTGGCCTTGCAAAACCATGTAGAGCCGTTGTTCAGCGCCATGCGCGGCTGGCTCACCCATCACCTGGCCTGGTTCTTCCTCGGTTCGGCCAACATCTTCGTACTGCTCTGCCTCGGCCTGATCGTCTCGCCGCTGGGCAAGGTGCGCCTCGGCGGTATGGATGCCACCGCGGACTACAGCTACACCGGCTGGTTCTCCATGCTGTTCGCCGCCGGTATGGGTATCGGCCTGATGTTCTACGGCGTGGCCGAGCCTATGTCGCACTTCTCGGCGGCCATGGGCGGGGTCAGCGTGGGTGAAGACGGCATACGCACCGACTGGGCGCCTTTGGCTGGCGCTGCCGGTGATGCCGAAGCCGCTGCGCGTTTGGGCATGGCTGCGACCATCTTCCACTGGGGCCTGCACCCCTGGGCGATCTACGCCATCGTCGCCCTGGCGCTGGCGCTGTTCTCCTTCAACAAGGGCCTGCCGCTGTCGATCCGCTCGATCTTCTACCCGATTCTCGGCGAGCGGGTGTGGGGCTGGCCGGGGCATATCATCGACATCCTCGCGGTGTTCGCCACCCTGTTCGGCCTGGCCACCTCCCTTGGCCTGGGTGCGGAACAGGCAGCGGCCGGCCTGGATAAACTGTTCGGCATCGCCGCCACGGACGCGAGCAAGGTGCTGCTGATTATCGGCATCACCGCCATCGCCCTGGTGTCGGTATTGGCGGGTTTGGACAAGGGCGTCAAACGCTTGTCCGAGCTGAACATGGGCCTGGCCATTCTGCTGTTGCTGTTCGTGATCATCGCCGGGCCGACCCTGGCCATCCTTACCGGCTTCTTCGACAACCTCGGCGCCTACCTGCAGCACCTGCCGGCGCTGTCCAACCCGATTGCCCGTGAAGACGCCAACTTCAGCCAAGGCTGGACGGCCTTCTACTGGGCCTGGTGGATCAGCTGGTCGCCGTTCGTGGGCATGTTTATCGCCCGCGTCAGCCGTGGCCGCACCGTGCGCGAGTTCCTGATTGCCGTGCTGCTGGTGCCGTCGCTGGTGTCGGTGCTGTGGATGACTGCCTTTGGTGGCACTGGCATCAGTCAGCTGGTCGGCGATGGCTTTACTGGCGTGCAGGACGCCGCCCTGGAGCTGAAGCTGTTTGCCATGCTGGCGGAACTGCCGTTGGCGGAGCTCAGCTCGTTTATCGGCATCGTGCTGGTGATCGTGTTCTTCGTCACCTCGTCGGACTCCGGCTCGCTGGTGATCGATACCATCACCGCTGGCGGCAAGGTCAACGCACCCGTGCCGCAGCGGGTGTTCTGGGTGATTATCGAAGGCGTGATCGCCATCGCCCTGCTGCTTGGCGGCGGGCTGGTGGCCTTGCAGGCCATGGCGGTATCGACCGGCTTGCCGTTTACCATCGTGTTGTTGGTGGGCTGTATTTCGATCGTCAAAGGTTTGATGAGCGAACCGCGCTGACCGCTGTTGGTTGGTAGTACAAGAGCGCGCCTTTGGGCGCGCTTTTTTTATGCGCGGAGTTTAGGTGGGCTTACGCTGGCCACTTGTAGGAGCGGGCTTGCCCGCGATGCTTTTCCGTATTCCACACATCGTGTGCGCAGATTAATTGTGGGAGGGGCTGGGCGGCACTCCGCTTTAGCCGCGATGCTTTGCTCCCCTCTCCCGCTTGCGGGAGAGGGGCTGGGGGTGAGGGCACTTTTGCTGTTCGGCACTACACCGCGTGCGCTGATGGCTTGTGTTGCGCCCCCTCGGGCGCCTCACTTTTCTTTGCTCGTGCAAAGAAAAGTAAGCAAAAGAAACACGCCCCTGCATCCGGGTCTCGCTGCGCTCGACTTCCCTCCCTCCGGCACTGCTCCGGGGGCCGGCGTACATGGGCCATCCCTGGCCCATTACGCCTCTCGCCGCATCCATGCGGCTCGTCCCCCTACGCAGCGCCTGCGCTCGGCCTTCTGACGGGGGATTTTGCGCGCGGCTGGAAGTGAGTGGTTTCTGAACTGGGAAGAACTAAAAAGCGAACTTGTCGCAGAACAAAAATAAATCCGCCCCTTAACGGCCTCCTTTACGTGCGCTCATCTTTTACAGTCGCTGCATCAAGTAGCTTTTGTGGGCTTTCATTCGCTAGGTCTACGTTGCTAGCGAGATCATCCAGATTTCCTGGCTGGGTCAGAAACAGAATAGCGCCCAGAACTTTGTCTGATTTATCCGTCGATTTTTGCAGGATTTCTTCTGCCTTTTCCCGATAGAGAGGGCCAAAGTTTTTATTGATTACCCAATCTCTATCTTCTGGATTTAAACCGTATTCTCTTCTGTTCCTTGGCATAACCCTCAAGCCTCGAATTACACATAATGTTGACGTGAACAGCGCCGCTGGTTGGGCATACGCTCGATGGAATGGTTAGTCATCTCGAGTGGCACAGAGGTGTAGTGCTATTGCGATGACCATGTTCCAGAAAATGTACGACGGGATAACCCACTGTGGCGCGAACAATGCGTCTTTCCAGTCCGTTGTTCGGAAGCACATTGCGAAGGGAATGCTGCCTAGAAATCCTGCAAAAGAAAGCAGCATGAAGTATCGAAAATACTGCCGAGACTGAATGAGGCGTGGAACGAGAAGCCCAAGTATCGTCCCGCTTATCGATCCCGCGGCGACAAAGGAAAGCCAACCGCCGATCCACCAGCCAAAGCCTCCGACAGCGAATGCAGCAACCCACGCGAACACGCCTATGCCCAGCGCAGCCACTGCGCGACCGGGACTGACCCAACGACTATGGGGAACGAGAAGCAAGGCACCGAAGATAATCCCCGGCAAGATCCAGGCAGGAATTTCCGATACAACATCCTTATCAAGAAGGCCTAACGGACCAACTGCCCAGGCAAGAAGTCCTGCCACAAAGGCCAGCCCCAGTTTAATAGACAGTGAAATTTTTATATCCGTAGCAAGTTCTTTATGCATCAGCATTTTCCAGTGATGCTTAACGTTTGGTTAAGGGGCGGGCTTTAGCCCGTTCCAGTGAGCGAAGCGAACGGTTTGAAACACTTGTTAGGTGCCAGCCTTAAATAGGCGTGATGCCTCTAGCTTGGAACCAATTATCACTCTGACGAGTGAATGTCGCCGTGGGACTCGTTGTAGTTAACTGTAAGCTCCTCGCCAGCGTCAATCAGGCGCGCCGCTGAGAAGGCCATGGAGCAATTTGCGGCATTGGCAACGTAGCGAACATTGGCAGGGTTATCGTGGTTGTACATACTGCCCCAGCCTAGGGCAATTGCAGATTCTGAAGGGCCTTTAGTTAGCTCCCCCCAATTGAAAACTACAAGTTCTAATGATTCAGGAAGCTCGCTCCACTGAACCAATATAACGGGGCTGATTTCAATGATCTCGCCTTGCTCGATTTGTCGTGTGGCAAAGACACCCCGACCCTTAGCGGTGCCCGTATCGCGGATTTCTGCACAATCGCAGACTTTGAAATGCATCATTGGCACCTAACGATTAAGCTAAGGGGCCGGCTTTAGCCGGTCCCAGCGAACGAAGTGAGCGATTTGAGCGTCTTGTTAGCGCTCCGCATAACCAAATTTATCTTTTAGCTCACTTAGCAAAAATATTTTTGGTGTCACAGTAACACCCAGATCAACACCAACTTTTACAAGACCAGATGAAGCCTCTATCATTTCCTCTTTTGATATCAAGTCTTCGTTTTCCAATACAACGGCAAAAACTATTTGAAAGTTTTTCCAATTGAAGTTTTTTAGCCGGCCAGAGATAACTCGAATAGTGTTCTCAAAGGCTCTTAAGTTTATGCGGCTTTTAATGTACTTTATTTCAACTACATATGCCTGATTTGATGAGGCAAACATTCCATCAATTCCGGTGTCATACCCAACACCTATACTTACATGTCTGTTTATGGATACATTATAAATTGCTTCCAGTTCTCTAAATGCAAGCTCCTCTGCCAGAATAATTGCGCGCATGATTTCGCTGTTTTTGCTGGGAAGAAAAGTAGCGCTCGGTTTTGAGGTTTGCTCTTTCTCTGCTTCTTTTATTTCTCTGACTTCACTCTCAATACGCTTCTTTTGTTCTTCTGGCGAAAGAATCCTTATAAAACCATCATCATTCCTAAAGTCGGATGGTGAGTGTAGTTTTGTGTGGTGCTTGCTCACCAGCCATGTAAAAGCGACAAGAACCGAAAATGGGAAGATAGATAGAAACCAGACAAGAACCGTTTTATGATTTTCTTGCAACTGCTCTCCAGAAACACCTAAAACGAGACCAGCAATCCCATAAACAAGGACTATAAACAAGGCAATAATTCCAAGGGGGGTCCTTGATAATTTTCCTGCCGTATTTCCAAAATTATCCATAATATTCCTTGGTCATATTCGCTAACGTTTGGTTAAGGGGCGGGCTTTAGCCCGTCCCAGTGAGCGAAGCGAACGGTTTGAACCTGTTGTTAGGCCTGTTGGCCAAGGCACCACCATTGAACAGTTGTCTCGTCATCCGGTTGTGTAACGTCGTGGCCATGTTCGATAAAGCTTTGTGGTAGCAGCAACCCTAGTTTTTCAGATATACGCTCTGGTGCGAGTGAATTCTGTTCCCCAAGAAAACCTTTGTAGTAATCCTGGCTGTAGAAAATGGTTACTTCGCTCCGGTGTAACCAAGGCCATGTAAGCAAGCAGGCTACCCGATAATAGCCTTTTGGATTGTCAGGAGCTGCGTCAGCTAAATATTTCGCTGCCCTCAAAAGTTGCATAACGCAAAATGCTTGGATTTCAATGGTTGTTTGGTTGCCTTCCACAAGTGCTGAGTGGACTGGAATTTTCCAATTGAAATATTTTTCTTTTGGTGTCGATTGAGGGCGTGAGAATCCTTCAAAGCGTGATGCCCATTTCTCCAGAGACCGGAGGCGACGAGGTATACCTCTTAATTTTTTTCTTGCTGACAGTGATCTGTCTCATAAAGGCCTAACTATTAATTATGCGACACGTATGTCGCGATATCTGTCGCATAAACTTCCTGGTCGTCGGCTAAGTCCATGCCTGCCTTACCGGTGTTCGCAGAAACGCGACAGCACCTAGAGGTAAACACGAAGAGAAGACGGCAGACTTGGATAATGGCGAAATGCCGGCAGGCTTGTGCCAGAAGCTAATTCATTCGAGCCGAGGCTGTCCATGGCGGAAATACGGCCTGGCTTTGCCTTGGCTTTTCTTTCGTCAGACCCCCCACAGAAACATCAGCCGCGCGCCAAGTCCCCGTCAGGAGGCCGAGTGGAGGTGTTGCGTAGGGGGACGAGCCGCATGGATGCGGCGAGAGGCTTAAAGGGGCAGGGACGCCCCTTGTAAGCCGGCCCCCGGAGCAGCGCCGGAGGGAGGGAAGTTGAGCGCAGCGAAACCCGGATGCAGGGGCGCATTCTCTTTGGTTACTTTCTCTTGTGCGCAGCAAGAGAAAGTGACGCGCCCGAGGGGGCGCAACCCGAAACATCAACACACGCGCTGCAATGTCGAACACTGGCAGGAATAGCGACCCTCAACTCCACAATTCCCCAACCGGTGTATCCACCGAATACCGTGTCGCCACCTGCGCCTGCAGCAACTCAGCGGTGGCCAGCGCATCGGTCAAGGCATGGTGGGCCTGGTACATCGGCAGGTTGTAGCGCGAGCGGCTGTCAGCCAAACGAATCGACACCGGCTGCCGCCCCAACAACCGCCCCAGCCAGCCAGGCTGGCGCTTGGGATACAGACGCGCCTCCAGCTGCATGGTGTCGATCACCGGGAACTGCAAACCCTCACCCAATTGCTGACGCAGCGCCTGGTCGAGAAAGCTGCGCTCGATGTTGCGGTAGTGCACCACCATCACCTTGCCGGCCATGGCGGTCAGCAGCTCGTCGAGGATCTGCCCCAGGCGCGGCGCATGGCGGATGTCGGAGTGGGTGATGTGGTGGAAGGTCACCGATTCGCCACTCAGCTCACTGGCCGGTTTGACCACCCAGTAGCGCGCGGCGCCGCAGCGGATGCGTTGCAGGCTGAAGGGCAGCAGGCCGAGGCTGACGATGGCGTGCTGGCTGGCATCCAGGCCGGTGGTTTCCACGTCCAGGGCCAGCAGCGGCACCTGTTGCAGCGGGGTGTCGGCGGCTACGCAGCCGGCCTGGTAGAAGGCTTGCAGGCGTGGGTCCGTCGCGTTGGCGGCGAGTTCGGTAAAGCGCGAGGCCCAGTCCAGTGGCGTGGCGGGCGGCGTCACAGGCTTTTGCCTGGTTGCGCGGGGTAGCGAAAGCGCAGGAATTTCTGCGCGTTGCTAATCACCTGAAAGGCTTCCTTGAGGTTGTGCCGATCGCTGGCGGAGACTTTTTCCGGCTCGATGTAGTTGTTCGGCTGCGCGCCGTCGGCCGCGGCCATGGCCTGATGGCGGGCGCGCACCAGGCTGAGAAACTCCAGGGCGTAGCGCAGCTGGCTGATGGCTTCGGGCTGCAGCAGTTTGGTTTTGCCGATGGCGTCGAGGCGTTCCAGGGAGTTCTGCGCCTTGCTGCCGCAGGCCAGGGCGTGCACGCGGATCAGGTCGGTGAGCGGCGCGGTGCCACGGCCTTTGAGGTTGATGATGTTCTTCTGCTGGCCGTCGGTTTCCATCACAAAGGTGCGGAAGAAGCCCAGCGGCGGCGTACGGTTGAGGGCGTTGCGCGCCAGGGCGGCGAGGAAGGCCGGGCTGCTGCTGGCCTTCTGCGCGAGCAGGTCCTTGAGGTTTTCCACTAGTTCGATCTCGCCATACACGCCGTCGAGGTCGAAGAAGATGCAGCTGTGCAGCAGCGTCTGTGGCTTGGGTTTGTCGATCCACTGGTTGAAGTAGCCGCGCCAGACGCTCAACGGCTGCCGCCACTGGGCGTTGCTGGCCATGATGCCGCCCTTGCAGTAGCTGTAGCCGCAGGCGGCCAGGCCGTCGCTGACAAACTGGGCGAGGGCGGCGAAGTAGGCGTCGTGCTGCGCGGGGTCGAAGCGGTCATCGAGCACCAGGGCGTTGTCCTGATCGGTGACCAGCAGCTGTTCGTCGCGGGCCATGGAGCCGGCGACCATAAAGCAGTAGGGCACCGGCGGCGGGCCGAGTTTCTGTTCGGCCAGTTCCAGCAGGCGCTGGGTAAAGGCGCGGCCGATGCCGGCCATGGCGCTGCCGACCATATGCGCGGTGGCCTGTTCGTTGACCATGCGCACGAAGGTGCCGCGCAGATCCGCCAGCAGGCTCTGCAGGCCGGCGACATTCGGCTGGTTGAAGATCGAGTTGACCAGGTACAGGCTGCTCTGCGACTCGTAGCGGATGATGTCGCTGAGGTTGATCAGGCCAATCGGCCGGCGCCGATGCACCACCGGCAGGTGATGGATGTTGTGGCGCAGCATGCACAGCATGGCCTCGAACACGCTGTCATCGGCCTGCACAGTGAAGGGTTCGGGGGTCATCACCTGGCTGACCGCTGTGCTGCTTGCAAGCCCGGCGGCGAGTACGCGGGTACGAAGGTCGCGGTCGGTGAGGATGCCGACCATCGCCGCGCCGGGCGCATCGCCGTCGACAATCACCAGTGAGGACACGCTTTGCTCGGTCATCAGCTGGGCGGCCTGTTGCACGGGTGTATCCAGGCTGACGCAGACCGGCGGGCGCGAGATCAGTTTGCGCACCTTGAGCTGGATCAGCTCGCTGGCCTGGCCCTGGCTTTCCACCGCGGATTTCAGCCGCGACTGGCCTTCGGCCTCGACGAATTCGGCAAAGCCGTCGTGCTCTTCGCACAGCTGGGCGAACAGCGTGGCGGGGATAAAGTAGATCAGGCTGTCTTCAATCGCCCGCGCCGGAAAGCGCACCTTGTTGCTGCGCAGCAGGCCGGCCTGGCCGAAGATATCGCCCTCGCTCAGGCGGTTGTACAGCTCGCCGTTGCGCCGGTAGATTTCCACCGCGCCGCTGCGCACATAGTGCAGCTCGTGAATCGCCGCGCCGTACTGGAGAATGTCGCTGCCGGCCTTGAAGTAAGCCACCTCGACCTGCCGGGCGATGGCGTCGAGGTTGTCCTCGGGGAGCGCATCGAAAGGCGGGAAGCGCTGCAGGTGGTCGCGGATCTCCAGTAACTCGATTTGCATGGGGTGCCTCGCAGTAACAGGCACTAAAGGATACGGCGATTGCCGGGTGCTGTCCGCCTTGCTGGCGTTACGGGGTGTGCCGGCACGCGCGGTCGGCGCCGGCTATGGTGTTAGCTGGCAGGCGGATAACCATGGCGAACTGATAGTTTTCAACAGCCGGCAAATCAAGGAGTGGCTATGCAAGGGGCGGGGTTCTGGGTGGTGCTGGCGCTGCTGTTGGCGCTCGCGGGTTTGGCGATTTATTACTACAACCGCCTGGTGTTCAACCGCGCGCGGGTGGCCGAGGCGTGGAGCGGCATTGATGTGCAGCTCAAGCGCCGCGCCAGCCTGATTCCGGCGCTGGTCGAGTGCGTGCGCCAGTACATGAGTTACGAACAGGGCACCCTGCAGGCGTTGGTGCAGGAGCGCATGCGAGCCGTGCAACTGGCCGATTCGCCGCTGGGCGAGCGCGCGCCGGTGGAGGCGCATCTGAGTACTCAACTGCGCCAGCTGTTTGCCTTGGTCGAGGACTACCCGGCGCTCAAGGCCGATGGCCAGTTTCTCGATCTGCAGCGCAATATCAGCGAGGTCGAGGAGCATATCCAGATGGCCCGGCGTTACTACAACGGCGCGGTGCGCGAGCTGAATGTGCTGGTCGAGTCGGTGCCGAGCAATCTGGTGGCGCGGCCCTTTGCCTTTACCCTGGCCGAGTACTTCAGCCTGGATGACCCACGTGACGCCCAGTCGCCAAAAATGGAGTTTTGACATGCTGCGAGCCATGCGTTTAGCGCTGTTGAGCCTGTGCCTGCTACCGCTCTGGGCCACTGCGGCCGAGGTGATCGAAGACTTTGCCGTGACCCTACAGGTGCAGCCAGACGCCAGCCTGCTGGTGACTGAGCGGATTACCGTGCAGGCCGAGGGCGAGCAGATCCGCCGCGGCATTTATCGCGATCTGCCGGTCAGTTACGGCATGGCGCTGGGCTTGCAGAAGAGCGGCCCGATCAGCCTGCTGAGCGTGACCCGTGACGGCCAGGCGGAGAACGTGAGCACCGAGCGCAACGGCGCCTGGGTGCGTTATTACATCGGCTCGGCGGACCACCTGCTGCAGCCGGGGCGCTATCAGTACGAGCTGCGTTATCGGGTCGAGCGGCAGCTTTTGCATCACGCCACTACCGACGAGTTGTACTGGAATGTCACCGGTAATGAGTGGGTGTTCCCGATTCTGCAGGCCTCGGTCGAGGTCAAGCTGCCGCCGGGCGCGCGGATTGGCCAGCTGGCAGCCTATACCGGGGCCCATGGCGAACAGGGCAAGGCGTTCGAGGTGGTCGAACAGCGCGACGACTACCTGCGCCTGGTCACCACGCAAGCCTTGCCGGCCTATAACGGCCTGACAGTTGCCGTGGATTGGCCGGCGGGCCTGGTAGCGCGGCCAAGCGCGGGGCAGCGTCTGGTTTCGCTGCTGCTGGATAACCTCGGTCTGTGTCTAGGCGCGCTGCTGCTGGTCGGCCTGGTGATTTTTTATCTGCGCGCCTGGGACCGGGTCGGCCGCGACCCGCAGAAGGGCCTGATCATTCCGCTGTTCGAAGCCCCGCAGGGCATGAGCGCGGTGCAGGCCGGCTACCTCTGGCATCGCGGTTTGAAGGGGCCGTATCAGGCGGCGCGGGCGTTCAGTGTGTGGCTCACCGATATGGCGATTCGCAAGCACCTGCATCTCGAAGACAAGCCGCGCGGCGGCGGTTTTACCCTAGCCCGTGGCACGGGTGAACGGGATGACTTCAGCGAGGCTGATCGCGATCTGCGTAAGCGCCTGTTTCCGGCCAACAAGGAAGGCATCGCCTTGGAGATTGGCAGTGATTACGAGCCGCGCCTGGCCGATGCCGTGGCCGGGCTGACCACTCAGCTGCAAGCCCAGGGTAAGGCCTGGTTCAGCAACAACCGTGGCATCTGGACTTGGGGCCTGGTGTGGGCGATTGTCGGCTGCCTGGTGATGGTGTTTGCCGGCGCTCAGGGTGAGGACGATGTGGCCACCGGCCTGGCTGGCGTGTTGTTCTCCGTGGGCTTTGGCGTACCGTCGCTGTTTGTCCTGTACATGGCCTGGCATCAGCCCAGTTGGGGTAAGAAGATTGGCCTGGGCCTGGCCGGTTTGATGTTTGTCTGGCCGGTGCCGATTGGCTTGTGGATGCTCAGTGATTCGGCGTCGGTGCCGGCCTTGCTGCTGCTCTGCGTGTACGTGCTGGTGGTGGTGCTGTTCTATTACCTGCTGCCGGCGCCGTCGATCGAGGGGCGGCGTTTGCTTGATCAGCTGGAAGGCTACCGCGAGTACCTGCAACTGGCGGAAAGCGATGCCCTGGCCCTGGCCGGCAACGCCCCGGCGATGAGCATTGCGCTGTACGAGAAACACCTGCCCTACGCCATGGCCCTGGGCGTGGAGGACAAGTGGAGCGCGCGCTTTAGCGCGGCGCTGGCCAGCGGCCTGATCGATCCGGCGCAGCGTGACTATCAACCAGAGTGGTACCACAGCCGCAGCAGCTTCAGCACGCCGCTGGCGATGAGCGCCGCCCTGGCTGCTGGCTTGAGCAGCGCCACGGCGTTGGCCTCATCGCCGCCGTCGAGCAGTTCATCGAGTGGCGGCGGTGGTTCATCCGGGGGCGGCTCGTCCGGCGGAGGCGGCGGTGGCGGGGGAGGCGGCGGCTGGTAGAGCGCGCTTACGGCTTGCGAGTTTCCTGCAGCTTGGCCAGCAAGGCTTCGCTTTTCGCCAGCTGCTCGGCTTCGCTGAGTTGCGGGTTTTCCAGCACGCTGTCGAGCTGTTCGATCAGCTCGCTCTGCCGGTTGATCCGTTCATCCAGCTTCTCCAGCTTGCGCTGGTTGTGCCAGCTCCACAGGGCCAGGGCGCAGGCGGCCAGCACCACGGCTACCAGCACGATAATCGTCAGGGTGTTCATCGCGGCTCCAGAGTTTTGCGCATCAGCATGCGCGGCAAGTTAACAGCGCCGCGCGTCACCGTCTGTGCCTGCTGCACAGAAAATCCCTGACGGGCAAAAAACGCCTGGGCCACCAGGCTGGCCTCGGTATGCAGCTCACGCACACCCGCCATCTGCAGACGCTGTTCGGCTGCGGCATACAAGGCGCTGGCGACACCCTGGCGGGCAAAGCCGGGTGCGGTGAATAGCAGATCGATATGACCATCAAAACTAAAGCCGATAAAACCGGCGATAGCTTGGCCATCTTCGGCGATAAGCAGTTCAAGTGACGCTAAACGTGTTTGCCAGGCAGGCATATCCGCAGTCGCCGGCGCCCATGCTTGTCGCTGCGTTGCGTCGTAGTGCTGCGCGGTCAGTTGGCTTACCGAGGCCTGAAACAGCGCAACTATGGCTGGCAGGTCCTGGGCTTGGTAGGCGCGCAAGCTAAGGTTTGGTGTTGGCATGGCTGACATCAGAAAGGCAGTGGGCTCTGCCGACAAGCTTGCCAGGTTCGCCAGGCTGTTGCGACTAAGCCACTGCCAGCTGGGCAGGCAGAAATATCCAGGCATATTCAGCGGTTCCACGTGAAACCCCTATGGATGCTGGCTCTCAGCCTGTTTTCGCACGTTTGGTGCGTGAGTAGGGCAGGTCATTCAGCGGCAACCGATCTTCCGTTAAACAAATTAAGTGTTATGTTATAACGCATTGCTTGCCGTGTCTGATCAATGCTGGAGTCACCTGTTATGCCCAACCGTCTTCCCGTCACCGTGCTGTCCGGCTTTCTCGGTGCTGGTAAAAGCACCTTGCTCAACGCCATTCTGAAAAACCGTCAGGGGCTGAAAGTGGCGGTGATCGTCAACGATATGAGCGAGATCAATATCGATGGCAGCGAAGTTCAGCGTGATGTCAGCCTGAACCGCGCCGAAGAAAAGCTCGTGGAAATGAGCAACGGCTGCATCTGCTGCACCCTGCGCGAAGACTTGCTGGAAGAAGTCGGCCGCCTGGCTCGCGATGGCCGCTTCGATTACCTGCTGATCGAGTCCACCGGGATTTCCGAGCCGCTACCGGTAGCGGAAACCTTTACCTTCCGGGGTGAAGACGGCCAAAGCCTGGCCGATGTGGCGCGCCTGGACTGCATGGTGACGGTGGTCGACGGGGTGAACTTCCTGCGTGATTTCCACGAGGCCGAAAGCCTGGCCAGCCGGGGCGAAACCCTCGGCGAAGAAGATGAGCGCTCAATCACTGACCTGCTGATTGAACAGGTGGAATTCGCCGATGTGCTGCTGATCAGCAAGATCGACTTGATCAGCAGCCACGAGCGCGAAGAGCTGATGGCCATCCTCAAGGGCCTTAATACCCACGCCGAAATCGTGCCGATGGCCATGGGCGCGGTGCCGCTGGAGAAAATCCTCAACACCGGCCGCTTCGACTTCGAACGCGCCGCCCAGGCACCGGGTTGGCTTAAAGAATTGCGCGGTGAGCATGTGCCGGAAACCGAGGAATACGGCATTGCGTCCACCGCTTACCGGGCGCGCAAGCCGCTGCATCCCGAGCGCTTCTTCAATTTCATCAACCGCGAATGGACCAATGGCCGCCTGCTGCGCAGCAAGGGCTTCTTCTGGCTGGCCAGCAAGTACCAGGAGGCCGGCAGCTGGTCCCAGGCCGGTGGCCTGATGCGCCATGGTTTTGCCGGGCGCTGGTGGCGTTTTGTGCCCAAGGCGCAATGGCCACAGGACGACGAAGGGCTGCAGGCGATCATGAAAAACTGGCAGGCGCAGACCGGCGACTGCCGCCAGGAGCTGGTGTTTATCGGCCAGAACATCGACTTCGCCCAACTGACCGCCGAGCTGGATGCCTGCCTGCTGACCGATGCGGAAATGGCCCTGGGTGTGGACGCCTGGCAGGCGCTGCCCGACCCGTTCGGCCCTTGGCATGAGGAGGCCGCTTGATGCTGGTGCCTGTGCTGCGTCAGCCATTGCAGCAAGTAAGCAGCGAGCGGATCGACGTGCTCGGCGAGGTGCTGCGCGAGGAGGTCAATCTGGCTGTTTGGCAACGCCAGTTACCGGCACAGATCAGTGATTTCGCCAACGCCTTGCTGGCCCAGGGCGAGCCGTTGGGACAATCCATCGTGCTGGAGCTGGCCAGCCCGGAGAGCACGCCGAACCTCAGTGGCCTGATCGACAGTTACAGCGATCTACCAGGCCAGGCGGCATTGTTGCAGGACCTGAGTTGGCTGGTTGGTGCCTTTGCCTGCCTGTTTGACGCCAAACGCATTGGCTTGCGCCTGCGCATTCTCGACAAGACCATGTGCCCGCGTTTTCACGTCGACCATGTACCGGTACGGCTGATCACCAGCTACGCCGGGGTGGGCAGTGAGTGGTTGCAGGAGGGCGTAATGGCGCGTCGTCGCCTCGGCGACCCGGCCGCCGAACCCAGTGATGCCGCGCTGGTCGAACGCGCCCAAACCGGCCATGTACTGCTGGCTAAGGGCGAGAAGTGGATCGGCAATGAGGGCGGCGGCTTGATCCACCGCTCACCGCAACCACCGGCCGGTGAGCGTCGATTGCTCTTGACCCTGGACTGGCTGGCTTGAATTTCAGGCAAAAAAATAGGCTGCGGGGAAAGCAGCCTTAAGCACCAGGAAGGCACACCGGCGCGTGACCCGGTATGCAGGGGTGAGGTACCCAAGGCCACTAGAACATAGACAGGGTTACGCTTTGATGACGGCTAGAAGGCTGTTGAAAAACTACCTACGTTGCCATTGCGGCGTTAAAAACAGGCTCAAAATGCTCATTTACAGCTCGTAAACTCCGCTTTTTCGCCTGTTTTTGCCTTGCACTGGCTACCTCGCTAACGTTTTTCAACGGCCTGCTAGCGCGCCATCCATACACCCTTGCTCTGCTGCTCGCAGAAGGGCTTGAGGTAGGTGGCGTCGCTGGCCACGCCGTAATAATGCACATCCTGCTTATAGGGCGTGCCGCCCACCGTTGAGTTGCGGCATACGCCGAAGGAGCCCATCGGGCACTGCTCGACAAACTCCACCTCGACCTTCTGGCCCTGCAGCTGCGGCTGGCAGAAACCGGTGCGGAACAGGTTGGGCGGGATGCTGCGGTTCTGCTGGCAGACCTTCACATCCAGGCGCTCGGCCTGGCTATGCACCACACAGGCTTCACCCCAGGCCATACCGGACAGTGTGAACAGGCTCAGCAACAGAAAAACGCGCATCAATTGACCCTCTGAAAATATGCCGGCGACTGTAGGGTCTGTTGCCGTTTCAGCGCAAGCCGCGTTGCTGCGCAAAATCTCGCCAGGCTAGGCGGAGGACGCTGGTAATGGTTGTTCCCTTGCCAAGTCCTCCAACACCGCATGGCGAGACTTGGCGCGTAACCCGCAGGGCCGGGCCTGTTTTAGCGCGATGCTGCGTTTCTCGACACTCATTTGGAATAACCAAACTTCGTGTCTCGTGCCTTGCCTCGCGCTAAAACAGGCTCCGGCGCGGTCGCGATGAAACGGTAACAAACCCTGGCACGCTGTTTTTAATCAGTCTGCGTAGGGCCGCATCCTCCGATGCTGTACGCCGTTAGAATGGCCGCAGTCGAAATCTCCTTCTCGATGGACATTGGCAGGCGCCGATCATGCTGAAAAATATCCCCACCCATGTAATTGCCGGGCCGCTCGGTGCCGGCAAGACCAGCCTGATCCGTAATCTGCTGGCGCAGCGCCCGGCGCATGAACGCTGGGCGGTGCTGATCAATGAGTTCGGCCTGGTTGGCCTGGACGCCGCGCTGCTGACCACTGATGACGACGGCGTTGCCTTGGGCGAAGTGGCGGGTGGCTGCCTGTGCTGCGTCAACGGCGTGCCGTTCCAGGTTGGCCTCAGTCGCCTGCTGCGCCAAGCCAAACCCGATCGCCTGCTGATCGAGCCATCCGGCCTCGGCCATCCTCTGGTACTACTCGAACAGCTGCGCGAAATGCCCTGGGCCGGTGTGTTGGCGGTGCAGGAACCGTTGCTGGTGCTGGACGCTCAGGCCCTTGCTGCGAGTGAAGCGCTGCCGGAGAGCCAGGAGGCGACGCTTGGCCGCGCCGGATTGTTGCTGCTGAACAAGGCCGAAGGCCTGGATGAAGCAACCAAGGCGCGCATCCAGGCACAGTTGCCGTCGCGACCGATTTACTGGACCAGCCAGGGTGCATTGCCGCTCGCAGAGTTGCCTGGCTTTAGCGCCCAGGCCGATGGCGACGCTACGCCGGATAACCTGCCCACGGCAGCTGCGCCGTTGCCGCAACTGTGGCGCAGCCCAAGCGAGCCGATCTGCCAGGTGCAACAGCAGGCAGAGGGCTGGAGCATCGGCTGGCGTTGGCACCCGAGCCAGCAGTTCGAGCTGATGCGCGTACAACAGTGGCTGAGCAGCCTGCCCTGGCACCGCGCTAAGCTGGTGCTGCACACCAACGCCGGCTGGTTATCAGCCAATGCCCTGAACGGCCAGGCCCTGCACTGGCAAAACAGCGAATGGCGCAAGGACTCGCGGCTGGAGCTGATCTTCAGTGAGGCGCAGGAGGTGTCGGCGTTGCAGGCCGGGTTTGCCCAGTGCCGTCTACCCTGAGGCGAAAGGCCTCTGGGTATTGATAAACTGCGGCCACTTTTTTCTGGATAGCCCCCATGCAATTGCTTCCTTGGTCCCACGACTGCTCTGCTGGCTTTACCCTGCGTGGCTGGTATACGCCGCCTTCGGGCAAGCCTGTGCTGCATTTTCTGCATGGTAATGGCTATTGCGGGCGGGTTTATACGCCGATGCTGGCGCTGTTGGCCGAGGATTTCGATCTGTGGCTGTGCGATGTGCAGGGCCATGGTGAGAGTGATCACGGCGGGCGTTTCCATGGTTGGAATCGCAGTGCCGAGCTGGCGCTGGAAGCGTTTGCTGCCGGGCTTGAGCGCTTCGCCGATGCACCGGTATTTGCTCTGGGGCACAGCTTTGGCGGGGTGTTGACCAGCCTGATGTTGGCTCAGCAACCACAGCTGTTTAGCCGCGCGGTATTGCTTGATCCGGTGCTGTTCAGCCCGGCGATGATCGGGGTGATGGCGCTGTCCGATGTGGTCGGTCTGAGTCGGCGTACCACCCTCGCTAGCAAGGCGCTCAAGCGGCGCAGCAGCTGGCCGGATCGCACCGCCGCGTATGCAGCCCTGCATGGCCGTGGGATGTTTCGTGGCTGGACCGAAGAGGCGTTTGCCGCCTATATCCAGCATGCGCTAAAAGACAGCGACAAGGGCGCCGAGCTGCGTTGCCGGCCAAGTCGCGAAGCCGATATTTTCAGCTCCTTTCCCAAGCGCCTGTGGCCGTCACTGGCCAAGGTGACCACGCCGACTCAGGTGCTTTACGGGCAGCGCAGTTACCCCTTTGTCGCCAAGTCGGTGGCGCGCTGGTGCGCCAGCAATGCCCAGGTCAGCGCCCATGTGGTGCGGGGCGGGCACTGCTTTATGCAGGAGCATCCGGCCGACAGCGCCGCACGTGTGGCGCACTTTCTGTTGCAGCGCGACTAAGCCCGATGAGCTGCCGCGAGGATGTCTGGCTGGCGCTCTCCGAGCTGTGGCTGGACACTGAGCTGGATCAGTTGGCGCTCCGACATATCGCCACGCGGCTGCGCGCCAGTGGGTTGAGTCGGGATGAGTTGCAGCAGATCTACTGCTACGAGGTGGCGCCGCAGGTCTGGCTTAACCACTGGGCGGTCGCCGGGGTGTGGGACGGTTTTGAGCCGCAATGGCTGTTTGCCGGCTGTCGGCGCAATCAGTTGGCTGGGCGCTGGCACCGGTTGAAATGCCGTTTGCTGCGCCGCCCGATGACCTACGGCTGCCGCGCCGAATGGCAGCAGATCCTGGCGTTTCTGGCTGAGCCAGACTTCGACTAGTCGGCCTTAATGCTGCGTGCTGTTATCCGAATCCTGACGCTGACTGCGCCACTGCTGCATTTCAATCACCTGAGCGCTGGGCGCCGGCGGCTCGCGAAAGGGATGCGGAGCCAGCTCGATCCGCCCCAGCTGTTTGCCAAACAGGGTGATGCTGCCGATATGCCGTTGTTCGCCGGTGACCGTGAATTCGAAGCCATACACCCGCGCCAATCGTTTGCGCCCGCGCGCATCGGGCAACAGGGCGAGCCGACGCAGGGCGACATTGCCATCGAGCAATTCCACATCGGCCTTGGCGCAGTGCTGCTGCACCAGCGTCAACGCACGTTCGCGCAGGCCATGGGCATGCCATAGCCAGGCACAGGCGGTGGCGAACAGCATCAGCAGAAATATATCGAAGAGGTCGATCATGGTGGCTCCGGCGGCAGAGTGCAGAGCTTAACCGATTGCCGCACAGTTCTTGGCGCTGGGCTTGTCGCCGTTAAGCAGTTGCTTTAGCGTCCGCGCACGCCAACCCGAAAAGGAATTCCCATGCATTGTCCTGCCTGCCGTACCACCACGTTGCAACCAACCAAGCTGGATGACGGCCTGCTGGCTCACGGCTGCCCGCAGTGTTCTGGTGCCCTGGTGGCCTTGTTGTATTACCGCGATTGGGCTGAGCGTCAGCCGCAGAATGATGAGCCGCAGGCGCAGGTTGCAGCTGAGGCGGTCAGCGAGAGCCAGCAGGCTCTGAGTTGCCCCAAATGTGCCAAGTTGATGAGTAAATTCCAGATCAGCGGCACCCACGGCAACCGCCTGGATCTGTGCGGCAGCTGTGATGAAGCCTGGTTGGATAACGGCGAGTGGCAGCTGCTCAAGGCGCTGGAGCTCAGCCACAAGATGCCGAGCATCTTCACCGAAGCCTGGCAGCGCAAGGTACGCCAGCAAGCCTCCGAGGAAGCACGCCGGCAACGCTTCATCCGCCTGGTCGGCGATGAAGCTATTGCCCGGGCGGACGATATTCGCAGCTGGCTGAAAGATCATCCGCAGCGCCGCGAGCTGCTGTTCTATATCGGTCACGAGTAACCCTGAGGCTGTTCGTGGAGCAGGACGCTGCATATGAATAAGTGGGCTGTTTCGGCGCTGTCGGGCCTGACGTTGTTGGTTGCCGTTGGTTGGTTGTGGTCGCGCGATGAAGCGTTAAGCCCAAAGGCCAAGGATTGGCTTGAGCAGGCGGCTGCCGATGTGGGTGAAAGCCCCGCCTATTACCAGCTTATGGGGATAGATGCGCCTGCTGGTCGCGACCCGCAGATTGAAGGTCGTAAGCGTGTGGCGCTCTATCACCAGCGTTTGCTTAGCCAAGAGCCGCAACCAGGCGCTGACATATCCACGCTGGCGATGCCGGGGCAGGCGTTGTGCGTGCTCGGTGCGCAGGGCTGTTTGCAGCGGTTGCGGCTAGAGCCTGCGCAACGGCAAGCGTGGTTCAGCCAGCACCGTGAACTGCTGCAGCGCTATCAGCAGTTGTTGATGCCTGATGCGCCGCATACCGTGGCACGGCCTGGTCTGGATGAGCCGATACCCAACTATGCAGCGGTACTGTGGGGTAATCGATTGCGTGCGTTGCAGGCGCTGCAATTGGCCGAAGAAGGCCAAGGTGAAGATGCTCTGGCGTTGCTGCAGGAGGATGTTCGTCTGCTGCGCGTGTGGCTGTCGAATGCCGATAACCTGATCATGAAAATGACCACCGTAACGCTCATCGCGCAAAACCTGGATGCGTTAGCGGTGCTGTATCAAGCCGGTCTGATTCCTCCGCCTGACATTCAACAGCCTTTGAGCGGTGAGGAGCGCTCGTTGTTGCGCTCCATGCAGCGTGAGTTCGCCATGGTGGCTACTGGTCTAACGGAGCTCAGATATCAGGCAAATCTCGAGCAGGAGTTGGGTGTCAGTGCTTGGCGCTTGCAGTGGGTCTACAAGCCACAGATGAGTATCAATGACAGCTTGCCTGCCTATGCTCGCTCGGCCAGCGAGTCTCTTTTGGATGCAGAGGCTTTTGTCGGGGTTTTGAGCGAGCCGGCGTCCTCTGTCGTTTCGACTTGGCGGCGCGTGCGCAACCCTGTTGGACGGATTCTGGTTGGTGTGGCGATCCCTGATTTCAGGCCTTATCTGGCCCGGCTGCATGACTTAGACGCCAAACTTGTATTGTTCAATCGCCTAGGGCGGCCTGCACGGGTGGGCGGCAATCCCTACCCGCCCAACGAGCAGCCGGTTTGGGATGAGAAGTACCAGCGTATGTGCTTTAACGGCCCGCTGCCGGACGCTAAGCAGGTACGTTGTCTACCCGCTAACCAGCCCTTTTAGCGCCTCAACTATCCAGGCAATACGGTTACGCCCCTGCGTTTTGGCGTTGTATAGCTGGGCGTCCGCGCGTTGCAGCAGCTGTTGTAGCTTGTCCGGGTTGGGCGCATGCCGATGCCGAGAGTGTCTGCTAGCTCAGCTTTTTTCTTCGTTCAGCGCCTGGTAGCGCTGTTGCAGTTCGTGGCGGATCTGCCGGCGCTGCAGGGCCTGGCGTTGGCGGCGTTCGGCGTCGGCGGTGGAGGGTTCGAGGGGGGGAATGGGCGCGGGTTTGCCCTGTTCATCCACTGCAACCATGGTGAAGAAGCAGCTGTTGGTGTGGCGCACCGAGCGCTCGCGGATGTTTTCCGTGATCACCTTGATGCCGACTTCCATCGAGGTGCGCCCGGAGTAGTTGACCGAGGCGAGGAAGGTCACCAGCTCGCCGACGTGGATCGGCTCGCGGAAGATCACCTGGTCTACCGACAGGGTCACCACGTAGCAGCCGGCATAGCGGCTGGCGCAGGCATAGGCGACTTCATCGAGGTATTTGAGCAGGGTGCCGCCGTGCACATTGCCGGAGAAGTTGGCCATGTCCGGGGTCATCAGTACGGTCATCGACAGCTGGGCGTTTCCGGGTTCCATAGCAGGCTCTGTACAGGGATTTGCCCAACCATAGCAGCTGGCGCTGGCCGTTGGCTTCGTTTAAGGCAGGTTGAACTGCTGGCGCAGCGTGTTTAATTGCGCGGCCTCTTCGAGCAGGAAGCGGTCAAAGCGTTTGATCAGCTCGGGATGTTTGTAGCTGCTCAGGTGGAAGCTGGTGTTGACCTGCGGTAGCTGCGGGTCGAGCTGCACGTGCGTGGCGTCGAGGCCCAGTTGGCGCAGCTGGTGCTGCACCACCTGCGGGTTGGCGTAGATGGCATCCAGGCGGTTGCGCTCGAGCATGCGGATCAGGCTATGAATATCCTGAACTTCCACCAGTTCAACGCCGCCCTTGGCCAGGAGAGGCTGCCAGGCCTCGGCGGTAAAGCCACGGACGATGCCCAGGCGTTTGACTGCAGCCAGGCCCTTGCCCAGTCGCTCAGGACGGACCAGGGTGGCGTCGACAACCTGCACCACCGGCTGGCTGTAATACAGCGTCTGGCCGTCGCGGGCTTCGCGCGCCCAGGCGAGGTTATCGGGGAACAGCAGGTCGAGGTTCTGCCCGTTAAGCAAATTGCGGTATAGGCGGTTGACCGGTTGCGGGCGTAGTTCCAACTCTAGGCCTTCGCGCTTGGCAAAGGCTTGTAGCAGGGCGATGCAGTAACCATCGAAACCCTGGCCCTCTACCGCGCTGTAATAGGGGTAGTAATCGTGATTCTCCAGGCCCACGCGCAACGGTTCGGCCGTTGCGAGTGTGCTGTACAGCCAGCAGGCCAGGATAAGGCAGAGGCGCATGGGCCACTCCAGGGTGTGCAGATTTTGTACAGCTTAGCCGGTTACGCACTGCACCGTCAGGCGTGGGTCAGGTACCAGCGCCAGTCCTGTTCGCCCACTTCGCCCATAAATTGACGGAACTCGTTCCACTTGATCGCCAGTAACACCTTGAGGAACTCCTCGCCCAGGGCCTGCTTGGCCCAAGTTGAGTTTTCCAGGGCGCGCAGGGCGGTCAGCCAGTCGGTGGGTAGGGTTTCGCGGGCCTGCTCGTAGCCGTTGCCGATGATTTCCTCGCCCGGATCGATCTGTTTTTTGATGCCGTGATGGATACCGGAGAGGATTGCCGCCGCCGCCAGGTAAGGGTTGGCATCGGCGCCGCAGATGCGGTGCTCGACATGCCGGCTGTTGGCCGGGCCGCCCGGTACGCGGAACGACACGGTGCGGTTGTTCACTCCCCAGCTCTTGGCCAGCGGCGCGTAGCTGTTGGCCTGGAAGCGGCGGAACGAGTTGGCGTTGGGGCAGAAGATCGCCAGGGCGTCGTTGAGCGTGGCCATCATGCCGCCGATGGCATGCTTGAGCAGTGGCGTGCCGTGCGGGTCTTCGGATGCCATCAGGTTGTTGCCGTTTTCATCCGCCAAACTCACGTGCATATGCAGACCGCTGCCGGCCTGGTCGCCGAACGGCTTGGCCATAAAGCAGGCCTGCAGCCCGTGCTTGTTGGCCACACCCTTGACCAGGCGCTTGTAGCGCACGCCTTCGTCGATGGCCTGCAGGGCATCGAAGCGGTGCTCCAGGGTCAACTCGACCTGGCCGGGTGCGTATTCGGAAATCGCCGTGCGCACCGGCAGGCCTTGCACTTCGCAGGCGGCGTAGAGGTCGTCGAGGAACGGCTGCAGCTGCTCCAGCTCGTACACGCCGTACACCTGTGGCGCCTGCGGGCGCACGCCGTTCATCTGCAGCGCCGGCTGCGGACGACCGTTGGCGTCGCGGGTCTTGTCCAGCAGGTAGAACTCCAGTTCCACCGCCATTACCGGGTGGTAGCCGTCGGCCTTGAGCCGGTCGATGGCGCGCACCAGCACATGCCGAGGGTCTGCCGGGGCGGCTGGCAGGCCCTGAGTCGGGTGCATGCTCACCTGCAGCTGGCCGGTAGGCGTGGTGCGCCAGGGTTGCAGGGTCAGGCTGCCGGGCAGCGGGTAGGTCCAGCAGTCGGCATCGGCGACTTCCCAGACCAGGCCGCTTTCTTCCACGTCCTCGCCCTGGATAGTTAGCGCCAGGATCGAGCTGGGCAGCGGCCGGCCGTTCTCGTAGATGGCCAGCAGCTCGTCGCGGTGCAGCAGTTTGCCGCGCGGGATGCCGTTGGCGTCGATCAGCATCAGCTCGATGCTGCGCACTTCCGGGTGCTGCTCAAGAAAGTCGCGAGCTTCCTGGGGATTAGCAAATTGCATGGTGATTCTCACAGTGAGTCGTCATTTCGTGGGAGGCGCTTTAGCGGCGATTCTCGCGGCTGAAGCCCCTCCCACAGGCTGATCGATGAGTTATTCGCGGGCGCCGGGGATGGCCAGCAGCTCGGTCAGGGCCTGGTCGAGCATGCCGATCAGCTGGTCCACATCGTCCGCCGTGGTGCTCGGGCAGCACAGGGTCATATTGTGGAACGGGGTGATCAGGATGCCGCGGTTGATCAGGTAAAGGTGTAGGGCCATCTGCAATTCGTCGTGGAAGGCGGCCTCGGCCTCGGCGCCGGTCTTTGGCGATACCGGGCAGAACTGGAACTCGCTGCGCGCGCCCAGCTCGGTCACCGACCACTTCAGGTCGTGCTTGCCGATCAGCGAACGGAAGCCATCGGCCAGGCGCTTGGCCAGCGGCAGCATGTGCGCGTAGGCGGCTGGGGTCATCACCTGTTCCAGGTTGGCGCGCATGCAGTGCATGGCCAGGGCGTTGGCCGACAGGGTGGTGCCCATGCCGCTATGGCCATGGCCGTGACTGCCCTCGCTGGCGCGTTGGCGCGCGGCGGTCATGGCCTCGGCCATCGCTGCGCTGCAGCCGAAGATGCCGCAGGGCACGCCGCCGGCAATCGGCTTGCCGACCACGAAGAAGTCCGGCTCAAGCCCCCAAAGCGTGGTGCAGCCGCCCATGTCGGTGGAAATGGTGTGGGTCTCGTCGATGATCAGCAACGCGCCGTATTTACGGGTCAGCTCGCGGCATTGCTGCATAAAGCCCGGCTCGGGCAGGACCATGCCGATATTGGTCATCGCCGGCTCGCAGAGCAGGGCGCAGACATCGCCCTGGGCCAGTGCAGCTTCCAGCGCCGCCACGTCGTTGAACGGGATCGAGCGGCTGTACTCGGTCAGGTCATAGGCCTGGCCGATTAGGCCGGAGCGTGGCACGGTTTTGCCGTCGATGCAGCGCACCATCACGTCATCCACGGTGCCGTGGTAGCAGCCGTCGAACACCAGCAGGGTCTTGCGCTCGGTAATCGCGCGGGCCCAGCGCAGCACATAGCGGTTCGAATCCGTGGCGGTGGCGGTGACCTGCCAGAACGGCAGGCCGAAGCGCGCAGCCAGCAGCTCGCCGCAGATCACCGCGTCTTCGCCCGGCAGCATGGTGGTCAGGCCGTTGTTGCCTTGCTCGGCTATGGCCTTGGCGATCGGGTCCGGCGAGTGGCCGAACATGGTGCCGGTGTCGCCCAGGCAGAAGTCGATATATTCGTGGCCGTCGACGTCATAGAAGCGTGCGCCCTTGGCGCGTTCGACGAACAGCGGCACCGGGGTCGACCAGTCGGCCATCCAGTGCATCGGCACGCCGCCGTACAGTGAGTTGCGCGCGCGCTCGGCCAGGGCCACGGATTTCGGGTTGCGCGCAATAAAGCGTTCGCGCTCGCGGCTGGCGAAGGTTGCTACGGCGGATGGGCTGATACCACTGGCAGTCATGTTGAACACCTCGTTCGAATATCTGCACATGCTATTTTGTGATCACAGAAAACTCAAGCATTGGTTTGATCAGGCTTTATTGCTAGATTATGGCCATATTTGTGATCACAGGATGTTGCGCATGGTCTTTCAACAGCAAGTCGCATTGATCAGCGGCGCGGGCGGTGAATCGGGTATCGGCCTGGCCATCGCCCGCCGTCTGGGTCGTGCCGGGGCGCGGGTGCTGCTGACTGCCAGCAGTGCGCGGGTCGAGCAACGTGTCGCCGAGTTGTGCGCTGAAGGTATTCAAGCACGTGGCCGCGCCGCTGACCTGACCGATGAGCAGCAGGTCGCTGAATTGCTCGACTGGGCGCAGGCGCAGTGGGGGCAGATCGATATTCTGGTGAACAACGCCGGCATGGCCATGCAAGGCAGCCCCGAACCGTTTGCCGAGTTGGCGGACATGGACCTGGCGACCTGGAACCTGTCCATCGCGCGCAACCTAGGCACTGCTTTTCTGCTCACCCGTGCGGTGCTGCCGGGCATGCGTGCACGCGGCTACGGGCGCATCGTCAATATCAGCTCGACCACCGGCACCCGCGGCAGCAACCCCGGCGAGGCGGCCTACAGCGCAGCCAAGGCCGGTATGCTCGGCCTGTCCATGGGGTTGGCGCTGGAAGTGGCCAAGCAGGGTATTACGGTCAATAGCGTGGCACCGGGTTGGATTGCTACGGGTTCGAGTACCGAAGAAGAGCGCCATGCGGCGGAATACACGCCGATGCGCCGCGCCGGCCGGCCTGAGGAAGTGGCGGCAGCGGTGGCCTTTTTGGCTTCGCCCGAGGCCAGCTATATCACCGGCGAAGTTATCGTGGTGGACGGCGGTAACTGCCTAATTGAGAACAAGGCTCCGTGAGCCATTAGAATTCATTGCACCGCTCTAAAGCGGCCTTCTTCAATATAAGGAATGTCCATGCGCAACTGCTCACTGACCCTCGCCCAACTCCCCGCACCACCGCTACGGGGCTGAACGACCATGGCCGATAATCTGCAGGATCAGCTCTACCAACGTATTCGTGAAAGCCTGCTGGCGGGGCGCTTCCAGCCCGGCGAGCGCTTGAAAATCCGTGACCTCGCCGCCGAATGGGGCACCAGCCCGATGCCGGTGCGCGCCGCTCTACAGCGCCTGGTGGCCGAAGGCGCGCTGGAAGGCGAGCCGCAGCGCTCGGTGCGCGTACCGCCGATGACTCGCGAGCGTTACCAGAATATCTTTCAGGTGCGATTAGGCCTCGAAGGCCTCGCCGTGGAATTGGCCACGCCGCGCCTGACCCCGGCCGACCTGGCCGAGCTGCGCGACTGCGTGGCGCGCATGGATCAGGCCATCGAGCAGCGCCAGGTGCAGGCTTATCTGGATGCCAACAGCCAGTTCCACCTGCACCTCTACAGCGCCTGCGGCAACCCGGTGTTGCTGCGTTCAATCGAGTCGCTGTGGCTGCAGGTCGGGCCGTTTTTCAACCGGCTGTTCACCGACGCCGATCTGTCGCTGCGCCTCAACGACTTCCACGAGGATGCTTTTGCCGCCATCGAAGCCGGTGACGCCAAGGCCGCGCGCCAGGCCATGGAACAGGACCTGACCTACTTCGCGCGCTTTCTCCTCAACCTGCTCGACCTGGAGCCGGGCCAGCGTTGACGCACTGGCAGCGCGATGGCCGACAACTACACTGATGCGACTCTGAGACTGCAGTACAAGGACTTCTTCAATGCTGGATTACGGCAGCAAGCGCATTCTGATCGTCGATGACTTCACCGACTTTCGCAGCTCGTTGAAGGCCATGCTGCGCGATATGGGCGCGCGTGATGTGGACACCGCCGACCGCGGCGAAGAAGCCCTGAGCATGTGCCGCAACAAGCGTTACGACATCATCCTGCATGACTACAACCTGGGCGGCGGCAAGAATGGTCAGCAGGTGTTGGAAGAGTTGATCGCCGGTAAGCTGATCAGCCACCAGTGCATCTTCGTCATGGTCACCGCCGAAAGCAGCCAGGCCATGGTGCTCAGCGCCCTCGAACACGAGCCCGATGCCTACCTGACCAAGCCGTTCAACCGCGCCAGCCTCGATCAGCGTCTGGACAAGCTGGTGGAGCGCAAGACCGCGCTCAAGGGCATTCTCCAGGGCCTCGACAAACAGGACCCGGCCGCCGTGCTGGATGCCTGCAAAACCCTCAGCCAGCAGGACAAACGCTACCTTCCCTTGTGCCAGCGCTACCAGGCCACGGCGCTGCGCGAGCTGGGCCGGCTGGATGAGTTGGAGCAGCTGCTCAATGGCGTATTGGCCGAGCGGCCGTTGCCCTGGGCACAGGTGGCGCTGGCCAGCCTGATGCACAAACGCGGCGAGCTGAGCCGCGCGCAGAGCCTCTACGAAAAGGGTTTGCAGCTGTTCCCGATGATGCCGGCGCTGTACGACGGCCTGGCCGCGGTGCTGCTGGCTCAGGGCGAGAGCCAACGCGCTCAGCAGGCCCTGGAAGATGCGGTCAAATTGGCTCCGCTGGCGATTCGCCGGCAGATGCAACTGGGCAAGCTGGCGCTGGATAACCATGACTTTGACAGCGCTGGCAAAGCCTATCGGCAAGCCATGGAGCAGGGCCGTACCTCCAAATTCAAGAGCCCGGAAAACTACCTCGGCCTGGCTCAGGCTATCACCGCCCAGGCTGGCGACGGCACGCTCGACAAGCGCCTGCAGATTGAAGTCAGCCAGGCTCTCGGTGAGCTGGATAAGACCTACGCCAATGACCCCAATGTGCAGGTGCGTTCACGCCTGGCCCTGGCCAGCAGCCTGAATAAATCCGGGGAGCCCAAGCGCGCCGCACAACTGGCCGCCGAAGCCGCTGCGGCGATGGAAAAACTGCCGCAGTTGTTTGCCGCCGATACCGCTCTACGCGTCGCCAGTCAGCTGCGCGCGCTGGGCCAGACGGCAGCCAGTGATGCGCTGCTGAAAACCTGTGTCGAGGTTTACGGCGACGACCCACAGGTGATGCAGGGCGTGGCCCGGCAGACCGACAACGCCGAGATTCTCTCCGGCGGCAAAGAGGCCGTGGAACTCAATCGCCAGGGTGTGCGCTGCTATCAGCAGAAGCAGTACGACGAGGCGCTCCGGCTATTCCGCCAGGCCTTTGCCCTGCAGCCGAAGAACATCAGCATCGCCCTCAATACCGCGCAATCGCTGCTGCAATCGGCAGGGGGAGAGATTTCGGCGGCTCTGCTGGAAGAATGCCAGCGCTGCCTTGAGGTGGTCAGCCAGATGCCCGAGACCGATACCCGGCATGCGCGTTATTTGCAGTTGCAGCGGCGGGCGTCCGGCCAATGAGCGATAACCCTGGCGGGCTGGATTTCTCCACGGTGATCGCCTCCACCGTGCATGACATGAAAAATTCCCTGGCCATGCTTACCCGCGCCCATGCGCAGTGGCAGGCTCAGTTGCCGCCGGAGCAGCAACAGGCCAGTGAGCAGGGCGTGATCGAGTACGAGTTTGCCCGCCTCAACGGCATGCTGGTGCAGCTGCTCGGCCTGTATAAGCTCGGCGTCAACCAGCTGCCCATGCGCCCCGGTTATCACGAGGTCGAGGATTTCCTTCAGGCTCAGTTGGCGCGGCATTTCGAGGTGCTGCACAGCCGGCAGATCAGTGCGCGGTGCGAGGTGGATAGCTTCGACCTGATGGGCTTCTTCGATGAGGAGCTGCTCGGCTCGGTGGTCGCCAATATCGTCACCAACTCCATCCGCTACGCCCACAGCGCCCTGTTGATTCAGGCCTGGGAGGAAAACGGCAAACTGGTGCTGGCGATCTGTGACGATGGCCAGGGCTACCCGCAAGAGATGCTCAGCCAGCAATCCAACTACGTGCTTGGCCTTAAGCACAGCACCGGTAGCACCGGTCTGGGCCTTTACTTCGCCGGACGTATCGCCGAACTGCATGAACGCAATGGCGTGCGCGGCCATATCGAACTGGCCAACGGCGCGCCGTTGGGTGGCGGGGTATTTCGGATTTATCTGCCCTGAAGCGACTGCGGCCCGGCGTCGTGGTTAACGCCGCAGGGCCGCGCAGCAGATCATAAAGGCCTCAGCTTTCCAGCCAGACGTCACGCACCCAGTGCCAGACCGACTCCCAGGTTTCGTCTTCGTTGACTTCGCCGGTTTCCGCTTCCCACAGCAGTACGGTGCCGTCTTCTTCCACCACGTAGTAGTTGCCGTGGTCTTCGCACAGCGGCACGAACTCGCGCGGCACACCCAGTGACCAGGCGGTGGCGGCGACTTCCGGCAGGTAGGTGTGCGATTGCGGATCGCTGGCGGTCACCGGCTCCAGGCGGCCGTAAACCACATCGCTGACCTGCAGCAGGTACTCACGCAGGGCGAAGGGCAGATGGATAAGGATCTGCTCCTGAATCTCCACCAGGGTTTCTTCTTCCGGCAACTCCAGCGGGACGGGCACCGGCTCGTTGAGTTCGCGCAACTGTTCGATGACTTCTTCCACGGTGTCTGCCTCATTTATTACGGGGTATACGGGAGCGTCTTATACCCTAGACGGGTCTAAGCAAAAAGCTGGCACAGTGCTATTGTGCAGCTGAACAGTGCGTCAATTTTCGAGCGCCATAAAGTGATTGAGTCATGAAAAGCCAAACGCAAGAATCCGAAGGTGGTGCACTCAGCGAGGAAGAGCGGCTGCAGTTGCTGACCACCGCTGGCAAGCGCAACCGCCTGTTTATCATGGCGCTGGCCGGGGTGCTGGGTAGTCTGATGCTGGCCTCGGTGGCGATGAATATCTACAGCGCGTTCAGCGCCGGCGATGAGCCGCGTGTTCAGGCCCTGGAAAAGCAGGTGCTCCGGCTTGAGCAGCAACTGGTGGTGCAGCAGACCGCGCTGAGCAATCAGGAGGAAGTGCTGGCCAGCCAGCAGGCATCGCAGCTGACCGGAATGTTCGAGCGCGTGGAGAATCCGGACAGCATCGCCGAAGTGAGCAAGGTGCTGCAGGCCCAGGAGCGTGATTATCAGCAGGTGATGCAGGGCCTGAAGGCCGGTATGCGTGATCTGGCCAATATGCTGCCGGGCTCGCGCAGCTGGCTGGCGCATTACGAGGAAGCGATTGATCGCGCCCAGCTCAACAGCCGGCAGCGCAGCGAGGATATCCAGGCCTGGAGCGACAAGGCCCAGCAGCCTGCCCCGGCGGCCAAACCGCCGGGTACCAGCGTCGATCCGGGCTAATGCCTTGGAATCTGTTTACGATCTTGCGAGCTAGAGCCATGCAAGGCGCTACGTTAGTAACAGCCTCCGGCTGGTCAAAACGGCGAGGACGCGGAGTGTACGAGTTGTACATGAGCATTACTCGTTTCACTCGCCCTCCGGGCCGCGCTGAAGCGCGTTAGCCGCAAGCGGCTTGCGGAGCCTGTTTTTAACGCAGCAGGGCCGACGCGCAGCAGATCGTAAGCAGGTTCCTAGCCCATTTGGTAGAAGGCCAGCTTGTTGCCATCCAGATCACGGAAATAGGCGCCGTAGAACCCCGGTATGCGCTCGCCAGGTTTGCCTTCGCAGCTTGCACCGAGCTCGATGGCCTTGGCGTAGAGCTTGTCCACACCTTCGCGTGAGCCGCCGGGCAGGGCGATCATTTGGCCATTGCCCGGGGTAGGCGCTTGCTTGTCATAGGGCAGGCAGACGGCAAACATCGGCTGACCTTTGGCGATGCCGTAGAAGGCGATGCGGCCCATATCCATGACCATCTTGGCACCCATTTCAGCCAGCAAAGGGGTGTAGAAAGCCTTGGCTTTTTCCATGTCAGTGGTGCCAACCGTTGTGTATCCGATCATTGCTCAGTCCTCGTGGTGGTTAAGCTAGGGGCAGATTGCACCTTGAGTGGGTCGGGCGCCAGCCCATGCGTTTGCTGAATGATGGACAAAGAAAACCCGGGGCTTGCCCGGGTTTTCTTTATTGCCGCAGGTATTAACCGTTCTGGCGGATACCGGCAACCAGCCACGGCTGGTTGTCACCAACGGCACGCTCCAGGCGCCAGCTTTCGCTGAACACTTCGCCTTGGTCAAAGCGCGAAGTCTTGGCCACACCGGTAAAGGTCAGGGTGGCGACGGTCTTGTCGCTGAGGTCATCGACGCCATCCAGCTGCACATCGAGGTTGTCGACGTAGGTGGACTGGAAGCCATCACCCAGGTCGGCACGTTCGCGGCTGAGGAATTCCAGCAGCTGCGGGGTGACGAACTCGCCGATCTTGTCCATCTCGTTGGCATCCCAGTGCTGTTGCAGACTGAGGAAGTGCTCACGACCGGCGTTGATAAAGCTCTGCTCGTTGAACCAGGCTGGGGCGTTGATCACCGGCTTGATAACGGCTGCGGCGCTGCTGCCACCGAAAATCGAGCTAGGTGCAGCCTGGGTCGGCATTTCGCGCTGATACGGCACACCACCGGCGGCAGCCGGCTGGGCCTGGCGACGACGAGCAGCGAGGAAGCGGAACAGCAGGAAGGCGATCAGGCCGAAGATCAGCATGTCCATGATCTGCAGGCCTTCGAAGCCGTCACCCATAAACATCGAGGCCAGCAGACCACCCGCGGCCAAACCGGCCAATGGGCCCAACCAGCGCGAGGCGCCGCTAGCCGCAGCAGGTTGACGACCGGCGGTCGCCGGTGCAGCGGTTTGCTGAGTCGGTGTCTGGCGAGCCTGGTGGCTTGGCGCAGAACCGAAGGATTTGCCGCCGCCCAGACGTTTGGCTTCGGCGTCGAAACTCATGGTGGTCAGTCCCAGGCTGAGGAACATGGCCAGGGCGATGCTAAGGAAACGCTGCATGGTTAGCTGTCTCTTGGTGATTGGATCTACGCGCGGCATCTTGCCCGGCGTGAGCGCCGCTGGCTAGGCCTAGAATGTTTCCGGCTTTTGCCCGTGCGACTGAGTCAGCGGCGCAGTAGCACCAGCAGCGGCCCGCAGCGTAACTGTCGGCGCAGCAGGGCGCGGAAGTCGGCGGGGTCTTCCTCGGGGTGGCGCAGCCAGTGGATAAAGCAGCGCAGGTACACGCCGGTCAGCAGGCTTTCCTCGGCGATACGGCACAGGTGCAGGGTTTCCCGCCGCGCCGCCTCGCGCCACCATTGCACGGTGCGGCTGATACGCAGCAGACCGCCAATCTGCAGGTGGATATGCCCCGGTTCGAGCTTGTACAGCAGCATCTGCCCGCTGACTGCGCGGTGCGCTGCCAGGCTGTCGAGCCAGGCGATCAGCAGTTCTTCCAGGCGTTTGGCCGGCTCCAGCGTCAGTAGGTCTGCGGCGGTGCCGCGCGCCAGTAGCGCCTGGTCGGCGCGGTCGAACCAGGCTTCGACCAGCTGATCCTTCTCGCGGTAATGCACGGCGATGGCGTCCAGCCCCACACCCAGGTCGGCGGCCACATCGAACAGATGTAGACGCTCCCAGCCGCAGACATCGGCCAGTTGCAGGGCGCTATCGAGTATCTGTGACGCGGAGACAGTTGCGCGTTTCATCGGCTCACCTCGCCAAGCAGTATGGGCGGCGAGCGCGGCAGGGCCTGCCTGAAACGACAAACGGAACCCGAAGGTTCCGTTTGTGCTGATTGCAGTCGGCTGTCAGCGCCAGTTGTACAACTCTTTCTCCGACAGCTGGTGCATTTGGCTGACCTGGGCCTGGAAGGCCTGCATCGAGGCCCAGATACGGCCGTTCAGCTCGCTCTGCGCGGCCAGTTCGCCTAGTACCACTTCGGACTCGCGCTGCATGGCGGCCAGCACTTCGTCGGGGAAGCGCTTGAGCAGGGTGCCCTGCTGCTTCAGCTCATCCAGGGCCATGGCGTTGTGATAGACGTAGTCATCCAGCATGTCCTGGCTGGCGGCGCGGGCGGCTTCGGTGAGGATTGCCCGCAGATCGGCCGGCAGGCTGTCGAGGGCCTTCTGGTTGATCAGCAGTTCGAGCACCGCCTGGGGTTCCTGCCAGCCGGGGTAGTAGTAGAACTTGGCGGCTTTATGCAGGCCGAAGGCCAGGTCGTTGTAAGGGCTGACCCAGTCGGTAGCGTCGATGGCGTTGCTCTGCAGCGCGGTAAACACTTCGCCGCCGGGCAGGTTCACGGTGGTGGCGCCGAGCTTGCTCAGCACCTCGCCGCCCAGGCCGGGCATACGGATTTTCAGGCCCTTGAGGTCATCCAGCGAGTTGATTTCTTTGTTGTACCAGCCGCCCATCTGCATGCCGGTGTTGCCCACCACCATGGGTTTTACGCCATAGGGGGCATAGGCTTCGTCCCACAATGCCTGGCCGCCGCCCTTGCTCAACCAGGCGTTCATTTCGCTGGTGGACAGGCCGAACGGCACGGCGGTAAAGAACTGCGCCGCCGGCACCTTGCCCTTCCAGTAATAGGCCGCGCCATGACCCAGCTCGGCGGTGCCGCGCGACACAGCATCGAACACTTCCAGCGGCGGCACCAGTTCGCCACCGGCATACACCTTGATGGTCAGGCGGCCGTTGCTCATGGTCTTGACCCGCTCGGCCAGGCGCTCGGCGGCAGTGCCCAGGCCCGGATAGTTCTTCGGCCAGGCGGTAACCATCTTCCAGTGGAAGCTTTCTGCGGCAGGCGTCCCTGCGACAGACGTGGCGGTTGCCTGCGGTGCGGCAGGTTCTTCCTTGCAACCGCTCAGGCCGATGGCGGCGAGCAGGGCGCTGGCGAGCAGCAGAGGGCGGCGGATCATTGGGGCTCCTTATTGTTTGAATGATCGATCAATCACGCTTGGGCACCTTGTAGGAGCGGCCCATGGCCGCGACAGCAGGCATCCGAAAAAGCATCGCGGGCATGGACTAGGCGTCCCCGCCGCTCCTACGCCTGTAGTTAAAGCGCTTCCAGCTTGGCATAGCTCAACATCAGCCACTTGCTACCTTCGCTTTCGAAATTCACCTGCACCCGCGCCTGGGCGCCGGAGCCTTCGAAGTTGAGGATGGTGCCTTCGCCGAACAGCGAATGTTGCACGCGCTGGCCGAGGTTGAAGCCGGTGTCTGGTACGGCGCTGCCGGCGAACATGCTGTCGCCGCTCATGCTGTTGCCGCCCATATTGCGGCTGACCGCGCCGAACGGCCGGCTGACGCTATTGCTCAGGCGCACTTCCTGAATCAGCTGCGGCGGAATCTCGCGGACGAAGCGCGACACCTTGTTGTAGGTCTCGCTGCCGTACAGGCGGCGCGTTTCGGCGTAGGTGATCACCAGTTTGCTCATGGCGCGGGTGATGCCGACGTAGGCCAGACGGCGCTCTTCTTCCAGGCGGCCGGGCTCTTCCAGGCTCATCTTGTGCGGGAACAGGCCTTCTTCCATGCCCACCAGAAACACCTGGGGAAACTCCAGGCCCTTGGCGCTGTGCAGGGTCATCAGCTGCACGCTGTCTTCGTTTTCCGCGGCCTGTGTGTCGCCGGCTTCCAGCGAGGCGTGGCTGAGGAAGGCCTGCAGTGGGCTGAGTTCGTCGTCTTCGTTGTTCTCGAAGGTGCGCGCGGCGCTGACCAGTTCTTCCAAGTTTTCGATGCGCGCCTGGGCTTTTTCGCCTTTCTCGGCCTTGTGATAGGCGATCAGGCCGCTCTGCTCGATCACCGTCTGGGTCATCAGGTGCAGCGACATGCTCAGCGCCTTGGCGGCGAGGTTTTCGATCAGCTCAATAAACCCGGCCAGCGCGCTCGAAGCGCGGCCAGGCAGGGCCTTGGCGGCGACCATCAGGCGAATCGCTTCCCACATCGACACATCATGGGCACGGGCGTATTCGCGGATGGTTTCGACGCTCTTCTCGCCGATGCCACGCGCCGGCACGTTGATCACCCGCTCCAGCGCCGCGTCGTTGCCGCGGCCGTCGAGCAGGCGCAGGTAGGCCATGGCGTTCTTGATTTCGGCGCGTTCGAAGAAGCGCTGGCCGCCGTAGATGCGATAGGGAATCTTCTCGCGCAGCAGGGCTTCTTCGAGAACCCGCGACTGGGCGTTGGAGCGGTAGAGAATAGCGATTTCGCTGCGCTTGAGGCCGTCCTTGCGCAGGGCGTCCTCGATCGTCTCGACCACGTAACGCGCTTCGTCGTGCTCGTTGAACGCCGAATACAGGTTGATCGGCTCGCCGTCGCCGTCTTCGGTCCACAGTTCCTTGCCCAAACGGCCCTGGTTATTGGCGATCAGCGCGTTGGCGGCCTTGAGGATGCCGGCTGTGGAGCGGTAGTTCTGCTCCAGGCGGATCACTTCGGCATCGCTAAAGTCGTCGGAGAACTGCTGGATGTTCTCGATTTTCGCCCCGCGCCAGCCGTAGATCGACTGATCGTCGTCGCCGACCACCATCAGGCTGTCGCCGCCCTTGGCGAGCATGCGCAGCCAGGCGTATTGCACGGCGTTGGTGTCCTGGAATTCGTCGACCAGGATATGCCGGAAGCGCCGCTGGTAATGCTCCAGCAGGCCCGGTTTGTCACGCCACAAGTCGAGGGCGCGCAGCAGCAGCTCGGAGAAGTCGATAACCCCGGCGCGGGCGCAGGCCGCTTCGTAGGCTTCGTAGATCTTCAGCATGGTGGCGAGGAATAGGTCGCCGCCGGGCTGGATATTCTTCGGCCGCAGGCCTTCGTCTTTCTGCCCGTTGATAAACCACTGCGCCTGCTTAGGCGGCCAGCGTTGTTCATCCAGGCCGAGGTCGCGGATCACCCGTTTGACGATGCGCTGCTGGTCGTCGGAATCGAGAATCTGGAAGTTCTCGGCCAGGCCGGCCTCCTGCCAGTGCGCGCGCAACAGGCGATGGGCCAGGCCGTGGAAGGTGCCGACCCACATGCCGGCCGGGCTCTGCCCGAGCATCTGCTCGATGCGGTGGCGCATTTCGGCAGCGGCCTTGTTGGTAAAGGTCACCGACAGAATGCTGTGCGGCGAGGCATTCTCGATCTGGATCAACCAGGCGATGCGGTGCACCAGCACGCGGGTTTTACCGGAGCCAGCACCGGCCAGCACCAGTTGGCGGCCCACGCGCGCGGCTACAGCCTGGCGTTGGGCATCATTAAGAGAGGCAATCAGGAGTTCGGGGTCATTTTGCATCGCGGCATTCTAGGGGGCTGCGCCAGGCAGGGCAAACCAGGGTATGACCTGAATCGGCGCAGGGGTTTTAGTGGACGACTGGTGAGTCAGCTCTGCGGGCGCAGACAGGCCGCGCCTGCACTCGCCGAAAGTTAGGTATTTGTACTGTGAATTAGCGCACATCTGGCTTGGGCGATGCGTCTAGCTCGCGTATGCTGCGCCGACGTTTAGGCAACCACTTATAAGAAAATCGCCTATGACCGCATCGACTTCATCCGCTGGCGCCAATGGCTTCAGGCCGACTCCCGGGCGGGAAGTGGCTCAGCTGTTTGCCACAGACATCGCCGCCGAACGCACCCGCATGCTCTATCAGGGCTCGCAGGTGCCGACCCTGTTTATGCTGCTCAGCGGCGTGGTGTGTGCCTTCCTGTTGTGGGGCGCGCTGCCACCGGTGCTGCTGGTCAGCTGGTCGGTCTGGCTGGTGATCCTTGCCGTGCTGCGCCTGGTGCAGGTGCGCGCCTTCAACAACGCCTTGCCCAGCCGTCAGGCCGAACGCCATTGGCGTCGTCTGTTTCTGCTTGGTGCGAGCGCTTCCGGGCTGACCCTGGCGTTTGCCGCCATCGCCCTGGTGCCGGCGGATGTGTTCTACCTGCAGGCAGTGGTCTATGGCCTGATTGCTGCGGCGATTCTCTCGGCCAGCGTGGCCTATGCCATCAGCTTTACCGCCTTCCTCAGTTTTGCCTTGCCCTGCCTGCTGCCTTCGGTGGGCTATCTGCTGCTCAGTGATAACCCGTTACAGCGCGGCTGGGGCCTGCTCGGCAGCATTCTGCTGCTGGCCCTGTTGGTGGTGGCCTGGCAGGTCAACCGCCTGGTGCAGCGCAGCCTGCTGCAGCGTTTTCACAACCAGGCGCTGATCAGCAACCTGGAGCACGCCAAGATGCAGGCCGAAGGGCTTAACGGTGAGCTGGCCCATGAGGTGGAGCAGCGCCGCCGCGCCGAGCGCGAATTGCGTTTGGCCCATGGCGAGCTGGAAATGCGCGTGGCTGAGCGCACCCTGGAACTGGATGAAACCACCTACGCCCTGAGCAAGAGCCGCGCGCGCCTGACCCTGGCCATCGAAGCCAGCGAGCTGGGCCTGTGGGACTGGGACCTGCAGAGCGATGAAGTGCATCACTCGCGCCTCAAGGAAATCTTCGGTCTGGAGCCGCAGGCCGTGCAGGTGATGCTGCGCGACCTCAAGCCGCGCCTGCACCCGGATGATCTGCCGGTGCTGCGCCGCGCGCTGGTCGAGCATATGAAGGGGCGCAGCGACGACTATCAGGTCGAATACCGCATCAAGCACGCGGCCGGCCACTGGGTGTGGATCGAAGACCGTGGCCGTGCGGTCGAGCGCGACGCCGAGGGCCGTGTGCTGCGCATGCTCGGCACCCGTCGCGATATCAGCGCGCGCAAGGTGCAGGAACAGCAGCAACAGCTGGCCGCCACGGTGTTCGAGGCCGCCAGCGAAGGCATCGTGATTCTCGACCCGGACTATCGCCTGCTGTCGGTCAACCAGGCCTTCAGCGACGTAACGGGTTATCGCCAGGATGAAGTGGTCGGCAAAAGCGTGATCAGCCTGATCAGCAGTGGTGACAGCCGCCGGCAGTACCAGATGATTCGCCTGGAGCTGGAAAACAGCGGCACCTGGCGTGGCGAACTGATCGAGACGCGCAAGAACGGCGAGCTGTATCCGCAGTGGCTGCAGCTCAACGTGGTGCGCGATGCGCGGGGCAGCGTCAGCCATATCGTCGGCTTCTTCGCCGATCTGTCGTCGCGGCGCGAGGCCGAAGAGCGCCTGCGCTACCTGTCGCATTACGACGAGCTGACTGGCCTGGCCAACCGCAGCCTGTTCAAGGAGCGTTTGCACGAGGCCAGCCAGCGCGCGCGGCAGGGCGGGCGCAGCATTGCCCTGCTGCATGTCGACCTGGACCGCTTCAAACTGCTTAACGACAGCCTCGGCCATGAAGTGGCCGATCAGCTGCTGCGCCAGGTCAGCCGTCGTCTGACTCAGGCAGTGCCGGAAGCCGACACTCTGGCGCGCCTGTCCGGTGACGAATTCGCCATCCTGATCGACTCCTACGGCAGCCTTTCCAGCCTGGCGCGCCTGGCCAGCCGCCTGCTGAGCAAACTGCGCGTGCCGATGACCGTGGGCGGCCATGAGCTGGTGGTCAGCGCCTCCCTGGGCATCAGCCTGCTGCCGGACAACGCGCGGGAGATTTCCGCCCTGGTCAGCCAGGCCAATATGGCCATGCAACATGCCAAGCACCTGGGCGGTAACACCTTCCAGTTCTTCACCGACAACCTGCAGGCCTGCACCCTGGAGCGCCTGCAACTGGAAAACCAGCTGCGCAAAGGCATCAACGAAGGCCAGCTGGAAGTCTTCTACCAGCCCAAGCTGTGCCTGGCCTCCGACAGCCTGAATGCCGCCGAGGCGCTGGTGCGTTGGCGCCATCCGGAGCTGGGCCTGGTGCCGCCGAGCGACTTTATCGGCCTGGCCGAAGAAACCGGGCTGATCGGCGCCATCGGCGAATTCGTCCTGCGTCAGGCCTGTCTGCAGGCGCGTGCCTGGCAGGTGCAGGGGCTGGCGCAGATTCGCGTATCGGTAAACCTTTCGGTGCATCAGCTGCGCCAGGGCAACCTGCTCAGTCTGGTGCGCCAGGTGCTCGATGAAACCGGCCTGGCCGCGCAGTTCCTTGAGCTGGAGCTGACCGAAAGCCAGCTGCTGGACAATGTCGAAAGCGTGATCAGCACCTTCCAGCAACTGCGCGAACTGGGCGTAAAACTGGCGATCGATGACTTTGGCACCGGCTATTCCTCGCTGAGCTACCTCAAGCGTTTCCCGGTGGATTACGTGAAGATCGACCAAACCTTTATTCGCGACCTGACCCCCGGCAGCGAAGACGCCGCGATCACCCGCGCGATCATCGCCATGGCCCACAGCCTGGAGCTCAAGGTGGTCGCCGAGGGCGTGGAAACCCAGGCGCAGATGGATTTTCTCAAGAGCCAGCGCTGCGACGAGATCCAGGGTTACCTGATCAGCAAACCGGTGCCGGCCGAGCAGTTCGCCCAACTGCTGCGCGAGCAGGCCAGCAAGTTCTGATTGGCCGGCCGGCGGCTTGTCTGCTGCCGGCCTGGCCGCTACTGTCGCGCTTTCGCTGATTTGCAGGATGCTCCATGCAGCCCACTTCTTCCGCCGCCGCGGCCCGCCCGGCCAATGCCACGCTGATTCTACTGGCCTCGCTGTATTGCGCCCAGGGCTTGCCCTCGGGGCTGCTGGCCCATTCGCTGCCGGTGTTGTTGCGTCAGCACGGCGTTGATCTGGCGTTGATCGGCTTGCTCAAGTTGCTGGCGTTGCCCTGGTTGCTCAAGGTGCTCTGGGCGCCGTGGGTGGATCGGTTGGCATCGCCGCGTTTGGGCCATCACCGTGGCTGGATTCTGCCATTGCAGCTCGGCGTTATTAGCGTTGTTGCGGCCTTGGCGCTGATGAATCCGGAGCGGCTGTTCGACAGTCACTTCCTGTTGCTGATCGGCCTGTTGCTGCTGGTCAACCTGGCTGCCTCGACCCAGGACATTGCCACCGACGGCCTGGCCGTACGCCTGCTGCCAGAGCGCTGGCGCGGGTTGGGCAACAGCCTGCAGGTGGGCGGCTACAAGGTCGGCATGCTGGTCAGCGGCAGTGGTCTGCTGCTGGCGATGGATGCGCTGGGCTGGAACCTGAGTGTGGCGCTGGTGGCGCTGTTGCTGGTGCTGATGACGCTGCCGATCTGGCGCTTTAACGAGCGGCGTGAGCTGCCGTTCCAGCCCGCGCAGGCGGAGCCGGCCGGGCCCGGGCTGTTGCTGCGGCATTACCGTGGCCTGTTGCTGCAGCCCGGCATGCTGTTCTGGTTGGCGGTGCTGCTGAGTTTCAAGCTGGGCGATGCGCTGGGTTCGCCGATGATCAAGCCGATGCTGGTGGATCAGGGCTGGAGCAATGCTGAGCTGGGTCAGCTGACCCTGATCAGCAGCCTGGCGGGGATTGCCGGGGCGTTTCTCGGCGGTCTGTTGTATGCGCGTATCGGCGCGTTGCGCGCGCTGTTGCTGTTCGGCCTGTTGCAGGCCTGCGGGATCGCGGCCATGGCCCTGCTGGTGAATGCCGGTGGCAGCATCGGCCTGGTTTATCTGGTGGCGTTGTTCGAGCAGACCGCCGATGGCATGTCTACGGTGGCGCTGTTTGCGGTGATGATGCGCCAGTGCCGGCCCGAGCATGAGGGTGCGGACTTTACCCTGCAGGCCAGTGTCCAGCTGTTGCTGGCCGGACTGGTAGGTGCCACCAGCGGTTGGTTGGCCGAGCAGCTGGGTTTTGCCAATCTGTTTATCAGTGCCGGCGTGCTGGGGCTGCTGGCGCTGCCCATCGTGCTGCTGTACTTCTGGCGTAGCGCACGGCCGGCGGCCAGCGCGGCATAAGCCGCCGGCTTTTCGCCGGGGTGTTTCCTCTATTCCCACCTGTGCCGGGCGCTGCTCGCCCGGCGGGCGCGCAACCGGATCAAAGATGGCTGCCTTTGTGCTGCGCGCGAGCAATCCTGCGGGTCTGTCCGGATTGAATAGAGGTGCGTATGCGCAAACCCGCGAGCCTGAGTGTTGGCCTGCGCCTGCTGTTGGCGTCCCAGGCCATGGCCCCGTTAAGCGTCAAGCTGGGGCTGGTGCAGCAACTGGGGGCCGAGAAGGCCGCGCTGCTGGCGCCGCATATGCCACCTGGGCAATTGCGTGAGCTGATCATGGCCATGCCGATCGAGTTTGCCGCTGCGGTGACCACGTACCTCGACCCACGCTTGATCCTCGACACCTATCTGAGCCTGCCGGACAGCCTGCATCTTGAGGTAGCGCGCCAGCTCTGCGCCGATGGTGCGTTTGCCACGGCGGCGCTGTATGCCGAGTGTCTGTCGGCCAAACAGATCAAGGTACTGATCTACGGCATCAACGATGTCGACCATGTGCTGCAGATTGCTCGGCATATCGTCGATATGCCGCTGATCAGTGAGAGCCTGCGCAGTTTCTCCACCGGCTATCTGTGCAAACTTACCGAAGCGGCGGTGCTGGATCGCAATCTGCCGGTGGCCGCTCAGGTGCTGGGTGGCTTGTCACTGGCGCGGCAGGCGGATGTCTGCGCCGGACTGCAACCGGTAACCCTGCGCAAGCTTTTGCCGCTGCTATTGCTGATCAGCGGCGATGGCTTGCGCAAGCAGCTACCGGAGACCGTGCTGCAGATCTTCGAGCAGCAGTGGGCTTAGCTATTCCATCCACTGCCGTTCGTGGCGTTCCAGCAGGTTGCTGGCCTGCTCCGGGCCATCGCTGCCGGCCGCATAGGGGCGCGGGCTCTGGTAGTGCTGGTGCCAGCCCTTGATGATCGGGTCGACCCAGTTCCAGGCCGCTTCAACTTCGTCGCGACGCATAAATAGCGTCGAATCGCCTTCGATCACGTCGAGCAGCAGGCGTTCGTAGGCGTCCCAGCGGCGCTGTTTGTGGAATGCATCGGCCAGGTTGAGGTCGAGTTCCACCGGCTGCAGGTGCATGCCCTTGCCTGGGCTCTTGCCCATCAGTTGCAGACTGATGCGTTCTTCTGGCTGTAGGCGAATCAGCAGGCGATTGGCTTCGCCGCCGCCGAACAGCTGGTGCGGCACCGGCTTGAACTGGATCAGAATTTCCGAAGTCTTGTGCCCCAGGCGTTTGCCGGTGCGCAGGTAGAACGGCACGCCGGCCCAGCGCCAGTTGTCGATTTCGGCCTGCACGGCGACAAAGGTTTCGGTGTCGCTGTCGTTGTCGACGTTCTTCTCGAAGTAATAGGCCGGCACTTCCTGGCCGCCGATCTTGCCGGCGGTGTACTGGCCGCGCACGGTCTTGTCCTGCACGTCGAGGCCGGTGATGGGTTTTAGCGCTTCGAGGATTTTCACCTTCTCGTTGCGCACCGCCTCGGCGTCGAAACGCACCGGCGCCTCCATGGCCACCAGGCAGAGCAGCTGCAGCAGGTGGTTCTGGATCATGTCGCGCATGGCGCCGGCTTTTTCGTAGTAGGCACCACGGTTTTCCACGCCGAGGGTTTCGCACACGCTGATCTGCACATGGTCAATATGCCCGGCGCGCCAGATCGGCTCGAACAGCGCGTTAGCAAAGCGCAGCGCCATCAGGTTCTGCACTGTCTCCTTGCCGAGGTAATGGTCGATGCGGAACACTCGCGACTCATCGAACACCGCGCCGATGGCGGCGTTGATCGCCTGCGCCGACTGCAGCGAATGGCCAATGGGCTTTTCCAGCACGATGCGCGCCTTCGGCCCGGCCAGGCTGGCGACCTTCAGGTGCGAGGCGATGTCTTCGAACAAATCCGGTGCGGTGGCCAGGTAATAGATGCGTACGCGCTCATGGTCTTCGCCCAGGCGCTTGCCCAGGCGGCCGAAGTCGGCGCTCTGGCTGGCGTCCATGGCGAAGTAGTCGAGGCGCGCGGCGAAGCTGGCCCAGGTGTCGTTGTCGAAGTCGTTGCGCGCCACCTGAGCGCGGCAATGGCGTTCGGCCAGGGCCTGAAAGGCTGTGCGGCTATGGGCGCTGCGCGCCAGGGCAAGAATGCGCGTGTCGCCATGCAGGCGACCGGCGCGATGCAGGTGATAGAGCGCTGGCAGCAGTTTATGCAGGGCCAGGTCGCCGGTGCCGCCAAACACCAGCATGTCGCAGGGAATGCTCAAGGTGGGAACTCCGACTCGGTTTAGCAGTGCGGCGGCGGCGGCCATGTAGTATAACTACAAGACCACTACAACCTGTCTTTCGCCGATCATAACCGAGTCATGACTCCTATGCGGCGTGCTAGATGGATTCGTTAGCCAAATGTCGAGCCTAAACCTGTGAACCTGTTGCAGCACATTGCCCAGTCGCGTCATCTACTCCGCAAATCGGAACTCAAGGTTGCCGACCATGTTCTGCTCGACCCGGCGTCGGTCATGCACAGCTCCATGGCCGAGCTGGCGCACAGCGTCGGTATCAGCGAGCCGACCATCGTGCGTTTCTGCCGGGCGATTGGTTGCACCGGTTTTCAGGACCTCAAGCTCAAACTGGCGCAGAGCCTGGCCGCCGGTGCCAGTTTCGGCCAGTTCGCGATTCACGAAGACGACTCGGTGGCGGACTTCAGCCTGAAGATCTTCGACACCACCCTGCACACCCTGATCGAGGTGCGCGAGAAGCTCGACACCCAGGCCCTGCAGCAGGCCATTGCGGCCATCGCCAATGCCCAGCGTGTGGAGTTCTACGGTTTTGGCGCATCCGGCGCAGTGGCAGCGGATGCCCAGCACAAGTTCTTCCGCCTGCTGCTCACCGCTGCCGCTTATTCCGACCCGCATATGCAGGCGATGAGCGCGGTGACCCTCAAACCTACCGATGTGGCCATCTGCATCTCGCAGTCCGGGCGCTCCAAGGACCTGCTGATCACCGCCAACCTGGTGCGTGAAGCCGGCGCGACGCTGATCACCCTGTGCCCGAGCCAAACACCGCTGGCCGACCTGGCCACGGTAAACCTGGCCATCGACGTGCAGGAAGACACCGAGATCTACACCCCGCTGACCTCGCGTATCGCCCACCTGGTGGTGATCGACGTGCTCGCCATGGGCGTGGCCATGGCCCGTGGCCCGGGGCTGGTCAACCACCTCAAGAGCGTCAAACGCAGTCTGCGCAGTCTGCGCCTGTCGCCAAAAGCGCATAAGAGCAGCGAAGACTGAAACCTGTTCAGGATCTGCTGCGCGTCGGCGATCCTGCGTTAAAAACGGCCTCGGACTGCTCATTTACAAACCGTAAACTCCGCGTCCTCGGCCGTTTTTGCCTTGTCTCGCTCTAGCTCGCGAGATCTTGAATCAGGTTTCTGCGCCGCTAATTTCATCGCCACGTTATTGCGTGGCCATCAAAGCGTCATATCCAGGGTCGATGCTGGTACTCCCCTTATTCAGCTTGGGAGTTGCACCCTATGTCTGGCTATCTGGATAAACCGCAGTCTCACGAAAGCAGCGACGCCAAGGCCCGGCGCAAGCTGTTGGATCAGCGCCGCATGGAATACCGCCGCGCGATTGAAAGCTATGCCGAGCAGCGCCAGCTGCAGCATGAGTTGATCGATTTTCCGGAGTTGATCGCGACCAGCTACCTGCACGGTCTGCAGGCTGCCAGCAAGAAAGACGCATCAGCGGCTGCGCGCTGAATACGCGAGGGTGGGTAGCGAGCCTGGAGCCGTTTAAGGCGGCTCCAGGCTGCTAGGCCTTACTCGATATTGACGGTGTAATCCTCCACTTCACCGTAATTGAAGGTGCCACACGGCACGGGCGCGGTGTTGTAGCGCATGGCCACCCGCATGCGGGTTTTCCCGGTAGCGGCGCCAGCTGGGATGACCAGGTTGCCATTCACCACCGTGCTGAGTGCGCGTGCGGAGGTGAACAGTTCTTCACCCGCGTCGGTGAAGTCGCCGTCCTTGTTCAGGTCGACCCATACCTTCCAGTACTCGTTATAAGCCGAGCCGGCAAACTGCGGCGTCAGGCGCAGGCTGTTGCTGCCCCGCTGCAGGTTAACCACCTGGCCAATGCGCGGTTCAGTGAAGTCGCTGTAGGTGCTGGCGCCTGAGCTGCGGGTGAAGCTGCCGAAGCTGACCTGGCTGATCCACTCATCGTTGGCGTTACCGCTGGCTGCGCTGCAGTAGTTCGGCTGCGGCGTACCGGTGCCGATCACCAGAAATGCCGCCGACAGTGCACCCCAGGTGCCGGACGCATCCCGCGCGCGGACATACACCGTGTGCTTGCCAGGCTGTAGCCCGGTGGTGGCGATGCTGCCGGTCAGACCTTCGGTCTTGCCATTGAAGCTGCCGTCCAGTGGTTGCAAGGGCATCGCCTGAGCACCTGACTCCCAGGGCGCCTTGTCGATGTAGTACTCGGCGGCGGTGACGTTTTGCGTGGGCTCGGTGCCATTGCGAGTGCTAAAGCGCAGGTCACTCGCGGTGGCACTCAGGGTGACCAGGGTGCCGGCTGGCACACCGCTGGACGCATTGCCACTCAGCGCAAGGTTGCTGATGTCCGGGCCGCCCGGGGTGACGTAGGGCGTGCGGACAACCTTGGCCGCGTAGATCAGGGCCGGCAGATTCTTCGGTTTGACGGTGTTCTGGTAGACCGTACAGCTCTGGAAGAACTGCGTACCCAGCTCGAAGGTGTAAGCGGCAACGCCCAGCTCGCCATAGCTGACCCCATCACTGGTGCCGTCGGTCGGGTAGAGCCCGATGGACTGCTGCGGCGCGTAGCCATTGAACAGAGCGAACTTGCGCCCCAGGGTCTGCAGCGCGGTGCCATTCGGCGCGGCCTGGCTGGTATCGCCCCACGGCCATAGCACCAGTTCGCTGTAACTGTGGATATCCAGGTGGATGCCGCTGGTATCGCTTGGCGCTGCATCATTCTTGCCGGGGCCGCGACGATCCGGCCAGAGGCTGCGCACATAAGCTTCCAGGGTCTGGATTTCCGGCTCGGAGCCGGCGCTTGGACCACGGTAGGTGTCATTACAGGCACTGCCGCTGGAGCCTTGGCCGTTGGTGCTGTTCCAGCCGAAGGTGAAGTTGCGGTTGAGGTCGGCACCGCGGCTGTTGCTGTTGGCGCCGCAGTAGTTCTGGTTGGCATTCTTGCGCCAGGACAGCCCGGTTTCGGCTTTTTTGCGGCCGTCCGGGTTGGTTTGCAGCATCAGATGGACCTCGTGGTGATCGAGAATCCAGGTGGCGTCGGCATCGGTGCCGTAGCCGTTGACCAGCCAGCGGGCGAAATCCAGCACCAGTGGGGCCGTGGTGTACTCGCGGGCATGGATGGCGCTGTTGATAAACAGCTTGGGCTTATTGCCGGTAATGGCTTTGTTGGTCAGCTTGAGCACGCCGATGTCGTGTCCGCCCTGGCCGTTGAGCTTTTCCCAGGACTGGCCAACCAGCAGCCATTCGGCGATACCGGGGAACTGGCTGGCCATGCCGCTGGCCACACTGTAGGTGCTTTCCAGGGTTTCATAGCAGGCGTAGCCAGGGATGCTGGCCAGGCTTGCGTCGCTCATCGCCGTCGCGCTTTTCAGGCTGCGCTGTTGCAGGCGATTCTGGATCAGCGTGAGGACTTCATTGCGCTTGGCAATAAACTCGTTGGCGGTTTCGAAGGTAAAGCCGAAGGCCGCAAGCTTCTCCTGCTCTTCTTCGGTCAGCTCCATGATCAGGTAGCCCTGCTCATAGTGCGATTCAAGCAATTGACCGTGGAAGCTGATGGCCGCTTTGCGGGCAATGTCTTCGTTGGGGAAAAACGCCTTGTACACCTGATTGGCGGCTTTTTCCTGCTCCAGCAGCATAAAGTCTTCTTGGGGGTTGGCCTGTGCCTGAACCGTGTTGAGCATGCAAAGCGCGGTGATGCTGGCACTGATGGCGAGGGTTAACTTCCGCTTTCTCATTCTTGAGATTCCTATCCTTCACTTATTGTTTATCCGCCCCCGATAAGGAACGGTGTGTTTTTTGCCCCCTTGTGGAGGGCGAGGGATGTTTGGCAGTGGAAGCTCTTGATGCCGAATGCGTTGGCGCTACTGCATGCCGCTGAACATCTTGTTATGAGAGGCAGGCCGATCTGGTACAAGAGTGCAAAGGAACTTAGAAGGCGCTTTAAAGCCTGTCAATTTCTTCGTAGATCGCTGTCGTTTTTCGTATTTTCACGACATATAGCCGACACGATGCCGACTTAAATGATGGCTACTGGCTATATATGGCAACCGTATAAGGAGGGATTTATGCAAGGGATCAACGGGGTGCGCGTTGGCATGCTGCTGCTGACTCTCGGGCTAGCTCTGGGCTGTACCTCAGGCGGAGCCCAGCAGCAGGAGAGCGCTGATAAGGGGCGCGCGATGGCGGCCGAGTGGACGCAGCTGCGTGAGGCCAAGGGGCATTTTGCCGGTGGCGAGTGGCAGCAGGATCTGGATACCTGGCAGGGTCGCAAGCATCAGCTGATGCAGGGGCTGGCCGCAGAGGTGCTGGCTGCGCGCGGCGATACGCCGGCGGTGCTGGCGCTGCTGGGCGAGCCGGATGCCAAAGTCACGATCGATCAGGCGGACTACTCCGATTGGCAGCGCCGCACTGAATGGCAGGGCAGCCCGGGGCCGCTGCTGTGGAGTTATCACTGGCGCGGCCAGCATGATCAGCTGTTGGTGGCCTTCAGCGAGGGGCGGGTCAGTGCGGTGGGCTGGTTATATGCCTGGGAGTAGCGTCGCCGCCAATCACCTGAAGCACAGTCGTAACCTGCAGCCTGGGCTGTTGTTAGCTGTGCCGAATTCGGCATAGGGCGCGAGTAAAGCGATCAAGTCGCCGGCAGCGAGCTGCTCCACTCTTGGGCTTATTGACCCGGAGGAGGCTGTGGATGCTGCGATTGACCCTGGAACAGGCCGAGGAACTGGCGCAGGCGATTCTGCGTCGACACGGCTTCAGCGAGGCCTATGTGCGGACCATCGGCGCCACTCTGCTCGCCGGCGAGCGGGATGGCTGCACCTCCCATGGTCTGTATCGCTTGCTCGGCATCGTCAAGACGCTCAAGGCAGGCAAGGTTGAGCCTTGCGCCGAGCCGCAGGTGATCGACCAGGCTGCGGGGCTGGTGCGGGTGGACGCTCATGGCGGCTTTTCCCAGCTGGCTTTTGCCGCCGGGCTGCCGCTGTTGGCCGAGAAGGCGCGGGCCGCTGGCATTGCCGCCATGGCGATCAACCGCTGCGTGCACTTTTCTGCACTCTGGGTGGAGCTGGAGGCGCTGACCGAGCTGGGTCTGGTGGCATTGGCTTGCAACCCAACCCAGGCTTATGTGGCACCGGCGGGTGGCAGCCGGCCACTATTCGGTACCAACCCGATTGCCTTTGGCTGGCCGCGTCCGTTGGGCCAGCCACCGTTTATCTTCGACTTCGCCACAAGCGCTATTGCCCGTGGCGACATTGAGCTGCATCGCCGCGCGGCCACGCCGCTGCCGCCCGGTTGGGGTGTGGATCGCCACGGCCAGCCGTGCAGCGATGCCGCCGAAGTGCTCGACCAGGGCGCCATGCTGGCGTTCGGCGGGCACAAGGGCTCGGCATTGGCGGCGATGGTCGAGCTGATCGCCGGGCCGCTGATCGGCGACTTGACCAGCGCCGAATCCCTGGCCTTCGATGACGGCAGTCAGGGATTGCCCTTGCATGGCGAGCTGCTCATCGCCATGGACCCGCAGCGCTTTCTCGGGCCGGCCGCCGAGCTGCACCTGGCCCGCGCCGAGGCGCTGTTCGAGGCGATTCAGGGCCAGGGCGCGCGTTTACCGTCGCAGCGTCGCTATGCCGCCCGGGCGCGCAGCCTGGAACAGGGGCTGGAGATTGCCCAGGGGTTATACGATGAGCTGCAGGCTCTCCTGGATTAAGCACTTCGCGCATAAAAAACCCGGCCGAAGCCGGGCTAAAGTCACGTGCGCCGCTTATCCGTGCCGACACGAATCAGAGCAGCGGCGCGCGCGTGCTCTGGCCATCCACCAGGCGTTCAATGCCTAGGGGGTTGGCGTTTTGCAGGGCGTTGGGCAGCAGTTCGTCCGCATAGTTCTGGTAGCACACCGGGCGCAGGAAGCGCGCGATGGCCAGGCTGCCGACCGAGGTGCCGCGGGCGTCCGAGGTGGCCGGGTAGGGCCCGCCGTGGACCATGGCGTCGCACACCTCCACGCCCGTGGGGTAGCCGTTAAGCAGCAGGCGCCCGGCCTTGTGCTCCAACAGCGGCACCAGCGCGGCGCAGGCGTCGAGGTCGGCCGGCTCGGCGATCAGGCTGGCGCTCAACTGGCCGTGCAGAGCCTGCAGGGCGAGTTGCATCTCGGCCGCGTCGGCCACCTCGACCAGCAGCGTGGTCGGGCCGAAGACTTCCTCCTGCAGTAACGGGTCGCCGCCCAGCAGCAGGCCTACATCGGTCTGGAACAGCTGGGGCCAGGCCTGGCGCCCTTGCTGCGGCTGACCAGCCAGGTGACGTATGCCTGGATGGGCCTGCAGCGCGGCCACGCCTTGCGCGTAGCTGTTGAGGGTGCCGGCGTTGAGCATGGTCTGCGCTGGCTGGTCGGCCATGCGCGCGGCGAACGCCCGGACAAACACGGCGAATTCCGCCGACTGGATACCGATCACCAGGCCCGGTTTGGTACAGAACTGGCCGCAACCCTGCACCACCGAGGCGCTGAGTTCGCCGGCGATCTGCTCGCCCCGGCTCTTGAGCGCCGCAGGCAGCAGTATCACTGGGTTGATCGAGCTCATCTCGGCGAATACCGGGATCGGCTGTGGCCGCGCCGCCGCTATATCGCACAGCGCGCGGCCGCCTTTGAGCGAGCCGGTAAAGCCCACGGCCTGGATCGCCGGGTGCTGCACCAGCCAGGCGCCGACTCCGCCGCCGTAGACCATATTGAATACCCCGGCCGGCATGTCGGTTTGCTCCGCCGCCCGCAGGATGGCGTCGGCCACGCATTCGGCTGTGGCCATATGGCCGCTATGGGCCTTGAACACAACCGGGCAGCCGGCGGCCAGGGCTGCGGCGGTATCACCACCGGCGGTGGAGAAGGCCAGCGGAAAATTGCTGGCGCCGAATACCGCCACTGGGCCGATGCCCATCTGGCACTGGCGGATATCCGCGCGGGGCAGCGGCTGACGCTGCGGTTGCGCGCGGTCGATGCGTGCACCGTAGAAATCGCCGCGACGCAGCACCTGGGCGAACAGGCGCAGCTGGCCGCTGGTGCGCGCCCGCTCGCCCTGGATGCGCGCCGCTGGCAGGGCGGTTTCGCGGCAGACGATGGCCACGAAATCCTCACCGAGGCCGTCGATCTCCTCGGCGATGGCGTCGAGGAACTGCGCGCGGCGTTCCGGGCTCAGCTGGCGGTAGACCGGGTAGGCGGCCTCGGCGGCGCGCGCGGCAGCATTCACCTCGGCTTCGCTGGCCTGGTGGAAGCGGTAGGGCAGGGCCTCGCCGGTGGTGGAGTCGAGGCTCTGCAGGATGACCTCACCGGCGGCGCTGCGGCCGCCGGCGATAAAGTTGTGGCCGGTGGTAGCGGGCATTGTTAGCTCCTGTTGGGGGCCTATGAACAGGGACGAAAAGGCCCTGCCTGTTTAGTTGAACGCGGCAAACTGCCGATCAACCTGGCGTGTGCATGCCGGGTGCGCGCACCCGGTCGATGCACAGCGATCAGGCGAGGTTCTGCTCGGCCGACCAGCTGGCGTACCACTGGCGAAACAGCCTGTACTGGGTATCGGCGTAGTGGCGTTGAGCGTCGCTGAGCGCATCGCTTTCGTTGAAGTGCAGTGTGTATTCCTGGTCGCCACCCAGCACCATCAGGTACTTGTAGTAGAGGACCAGGTCGCAGCCTTCGTCGAAGGACGACAGCACGTTCAGCGCCTCGGACAGCTCCAGGGCGCGGCGGCGGGCCATAGCGTCGCCCTTGGCGGCCTGCTTGCTCAGCTCGACCAGCTGCAGCACTTCGCGCGGCAGGACGTTGCCGATGCCGGTGATGGCGCCGGTCGCACCGCAATTGACGAAGCCATGCATCACCTGGGTATCGACACCGGCCATGAGAATCACCTGATCATCCTGTGAGGTGATGTGCTCGGCGGCGTAGCGCATGTCGGCGGCACCGCCGAATTCCTTGAAGCCAATCAGGTTGGGGTACTGGCGACGCAGCTTGAAGAACAGCTCGGCGCGGGTGGCAAAGCCGTAGTACGGGCTGTTGTAGATCACCGCCGGCAGCGTCGGCGCGGCTTCGAGAATGGCGGCGAAGTGCGCTTGCTGGGCGGCTGGCGACGCGCCACGGGACAGCACGCGGGGGATGACCATCAGGCCATGGGCACCGACCTTGGCGGCGTGGGCGGCGTGGGACACCGCCTCGCGACTGTTCACCGCACCGGTGCCGACGATGGTCGGGACGCCGGCAGCGACCAGGCGCGCCACCCCTTCCTGGCGTTCGGCCTCGGTGAGCAATGGCCAGTCGCCCATGGATCCGCAGTAGACCACGGCGCTCATGCCGGTTTGGATCAGCTCGCGGCCCTTGCGCACTAGGGCGTCGAAGTCCGGCTTGCGCTCGGCGGTGCAGGGGGTCATCAGGGCGGGGATGGTGCCGGTGAAGATGTTGTTGCTCATTGTGTTGCCTCCTGGGCAGAGTAAATGTATTTCGTATACGAAAACAAGTGGCCGTTATAAGCCTTGTTTCCATGGGTTGGGCCTTGGCCTGGTTGATCGCGCCGGTGAGGTGGCGGTTATCAAATCTTGAAGAACTGGTGTTAGGGCTTGGGTTCAACCGGCCAGGTATCGGCCAATCGGTAGCCTTCGGGCCAAGGGTCATCCGGGTCCAGCAGTTGCTGGTGGATGCCGGTGATCCAGGCCCGGCCGGCAATGCAGGGGTGGATAGCCGGGCGCCCGGCCACTTTGGTGAGGCCCTCGATATGGCAGTGGAACTCCGAGCCGATGATTGAGCGGCCGACGAAGCGTTCGCCGACCTGTAGCTGGCCACGGGCATGCAGCAGCGCCATGCGCGCCGAACAACCGGTGCCGGTGGGCGAGCGGTCGACCTTGCCTGGGCGGATCACCACCGCATTGGCCGCCGTCAGCACGCCGTTTTCACGTTGCAGCGGGCCGGCCAGCTGGCAGAAGGAGATATGCGCCCAGTCGCGATTGAGCGGATGGACGAAACCCAGCTGTTCGTTGGCCGCGCGGGTGATCTTCAGCCCGGTGGCGGCCAGGTCGGCGGCCTCGTCGGCGCTCAGGGCAAAACCCAGGGAGTGGGCGTCGGCGATCACAAAGCTGTCGCCGCCGTAGGCGGTGTCCACCTTGAGGCTGCCCAGGCCTTCGACCTCGAGCACGGCGTCCAGCTGGTCGGCGAAGGACGGCAGGTTGCGCACCTGCACCCGCTGCACCTTGCCGCCACGGCACTGGGCCACGACCTCAATCAGCCCGCCCGGGGCCTCCAGGCACAGCCGGGTCTCCGGCTCCTGCATCGGCAGGATGCCGGTCTCCAGCAGCACAGTGGCCACGCACAACGAGTTGGAGCCGGACATCGGCGGGGTGTCGGCCGGCTCCATGATGATCCAGGCCATCTGCGCCCGTGGGTCCTTGGCCGGCACTAACAAGTTGATGTGGCGGAACACGCCGCCGCGCGGCTCGTTCAGCACGAAATTGCGCAGGCTCTGGTCGCGGGCGATCCAGCGCGACTGTTCCCAGAGCGTGTCGCCCGGCGGTGGGGCAACGCCGCCGACGATGACGTCGCCTACCTCGCCCTCGGCATGGCAGCTGACCATATGAATGACTTTACTTGAGCGCATAGTGGCTTCCTCAGTTGACCGACTTAAGGAAGTCGGCGGTTTCCGCCTGTTGTGGGTTACCGATCACCTGATCGGGGCAGCCGATCTCATGCACCAGACCGTTGCGGAAGAAGGCCACGCGGTCCGACACGTCGCGGGCGAAGCGGATCTCGTGAGTCACCAGGATCATGGTCATGCCTTCCTCGGCGAGCAGGCGCATGGTATCCAGCACCTCGCCTACCAGTTGTGGGTCGAGGGCGCTGGTGGCCTCGTCGAACAGCATGTAATCCGGGCTCATGGCCAGGGCGCGGGCAATGGCCATGCGCTGCTGCTGGCCGCCGGAGAGCTTGCCGGGGAACACCTTGAGCTTGTCCGCCAGGCCGACGTGGGTCAGCTGCTTGACCGCCATGGCTTCGGCGTCCTGTTGGCTCAGGCCGAGCACCTTGCGCGGCGCCAGCATCACGTTCTCCAGCACGGTCAGATGCGGGAAGGCGTTCCACTGCTGGAAGACGATGCCGATCCTCTGCCGCAGGCGGTTCAGGTCGGTGCTCTTGGCGTGCACCTCGGTTCCGTCGACGCGAATGTTGCCGCGTTGGATCGGCTCCAGACCGTTGATGCACATCAGCAGTGTCGACTTGCCGGAACCGGAGCCTCCGATGATCGACACCACCTCGCCCTTGTTCACTGTCAGGCTGACGCCCTTGACCACTTCCAGGTCGCCGAAGGATTTATGCACCTTGTCGATTTCAATCATTTTCCTGCCACCTTTTTTCCAGACGGGCACCCAGGCGGGCGACCACCAAGCTCATGAGGTAATAGATAAGGCCGGCGATGCACAGCACCAGCAGCGGTTCCTGGATACGCGTGACCACGGTTTGCGAGGTGCGCAGTAATTCGAAGATGCCGATCCACATGACCAGGGCGGTGTCCTTCATCACGCTTAGCACCAGGTTGAGCCAGCCGGGGAATGCCACCCGGGTGGCCAGGGGCAATACTAGGTAGCGCAGGTCCTGCCAGTAGCTCATGCCCAGCGAGCGCGCGGCGCGACGCAGGTTGGCCGGCACCGCCTGCACGCCGCTGCGCACGATCTCGCTGCAGAAGGCCGCGGCGTAGATGCCGAGCACCAGGCAGCCGACGGCAAAGGCGCTGATATCCAGACCTGCAATGCTTTTCAGCGAGTTGAACAATACGAACTGGATCAGCAGCGGCACGCTGCGGAACACATCCAGCACCCAGGCCAGGGGCAGACTGGCCCGTGGCAGGGCGGCGCGCAGTAGGCCGCAGAGCACGCCGGCGAGGGTGCCGAGCAACATGGCGGCGACGGTCAGCTGCAGGGTTACCCAGGCGCCCTGGAGCATAAACAGCAGATCGCTGCCGGTCAGGCTGGTGAAGAACATGACGGAGCCCTCAATAACGGAACAGGCGCCAGGCCATCAGTCGGGCGCTGAGCACGATGGTCTTGGCGATCAGGTAATAGAGCAGCGCGGCGATGGCGAAATACTCGAAGGTGCGGAAGGTCTTGACGTTGTAGTCCTGGGTCACGCCGGTGAGATCGTTGTTCAAGCCGACTATCACGCCCAGGGAGGTCATCAGCACCGCCCAGATCATCTGGTTGGATAGGGGGTGGAAGACGATGCGCAGCAGCTGCGGGACTATCACCATGCGGTAGGCCTGGAAGGCACTCATGCCCAGCGAACGGGCCGCACGCATCTGCGTGTCCGGCACGGCCTTGAGGCCGCCGCGGAAGTTCTCCGCCAGGTAACCGGCGTTGTTGAAGGTGATGCCCGCCAGCAGTGCCAGCCAGGAGCCGATATGCAGGCCGAAGGCACCCAGGCCAAAGTAGAGGATGTAGATCTGGAACAGCGAGGGCGTGTTGCGCGCAATCGACACCCAGGTCTCGGCAAAGCCGCGTAACAGTGGGTTGTGCATCTGTCGCAGCAGGGTCAGCAGCAACGCCAGCAGGGTACCCAGCAGCATCGACAGGGCGGCGGTTTCCAGGGTCACCCAGGCGCCGGCGAGCATATCCGGCAAGGCCTTGAAGGCGATGCGCCATTGGAAGCTGTAATCGAACATGCAAGCAGGCTCCAGCGGATCGGGTCATGGCGCGGCCGCCGCCGTGATATCGGCGGGGCCGCGAACGGGTCGCTTAGCAGGTGGTTTTCAATGGCCTGTTAGTAGTACACGCCGGGCACGGTGAGGCTGGCCGGGCTAATTTCGTCACCCACCCACTTGGCCCACAGCTCGTGGTAACGGCCGTTGCGCACTTGCTGGTTGACGAACAGGTTGAGGTAATTGAGCAGGCCGAACTCGTTGCGCTTGGCCGCCAGGGACACGTAATCGACCACATAGGGCGCGTCGCCGGCGACCTTGAGGCCCTTGTATTTGCCGGACTTGAGCGTGGCGGCGGCCACGGTGTTGGTCACTACGGTGGCGTCGATATGGCCCTGGGCTACGGCGAGGATGGTATCGTTCTGGGTCTGGTAGGCACGGAAGCTGCCGCCGCCCCAGCCTTTCACGTCCTTCTCCAGAGCGATGGCCTCGTAGGTGCCACTGGTGTTACCCACCGGGCGCCCCTTGAGGTCGGCGTAGCCGTTGATACCGGTGTCATCGCGGGTCAGCACGACCATCTGGAAGGCGAAGTAGGGCATGCTCATGCCCACGGTCTTGGCCCGCTCCAGGGTATCGGAGGTGGACGCGACTATGATGTCGGCGCGGTCGGACACCAGCGCCGGGATGCGGTCGGGAAAGGGTGTTTCCACCACTTCGGCCTTGACCCCGAGCACGCCGGCCAGGTCGTTGCAGTAGTCCACATCGAAGCCGGCCGGCTGGTTCTTCTCATCGCGAAAACCCATGGGCGGAAAGTCCAGGGTCACGGCGCAACGCAGTTTGCCGGAGCCGATGATGTCATCGAGCTTGTCGGCGTGGGCGTTGCTCATCAGGGCGCTACTTAGCAGGGCACAGGCTGCGGCGGAAATAAGCTGGTTTTTCATGGGTATCTCTCTTCTCTCATGCATGGGCAGATTGGGAGTGATGCTTTGGTATTGCGGATTTCGTATACGATATTAGATATGCAGAGGCCATGCCATTTTTCTTCGGAATCGGGAGCGCCTCTAAAAACCGCGCGCTACGGGGCTTTGGCCGACTGACAGGTGGAAACTGCGGCCCAGGTTATGAGCAGTGGAGTGACGGCGCTGTTACCTAAAGGAGCAGGCTGTGGCGAGGCTGCACAGTGCGGGGGCGTTCGACGCAAATCCTGACCCGGCTAGCGCCGTTGCAGGGACTCGCGGTACTGGCTGGGAGAGACGCCGGTATGTGCTTTGAACTGGCGGCTGAAGGCGCTGTGGTCGGTGTATCCGCAGCGCAGGGCGATCTCGGTGATGGCTAGGCCTTCGCCCAGCAACTGGGTGGCGGCGCCGAGGCGGGCTTTGTGGATCATCTGTCGCGGGCTGAGCTGGAAGATGCGCTTGCAGTGGCGCTCCAGCTGCGCCACCGAGAGGCCGGCAATGGCAGTCAGTTCGAGCAGGCTGATGGGCTGGGCGAAATGCTGGCGGATATGTGCATCCACCGCCGCCACCTTCTGGTAGGCCGGATGTTGGGCGTTGGCATTCGGCAGGTCGCAGGACACCCCGGCCATGCCGATGATGCTGCCCTGCGGGTTGCGCAGCGGCAGCTTGTGGGTCAGGCACCAGCCGGGTTGGCGGCCGGGGTAGAGGTGCAGTTCCAGCTGGTTGTCGAGGCGGCTGCCGGCGTTCAGTACCTGCAGATCCTGGGCGGTATAGAGCGCCCCCAAACGGCTGGGAAAGACCTCTGCGGCGGTGTGGCCGAGCAGTTGCTGCTTGTCCTTGCCGCCCAGGCGCTGCACCAGGGTCTGGTTGAGCAGCAGGTAGCGAGCCTGGCAATCCTTGATAAAGAACACCACCCCGGCCAGCGCGTCGAGCAGCGGCGCAATGGGCTGCAGGCTGGCGACCAGGCTGTCGATATCCGCGGCGTTGCTGCTGGGTAGCAGGTCTAGGGGGTTGCTGGGGTTGGGCATGGGCAGGCTCCGCAATTGCCCAGAGGATAAGGTTCGGCCGGCGCGCTGGATAGGCACCGGCGGCATCCTAATCAACCTGATCCAGTTGCAGCAGGGTTTCGACGCGTGCCGGGCTGAAGGGTGGGCGCGGAGCTGGTGGCTGCCAGCCGAACAACAGCTGGGTGGCGGCGCCGCAGATGCGTCCTTGGCAGGCGCCCATGCCGCAGCGTCGGCTCAGCTTGGCGCTGGCCCAGTCGGCATGGCCGCTGAGGCTGGCGTAGGGCACGTCCTCGCAGCGGCACACCAGGGTGTCGGGCTCGGCCAACTGGCTGAGCGCCGGCTGCACGGCGAAGGTGGTGCGCAGGGCATCGGCGAAGGCCTGCCAGTATTGGCGTTGCGGCCACAGACGGCGGGCGGCGGCGCATTCGGCGACGGCCATATGGCCGGCGATGGCGCCTTCCACCAGGGCCAGTTCGCTGCCGCCGAAGCCGGTGCATTCTCCGGCGGCGAGGATGTCCGGCTGGCTGCTGGCCTGCTCGGCGTCGACGGCGATGGCCTGTTTCTCGATGTGACAACCCAGGGCCTGGCCCAGCTGAGTGTTGGGGATCAGGCCGAAACCGCAGGCCAGGCGTTCGCAGGGGATCTCCAGAATCTTGCCGCTCTGCTGCAGGCGCACCGCCTCCAGGCGTTCGCTGCCCAGTGCGGCCAGCACATGGCTGGCCGCACGGTAGCCGGGATGGGCCAGGGTAAAGGCCTGCAGCATCTTGTGTGGCCAGCGCGGCAATTGCGCGGCAAAGCCGGCCACCTTGGGCCAACTGGTCTGCTCGGCGATCCGCAGCACCCGAGCGCCGTTATCCCGAGCAGTGGCTGCGCTGGCTAACAACAGTGGGCCGCTGCCGGCGACCACCAGGCGCTCACCGCGCACCGCCAGGCCACCCTTGATCAGGGCCTGCAAGCCGCCAGCGCCGGTGACTCCGGGCAGAGTCCAGCCGGGGAACGGCAGCAGCAGTTCGCGGGCACCGGTACAGAGGATCAGCTTGCGGTAATGGATCACCCAGCCATGCTGCGCATCTTCCACCAGCAGCGAATGGGTTCCGTCCTGGGCGATCACACGGCTGCCCGGCAGCATCTGGATATTGGCCTGGGTGGCGATACGCTGGCGATAACGCCTGGCTACCCTCGGCAAGTGGGCTTGCGGGCCGTCGCGCCAGATCTGCCCACCGGCGGCGGGGTTGTCGTCGAGCACGGCTATGCGCGCGCCGCTCGGCGCGGCAGCCAGTGCCGCAGCCATGCCGGCGGGGCCGGCGCCGACGATCAGGATGTCGACTTTCATGGCCGGCTCTCCACGTGCATGCCGTCGCGGCACAGGGTCTGGCAGGCCAGGCGGCGCTGGCCATCAATCTGTACCCGGCATTCCTGGCACACGCCCATACCGCAGAAAGTCGCGCGGCGCTGGCCGCCGAGCGCGGTGCGGCTACAGCCATCAGCCGTACGCGCCAGGGCGGCGGCCACCGTGGTGCCGTCGGCCACCTGCAGCGGGCGGCCATCGAGGATCAGTTCAGGCATGTGCGTATATTCCTGGGAAGCGTTGCGGCCTGTAGGGTTCTGGCGCCAGCGGCGGCGTTTCGCCGAACAGTTGGGCCACCAGCAACTCGGCACTGCCGGGGGCGGTGGTTACCCCCAGGCCTTCGTGGCCGACCGCCAGCCACAGGCCGCGCCGCTGCGGGTGTTCGCCGAGCAGCGGCAGGCCGTCGGGGCTGGCGGCGCGTAGACCGGTCCAGCTGCGGATGGCGTTGAGCTCGGCCAGGCCCGGCATATAGTCGACTGCGCGGCGCAGCATCTTGGCCAGCATCCAGGCCTCCACCTCGGGGCTTTCACTGCCGAACTGGCGGGAAGCACCAATCAGCAGCTGACCAGTGGGGCGCGGCTGGATATTGGCCGCCACCGAAGGGCCGCTGGCGTTGTGCGCGCTGCTGACATAGCCCAGCTCCACCAGGGTATGACTGACGCGGCCGGGGTAGCGGTCGGTGATCAGCAGATGGCCCTTCTTCGCCTCAATCGGCAACTCCGGACACAGCTCGCGGGCATGCACGCCGCCGGCCAGGATCACCGCCGGGGCCGAGAGCCAGGTGCCGTCGTCCAGGCGTACACGGTTGTCGTCGACCTCAACCACGCGGGCGTGGCGTTGCTCGATCTGTGGATGCTCGAGTAGCCAGCGCGCGGCATTGGGCGCGTAGAGAATGCCGTCGCCGCTGACCTTGAGGCCGCCGTGCAGCCCCTCGCGCAGCTCCGGTTCGGTCGTGTGCAGTGCTGCGGCGCTGAGCAGCTGGCAGTCCAGGCCATGCTCGCGCAGCACCCGATACTTGGCCTCGGCCACTGCCATTTCCTCTGCGTTGGCGGCCAGCCATAGGGTGCCGTTCTGCCGGTAGGCGCAGTCCTCGGGCATGTCGCGGGCCCAGTCGCGCCAGCGTTGCACCGAATATTGGCTGAGGGCCAGTTCCGCCGGGTTGTCGTCCAGCACCAGCAGATGGCCCATACCGGCGGCGGTGGCGGCGCGCAGGCCGGCGTCCAGCACCAGTACGCGCTGGCCGCGTTTGGCCAGCTCGCGGGCGCAGGCGGCGCCGACTATGCCAGCACCGATGACGATGACATCGGCGCTGTCGCTCACAGGCGGATGCCCCAGGCGAAGGGGTCGTCGGCCTCGATCAGCAACTCGGCCTCGGCGCTCAGATGAGCGCGACCGCGAATGGTCGGGATAATACGACCGCCCTCGGCCCACTGGAAACTGGCCTCGAACTGGCTGCCGATCACGCTGGCCTGGCACCAAAGCTGGCCGGGCTGCAACTTGCCGTCGGCGGCCAGGCAGGCCAACTTGGCACTGGTGCCGGTGCCGCAGGGCGAGCGGTCGTAGGCCTTGCCCGGGCAGAGCACGAAGTTGCGGCTGTCCGCTTTGGCATCGTCGTAGAACAGCTCGATATGGTCGATCAGCCCGCCGTCGTCGCCGCGAATGCCTTGCTCTTCCAAGGCCTGCTGCACGGCCACCGAGTAGGCGCTGAGCGCTTCCAGGTTGTCGCCGGCCACGCGCAGGCCGTGCTCGCTGATCAGGAAGAACCAGTTGCCGCCCCAGGCGATATCGCCGACCACCCAGCCATAGCCCGGCACATCCACCTCGACCATCTGGCGGTAACGGTAGGCCGGCACGTTGCGCACGCTGACCGAACGATCCTCGTGCAGGGTGGCAGTGACCGTGCCCACCGGGGTTTCGATGCGGTGTTCGCCCGGGCCGATGCGGCCCAGATGGGCCAGGGATACCACCAGGCCGATGGTGCCGTGGCCGCACATGCCCAGGTAGCCACTGTTGTTAAAGAAGATCACACCGGCACAGGCTTCGGGGTCTACCGGCTGACAGAGCAGGGCGCCGACCAGCACGTCGTTGCCGCGCGGCTCTAGCATGCAGGTGGTGCGCCACAGGTCGAAGCGTTCGGCCAGCACGTGCCGGCGTTCGGCCATGCTGCCGTTACCCAGATCGGGAAAGCCGTCGAGAACCAGGCGAGTTGGTTCGCCACCGGTGTGCGAGTCGAGAATGCGGATGCGTTGCATCGTGTGGTGCTCCCTGAGCCACTGAATATGCAGCAAGGGTGCTGCCGCCGGAGGGCTGGCGGCTTGATGGATTTAACTCAATGGGATGACGAAATTAGCACAGCGATGTGTCGCTGCTACTAGGCCGTCGGGCTCTGCTTGGGCAAATGGGCGTAGAGGGTCTGGCAGACGCCGTTGATATGTTCGGCGATCAGCGTGGCGGCGCGTTCGGCGTCGCCGGCGCGGCAGGCGGCGATGATCTCGCGGTGCTCCTGATCGGCGCGCTGCTTGCCCGCAGACAGAGTCATCTGCATACGCAGGTAGCGCTCCAGCTTGTCGTGAATGGAGCGGATCAGGTTGAGCAGGAACGGCCGTTGCGCCGGTTCGTAGAGGCAGGCGTGCAGCTGCCAGTTGAGTTCGGCCCAGCGTCCGACGTCTTCCTCGCCGAGGAAGGCGGCGCAGATTTGTTCGGCTTTGGCGAAGGTTGCTTCGCTCATGTTCGGCACGGCCAGGCGGATCGCCTGTACTTCCAGCAGCACCCGCACCTCGAACATCTGCGCCAATTCCGGCTCGGAGATGCGTGTCACCACCGCGCCCTTGTTGCGCTGGAACAGCACCAGCCCCTCGGCTTCCAGACGCTTGAGCGCCTCGCGCACCGGAATCTTGCTGACATTGAACAACTTGGCGATGTCGTCCTGGCGGACCGGCTCATCCTCGGCGAAATGCCCGGAGACGATGGCCTCACGCAGATGGGTGGCAATCACCTCCGAGGCGGTGGGGGTGATACCGAGGTTGGGGGCATTAAACTTGGGTAGAGGCACGCTGCTGTACCGGGCTGATGGACGAACGGGAATATCATATACGCATTTCCCCGCGGTCATGGCAGGGGCTGTGCTACGCCTACTGGCCGGGCTCGGCAAAACGCTCGGCCAGGGCGTTGATCAGGCTGCGTTGATCGCGCACGAAGGCGAAAAACGCTTGCGCCACCGGTGATAGGTATTTGCTGCGCGGGTGTACCAGGCACCAGCTGCGCAGCAGCGGCAGCTCGGCCACAGGCAGTTCGCGTAAGGCGCCGCACTCCAGCTCGCGGCGCACGGCGTGGCGTGGCAGCAGGGCCAGGCCGAGACCGGCGATGACCCCTTCGCACTGGCCTTCCATGGAGCCGACTTCCAACGTCTGGGCGAAGTGCGCGCGTTTCTGGTGGCAATACTCCTCGCAGGCCTGGCGTGTGCCGGAGCCCGCTTCGCGGATCAGCAGCGGGAACGCCGTGAGGTCCTGCAGGCTCAGCGGGCCCTGCGTGCACAATCGGTGATCGGGCGGGGCGACGGCGATGATCGGGTTAGTAAGGAAAGGCAGAAACTCCAGATTCATGTCCGTCGGCACCCGCGACATGATCAGCAGGTCATCGCGGTGGGCGTTCAATCGCTTGAGCGCCTGGGCGTGATTGGTGACCACCAGCTGCAAGTTGACTTCCGGGTATTGCTGGCGAAAAGCGGCGAACAGGTGCGGAACGAAGTACTTGGCGCTGGACTCTATGGCCAGGCTCAGCTGCCCTTGCAGCGAGCCTTGCAGGTCGGCGAGCTGCATATCGAGGCTTTCCAGGCGGCCGAAAATATCCGCGCTGGCGCGTTGCAGGGCTTCGGCGGCCTCGGTCAGGTAGAGCTTTTTGCCGACATAGTCGAACAGTGGCTGGCCGATCAGCTCCTCCAGTTGGCGAATCTGCAGGCTGACCGCCGGTTGGGTCAGGGCCATTTCCTCCGCCGCGCGGCTGTAGGAGAGGTGGCTGCACACCGAGCGAAACACCTGAAACTGACGAAATGTCATACGCAGTAAAGACTTACGCACGATTTGCACCTGTGTGGTGGAGTCGACAAGGCTCAACTATAAGCTTTAGCTAATGGCTAACCCAATAATTATTGATTTTGGTTAATCACCAAGCCGGCGTAGCGTGAGTGCCTGACCGCTTCTGCTGCTGCGGTCACACGTCGACCGGTTTTGTCGGTTGCCTGCTCACGTGATCGAGGAAGCTGGCTCGTGATCAAGAAAATCCTGATAGCCAACCGCGGTGAGATTGCCGTACGCATCGTGCGGGCCTGTGCCGAAATGGGCATTCGTTCGGTGGCGGTGTATTCCGATGCCGATCGCCATGCGTTGCACGTCAAACGCGCCGACGAAGCCCACGGTATTGGTGCCGATCCGCTGGCCGGTTATCTGAACCCGCGCAAGCTGGTCAATCTGGCGGTGGAAACCGGTTGCGATGCGCTGCATCCCGGTTATGGCTTTCTTTCCGAGAACGCTGAGCTGGCGGATATCTGCGCTGAGCGCGGGATCAAGTTTATCGGCCCGTCGGCGGAAGTGATCCGCCGCATGGGCGACAAGACCGAGGCGCGGCGCAGCATGATCGCCGCTGGCGTGCCTTGCACCCCCGGCACCGAAGGCAACGTGGCGGATATCGCCGAAGCGTTGAGTGAGGGCGACCGCATCGGCTACCCGGTGATGCTCAAGGCCACCAACGGCGGTGGCGGTCGCGGTATCCGCCGCTGCAACAGCCGCGATGAGCTGGAACAGGCCTACCCACGGGTGATCTCCGAGGCGACCAAGGCCTTCGGCCGCGCCGAAGTGTTTCTAGAAAAATGCATCGTCAATCCCAAGCACATCGAGGCGCAGGTGCTTGCTGACAGCTTCGGCAACACCGTGCACCTGTTCGAGCGCGACTGCTCGATCCAGCGGCGTAACCAGAAGCTTATCGAGATCGCCCCCAGTCCGCAGCTGACGCCTGAGCAGCGTGCCTATATCGGTGACCTGTCGGTGCGCGCGGCCAAGGCCGTCGGTTATGAGAATGCGGGTACCGTGGAGTTTCTGCTGGCCGAGGATGGCGAGCTGTACTTTATGGAGATGAACACCCGGGTGCAGGTGGAGCACACCATCACTGAGGAAATCACCGGTATCGATATCGTCCGCGAGCAGATCCGTATCGCCGCCGGCCTGGAGCTGTCAGTCAAGCAGGAAGACATCATCCACCGTGGTTTCGCCCTGCAGTTCCGTATCAATGCCGAAGACCCGAAGAACAACTTCCTGCCCTCGTTCGGCAAGATCACCCGCTACTACGCCCCCGGCGGCCCCGGCGTGCGGACCGACACGGCGATCTACACCGGGTACACCATTCCGCCGTACTACGACTCCATGTGCCTGAAGCTGGTGGTCTGGGCGCTGACCTGGGAAGAGGCTCTGGCTCGCGGCCTGCGCGCCCTGGACGACATGCGCGTGCAGGGGGTGAAAACCACCGCTGCCTATTACCAGGAAATTCTGCGTAACCCGGAATTTCGCAGCGGTCAGTTCAACACCAGTTTCGTCGAGGCTCACCCGGAATTGACCGAGTACTCGATCAAGCGCAACCCGTCGCACTTGGCCATCGCTATCGCCACCGCCATTGCTGCCCACGCCGGCCTGTAGGGGAAGGATTCAGATCATGAATAAGAAAATCACCGTCACCGATACCATCCTGCGCGATGCCCACCAGTCGATCATCGCCACGCGCATGCGCCTGGATGACATGCTGCCGATCTGCGCCAAGCTCGACCAGGTTGGCTACTGGTCGCTGGAAGTCTGGGGCGGCGCGACGTTCGATTCCTGCGTGCGCTTCCTCAAAGAAGACCCCTGGGAGCGCCTGCGCAAACTCAAGGCCGGCCTGCCCAATACCCGTCTGCAGATGCTCTTGCGCGGACAGAATCTGCTCGGCTACCGCCATTACAGCGATGATGTGGTACGTGCCTTCGTCGCCAAGGCGGCGGTCAACGGCATTGACGTGTTCCGCATCTTCGATGCGATGAACGATGTGCGTAACCTGCGTGTGTCCATCGAGGCGGTGAAAGCTGCTGGCAAACATGCCCAGGGCACCATCGCCTACACTACCAGCCCGGTGCACACCGTCGAGGCATTCGTGAAGCAGGCCAAGGCCATGCAAGCGATGGGCATTGACTCCATCGCGATCAAGGACATGGCTGGCCTGCTGACGCCGTACGCCACCGCCGACCTGGTGCGAGCGTTGAAGGCAGAAGTCGATCTGCCGGTGTTTATCCACAGCCACGACACCGCCGGTATGGGCTCAATGTGTCAGCTCAAGGCGATTGAAGCCGGCGCCGACCATATCGACACCGCCATCTCCAGCTTCGCCTGGGGCACCAGCCATCCGGGCACCGAGTCGATGGTCGCGGCGCTCAAGGGCAGCGAATACGACACTGGCCTGGACCTGGCGCTGATCCAGGAGATCGGCCTGTACTTCCACGCCGTGCGCAAGAAGTACCACCAGTTCGAAAGCGAGTTCACCGCTGTGGATACCCGCGTGCAGGTCAACCAGGTGCCGGGCGGGATGATGTCCAACCTGGCCAACCAGCTGAAAGAGCAGGGCGCGCTGAATCGCATCAACGAAGTGTTCGCGGAAATCCCGCGGGTGCGTGAAGACCTCGGCTTTCCGCCGCTGGTCACGCCAACCTCGCAGATCGTGGGCACCCAGGCGGTGTTCAACGTGCTCGCCGGCGAGCGCTACAAGACCATCACCAATGAGGTGAAGCTCTACCTGCAGGGCCGCTACGGCCTGGCGCCGGGCAAGGTCAACGAGCAGCTGCGCAAGCAGGCGATTGGCAGCGAAGAAGTCATCGAAGTACGTCCGGCCGACCTGATCAAGCCGGAGATGGCCAAACTGCGCGAGGAAATCGGCAGCTTGGCCAAGTCCGAAGAAGATGTGCTGACCTACGCGATGTTCCCGGATATCGGGCGCAAGTTCCTCGAGGAACGCGCTGCCGGCACCCTGACGCCGGAAGTGCTGCTGCCGATTCCCGAGGCCGACGGCGTGGCCCCAGCGGGTGGGGAAGGCGTACCCACGGAGTTTGTGGTGGACGTGCACGGCGAGAGCTACCGCGTGGATATCACCGGTGTCGGCGTGAAGAGCGACGGCAAGCGCCACTTCTACCTGTCCATCGACGGCATGCCGGAAGAAGTGGTGTTCGAGCCGCTTAACGACTTCGTTGCCGGCAGCGGTGGCAAGCGCAAACAGGCCAGCGCGCCGGGCGATGTCAGCACCAGCATGCCGGGCAATATCGTCGATGTGCTGGTCAAGGTCGGCGACACGGTCAAGGCCGGCCAGGCGGTGCTGATCAGCGAAGCGATGAAGATGGAAACCGAAGTGCAGGCGCCGATTGCCGGCACCGTGAAAGCGGTGCACGTGGCCAAGGGCGACCGGGTCAACCCGGGCGACGTACTGGTGGAAATCGAAGGTTAACCTCGGAAGCCCCGGCTGTTTGAACAGGCATTTGAATGGCTTTTTTGGGGCTTCTTTTTACACCGCCGGCGCGGCTTTTTAGCCGCGCTGGCAAGGGTTTTGGGCCAAGTGCCTGAGTCCCCTGGGAGCCGTACGGCTCCTTTTTTTCGGTTATGTCCCGCTGTGCAGGGTTCTGCTGTTCTCAGCAGGAGACTGGGCAAAACTGCGGGTATCAGCACAACGCGCGGTAGGGGCATAACCTTTTATTCGAGCAGGTGACGCGGCGGGCGTCTTAATAGCAGTTCAATACGGAGCAATGCGCGGTGAGTCTGGATCCGGTGGTGCTGTTCTTTGTCTTCGGACTGTTGGCCGGTCTGCTGAAAAGCGAACTGAAACTGCCGCCTGCGCTGTACGAGACGCTGTCGATCATTCTGCTACTGGCCATCGGTCTGCACGGCGGCGTGGAGCTGGCTGAGCAGGCCAGCTGGCAGTTGCTGGGGCAGGCGGCCTGGGTGCTGAGCCTGGGTGTGGCGTTGCCGATGTTGGCCTTCGGCGTGCTGCGCGGCCTGGGCTTTGACCGGGTCAACGCCGCAGCGGTGGCGGCGCACTATGGCTCGGTCAGCGCCGGGACCTTTGCCGTGGTGGTGGCCTACATGCTGGCCAAGGGCATCGAGTTCGAAAGCTATATGCCGCTGTTTGTCGCCATTCTGGAAATCCCGGCGATTCTGGTCGGCATTCTGTTGGCCAAGGGTATTGCTCGCGATACCGATTGGGGCGAACTGGGCCGGGAGATCTTTCTCGGCAAGAGCATCATGCTGCTGCTTGGCGGCCTGATCATCGGTGCGATTGCCGGCAAGGAGGCGATCAAGCCGCTGGAGCCGTTCTACACCAGCATGTTCAAGCCGGTGCTGGCGCTGTTCCTGCTGGAAATGGGCCTGATCGCCTCCGGTCAGCTCGGCTCGCTCAGGCAGTTCGGTCTGCGTCTGCTTGGTTTTGCTTTGCTGATGCCCTTGCTGGGCGCGCTGCTCGGCGCCTTGCTCGGTCGCTTTATGGGCCTGAGCCTGGGTGGTACGGCGGTGCTCGCTACGTTGGCGGCATCGGCGTCCTATATCGCCGTGCCGGCGGCCTTGCGCCTGGCTTTGCCCGAGGCGAATCCGTCGCTGTCGCTGACGGCGTCGCTGGGCATCACCTTTCCCTTCAATATCATCGTCGGCATCCCGTTGTACCTGATGCTGGCCGAACAGCTGATGGCCTGGGGGCTCTGAAATGGACGCACATATCCGCACCCTGCTTACCGTGATCTGCGAAGCCGCGCTGGAGAAAAAACTGGTGGCTGATCTGGAGCAACTCGGCGCCCCCGGCTGGACCATCTCCGACGCCCGCGGCCGGGGTGGCCGTGGCGTGCGCAGCGCCGGCTGGGACACCGAAGGCAATATCCGCGTGGAGATCATCTGCACCCGCGATATTGCCGAGCGCATCGCCGCCCATCTGCAGGCGCGCTATTACGCCAATTTCGCCATGGTCTGCTACCTGGCCCAGGTGGAAGTGCTGCGCGCGGAAAAGTTCTAGCGGCTCAGGCGATGGGCTGTGCGCAGTTCCAGCAGATCTTGATAGGTGCAGGTCTGCGGCACTTCACCTGTCAGGTCAAAGCAGCGCTGGCCGAAACCCATGGGCCAGTAAGCGATGCCGACTGGCGGCCAGAAGATCGAGGCCACTCGGAAGCGACTCTTCAATTTTCCTGAGCGGATGGTATTGGCCTGGTTGTCTTCGATGCGGTAGGGAATACCAGCACTGGCACCCCAGGAGAAGGGGCGGCTGCGGACCAGCCCTTGATTGTTCTTCGCCGGCCGCTCGTTGATCACTAGGGTGCCGTTTTCCGGCAGTTTGAACCAGGCGCCGGTGGAGCAGCCTACGCTGGCTAGGGCTATGAGCAACAGGGCGCTAAGGCGGAGTATGGACATGCGTGTCGATCCTTATGGTCATCCGTGAACATTCACGAGCGGGCGTCGATCTGACCACTGGCCAGCCGCGCGGGGGCGCAAATATACCCAGTTTTTATCGGGTTTGCCTGTCCCGCTGGTGCGCCTGCAAAGTTTTCCGAGGCTGGCTGTGATTAGCGCCTTCCAGCAAGCGTCTAGCCACAGAGCCCGGGCGTCTGGGCGCGGCTGTGGACCTAAGCATGCAAGCGTTGTTGAATGAAATTCTTGATCAAGTCCGCCCGTTGATCGGTCAGGGCAAGGTGGCCGACTACATCCCGGCGCTGGCCGATGTGCCGGCGCAGCAACTGGGTATTGCGGTGTACAGCAACGACGGCGAGCTGTACTGCGCCGGTGATGCGGACACGGCGTTTTCCGTGCAGAGCATTTCCAAGGTGTTCAGCCTGGTGCAGGCGATTCAGCATTCCGGCGAGGATATCTGGCAGCGCCTGGGCCACGAGCCGTCTGGCCAGCCGTTCAATTCGCTGGTGCAGCTGGAGTTCGAGCGTGGCCGCCCGCGCAATCCGTTTATCAACGCCGGTGCCCTGGTGATCTGCGATATCAACCAGTCGCGCTTTGCCGCGCCGGTGTTGTCGATGCGCGATTTCGTTCGGCGGCTGGCTGGCAACCTTGAGGTGGTGGTGGACCGCCGGGTGGCCGAGTCGGAATACCAGCACCGCGCGCGCAACGCGGCGGCGGCATATCTGATGCAGTCCTTCGGCAATTTTCACAACGACGTGGAGGCGGTGCTGCGCAGCTACTTCAGTTACTGCGCGTTGCGCATGAGCTGCGTCGACCTGGCGCGGGCGTTCTGCTTTTTGGCCAACGATGGCTTCTGCAAACACAGCGGCGCGCAGATTATCAGCGCGCGGCAGAGCAAGCAGGTCAACGCGATCATGGCCACCAGCGGCCTGTACGACGAGGCCGGTAATTTCGCCTACCGCGTCGGCCTGCCGGGCAAGAGCGGCGTCGGCGGCGGTATCGTTGCCGTGGTGCCGGGGCGTTTCAGCGTGTGCGTGTGGTCACCGGAGCTGAACGCTGCCGGCAACTCCCTGGCCGGGATCAAGGCGCTGGAACTGCTGAGCGAGCGGATTGGCTGGTCGGTGTTCTGACGGCTCCACGCCTAAGACGGATCAATCGGCCATTGGCTCCGCTGATTCTTCAGTTGCCGGTTCCTCTTCCAGCGGCTCTTCCTCGGTTTTTTCACAGATGCCGTTGGCGCCCTGTTTGCCGGTGTAAGACACCGTGGGTGCGCCGGCGGCATTCAGGCTGATGGAGAGGGTTATTCCCTCGCCCTTGGCCTCGAAGAACTGCTCGCTGAGTTTGTGCAGCACGATCTGCTTGTCGTTGACATAAACCGGGCCGCCGGCCTCGGCGCGCACGCTAAGGTCGGTCGGGCAGGTGACCTCGAATGCCGGCAGATTGGCGGCGTGGGCCATACCGCTGGCGGTTAACAGGGCGATGGTGATGGGCAGTTTGTTCATGCTGTGGCTCCAGGCAGGGAGGCGGGTCTGGGCCGCCTCGTTCACTGGCGCCCCGAATAATCAACTAAGCAGCCGCCCGTAGCCTTGTCCAACTGTTGCGGGGTTTGCCCGATCAGCTGCGTTGTCCGCCTTCGCTCGCGCGGTTATGCGCCGTTAGCGGCAACGCCAGCCAACCGCTTGCCACCGCCTCATAGAGCAATCCGCAGATATTCGAAGCGGCAAGCTTGCCCTGCATATTGCTGCGATGTTTACGCACGGTCAGGTCGCTGATGCCAAGTCTGCGGGCAACTTCCTTATCGCTCAAACCCAAGGCAAATAACTGCACTATCTGCAACTCTCGCTCACTCAACTTAGCGTTCTGTGGTTGTGCGTTATTAATTTGTTCTGGCTCGGGGAAAGTTTCCAGATAATAAATAGCCAGTTGCGCAGATTTATTCAGTGAAAGTTTGCTGTGCAAGTTTTCTCGATGTTTTCTGGCTGTACTTATGGATACGCACAATAGTGCGGATATATCCCGATCAGTGCAGCCGCGAGCGATAAGTGACAATGCCTGAACCTCCCGTGGCGTAAGCACATTGCGAATCCTTTCTGATGTGGCAGAGAGGATCGAAAGTTAGAACGTGCCTAGTCATAAACCGAGATGGAAATGCTTCCCCAGATATACCGAATTTGCCCAATACCCAGCTCTTTGCTTAGTCGCCAGGATTTATTCGTCGACTAACTCAATGGGGCTCGCCAGGGCTGTAGTGAGTTGCCTTATTCGGCGTACGCGTCACGACATGAGTTGCGGCGCACTCCATTTAGATAACTGCAAGGATTACAGTCATGAATTGGAATCGTACGTTTACCGATTTGATCCGCGCCGGCCGTCCGGCTTATTGGGGCAACTGGACCCTCGACCCCAAGTTCAAAGTTGGCGCCGTCGGTATTGTTTCTCCGGATAGCGGGGACTTCACCTTGGTGCAGGAAGCTACGCCAGGCATCGCCATCAGCAGCCGTGGTGTGCCGAACCAGTGGAAGCTGTCCTCCAGCAACGTCAAACGCAGCCAGGCCAACATCAACCTGGATGGCTCGGCCACTGACCCGGAGAGCGGCACCAAGATTACCGCGGGCACGGAAATCACCTGGGAGTTCGCCAATGTCGGCTCGATGGCCTCGGAGTTTGGCATCTCCAGCGAGAGCTTTATCAGTGACCTCACCGTGCTGAGCAAGCCGGAAACCCTGAGCTGGATGGCGCAGCAGGCTTCCTCGGTGAGCATGGGCAGCAGCGGCAATATCGCCCAGGGCTTTGGCGTGGTCACCAGCGTGATCTACGCCAACAGCGGTTTGAATATCGGCTCCCAGGACAACAGTTCGTCTTTCTCCATCTCCGGCTCGGTCGGTGCGGTGCAAGACATGCTGGCCGGGGCCAATGGCAAGGGCTCGTTTGTCTCCTCCAAGGAGAGCAAGCAGGTCGACCAGCACCTTTGGCCGATCAACCCGAACAGCCTGCCCAATGGCTCGGTGCCGATTGCCTACACCTTCGCCTCTTACGACGGCAATCTGCTGATCCCCAACTGGATTACCCGCCTGGGTGCGCTGCAGATTCTGTTCAACAACAAACCGGGCTGCACCTACATCACCGATATCAAGCTGAGTTACGACACCCCGCAGGGGCCGCAGCACCAGTCGTTCTCGTTGAGTGGCGGCCTGTCCAAGACCGTCGGCAATATCCCGCTGAACGCTACCAACATCGTCGCCGAGGTCAGCTTCAAGGGTGTGATCAACAGCGACAAGTACAGCTTCAAGTGGCCGAACCCACTCGGCCAGTGGCTGACCGGCCAGCGCGAGATCGAGATGACCGGCGTCTGGCCGGGCCAGACCCACGCCAACGATATCGCTATGTGACATCCGCTCGGGGCCAGGGCACGACTGTCCGGGTTCCCAGCATCAATCGAATCGCTTAGCCCATGGAGGGCTGCAACCATGCAAAATTTCCTCAATAGCCACAAAAACCTCGCCGCCTGTATTCTGCTCACCGCGCTGTGCGCGGGCAGCGTATCGCCGGCGCAGGCCGAAGACGTTGCCAAGGGTGTACTGATCGTGCGCGGCGGCGCCGCTAATACGAGCGTCAACTACGACAAAGAGGACCAGGACAGCAATGGTCGCCTGGAGGGTGTTTCTGTCCTGTGTGCCAGCAGCGGTAGCCAGACGGCTGCCGCCCTGGTGGCCACGGATACCACCCGAGTCTGGGGTGCTTATATGAGCGGCAACACCACCACCGTGATCAACTTCGGTGGCCGTGTGGTCAAGGATCGGCAGCCGGGTAACCCCAACCACTGCCTGATCAATGGCCTGACGTTGAGCCAGATCAAGGGCATGTGGCACTGATCTGCGCGATAAAAAAGACCGGCTCTAGGGCCGGTCTTTTTTTGCCTGCTGTTTGTCACCTGACAACGCGGTGAAATAGTCGGCGTCTTAGCCGGCTATCAGTTCCTTGGCCGCCTGACGGTGATCGGCGATCAGCTTGGCCACATCCAGGCCCTCGATCTGCCCGTCGATCACGCGCCACTGGCCGCCGATCATCATCCGGTCGGCCTTGTCGGCGCCGCACAACAGCAGCGCGGAAATCGGGTCGTGGCTGCCGGAGAAGCGCAGCTCATCCAGTTTGAAGAAGGCCAGGTCGGCCTGCTTGCCCACTGCCAGTTCGCCGATATCGCTGCGCCCCAGCAGTTTGGCCGAGCCCTTGCTGGCCCAACCCAGCACCAGTTCCGGGGTGATCTTCTCGGCACCGTAGCGCAGGCGCTGGATATACAGGGCCTGGCGCGCTTCGAGGATCATGTTCGAGGCATCGTTGGAGGCCGAGCCATCCACGCCGAGGCCTATGGGTGCGCCGGCGGCTTCCAGGTCGAGAGTTGGGCAGATACCCGAGGCCAGGCGCATATTTGAGCTTGGGCAATGGCAGATACCGGTGCCGGCCTGGCCCAGGCGGGCAATTTCATCCGGATTGAAGTGAATGCCGTGGGCCAGCCAGGTACGCGAGCTGAGCCAGCCGACGCTGTCCAGATAATCCACGGTGCGCAGGCCGAAGCGCTGCAGGCAGAAGTCTTCTTCGTCGAGGGTCTCGGCCAAGTGGGTGTGCAGGCGCACGTCCAGCTCTTCGGCCAACTCGGCGCTCTGGCGCATGATTTCCTGGGTCACCGAGAACGGCGAGCAGGGCGCCAGGGCGATCTGCACCTGCGCGCCATCGCCGCGCTGGTGGTAGTCATGGATCAGTCGTTGGCTGTCGGCCAGGATCACTTCGCCCTGTTGCACGGTCTGCTGCGGCGGCAGGCCGCCGTCGGCTTCGCCCAGGCTCATCGAGCCACGGGTGAGCATGGCGCGCATGCCCAGTTCGCGAACTGCTTCGACCTGCACATCGATGGCGTTCTCCAGGCCACCGGGGAACAGGTAATGGTGATCCGCCGCGGTGCTGCAACCGGACAGCAGCAGTTCGGCCAGGGCCACTTTACTGGCCAGGGCGAGCTTCTCGGGGGTCAGGCGTGCCCATACCGGGTACAGGGTTTTCAGCCAGGGAAACAACGGCTGGTTGACCACCGGGCCCCAGGCACGGGTGAGGGTTTGATAGAAGTGGTGGTGAGTGTTGATCAGACCCGGCAGCACCACATGCTCGCGGGCATCGAAGGTGCGATTGCAGGGTTGGCTCGGCTGCTGGCCGGCCTTGAGCAGTTCGCTGATCACACCGTCTTCAATCACCAGGCCGCCGGCGGCGTCGAGGTTGTTGGCAGTGAAGATGGCGAGAGGGTTTTTGATCCAGATACGTGTAGCAGCCATTGAGTTGGCTCCTCTGAAGTTGGGTTCAGGTTAGCCAGCTCAGTGTTTACCCTGTCTGCTGATCCAGGTGCGCGGCCGGCACAGGTGGCCGGGCGTGGCGCAAAAGATAACGCCGGAATGTGCCTGCGGCAAGAGCGCAGGGCGGAATTTCTGACCAGGAGGTCAGCGGGTTAAAAGACTTTACGGTACTGCACAAACCCTGACCGCTCGGCGAGGCGCTCATACAGCAGCATGGCCTTGCTATTGCTTTCGTGGGTCAGCCAGTAGGTGCGTGAGCAGCCCTGGGCCTGGGCTTCGCGGTAGACGTGCTCGATCAGCTGACGGCCGGCGCCGCTGCTGCGGATGTCCTTGGCGATAAACAGGTCCTGCAGGTAGCAGTAGTCGCCAGTGGTCCAGGTCGAACGGTGGTAGATCCAGTGCACCAGGCCAATCGCCTGGCCTTCATGCCAGGCAAGCGCTGCGTGCATTGGCTCGGCAGGGTCGAGGAAGCGCTGCCAGGTGATGTCGCTGGTCGCGGCGGCAATCTCGGTCATATAGAAACGCTGATAGCCCTGCCACAGCGGCAGCCAGGCAGCGTGATCAGCGTCGCTGATCGGGCGGATTTCGACGGGAATGCGAATCGGCATGGCACTGGTTCCTCGATGGGGTAAAGCCCTTACAGCCTAGCTGTAAGGGCGCAGGCTTCAATCTGCGCGTTCACCACAGACATCCAGGGCGAACCAGTGTTCCACCTCGGCCTGGTTCAGACCGGCGCCGAGCAGGGCGAACAGCTTGCCCAGAGCCGCCTCACGGGTCATGCCGCCGGCGGAAATCAGCCCGGCACTGGCCAGCTGACTGCCTGCGGCATACACGCCGAACTCGACATGGCCGTGCGGGCACTGGCTGATCGCGGCCAGCACCACACCACGTTCATGGGCGGTCTTGAGTACGCCGAGCAGTTCGGCGTCGTCCGCAGGTCCTGTGCCGCTGCCGTAGCATTCCAGCAGCAGACCCTGGACGCCGCTGTCCAGCAGGGCGCGTACGTGGCTTGCCTGGATACCCGGGTAAAACGGCAGCACGGCCAGATTGACCGGCTGGCGCGGCTGGCGGTAGTTGATAATCGCCGGAATGCTCTCGGCGCGTGGACTCTGGCGCTGGCGCGGCAGCACGTGGAAGGCGTCGAAGGCATCACTGCGCAGCTTGCTCACCCGCGCGCCATGTAGCAGCTCACCGTTGAAATACAGGTGCACACCCGGCGTGACGCCGGTCTGCAGCGCGCGCATGGCGCCGAACAGGTTGCCCCAGGCGTCGCTGCCCTCAGCACCGGCCGGCAGCATCGAGCCGCTGAGGATCACTGGTACGGGCAAGCCCAGCAGCAGAAAGCTCAGGGCGGCGGCGCTGTAGGCCAGGGTGTCGGTGCCGTGCAGCAGCAGTACGCCGTCGCAGCCGTCCTGCTCAATCCCGGCGCGAATCGCTGCGACCATCGCCAGCCAGTTGTGCTGGTTCATATTGGCGCTGTCGATTGGCGGCAGCAGCTCGCGGAAGGTCCATTGCGGCAGCGGCTGGGACTCCAGCACTTGCTGACGGCGCAGACGCTCATCGAAGCCGGACGCCGGGGCCAGGCCCGTAGCGCTCATTTGCATACCGATGGTGCCACCGGTGTAGAGCACCAGAAGATTGCTACAACCCATCAGGGGTCTCCGTACTTTCATTGTTCTTATAAGAAAACAGGGGGCCAAGCCCCCTGTTTATCACAGCTATTGCAGCGGCTTAGCGCTGATGCACGCTGTTGCCGATTTCCGCATGGTTGGCCGGGGCGTTTTGCGTCGCGTTTGGCCAGGCGGCTGGGTCGAGGTCCAGATCAGCGAAGTTCTTCGCATCGAACACTGGCGACTCTACGCCAGCCTTGATCTGGTTGTCGTAGTCGCGCATCAGGCGCAGACCAACCTTGAACAGCAGCGTCAGGGCAATCAGGTTGCAGATGGCCAACAGACCCATGGTCACGTCGGCGAAGGCGAACACCGTGCCCAGATCCTGTACCGAACCCCAGAGTACCAGAGCCACTACCAGCACGCGGTAGACCACCACCGGCGCGCGTTTCTTGCTGAAGAAGCCCAGGGCGTTTTCGCCGAGGTAGTAGTTGTAGATAAGGGTGGTGAAGACGAAGAGCAGCAGGGCGATGCTGACGAACACCCGGCCCCACTCACCGACTACGGCGGCCAGAGCGGTCTGGGTCAGCACGACGCCGGCCATTTCGCTACCTGGCTGATACACGCCCGAGAGCAGGATGATCAGTGCGGTGCTGGTGCAGACCAGCAGGGTGTCGATAAATACGCTGAGCGATTGCACGATGCCCTGCGCCGCCGGGTGCTTGACCTGGGCGACTGCAGCGACGTTCGGCGCACTGCCGAGACCGGCTTCGTTGGAGAACAGGCCGCGCTTAACACCCATCATGATTGCCGCACCGATACCACCGGCAAAGGCAGGCTCCAGACCGAAAGCGCTCTTGAAGATCAGCGTGAATACCGCCGGCACTTCGCTCAGGTTCAGGCCGATCACCACCAGCGCCATGCCGATGTAGGAGAAGGCCATGATTGGTACCAGTACGTCAGCCATGCTGGCGATGCGCTTGATGCCGCCGAAGATGATCAGGCCGATTACCGCGGTCAGGATCAGGCCGCTGGCGATGGTCGGCAGACCGAAGGTGTCATGCAGCGAGCTGGCCACGGTGAACGATTGCACGGCGTTGAAGCCGAAACCGAAGGTCACCAGCAGCAGAATCGAAACGACGATGCCCAACCAGCGCTGGCCCAGGCCGTGCTGGATATAGAAGGCCGGGCCACCGCGGTAGGTGCCGTCGTCTTCACGACGCTTGTACAGCTGCGCCAAGGAGCACTCGAAGTAGCTGGTGGCCATGCCGACCAGTGCTACGACCCACATCCAGAAGATCGCGCCCGGGCCACCGAGCATGATCGCCACCGACACACCGGCAATGTTGCCGGCACCGACGCGACCGGCTACCGAGAGCATCAGCGCCTGGAACGAACTGAGTTGACCCGGCTGACGCTGGAAGGCTTCGGCGAAGATGCGGAACATGCTGCCGAAGTAGCGGAACTGAACGAAACGCGAGGCGATGGTGAAGTACAGACCAAGGCCGATCAGCATCACGATCAGCAGCTTGCTCCAGATCAGGTCGTTGAGAATATCGAGCATGGCAGGCGAGTCTCTCTTGTTGTTCTGTGAAGGAATTATGGCTGGGGCCGAATGGTTGAGCAGACGCGCGTGCCGTGCAATTTCGCGGATGGCGGCGAACCGATGCGAGTTGATGCTAGAATCGCGCCGCTCGCATCACCAGGAAATCCGCATGTCCGACCATCTAGGGCCCAATCTAAAGCTGTTGTGCAGCCATTACCGGTCGATCGCCGAGGTTTGCCGCAAGCTCGCGATCAATCGCGCCCAGTTCAATAAATACCTGAGCGGACAGAGCCGACCGACGGCCTACAACCTCAAGCGGATCTGCGATTTTTTCGGGGTAGAAGCCTACGAACTGAGCCTGCCGTGCGAGCAGTTTGCCGACCTGATCGGCGCACGCAGCGGCAGCCATGAGACGCGGGTGCAGGGTGATCCGCTGCTGGAGCTGTTCCAGCCCCTCGGCGAGCACTCCAGCAGCTTGTCGCGTTACTGCGGTTACTACTTCGAATACGCCAACTGCATGTCGGTACCGGGGCAGATTCTGCTGTCGCTGGTGCAGCTGCGCGAGGAGCGCGGCAGCTACCTGTTCGAGCGCCAGGAGCGTCAGGAGCCGTCGCGTGCCGACAGCGGCAAGGCCGAGGACTGGGTGCGTTGCCGCTACCTGGGGGCGGCGTTCTACCTGCAGGACCGGCTGTTTCTGATCGACTACGAGTCGCTGACCGGCAACGAGATGACCCAGACCATCCTGATTCCCAGCTTCAAGAGCCGTATCGGCCGGCTTAACGGCCTGAAAACCGGAGTGTCGAGTGGCGACCTGCGCACCCCAGCTTGTACCCGGGTGGTCTGGGAGTTTCTCGGCAACGACATCAATCGGGTTAACGCCTACCGCCAGGTGATGCTCTACAACCCGGATGACCCGCGTATCGACGCCGATATCCGCCAGCGTCTGAGCGGCGCACAGATCCGCAACGGCCTGTTCGAGATCGAATAAGCCGCAGACCTATTGCCGCAAATCTTCCAGGCGTTGTTTCTGTTGCCCGCTGGCATCGAAGTTGTCCGCCGCCAGCCAGCGCGCGAAGGCCGCGTTGCAGGCCGGCCATTCGCTGTCGAGGATGGCAAACCAGGCCGTGTCGCGGTTACGTCCCTTGACCACCATATGCTGGCGAAACAGCCCTTCGTAGCTGAAGCCCAGACGTTTGGCCGCGCGCATCGAGCGGGCATTGTCGGCGTTGCACTTCCATTCCAGGCGGCGGTAGCCAAGCTCGCCCAAGGCCAGCTTGGCCAGCAGATACACCGCCTCGGTCGACGCCGGGCTGCGCTGCATGGCTTGGCCGAAGGCGATATGGCCGATCTCGATACAGCCATCCTTGGGCGCAATACGCAGATAGCTCAATAGGCCGACCGCGCGCTGCTGGCTCAGGTCGATCACGCTAAAAAACAGCGGATCGTGACTGGCGGCATGGCCGTTCAGCCAGTTATCGAACGCAGCTCGTTCGCTGAATGGGCCGTAGGGTAGGTAATCCCAAAGTGCCGGGTCGCTGTCCGGGCCTTGTAGCGTCTGCCAAAGGTCGTCGCCATGGCGCGCCGGGTCGAGCGGTTCGAGGCGCACATACTGGCCGTCCAAGGGTTGATGGGCAGGTGTAGGCACGGGCTGCCAGTCGAGTAGTGGTTGCTGGGGCATGCTGCGGCTCCTGCTTAGAACTGTTTGCGGTATTGGATAAAGCCCGAGCGCTCGGCTATGCGGTCGTAGAGCTGGCGGCCTGGGTAGTTGGTTTCCTGGGTCAGCCAATGCACGCGGCTGCAGCCGGCTGCCTGGGCCTGGGCATAGACGTGCTCGATCAGCAGCCGACCGATGCCGTCGCCACGCTGATCGGCGCCGACAAACAGATCCTGCAGGTAGCAGCTGTGCTCCACCGACCAATTAGTGCGGTGGAAGATCCACTGCACCAGCCCCACGGCCTGACCGTCGCGCCAGGCGAGGGCAGCATGAGTGGGCTCGCTTGGGTCGAGAAAGCGCTGCCAGGTCATGGCGCTGACCTCGGCGGGCAACTCGCTCTGGTAAAAGTGCAGATAGCCCTGCCATAGCGGCAACCAGGCGGCGTGATCGGCAGTGCTGACGGAACGGATTTCAATGCTCATGGCGCTTCCTTGGCTAAGTGTGGGTGACTGATTTGCGCGGCCAGTGCGTGGTCGCGTGGGTCATGGCTGGCTTGCAGGCCCTCGCGCACGCTGTTTTGGTCGGCCTGGCTGCGGTTTTGGCCGAGCTTCCATTTGCCCTCCAGGCGTTCGATGGGCAGGGCGAAGCCGACGATGGCGCGCAGCATGCTGTCGATGTAGTCGCGCGGTGCATCGCTGACCGCCCAGGGCTGCGGGCGCTCGGCTTCATGCAGCGCGCTGAGGCGGCTGACCAGTTGCAGCAGGCGCTCGGCGTCATCGAACACTTCGGCGCGGCCATGGGCCTGCACGCTGATGTAATTCCAGGTCGGCACCACCTTGCCGTGCTCGGCCTTGGCGGCGTACCAGGACGGGCTGATATAGGCCTCCGCGCCCTGGAAGATCACCAGCGCCGGGCTGCCGTCCGCCAGCTCGCGCCACTGCGGGTTGGCGCGAGCGAAGTGGCCGTACAGGGTGCCGTAGGGCCCTTCGCCTGCTTCCAGCAGCAACGGCAGATGGCTGGCGAGCAGGCCCTGGGTACCGTGGCTGACCAGCGTAGGCAGGCGGGTGGCGCGTATCTGCTGGTGCAGGGTGGCGAGGTCGTCCTGGCGAAAGGCGGCGGGGGTGTACATGGGGGAGCTCCTGAGCTGATGGAGCCATGCTAGGCAGGATATTGGTCTGTTGTAAGATCCACTTTCTGCGACTTTTATGGAGCCAATCTGCATGGCCATTCCATCTGCTCCGCCGCTCCCGGTCGATCTGTCCGGCATCCAGCTCGATGCGCAGCAGGGCCTGGCGCGCCAGCTGTATCAGGCGCTGCGTGAGCGCATCCTCGATGGTCGCCTGCAACGCCGTACACGCCTGCCGGCCAGCCGCGATCTGGCGAGCCTGCTGGGCATCTCGCGCAACACCGTGACCCGCGCCTTCGATCAGCTGTACGCCGAGGGCTATATCGAGGGGCGCATCGGTGCCGGCACTTATGTGGCCGAGTTGAGCGGGGCGACGCGGCCAACGCCAGCGGCCTCTGCCCAGGCTCAGCCTTCCGTCAGTCCGCCGACTGCGGCTTTACAGCTGTTGCAGAGCCATCATCTGAATCCGCCATTAAGCGGCGCACCACGGGCGTTTCGCGTCGGTGTGCCGGCCTTTGATCTGTTTCCCTTCGAGACCTGGGCGCGCTTGTCTGCGCGCTTCTGGCGCAAGCCATCACCGGCACGCCTGGGCTATGGCGACCCGGCCGGCGATCTGCAATTGCGCGAGTTGATCGCCGCTTACCTGCGCAACAGCCGTGGCCTGCACTGCGACCCGGCGCAGATCGTCGTCACCAATGGCGCGCAGCAGGCCATCAGCCTGTGCGCGCAGTTGCTGGTCACGCCCGGCGCACGGGTGGCCGTGGAAAACCCCGGTTACCGTGCCGCCGGCCATGCGCTGGCGATTGCCGGGGCGCAGCTATGCGGCGTGGCGGTGGATGGCGAAGGGCTGAACACCGCCGCGCTGGAGCAGGTCGAAGGGTGCCGGCTGGTTTACCTGACGCCGTCGCACCAATACCCGACCGGCGTAACCCTGTCGCTGGCGCGGCGCCTGCAGTTATTGGAATGGGCCGAGCGCAATAACGGCCTAATCATCGAGGACGATTACGATGGCGAGTACCGCTACAGCGGCACGCCGCTGGCACCTCTAGCCGCCCTCGACCGCCAGGGCCGCGTGCTGTACGTCGGCACCTTCTGCAAGATTGCCTTTCCGGCGCTGCGGCTGGGTTATCTGGTATTGCCGCCCGCGCTGGCCGAAGCCTTCGCCCGTCGCCGCGCCCTGGATATGCGCCATTCGGAAATCGGCACGCAGGCGGTGATGGCCGAATTTATCGCCGCCGGGCATTTTCAGCGGCATATCCGCCGTATGCGCAGCGCGGCACGCAGCCGTCGCGATGCGCTGCTGGCTGGTTGGCCTGCGGATGTGCCGGGCTGTGCGCCGCTGCCGGTGGTGGAGGCGGGGTTGCACCTGTGCGTGCGGGTGAACAGCCTGGCCCGCGAGCGTGAGCTGATCAGCGCCGCCGAACGGGTTGGTGTGGAGATAACCGCGCTCAGCAGTTTTTGGCTGCCAGGCAGCAGCACGCCGCAAGATCAGCGCGCCGGGCTGGTGCTGGGCTTTGCTGCGGTGCCCGAAGCGCAAATCACCCAAGCCCTGGAGGCGTTGCGCCGCGCCTGGCAGATATAACCGCCAGGCGCGGTTGGCTCAACACAGCTCGGGGTTTTTCGCGCAGCTGCCGTAGCCTTCGCTGCGCATCTGTTCCAGGGCTGCCTGCAGACGTTCGACCACCTCGTCGGGGGTGTCCTTGTTCAACGCCAGGTATAGCTGCGAGGTTTCGAAGCTGAGTACGGTGTCTAGATCATTGGCGCCCTGCTCTTTGGCATAGAAGCGCCAGACCGGGTCCGAGGTGGCCCATAGGTCGATCTGCCCGCGTTGCAGTTTGCGGATATTTTCCTGGTCGCGCAGGGCGTTCTGCGGAATAAAGCCCAGGCGCTCCAGATGCTGGCTGACCGCCGCGCTCTGGTAGGCGCCGACGCGGTAGGCCTTGGCCTGTTCCAGATTATCCAGTTGCGGGCTGCTGCCCTTGAGGCCGACCAGCACGCTCTGGTACTGGGCGATAGGCCCGACCCACTTGAACAGCGGCTTGCGCGCCTCGCTCATGGAGGTGGAAAACAGGCCGTGGTTGGCCTTGGTCATGGTCTGTTGGTAGATGCGATCCCAGGGGAAGCGCAGGGTCAGGCTGTAGTCGATGGCGGCGCGCTTGAACATCTCACGCACGATGTCGGCGCTGATGCCGGTGATATTGGCGTCGCGCGCGAAGTTCTTGCCGTGGTCGGCCATGTTGAAGGGTGGGAAGTTTTCCGTCAGCAGCACCACCTTGTAGTCAGGCGGTAACTGCGCCTGGCTCAGGGGGCTGAACAGCAGGCAGGACAACAGCGCGGTGCAAAGAATATGACGCATGGTCTGGCACTCCACTTGTACGGAGAGTCCCGCGCCTGCCAACTGGCCGCGCGGGGCCTATGACATAAACAACAACGCCCAGGCCAAGGGCCTGGGCGTATTCAGATCAACGCTGTTGTTGCGCGTTGATCGGGGGCTGGTTTGGCGTGTGCTGCCAGACAGCGGGGTCGAGGTCCAGATCGGCGAAGTTCTTCGCGTCGAACACCGGCGATTCCACGCCGGCCTTGATCTGGCTGTCGTAGTCGCGCATCAGGCGCAGACCAACCTTGAACAGCAGCACCAGGGCGATCAGGTTGCAGATGGCCAGCAGACCCATGGTCACGTCGGCAAAGGCGAACACCGTACCGAGATCCTGCACCGAGCCCCAGAGGACCAGCGCCACGACCAGCACCCGGTAGACCACCACCGGCGCGCGTTTCTTGCTGAAGAAGCCCAGGGCGTTTTCGCCGAGGTAGTAGTTGTAGATCAGGGTGGTGAACACAAACAGCAGCAGCGCCACGGTAACGAACACCCGGCCCCACTCACCGACCACGCTGGCGACGGCAGTTTGGGTCAGCACCACGCCGGCCATCTCGGTGCCTGGCTGATATACGCCGGACAGCAGGATGATCAGCGCGGTGCAGCTGCAGAGGATGATGGTGTCGATAAACACGCTGAGCGACTGCACGATGCCCTGAGCCACCGGGTGCTTGACCTCGGCCACTGCTGCGACGTTCGGCGCACTGCCGAGACCGGCTTCGTTGGAGAACAGGCCGCGTTTTACGCCCATCAGGATTGCCGCGCCGATACCGCCGGCAAAGGCAGGTTCCAGGCCGAAGGCGCTCTTGAAGATCAGCACCAGGGTGGCCGGGATTGCATCGACATTGCTGCCGATCACGAACAGCGCCATGCCGATGTAAGAGAAAGCCATCACGGGCACCAGCACGTCAGCAAACTTGGCGATGCGCTTGATGCCACCGAAGATGATCAGACCCATTACCACGGTCAGAATCGCGCCGCTGGCATAGGTCGGCAGACCGAAGGTGTCATGCATCGAGCTGGCCACGGTGAACGACTGCACGGCGTTGAAGCCGAAACCGAACGTCACCAGCAGCAGGATCGAAACGACAATGCCCAACCAGCGCTGGCCCAGGCCGTGCTGGATATAGAAGGCCGGACCACCACGGTAGGTGCCGTCGTCTTCACGGCGCTTGTACAGCTGCGCCAGGGAACATTCGAAGTAGCTGGTGGCCATGCCTACCAACGCTACGACCCACATCCAGAAGATCGCGCCCGGGCCACCGAGCATGATCGCCACCGAGACACCGGCGATGTTGCCGGCACCGACGCGCCCGGCGACGGACAGCATCAGCGCCTGGAACGAGCTGAGCTGACCCGGTTGACGCTGAAAGGCCTCACTGAAGATGCGGAACATGCTGCCGAAGTAGCGAAACTGAACGAAACGCGAGGCGATGGTGAAATACAGACCAAGGCCGATCAGCATCACGATCAGCAGCTTGCTCCAGATCAGGTCATTAAGAATATCGAGCATGGGGTCTCTCCCTTTTTTGTATTTATCGGGGGATTAATGATGATGACGCCGCAGCGCCGCCCGGGTAGGGCGACGCTGGCGGACGGCACGGGTGTTCCGTGTACTGGGAGCCTGTGCAGTCGGTCGGTGACGAGGGTTGTGCGCCGACACAGAAACCCCGCGATGGCTAATGGCATGCCATAAACCGCCGCAGGAGGATTCGCCGCCGAGCCGACTGAACGGGCTATTCAGGCACTAGGGCAGCGGGGATCGCCTGCTGCCTGGCGGAGAGAGACGACCGGGGTCGAATACGTTCATGGGGTCACCCTGTGTGGTTGTTTTTATTGGTATGCCCTGGATACCGATGGGTATCTCGTTGGCTGCCGGGTCCTGCCGGCAGTGCCGCTGCGCCGGGTTGGCGCAAAAGCCCCGCACATCCTTGTGCGGGTGTTGCCCGTGAGCAGCGCCGCGTTATTGCGCGTTGTCGCTGTTGTAGATGTCGCGATCCAGCTCCTTCTCGCTGCTGCCCACCAAAGTGGTGGTCATCAGGTCGCCGGCGACGTTCACCGTGGTGCGCGCCATGTCGAGGATGCGGTCGATACCGGCGATCAGTGCCACGCCTTCCAGCGGCAGGCCGACCGACGTCAGCACCAGGCCGAGCATGATCAGGCCGGCGCCAGGTACACCGGCGGTGCCGATCGAGGCCAGGGTCGCGGTGAGGATGATCATCAGGTACTGGCCGGCATTCAGGTCGATGCCGAAGGCCTGGGCGATAAACAGCGCCAGTACGCCTTGGTAGATGGCGGTGCCGTCCATATTGATGGTGGCGCCCACCGGCAGCACGAAACCGGCCACGCCCTGGGACACGCCGAGGTTCTTGCGCGCGCACTCAATCGACACCGGCAGGGTGCCGGCGCTGCTTGAGGTACTGAAGGCCACGGCCAGTGCCGGCGCCACACCTTTAAAGAAACGCAGTGGGCTGAGCCGCGCCAGCACGCTGACCAGGCCGCCATAGACCAGCAGCATATGGGTGATGCTGGCCAGGTAGATCACCCCGATCACGCTCGCCAACGGCAGCAGCACTTCGATGCCGTGGGAGGCCACCACGCCGGCGATCAGCGCAAATACGCCGATCGGCGCGCAGCGCATCACCAGGTCGGTGAGCTTGTAGAACACCTCGGCCAGGCTGTCGAACAGCTTGACTGCCGGTGCGGCCTTTTCGCCGATCAGGTTCATGCTCACGCCCAGGGCGATGGCGAACACGATGATCTGCAGGATATTGCCCTCGGCAAAAGCGGCCACCGGATTGGTCGGCACCAGGCCCACCAAAATCTGCACCAGCGAGGGTGCTTGTTTGGTTTCCTGCACGCCGCTGGCCACCATGTTCATGCCTTCACCCGGGGTGAACAGGGCTCCGAACAGCAGGCCGATAGTCACCGCAAAGGCGGTGGTGATCAGGTAGATGGCGATGGTCTTGACGCTGATGCGGCCAAGCTTGGCGCTGTCACTCATGGCCGTGATACCGGCCACCAAGGAGACGAAAACCAGTGGCACGATCAGCATCTTGATCGCGTTGAGGAACAGCGTGCCGATGGGTGCCAGCACCAGGGCGTCGGCCTTGAACAGCACGCCGGTGAGCACGCCGAGGCCGAGGCCGATGAGGATTTGCTGCCACAGCGGCATGCGCCGCAAAAAGCCTAGGGAAGAAGTACTGCTCTGACTCATGGTTATCACCCGGATTATCGTTTTTGTGGGGCCGTCTATGCGGCCTTGAGCGGTGCCGCCCGGCAGGCGAGGGCGGAAAACCAGCTACCCATGATCTGGGTGCTGGTTACAAAAACGCGCCGTTCCTTGCGGAGACGGCGCGTAGGGTTTTTTCGGGATTAGCCCGGCAGCAGCGGCACCAGGCGCGGGGCGATCATGTTCTCGGGGCGCAGGATGTCGGCCAGCTCGGCGTCGCCCAGCAGCTTCTCCTCGCGCACCAGCTCCAGTACGCCGCGGCCACTTTCCAGCGCCACCTTGGCGATGCGCGTGGCGTTTTCGTAGCCGATATAGGGGTTGAGGGCGGTGATCAGGCCGATGGAGTTTTCCATCAGTTCACGGCAGCGCGCTTCGTTGGCGGTGATGCCGTCGATGCACAGCTCGCGCAGCATATCCATGGCGCGGGTGAGCAGGCGGATCGAGTCGAAGATCTTGTAGGCGATCAGTGGCTCCATCACGTTCAACTGCAGCTGGCCGCCTTCGGCTGCCATGGTCAACGCCAGGTCGTTGCCGATCACTTCGAAGGCCACCTGGTTGACCGCTTCTGGGATTACCGGGTTGACCTTGCCGGGCATGATCGAGCTGCCCGGCTGGCGCGCCGGCAGGTTGATTTCATTGATGCCGGTGCGTGGGCCGCTGGACAGCAGGCGCAGGTCGTTGCACATCTTCGACAGCTTGACTGCGGTGCGCTTGAGCATGCCGGAGAACAGCACAAAGGCGCCCATGTCACTGGTGGCTTCGATCAGGTCGGCGGCCGGGGTCAGCGGCTGGCCACTGATAATCGCCAGGCGCTTGACCGCCATCAGCTGGTACTGCGGGTCGGCGTTGATCCCGGTGCCAATCGCGGTGCCGCCCAGGTTCACTTCGGTGAGCAGGGTCGGGGCGAGCAGCTTGAGGTGCTGCAGGTCTTCGCCAAGGGTGGTGGCGAAGGCGCGGAATTCCTGACCGAGGGTCATCGGCACTGCGTCTTGCAGCTGGGTGCGGCCCATCTTCAGCACGTGGCTGAACTCCAGGTGCTTTTTCGACAGCGACTGAATCAGCTTGTCCAGCGCGGTCAGCAGGCTCTCGTGGCCGAGCAGCAGGCCCAGGCGGATGGCGGTGGGGTAGGCGTCGTTGGTCGACTGCGCCATGTTCACGTCGTTGTTCGGGTGCAGGTGCTTGTAGTCACCCTTCTCGAAACCCATGGCTTCGAGGGCAATATTGGCGATGACTTCGTTGGCATTCATATTGGTCGAGGTGCCGGCCCCGCCCTGGATCATGTCGACCACGAACTGGTCGTGGAACTCGCCCTGAATGATGCGTGCGCAAGCGGTGCTGATCGCGGTGTGCTTGGCGGCGGACAGGTGGCCCAGCTCGCGGTTGGCGTCGGCGGCGGCCTGCTTGACCATGGCCAGGGCAACCACCAGTTTCGGGTAGTGCGACAGCGTCACGCCGGACAGGCGGAAGTTCTGCACGGCGCGCAGGGTCTGGATGCCGTAATAGGCGTCAGCAGGAACGTCGAGGGTGCCGAGCAGGTCTTTTTCGAGGCGAGTGGATGCAGCAGCGGACATGATCAAGGTCATCTCAGGAAATACGGCATATGCCGCGATGGCCCGTAGGTTAGGGGCTGCAGCTTGATACTGGCCAATGCTGTTAAGCACTGGGTCATGCATAATCGGCATAACGTTGGCGTGACCGCTCAACGTCGACCGACGTGTTCGCATGCACAAGGGCTGATCCATGAACCTCGAAAGCAAATGGCTGGAAGACTTTGTCACCCTGGCCGCAACCCGCAGCTTCTCCCAGGCGGCGCAAAAGCGCTTTGTCACTCAGCCGGCGTTTAGCCGACGGATCCGCAGCCTGGAGAACATGCTCGGCCTGACCTTGGTCAACCGCGTCTGCACGCCCATTGAGCTGACCGAATCTGGCCAGTTGTTTCTGGTCACGGCACGCAGCATGGTCGAGCAGCTCGGTGAGGTGGTGCGTCACCTGCATAACCTCGAAGGCCAGCAGGGTGAGGTGATGCAGATTGCTGCCGCGCACTCGCTGACCCTGGGTTTTTTCCCCGAATGGATCGCCCGCCTGCGCCGCGAAGGTCTGCCGTTGACCACCCGTCTGGTGGCGACCAACGTCGGTGAAGCGGTGCATGCGCTGCGTGAAGGCGCCTGCGACCTGATCCTCGCCTACTACGACCCCGACGCTGCGCTGCAGATGGACCCGGAAATCTTCCCTTCGCTGCACCTGGGCCGCACGGAAATGCTCCCGGTGTGCGCGGTGGGCGAAGACGGCGCGCCGCTGTTCGACCTCAACAGTGGCCAGAGTGTGCCGCTGCTGGCCTACAGCGCCGGGGCGTTTCTCGGTCGCTCGGTCAACCTGCTGCTGCGCCAACGGGCGCTGCGCTCGACCACGGTGTATGAAACGGCGATGGCCGACAGCCTGAAAAGCATGGCCTTGCAGGGCATGGGTGTGGCCTGGGTGCCGAGGTTGAGCGTAACGGCCGAACTGGCCCGTGGCGAGTTGGTGGTGTGCGGCGATGAGCAGTGGCAAGCGCCGCTGGAAATCCGCCTGTACCGCTGCGCTCTGGTACGCAAGGCGTCGGTACGCCTGCTCTGGCGCAAGCTGGAAAGCGGTGAAGTGGGCCGCTAGACGCGAGTTGTAGGGGCGAGTTTATTCGCGACATCTGTCATCAATGCGTAACTAGATAAGGAGGCGAGGTAGTGATTGGTCTGACAAGACAAATCAAGTTGAAAACAAATCACTCCTACCTCTTTAACGACAGTACCAGTCGGCCTCAGGGCTTGCTTCGATCGCCTAGGTTTTCCCCGCTCCACAGGCTCTGAACTTCTGCAGTAAATCGTGAGCTACCAAGTGCTTAGTTCCCCTTGCTCGTTGAACGAGTCTGATCTACCGGGGCAGTGGCAAGTTGATGCCGAAGAAACTCACGATAGGTCGCAGCCCGTGACTCATCTATTTCTCCCAACACTTGGGTAGCTGTGTCTGCTTCCTGTCAAGTCGCGATATCTGTCGCACTGGCGCGGAGGCCTGGTGTGTATGATTGCGGGCCGGTTTTCTGCAGTTATCAAGGATGAATTCATGAAGCCAATTTTCCATCCACTGATGCTGGCGATGTGCATTTCCGTCACCTGCTATGCCGCATCGCCACTGGAGTCGCTGTTCGAGAGGAAGGATTACGCGGCCTTTTTGCCACAAGCCGAGGCCAAGGCTTCGGCGGGCGATGCTGAGGCGCTATTTTTGCTGGGCAAGGCATATCACCTGGCGCGCGGGGTGACCGAGGACCGCGAGCGCGCACGGGCGTATTACCAGGATGCTCGTAGCCTTGGCTCGGCAAGAGCCAGCCATAACCTTGGCTCTATGGCGCGGGAGCAGGGCGATGTGAAGATGGCGGTGGAGTTCTTCGAGGAGGCACTGGAGCGGGATTTGAAGCTGCCGACCCTGTACAACCTGGCGCAGGTCAGCAGTCCTGAGGTGCCGACAAACTACTGGAGCATTCCGGAGTTTGTGCAGCAGGCCGGACGAGCCGGCGACTATTTCGCGCGGGCCTACGCTGAAGATGGCAAGGTCGAGACCCTGTTCGAGGCGTCGCGGCAGTACACGCAGGCGGCGCAGGTGGCGCGCCAGGCACTCCCTTCCGATCTCGAGCGGCTCGACCCAGTCGCGCTCCGGGCGCGCGCGATCGAGTGGTTGGAGAAGGGTATGGCCGAGGGCTTCGGACAGTCCTGGACGAATTACGGCGTGTTGTTGATGGACGAGGGTAAGTATGACGAGGCGCGTGCCGCCTTGCTCCGAGGGTCCGAGAAGGGTATTGCGGTGGCGCACTATCATCTCGCCGGCATGGCGTCCAAAGGGCAGGGCCTCGAAGGGCGGGACGCGAAGCAGGCACTCCATCACTACGAGCAGGCGGCTTTGATGGGGATGAAGGAGGCGGTGCGGCCGGCTCATCAGGCGCTACTGGAGTATCTTGGCAGTGAGGAAGATCTGGACAGGCTGGAGGAAGGTCTGCGCCGGCTCGAGGCCTTGGGTGACACTGAGCCCTACGACACCTATGCGGTCGACCAGGTCGTGTCTCGTGTGGAGTGGGCTCGCAAGTTTCGAGCGCAGCAGCGCGAGGCCAGGTCGTTGCCCAACCGACCGATGATATTGCAGGCGTGCGGGCTCGGTCTGGAGCATCCCTATGGCAGCGCCTACAACCTGGGGCACAATACCCACTGGCGTCTTGCCGCCTACCGTTCGCTCGAGCGTCCGCAGCGGTTGATGGAGGGGCAGGTCGATGCCGATGGCTGTGCCCGCTCGTCCGGGCTGCTGCCTGCGGACGTTCGCGAGTTGTTGGACCAGGGCGTGGTGTTCGCCTTGCAGTTCCCGAACTACACCCTGCCCCTGGTGGCGAACAAGGCGGGAGGGCAGATCGTTCTGGAGATGCAGCCTCAGGCAACGCCTATCCCGGACTGAGGTGAGCGAGGCGTTCCGCAGCGTCGATATAGCGCGTTGGAAAATGCAACAGGGCTCATCGGGGATTGGCCCTGTTGGTTCATGCGGTAATGATCGAGGTTCCGCCACACCTGCGGCTAGCCAGCGCATTCAGGTGCCGGACTTGATGGTGTTCCACACCCGGGTGCGTACGCGTTCGATCTTCTGCGGCAGCGGTTGCAGCACGTAGAGGGTTTTCTGCGCTTCGGCGGTCGGGGTCAGACCGGGGTTGTCGCGGATTTCTGCGCCCACCAGTGGCATGGCGTCCTTGTTCGGATTGGGGTAGCCGAGGAAGTCGCTGATTGGCGCTACCACTTTTGGTTCGAGCAGGTTGTTGAGGAACTCATGGGCCTCACTGACGTTCTGCGCGCTTTTCGGGATGGCGAAGGAGTCGTACCACAGCGGTGCACCTTCCTTCGGCAGGCGCCAGTCGACCACTACGCCGTTACCGGCTTCCTTGGCGCGGTTGGCGAACTGATAGAAGCTGCCCGAGTAACCGATGGCCACGCAGATGTCGCCGTTGGCGATATCGGTCATGTACTTGGCGGAGTGGAAGTAGGCGACGTGGGGGCGAATCTTCAGCATCAGCGCGCTGGCTTTCTCGTAGTCCTCTGGCTTGCTGCTGTTGGGGTCCAGGCCCAGGTAGTGCAGTGCGATTGGCAGGATGTCGCCGGGCGAATCCAGCATGGCCACGCCGCACTGCTTGAGCTTGCTGATGTTCTCCTCTTTGAAGATCAGGTCCCAACTGTCCACCGGCGCATCGGCACCGAGCACGGCCTTGACTTTGTCCGGGTTGAAGCCGATCAGCACGGTGCCGTACATATAGGGCACGGCGTACTGGTTGTCGGGGTCGTTGGCGGTCATTAGCTGCAGCAGGCCAGGGTCGAGGTGCTGCCAGTTGGGCAGCTTGCTCTTGTCGAGTTTCTGGAACACGCCGGCCTTGATCTGGGTGTCGAGGAAGGTGTTGGTCGGCACCACCAGGTCGTAACCGGAGTTGCCGGTAAGCAGCTTGGCTTCCAGCGCCTCGTTGGTGTCGAACACGTCCCAGGTCAGCTTGATGCCGCTTTTTTCCTGAAACTCCTTGGGCACCGCCGGCAGCATATAGTCGGCCCAGTTGTACACGCGCAGTTCGCGCGGCTTCTCTGGCGTTTGCGCCTGGGCCGCAGTGGCCAGCAGCGTTGCGCCGCAGATGGCGACGGCGAGCAGGTGTTTGATTGTTTTCATCGTTCTTCACCCTGAGTGATTAAAAGAGAACCTATGCGCCTTCGAAACCTTCCAGCACGTTGACCGCATTGACGCCGATGGCCTCCACCGCATAACCGCCTTCCATGACGAACAGGGTCGGCTTGCCGAGGGCGGCGATGCGCTTGCCCATGGCCAGGTAATCCGGGCTGTCGAGCTTGAACTGGGAAATCGGGTCGTCCTTGAAGGTGTCCACGCCCAGCGACACCACGATCACTTCGGCACCGTATTCGGCGATGCGCTGGCAGGCTTCATCCAGCGCAGCGCTCCACACCGCCCAGGGGCTGCCCATGGCCAGCGGGTAGTTGAAGTTGCAGCCCTCACCGGCGCCTTCGCCGCGTTCATCGGCGTAGCCGAGGAAGAACGGAAACTCGTCGGCCGGGTCGCCGTGAATCGAGGCGAACAGCACGTCATTGCGCGTGTAGAAGATGTCCTGAGTGCCGTTGCCGTGGTGGTAGTCGACATCGAGGATCGCCACGCGCTGTTTGCCCTGGTCGAGAAACGCCTGGGCGGCGATGGCGGCATTGTTCAGGTAGCAGTAACCACCCATCAGCTCGCCAGCGGCGTGATGGCCCGGCGGGCGGCACAGGGCGAAGGCGCAATGGGCGCCGTTGGCAATTGCCTTCTGGCCGCTAAGCGCCACCTGTGCGGCGCTGTAAGCCGCTTGCCAGGTGCCTGCGGTGATCGGCGCGCCGCCGTCGAAGCTGTAGTAACCGAGTTGGCCGTGCAGATCCCTGGGGATGACCTGGCGCAGGGTGCGCGCCGGCCAGGTAAAGGGCAGCAGGTCGCCGCTGCCGTTCTGCGCCTGCCAGCGATCCCAGGCACCCTTGAAGAAGTCCAGATAAGCGCCGCTGTGGATACGCTTGATCGGCGCCAGGCCGAAATCCTGCGGTGGGCGCACTTCGCCGAGCTGGCGGTCCTTGACCCGCTGGAGGATATGGTCGGCGCGTTGCGGCTTCTCGAAACAGGGCATCAGCTGGCCATCGATCAGCTCGCAGCTGCCGTGGTGCAGGTGATGGTCGTTGCTGTAAAAGGTGAGCATGTGAAGCGGCTCCAGGCGTGTAGTTGTGCCTGCATTGTTCGCCTGCACAGCCCGGATGGAGAACGCTGACAACGGCCAAAAGGGGATCGATCTGGCCAAAAAAATCGCCGGGAGCGATTTTTAACGTCGCGCAGCGATAGCCTGTGGGGTGGCCGCCAGGGCTGGCTGGGCCATAAATTGCGCGGCCGGTCGCCATCTGGCAGGCCCACACCCTGTAGGAGCGGCCCATGGCCGCGATGCGTTTCGCGGGCATGGCCCGCTCCTACAAAAGCCTATGCCGCGCCTCAGGCGCGAAAACGGCTTGGCGGCACGCCGCTCCAGCGTTGGAAAGCATGGCGGAAGCTGGCTGTTTCACTGAAGCCGAGGTATTCGGCAATCCGGCAGATCGGCCAGTCTTCCTGGCCGAGCAGGGTTTTAGCCCGCTCGAAGCGCAGCTCGTCGAGTAGTTCCTGATAGTGCGTACCGAGCTCCTGCAGGTGCCGGCGCAGGGTGCGCGGTGAGCAGTGCATCTGCTGCGCCAGCTGTTCCAGGCCAGGAGGCGCGGTCAGTTGTTCGGCCAGTAGCTGGCGGATGCGCGCGAGCCAGGCCTGGCGGCTGTTGAACTCACTATTCTGCTTGCGGCAGCGTTCGAGCATTTCTCGGTGGGTCACCGTATCGGCCAGCGGTAGAGGTTGCTGTAACCAGCTGGCGGGGAAGGCGAAGGCGTTGCGCGCGGCATCAAACTGCAGCGGGCAGGCGAAGCTGTGCGGGTAGCGCGCGCTGTAGTCGGGTTCGCCGTAGCGGAACTGCGCGGCGCTGAGCGGCAGAGGCTGGCCGAGCAGGTCATCGCTGATCAGCTTGAGCGAGGCCAGGCACATTTCCAGGTTGAACACCTCAAGCTCCGGGCGGTGCTGGTAGTCGCTGGCGCTGACCCAGGCCAGCTCGCCCTCAAGGTGCATGTCCAGTTGGAAGTAGGTGCCGAGCAGCGCCGGGTACTGCAGCATCAGCCGCCAGGCGTCACCAAAGGTGGCACTGGAGAGTGCGGCGTAACCAACCATGCCATAAGCCGACACATGCATGCGCCGGCCCAGCTCCAGGCCAAGATCACTGCGCAGTTGCAGGGCATTGGCGCAGACCTGCAGCTCCTGAGTACGGGTGATGCGCGTATCGGCACAGTCCAGATCAGCCGCAGCAATGCCGCTGCCGGCCAATAGCTGCTCGGTCAGTTCGGGTTGCGCGGCAAAGATTTCCAGGATCAGTGAAACCACATGCAGGGTGGTCAGGTGGGCGTGCAACATCGGGGCAACCGCAACAGTTCAGAATGCCTGAATAAGGCAAGAACTATGCCGCGACACCGCAGCGGCCGGGCGTGATCCAGGCCGCTGCGGTCCAGGCAGATTTAGCGATTACGCAGGAAGGCGTTGATAAAGTCGCCCTGATTGGGGGCTTCTTCATGAGTGGTGAAGGTCAGGGTCGCCTCGTTTTCGCGCAGCTTGAGCTGCTGCGCAAAGCTGCACTGCACGGTTTTCAGGCCCTTGGCTGCAGCTTTATGCTCATCGCCGTTCTGGCACAGATTGGCCAGCTGGCTGACCACTTCACCGCAGAAACTCGGCACGCTGAGGCGCTTGAGCTTGTCGTCGTCGATGGCGCTCCACTCGACCTGAGTGGCCAGCGGTGTGTCACAAGCTTTCGAGGCGTCCTGGTCGATCTGCTGCAGCTGCTGGGTGAAGTCGGCCACGCGCTTTTCCCGGTCAAAGCTGCTCAGCTTGTCCTGAATGCCCTTTTTCTTCTGCTGCTCATAAAGCGCCAGCAGGTTGGCCGGTTTGGTCTCTTTGCTCTTGGTTTCATCGAAGCCCAGCTCGAAGCCGTCGGTGCTCGGCAGGTACAGCTGATATTGCTCGCCGCCCCAGCCCTGACGCTTGATCAGCATGTTGTAGGCGCTGCCATCGAGGGTGGTGGTGTAATCGCGCTCATCGTTGCCGCGCTCGTTGACCGTGCTCAGCAGCACCACTTCATCCAGCGGGTGATTGATGCCGCTGACCTGGATTAGCGCCTGCTTGCCATCGCTGCTGGGCGCGACGGTCACGCTGATGCCTTTGCCGGCATCGAATACTTGCGGGTACTTGGCCAGTTCGAGGGCGCTGGCGTTGAGGGTGAACAGCGAAGCGGCGAGTAGCAGTGACAGCCTTGTCATGGTTGTGTCCTTGGTGGATAAAAAGAGCGCCCAGTATAGCCAGGGTGCTGGCTGCGATTTGTGCGCCAGGTCTGCTCGTGACGTCCACCTTGCGCTGCGTTGACCTACCGCCTGGCACTGCGGCGGGCGCCCGCGACAAACGGCGCGCCGAGGTGCACGCCAGCCCAGGCTTTACGGTATACTGCGCGGCCTTTGGCGGTCCGCACTGCCATAATTCATTCCCTAACAAGCCACGCCTGGTTTCCAGCGTGGCTTGTTAGTTTCTGCAGCGCCTACGGGCACTTGATGAAGAAGAGGCACGACGATGAGCGCACTGGTTGGCGTGATCATGGGCTCCAAGTCCGATTGGTCCACCCTTAGCCACACCGCCGAGATGCTGGACAAGCTGGGCATTCCGTACGAAGTGAAGGTGGTTTCCGCCCACCGCACCCCGGACCTGCTGTTCCAGTACGCCGAACAGGCTGAAGAGCGCGGCATTCAGGTGATCATCGCCGGTGCCGGTGGCGCGGCGCACCTGCCGGGCATGTGTGCGGCCAAGACTCATCTGCCGGTACTCGGCGTTCCCGTGCAATCGGCAGTGCTCTCGGGCGTCGATTCGCTGCTGTCGATCGTGCAGATGCCGGCCGGTATTCCGGTTGCCACCCTGGCCATCGGCAAGGCCGGCGCAATCAATGCTGCGCTGCTTGCGGCGAGCATTCTTGGCCACCAGCACCCGCAGTTCCACGAGCGCCTGAAGGCGTTCCGTACCGAGCAGACTGAATCCGTACTGGAAAATCCGGACCCGAGGGACGCGTAATGAAGATCGGCGTAATCGGTGGCGGCCAGTTGGGCCGCATGTTGGCCCTGGCAGGCACGCCGCTGGGGATGAACTTCGCCTTCCTCGACCCCGCGCCGGATGCCTGTGCGCAAGCGCTGGGCGAGCATATCCGCGCCGATTACGGCGATCAGGATCACCTGCGTCAGCTGGCCGATGAAGTCGATCTGGTGACCTTCGAGTTCGAAAGCGTGCCGGCCGAGACCGTGGCCTTCCTCTCGCAGTTCGTCCCGGTGTACCCGAGCGCCGAAGCCCTGCGTATCGCTCGTGATCGCTGGTTCGAAAAATCCATGTTCAAGGACCTCGGCATTCCGACCCCGGATTTCGCCGATATCCAGTCGCAAGCTGACCTCGACGCAGCCGTGGCCAGCATCGGCCTGCCGGCGGTGATGAAGACCCGCACCCTGGGTTACGACGGCAAGGGCCAGAAAGTCCTGCGCAAGGCCGAAGATGTTGTCGGCGCCTTTGCCGAGCTGGGCAGCGTGCCGTGTATCCTTGAAGGCTTCGTGCCGTTTACCGGTGAAGTGTCGCTGGTGGCGGTGCGTGCCCGTGATGGCGAAACGCGCTTCTACCCGCTGGTGCATAACCGTCACGACAGCGGCGTGCTGGCGCTGTCCATCGCCAGCACCGATCACCCGCTGCAGGCGCTCGCAGAAGATTACGTCAGCCGCGTGCTGACCAAGCTCGACTACGTCGGCGTGCTGGCCTTCGAGTTCTTCGAAGTCGATGGCGGCCTGAAAGCCAACGAGATCGCCCCGCGTGTGCACAACTCCGGGCACTGGACCATCGAAGGCGCCGAGTGCAGCCAGTTCGAAAACCACCTGCGCGCCGTCGCCGGCCTGCCGCTGGGGTCGACCGCCAAGGTCGGTGAGAGCGCGATGCTCAACTTTATCGGTGTGGTTCCGCCGGTGGAGCAGGTTATCGCCGTCGCTGACTGCCGCCTGCATCACTACGGCAAGGCCTTCAAAGTCGGCCGCAAGGTCGGTCACGCCACCCTGCGCTGTGCGGATCGCGCCACCTTGGATAAGCAGATCGCCGTGGTCGAGGCGCTGATCGCCAAGGCCTGAAGCCGGCTTTGTGACTAAGCTCTTGCGTAGGCCATACACAAGAGCCTCGTCATGAAGTATCTGTTGCTGCTGTCTTTGCTGTACCTGCCGCTTTGCCATGCCGACCAGGTGTTGCGCGCCGATTACCGCGAGCGCCCGCCAGAGATGCAGGCCCTCGATTCACTCCCCGTCGGCCCGCTGATCGAGGTACTTGATAGCGCTGCGCAGCGGGTCGGTGCGCGCATCGAATGGCGTTACGCACCCTTTGTGCGCAGCCTGGAAGACCTCAAATCCGGACGTATCGACCTGGTACCGCGCGTGCTGTTCACCGCCGAGCGCAAGGACTACGTGCACTTTCTGCCGTCGATCGGCACCCAGCGTAAAAGCATCCGCTTTATCGTCAAGACTGGTCAGCAGGCCAGCCTGCGTAACTATGCCGATCTGCAGGGCAAGGTGATCGGAGTCAAACGCGGTACCGCCTATTTCGATCAGTTCGACGGCGACAGTGCTCTGACAAAAAGCCTGGCGACTGACGACTACCTGCTGGCCGGGATGTTTCGCGCCGGGCGCCTGGATGTGATGGTGGTGCTGGACGCCGAAGCCATTGAGGCGCAGTTCCACAAGATTGGCTTTAGCGACTACAGCTATGCCGAATACCAGTACGAGCAATCCGTCGGTAATTATTACGGTGCGTCGATGCGCCACTATCGGGGCGAGAAAAAGGCCCTCTACGAGCAGCTAGGCCAGGCACTGCGCGGAATGCGTGAAAGCGGCGAGATTGCCAGCATCTACCATCGCTACGGCGTCGCACCGCCAGAGACCGAAGAGTAGCGAACTGCCAGCTTTTCCCGTGGTCAGATCAACGGTCGTAAATCCCACCGTCCATTCAGGAGGCTCGCATGAGCATTATTGGCATCATTTTTATCGGCCTGATCGTCGGTCTGATCGCGCGCTTTATCAAACCCGGCAATGACAGCATGGGCTGGATCATGACCATCCTACTGGGCGTCGGCGGCTCAGTTGCCGCCACCTACGGCGGCCAAGCGTTGGGTATCTACAAGGTGGGCGAGTCCGCCGGCTTTATTGGCGCAGTGATCGGCGCCGTGGTGCTGCTGGTAATCTACGCCGCTGTCAGAAAGGACTGACGTCCTTTCACTCAGCTGCTTGGTGAGCCTACCGATGCGTTATCTGCTGTTACCCCTGCTGTTTATTAACACCCTGGCCTGCGCCGAACTGCCGGAAACCGATTGGCTTGAGCTGATGCCGCCGGAAGATCGCCAGGCCCTGGAAGACATGCCCGAGATCAGCCACCAGGGCCTCGAACAGGACAGCGGCTTCTACAACCCCGGCGGCCTCAAGCAGCAGGACCAGAACCTGCCTGCGGTGATGTACTCGACGAAAACCGTCGCCGCCTTCGACGGCAAACCGATCCGTCTCGGCGGCTACCCGGTGCCGCTGGAAACCGACAGCGAAGGCCGCAGCACGCTGTTCTTCCTGGTTCCCTACCCCGGCGCCTGCATCCACGTCCCGCCACCGCCACCAAATCAGCTGGTACTGGTGCGCTACCCCAAAGGCATCGAGCTCGAAGACATCTACGCCCCGCTATGGGTCAGCGGCACGCTGAAGATCGAACAGGTCAATAACGAACTGGCGGATGCGGCGTATGCCATGGAGGCGGGGGAGGTTAGGGTGGTTGAGGAAAGCGATCTGTAAGGGTTATGTGCCGGCAGGTCTTCCGGCACATCGCGCGCGCCAGCTGATAGTCGTTTTAGTTGGCCTCGATGGCGCGTAGCAGCTCCGCCGATGTCAGGCGTTTCAGCGTGTGCGTGGCAGGGTCCGTCTCCACATCCAGCGCCAGTGGCGTGGTGCCGTCTGCGTCATACACGAAATAGGCATTGCCGCTGCTCACTTCATGAGTTTTCCCACTCGCAGTCGCTATTGTTTTCGGGGTCGCACCCAGCAGTACGTCGAGCGAGTCGTAACGTAGCACTACGTCAACCTCGCCCAGTCGGCCAAGGGGGGCGTCGGCAGCTTGAGAGGGCTCGGCCATCACGGACTGCATAGACACGGTATTGGAGGCTTCGACCCACTTGTCCGAGTACTTGGAAATCAGATCCTGGTACTCGCTCGACAGTGGTTTATCCAGGTTGCATACGGCCTTGCGAATGGATGCGCCATTCTGTCCATTGCGGATATTGCCGTATACGCAATTGATCACCGGGACGTTGTCCTTGATCGTGAGGGTATAGAACACCTCAAAAGATGTGTTTGACCCGGCGTTTCTGTAAGTCAGCGTGGGAGCACCGTTGAACGAGACCAGGGCTCTGGACGTCTGACCGGCATAGCCGACAGTATCGGCGAATGTCTTGGTTTTCTTACCCCAGTGGATCGTCAGCTCGCCGGTGTCCATGTTCCCCTGGTAGGTTTCCGTGACTCCATCTCTATTAGCCGTGACGGTGTACGTCCGCGCTTGTGCGGTGGTGACCAGTGCAAGTGATAGAAGCAGTGTGGCGGCTAGTATGTGCTTCATGGTGTGAAGGTTTCCTTGGCTGAGGATGTTTCCCTGAGAATGGCTTCAAACTTTCGTGCGTACCCTGCAATAAGAGCCTGCTCATCGGTACCGTTGATGATTCTCCGGGCATTTAAGTAGTCCACGCTAGAACTATTGATGTAGTTGGCTAGTTTTCTGCCGGTGAAAATGCCTTCTTTCATGCCCCAGATCATGATCGGAATGGAATGCTCAGGCTCGGCCGCTTTATCAGGTTGGGTTACGAAGTCGATGCCGAAGTGCTCCTTAGCCTTGCGATAGTTGATTTTCCAAGTCAAGTGCACTAGGCCACGTCCGCGGTATTTGTAGCCATCACCTTGCACGGTGTTTTCGCTGTCCACGGCCGTGTCGCGAAGATCTTGCGTACTTGCCAGCACCGGATCGTACTTGTTGAAGTAGTCGAGTTGCCCCACTTCCGGCTTGGAGCTGAAAAACTCACCGGTGGGGAAGTAATACGCCTCGTGCCGGGCTGTGGCGAACATATAGGCCAGCTCGAAGAGGTTGGCTTTGCCGGGATCGCTTTCGTAGTACTTGTTGATGTGTTCGACGATGGTACGCAGATTGTTCTTCGATACTGGTGAGAATGCTGGAGTGTTAGCCATGAATGATTCGTGCTGGCTGGCGTACTTCTCTAGGAACCCCTCGACATCGATCAACTGGCCGCCTCTCTGCATGAACATTTTGAGGGTGGCCAATGGATGCAGGTGGTGTACGCAAGGGTTGGTCAGTGTTGGGATGACACTGGCGATAGAGTCCCAGAACACCAAGTTATCTATGCGCTCCTGCTCATGTTTGAGCAAGTCGGGAACACCTTCCAATAGTTCTTCAAGACGTTGCCATTTTGGCTGATCCGACTTCGCTTGCCATTCTGTCGGGTGATAGGCAATTAATTTTGACCAGCGCTCTCGAAGGATTGGATTCTTCATGGCTGTCGCTAGTTCTGATGAGCAGACTTGACCATCATTATTTCCTTGCTCATCAATTTCCTTGTAAAGAGCATTAAAAAATTGCGGCATTTGCTCTGGGTCGAGGAAACCGTCAGCATTTTCGTTCTGTTCTTTAACGATATTAAAGCCCAATTTTTTCCAGTCGTGCTGAGTGACTATTTCTCCCTGGTCTTTGGAAATAAAGCTGATGTCAGTGTTAGGTTCGGTTTGCGGGTTAATACTAAACCATTCTTTTCCATTTACGTCTTTCAGCACTCTGCCCTTATTTACTTCAATCAGGCAGTTGTCAGTCAGGACACTTTCTGTTGGAGTAAAGGTCGGTGCTGTCTCACTGCTGCCCTTGCTGGAAAGCTGTGTGCCAGAAGCTATTCGTAGGTATTGCTTGCCTTCAGTAAGGCCGGCGGTATTGTTGAGAAAATCCTCAAGGTTAGGGTCGCTGGTAATAACCTCTATATGTACTTGATGCTTGGTTGTTTTCCCCCTGTTAGCTTTCGGCGTTTCGTAGAGTCCAAGAAACCCAACTGGATCACCTGCTTTAATCGCGATGCTACAGGTAACTACGCTGTCGAACTGTTCTGTTGTTACTGGTTTCCGTTGAATGTATTTGCTTTCCACGCAGACCCAGAACGTACTGGGTAAGGTGCCCGTGCCCTTGAGTCCTCCGCTAAGTAAGCGGCATTCGGCCATAAGCATGCGTTCTCCGCCCACTGTCAGTGGTCGGATACTGGCGGTGTCAAACTCAAGCTCGGTATTCATCGGCGCTAGCAAACCGATTGCAGTGCCAGCCTGTTCTCCTGAGGGCGCTAGCCGGGCGTTTACTTCTTTGATAACTGTGCCTTTAACCTTGCCTTGCCAGTATTCCGGCTGTTTGCGTTCTGGTAGAGGCAAGTCCGCTACAAATGTTTTTTTGAGGTTGCCCGCGGACTGATGGCTGAGCGCTAGCCAGACGGTGTCGCCAGCTTTAGCTTTGAAAGTGTTGCCGTCTTTAACCGTGCCTTTGAGGATCAGGGCTTCTGCCAGCTCGTAGGTGCTGGTGTCCTCAGTGTTCGTCCTGTACTCCGATTGAACCGAAATAATCTCCAGTTCTGCGCCTGTTGCGATGTAGCCCAGCGAGGGAGACGTAAGATTGTTTTCGCCTCTTACACGTAAACTGCTCGCAGTTACCTTTACACGACGTTTTACCTCTTCATCGCTGACTGGGTAACGCTCATATGGCAGAAGGTGCATATAGAGACTGAAAAAAGTTAGCGTATTTTGCTTGCCGTTATTTGGGCCCTCAACTTGATTCTTGGGCGACTCATAGCGGTGTTTAACCAAGCAGAATGAAGTTGAGTAGTTGAGCGTTTCGTTGGCGTATACCGATTGCTGATAGTTATTATTCAGGCGATAGGCGACCACTTCTCCATCAGCGATACAGCGTACTGGCTCATACAGCTTACAGTGCGGAGCACTTTTTTCGCTGATGTGGATACCGCCGTGCCAGAAACCATGGTTGCCCAGTAGAAAGTGGCCTGAAGTTTCTGCTTCCAGCAGCTTAAAAAGCTCTTCGGCATTCTCGAACTGGCTGCCGTCAGCTTTACGAATCGGATATTGGAAATTGATCGTACTCGCAGAGCTGGTCGGTCCGGGAAGCGTTGCTGGTGATGGGGTGGGAGCCAGTGGTGTTACCGCAGATGTGGTATTGCGGTATTCATTCTTTGGCCGAAGGTATTTATTGGGCATTGGCCAGTACCCGCTACCTGCCCCGAAGCGAGCGGATTTTGGCCCGGTGGAGGTCTGCGAGCCGAAGAACATTCCCTTGACTCGAGGCTCTGCGAAAGACTCCACAACACCGGTATGACCCATGCTGGTCCAGAGGGCTATATCGCCGGGCTGCGCGGCCTCCAGAGAAATAGACTCGAAGTGTGTGGAGTCGATGTTTAGCTGTGCCGTGGAGCGGTATGGAATGTTGTATCCGGCATCCTTGAGCATCAGGTTCAACAAGTGTGAACAGTCGACTTCTTTGCGCCCGTTTCCATCAACATCTACATTGCCACCGCTACCATAACCGTATTCGTAGCTTGTATTGGGGTAGTTGACGCGTTGTTCGAGTAATCCGGTACTCATGCTGGCATCCCTGAATTAAAGACAATGAACGGTGTTGTTTGGCTGGACGCCTGTGGCTCTTAGGGCCTCAATGGATGGCTGAAGTCCCTGGACTCCCATGACCTTGGCTTCCTGATAACAGGCGAGGGCACGTAAAGAATCACGCTCGGTGATTTCTCCGGCAGCATAGGCGCTGCCCAGTTCCACTAGTGCGACGGAGGACCCCAGCCGCGCCGAGTATTGGAGGGCCTCTAGAGATTTCTCGGGATTCACGCACGGGCGGTCGTCGCTAGGCTCACCTTCGTCACAGTAGAAGCTGGCGAGAGTGAGGCCAGCTTCGGGCTCACTGCGAGACGCGGTTTCCAGCAGTGATTGGATGAGTGAATTGGGTAAACGTGGTGCCTGACCTGAGAGGCTAATTCCAGCCGCGAGATAGGCGGCCTTGGCCGACCCTAGACTGGCACCATATAGATAGCTGTCTAACGCCGAGGCATAGAGAGACACGAGGGAGTTGGATGTCGTCTCGACAGCTAAACGGTCATAAAGGCTACCCCGTTTTATAGCGACAGCCGTTTGGTCGTTAGGATTGCTGGAGGACAACAGTTTGCCCAGTGACCAGTCCTCAATCTTCTTAAGTTCCCAGCAGTTTTTCTGCTCGAATAGCAGAATGATCAGAGACTCTCCTTTGTTGTCGCGTAGCGTTACTCGGTCAGGGGTGTTCACCTCTACGCTCAGTTCATTGTTCTTTTGCAGGGCAAACACTTGCTCCACCTCGCGGATAGGATCCAATGCTTTGCTGCTGGTGACGCTTACTTGATCACCCTTTACAACGACTCGTTGCAGGGCCAGTGGTTTTTGTATGTATGTGTGACGAGTTTCGGTGTCATGTACAAATGACTTGGTGAAATCATCGAAGTGTTCCGCGAAGCAGGAATCCGCCTGAGCGTCGTTCATCAGCCCGATGGTGCAGAAAGCAGCCCCTAGAATCGTTGGTGATACCCGATGCAGAAATCGGACTCGAGTAAGAGGTGGCATAGAGCACGGTCTCGTTATTCAGAAAAAAGGAAAAATGCTTGAGGCTGGTTTTCAGTCTTTTGCAGTGAGTTCACCAACGCCTCATCCAACAAACTCCCCGCCTTGTCGCTATCCGCCGCACCCGGCAGCACTGGTGGTTTGATTTTGATCCCCGAGCCCTTACCCGGTGAGCCGCCGGCGTTGATTTTGGCCAGGGGGCCGAGCAGGGTGATGCCGCCGGGGTCGAGTTTGATAAAGCTGCCGCCGGCTTTGAGAGTCAGTTCGGTGCCGGCTTCGATGACCATCTTCTGTCCGGCTTTGAGGTGGATTTCGCGGCCGGCTTTGGTCAGTTGGGCGGTGCCGAGTTTGATGTGCTGGTTCTGCCCGACGGTGAGGTGGTCGTCGGGTCTGACCTCGACCTTGCGCTCGGTTTTGACCGTGAGGTTTTCTTCGGCTTTGAGCTCGGTGTAGCTGTTGGCTTCGACGGTGTCGTGGCGTTCGTTACCGACACGGATCTTCTGGTCGTGCTCGATGTTTTCGTCCCAGTCGCGCTCGGCGTGCAGGTAGATCTGCTCGGCGCCTTTCTTGTCTTCGATGCGCAGCTCGTTGTAGCCGCCACCGCCTGGTGTGCTGAGGGTTTTGAATACAGTGCGGGTCTTGTTCGCCGGCAGGTCATAAGGCACCACGTGTTCGGCGTGGTACAGGCAGCCGGTTACCAGCGGTTGGTCGGGGTCGCCTTCGAGGAAGGTCACCAGGACTTCCATGCCAATCCGTGGAATGGCGATGCCGCCGTAGCCATCACCGGCCCAGCTGGAGGCCACACGCAGCCAGCAGCTGGTGGTGTCGTCGGCCTGGCCTTCGCGATCCCAGAAGAATTGCACCTTGATCCGGCCGTACTCGTCGCAGTGGATTTCTTCGCCTGCTGGGCCGGTGACCACGGCGGTCTGGCTGCCGAGCACCTTGGGTTTCGGATGGGCCAATGGCGGGCGGTAGGGTACGTCCCAGGGTGTGGCGGTGAAGTGGTTGCGGTAGCCCTGGGTGAAGCCGTCGCTGGCTGCGGTATGGCTGGTGACCGACTCTTCCAGCACCTGTGGTTGTTTGCCCTGGTGGATGACCTCGTGCAGCAGCCAGAGGTCGTTGTAGTCCTGGCGCGGGTGATCGGAGAGCTCGAGAAAGTGCCCGCTGAGCAGTTTCGGCTGATCGCCACGGCCTTCGGCCAGGCGGTAGTCGGCGCGGTGGCGTTCGAGGTGGCGTTGGCTGAGGTGTTTGCCGCGCGCACGGTCGACAAAGCGGCCGGGGTAGTCGTAATCCTCAAGATCCGGCAGTGGCTTGGCCTCGGGATCACGATCCTCCTTGAAAGCGGCTTCCATCAGCAGGCGCGGTTGTTCGAAGTCGTAATCGCGACGGGTGATGCGGCTGGTGCGGGTTTCCAGGCGCACGGCAAAGCGTTTGATCACCGGCTCATCGGCGGTCATGCCGTTGTCCTGCAGGTAGGCGGTGGGCTGGCCGAGTTTGCCGAAGGCGCTCTGGTCATCACCGAAGACCAGCACGTGGCCCTGCTCGCTGTGCTGGAAGTGGTAGTGAATACCTTCTTCCTCGCACAGGCGCTGGACGAAGTGCAGGTCGCTCTCGTCGTACTGCACGCAGTAGTCGCGCGTGGGGTAAACCGTTGGGCCGAGCTGGAACTGGTAACCACCTTCGACGATGCCATGCTCTTGTAGCACCTGGGCAACGATCTGCGGCACCGTCAGGTGCTGGAAAATCCGCTGGTTGGTGCGCAGGGCCAGGTAGCTCAGCTGCGGCACGATGCTCAGCTTGTAGCGGGTCAGGCGCTTGCCGGATTCGGCTTGGGCGACCTGATAGATCAGGCCGTGAATACCCAAGCCGTCAGGGGAAAAAGCGAGAAAGGCGCGCTGATGCAGCAGGCTTTGCAGATCCAGCTCGGCGTTCTCGCTGATCAGTTCCACCTCGAAACGGTAGGGCTGACTGATGGCTTCGCGGCCGCTGAACTCGAGCACTTGCAGGTCGTGCTCAAGGCCTTCGATGCTCAGGCTGAAGTGGGTTTCATTGGCCGGGTTGAACATAGTCATTTCCTTGTTAAAAGATCATCCATTGAGGCTGCTGTCCGCGTGCTGCGTTCACCTGCGCCGTAGCCAGCGCCGCCAGCCGCTGGGTGTGGGCTGGCGAAATACCTCAAGCAGCTGCGCACAACTGATGCTGCGCTGCGCTTCATCGAACGCCAGCGCGGTGCGCAGGGCGGGCCAGCAATGCGCCGGTAACTGCTCGGGGCGTTGCAGCTGTTTATCCAGCTCCATGGCCTTGGCCTGTTTGGCGCTCTGCCGGCGGAACGGGTGGCGCCCACTGGCCAGCTCATACAGCACACACGCCAGGGCATAGACATCGGCGGCGGCGGACAGCGGCGCGCCGTCGAGCAATTCCAGGGCGGCGTAGCGCGGCGTCCACGCGGTAAAACGGTTGCGGCACAGGCGCGGCAGGCCAGGCAGCAGTCCTTCCACGGGCTGGCCGAGACCATAATCGAACAGGCGCAGGCCGTCTTCGGCGAGCATCACATTGCTGGGTTTCAGGTCGCCATGCAGCACGCCGAGGCTGTGCGAATAGCTCAGTGCGTCGAGCAGGGCGATGGCGATGTCCTGTAGCTCGCTCCAAGGCAGACCCTCGGGACGTTCACTGAGCAGCTGGTCGAGAGTCAGTCCCTTGAGTAGCTCCAGGGTGAGAAAGGCGCGCTGGCTTGGCACATCCACTTCGAAGCCGAATAGGCGCACCACATGCGGATGATTAAGCCGCGCAGTGAGGGCGAATTCGCTGTAAAGCAGCGAGTTGGCGTCTGGGTATTCGGCGAAGTCATCGCTGAGGGTTTTCAGCGCCACATAGGGCTCGGGGTCACCGAACTGTTCGCGCAGCAGATCACGGGCGCGATACACCGCACCCATGCCGCCGACGCCGAGCAGGCGCTCGATCTTGTAGCGGCCGCCGAGCACTTCCGGGAGTTCGCTGAGTACTTCGCGCGGGGCTTGCGCTGCCGGTTTGGCGGCAGTCGCGGCCAGGGCGAAGTAGGTCAGGTCGCTGGCCGGGCTGCTGGCCAGCTGCAGTTCGTCGAGCAACTGTTCACTCATCCGTGAGTCCTCATCGGCGGATCACCACCGCACTCAGGTTGTCCCGGGCCGGGCCGTCGAGGGCTTGCTGGAACAAACGATTCAGCGTCAGCTGCGGTGACGGCAGGTTCAGCGCAGCGCCCAAAGCGTCAGCGGACAGTCCCTGGTAGAGGCCATCGCTGCACAGCAGAAAGGCGTCGCCAGGCAGCACATCGAGCTCGAGGATTTCCAGCTTTAGCTCGTCACAGGCACCGATGGCGCGGGTCAGGGCGTGCGCTGCCGGATGCCGAGCAGCTTCGCTTGGGCTGAGTTGCTGCTCATCGATCAGCTGCTGCAACAGTGAGTGATCGCGGCTCAGCTGATACAGCCGACTGCCGCGCCACAGGTAGCAGCGGCTGTCGCCGGCCCACACGCAGGCGGCGCGGTCGCCTTCGATCAGCAGCGCCACTACCGTGCTGCCGATCACCGGGTCGGGATGAGCGGCGGTGACCGTCAGTTCCTGACCCAGGCGACGGTTGAGCGAATGCAGGCGCTTGCGCAGCTCATCCAGACGCTGCGGCAAATCACCTGCGCTCGGCTCGGCCAGCTGCTCGACAATCAGGCGGCTGGCCAGGGCACCGTTCTGGTGCCCGCCCATGCCGTCGGCAACCACCCACAGGCCCTGCTCCGGCAGGGCCAGAAAGGCATCCTCATTGCGCGCCCGCACCTTGCCGGTGTCGGTACGCGCCGCGCTGCGCCAGAGGTTGGCAACTTCCTGCATCAGAGCGTGGCCGGCAGTTTGAAGCTGCGCAGCTGGTCCAGATCAAACGGGTTCGGCGAGCGCTGACTGTGCAACAGGTAGTTGGCGCGCAGGCCGCCGAGGTCGGCCTTGAGCATCAGCACATCGCGGCCGCTGTGGTAGTCCACGCTCATCAGGTCGAGCAGGCGGAACAGCGACCAGGGGCCGGTGTTCTTCTCGATACCGACCTTGCGCCCACCGAGCTCCTCGACCACCAGGCTGGTACGGCCTTCATTGGCTTCGGCCGGCCAGCTGAAGGCGGTCTGCACGATTGGCCCGTGACGGTATTCCATTTGCTGGTTGCCGAAACGGAAATCGGCGCGGCCCAGGCTGGAGTCCAGCGAGTAGGGTTCGAGCTTGAACAGCACTTTCGGCTCGTTGGGGTTCTCGGCGAAGAAGCTGCGGCGGATGGTTTGGGTGTGGCTCATCTGCAGCAGGAACTCGCGCGACAACGGCAGGCCACGGCCATCCACACGGCGCAGTTGGTACTGGCCGGCGGTGCCGCTGACGAACGGCTTGAGATAGTTGTCGAAGAAGCGCTCGGCAATCCCCTGAGCCTTGAAGAACTCGCGGAAATCGGCAATCGCCACATCGCTTTCGCTGTGTGCGCTGAACGGATAACGCTGCTTCAACGAGCCGTCGTAAGCGGCGTACAGCTCGCTCTTATAACGCTGGTTGAGGTAGTGGTAGGCGTCGTTGAGCACCAGCATCCAGCTGTCTTCGGCGAGCAGGCCGAGCCAGTTGCCGACCGGTTGCGGCAGGCGCGCGGCATTGCTGCGCACCTGGTTGATCGCATCACGCTGGCCGCCCATACGTGCCTTGGCCAGCTCGAACGCAGCCTGCTCCGGCGCGCTGGCATGCGCCAGGCTGGCCAGTTGCAGTTGCAGAGCATCCAGTGCCTGCAGAGTGCTGGCCAGTTCCGGGCCGGCACCGCCGTTTTCATCAAGCAAACGGTGCAGCGGTTCGAAGCGGCGTTCCAGAGTTTTCCGTGCGGTGTCCGGCAGATTTTTCACCAGTGCTGCTTGCGCCTGTTCGGCGGCAGCACCGGCGAGCTTGGCGACTTTGCCCAGCTTGCCCTTGGCACCTTCCAGCGCTTCGGCGGCGGCACCGGCATCGTCGGCGGCTTCGGCCATGCCTTTGAAGCGGGTGTTGTCGCGCACTTCCACCAACAGTTGCAGCAGCGGTGAGTTGGCGGCGGTCAGGCCGGCCAGTTGCAGGGCTCCTTGGCCGGCGCTGCCGATCGGGTCCAGCGACAGTTGCGCGAGGGCTTCGCCCCAGTAGTTGGCGTAATCGCGGAAGTACAGCTGCTCCATTTCCACCAGCAGACGGCTGAGGTCGTTGCTGCTCAGGGTGTCGCCTTCGCCGAGTACCCAGTTGTCGCGCAGCAGGTCGCGCACCAGGTCGGCGCCCTTGGCGGTGAAGGTTTTCTGGTAGCCAACCTGGGTATAGAAACCCGGAATGGCGTAGTCGCTGCCAACGAACAGCCCGGCCTGCGGGCCGAGTTTCTGGCTCAGGCGATATTCCGGCAGGCTGCGCGCTTGATCACGCAGCATGCGGTAGACCACGTTGGCCAGCGACTCGCTGCGCAGGATCTGCCGGGCCTGGGCCACCAGCGGTTCATTCAGCGAATAAGGCGCGAACGACTCGGACAGCAGACGCTCGAAGTGCTCATTCAGGCCGCGCTGGCCGACGCTGTTGCCGGCGTAGCGCAGCGACCAGTCGGCCGCCAGCCACTCCTGCAGGAAGGCCTTGTCGCGGCGCTCCTCCAGATTGAGCATCAGATAGGCACGCAGGCTGTTGAGCAGGCGCTCACGGTCACCCAGGTTGGCGCGTACTTGCGCCTCCAGCTGGCGACCGACGCGGCTCAGCAGCAGGTTTTCCAGCTCGGCGCGGTAGGCCTGTTGCAGCGTCGGGTCGACTTTCTCGCCCTGGTACAGACCGCCGCGTTGCAGGTAGGACACCTCATCCACCGGCGGGAATACCTGAGTGGCGGCGTAGCTGTGGTCCAGCGCCTTGAGGGTACGCAGGGCATCGTCCTGAGCGCCGATGCTGTTGTGTTGCTGGGTCAGTTGCTGAGCGAGGGTACGCAGTTGTTCCAGGCGGCCGTGGTTACCGGAGAAGCCGCCGGCCCAGACCACACCGAATATGCCGAGTACCACCAGAGCGGTGGCATACATGGCGCGCTGGCCCCAGTCGATACGGCGGACTTCCTTCTGATCGAGGCCGGCAAGGTCGGCTTCGGGGAAGATCACTCGGCTGAGCAGGTGATTGATAAAGCGTGCACGACCGGTGCGGAAGGTCGGCAGGGCGCTGCTGGAGAGGCCCAGGTTGCGGCCGATGCTGCTGGTGCTCGGGTCGAGCTGGTCGTTCAGTTCCGGCGCGCTGGTCAGGTAGAAACCGCGCAGCTGGCTGGCACGCTGGTAGCGGTTGCCGCTGAAGGCCAGTTCGCTGAACAGGCACAGGCGTTCGCCGAGCAGGCCCAGCTGGTGCGGGAAATCGAGGATGCGGCCACGGCGCTGGGTGTCGCGCTCCTGGTGCATGCGCAGGATCACCTGGCTGTTGAGGCGGCGCAGCAGCTCTTCGAACTCCTGGCGAATCACTTGCACGTCGGTGGCGTTCTGCTCCTTGCGGAAGCTCGCGCCGAGTACTTGATCGCTTTCCTCACGCGACAGCTGGTCGAAGAATTCATCGAAGCCCAGCACCTTGTCGGCCTTGCTCAGCACCAGGTACACCGGTACATCGGCACCCAGGCGCTGGTGAATATCCTGCAGACGCTGACGGGTCTGGCGGGCGAGGTTTTCCAATTCGATTTCGCTGCCGCCTTGCAGCTGCTCCACCGGAATGTTGACCAGCACGCCATTCAGTGGACGCGCGCGGCGTTTGCGCAGCAGGCCCAGCAGGGTGTCCCAGGCGCGGCTGTCGATGGCTGGGTCGGGCTGGGTCAGGTAGCGCCCGGCGGTGTCGATCAGCACGGCGTGATCGGCGAAATACCAGTCGGCGTAACGGGTGCCGGAAACGTCCTTGGTCAGGCGTTGCTGGTCACCGCGATTGAGCGGGAAGTCCAGGCCGGAGAAATCCAGCAGGCTGGTCTTGCCGCTGCTCTGTGGGCCGAGCAGCAGGTACCAGGGCAGCTCATTGCGCCATTTTTCGCTACGGCCGCGGTACAGGCTGGAGCGCTTGAGGGTGTGCAGGGCCTGCTTGAAACGATTGCGCAGCTCACTCTGCTCCTCGTTGATCAGGCCTTCGCGGCGCAGGCGTTCCTGGGCATCAGCGTCGTCTTCCTCGGCCTTCTTGCGGGCGGTGGCCTTCCAGCTGGCGAAGACCATGGCCAGGCCCCAGATCAGGAACAACCCGCTAATGCTCAGCAGGCGGCTGGTGGCCGATTCCCAGAACTTGTAATCGTTGACCGCGAGCAGCGGGCCGACAAACCACACCAGCAGCGCCAGGACCAATACCAGACACAGGCTCCATACCCAGGTCTTGCGGAAAAAAGCGGCTAACTTGCCGAAAAAACTCTTCATTTCAGATCATCCATGCTTACACCCGCAAACGGGTCGAGTTGCTCGTACGGCTGCAAAATAGTTTCGCGCTGCTCGCCCAATACCCAGGCGAAACCGCCATACATCACCACCAGGCACACCAGGGTAAACAGCGCCACCAGCCACCACGGCACGATGCGCACCAGGCGCCGGCGGGTGTCTTTCAGGCCTTGCCAGTGCGGTGAAACCTCGCGTGGCACGTCACCGCGCATCTGGCGGATCTGCCGATAGAGGCTGTCGCGTACCGCTTCCAGTTCAAGCATGCCGCGCGGCAGCACGCGGTACTTGCCCTCGAAACCGAGCGACAGGCACAGGTACATCAGCTCGAGCATCGGCAGGTGCTTGACCGGGTTGCGCGACAGGCGCTCGAGCAGCTGGAAGAACTTCTCGCCGCCGAAGGTTTCGTTGTGGAACGAGGACAGCAGGCTCATCTGCGACCACTCGCTCTCGTTGCCCCAGGGCGTGGTCACCACGGCCTCGTCAACCACGGTGCAGAGCACGTAACGGGCGGCCATTACCTGGCTGCTTTCCGCGCCTTCATGCAGGGCGCGGTGCTCGAACAGTTTGATCGCGCTGGACAGGCGCTGATTTAGCGCGTGCATGTCTTCGCTGTCGAAGCTGTGCTTGAGCCGTACCACTTCCGAAAGCAGGGTGGCGGCGGCTGCGACCAGCGGGTTGAGGCTGATATTGAAGCTCTCGGCCGGGCGCAGGCGTGCGGCGTAGATCATCCGCTCTTCCAGCTGCTCGAATTTCGGCGGCGCGGCGAAGTCAGTCAGCGGGCTGTGCGCGGGGGCATCGCCCTTGCGGTTGAGGATGACGGTTTTGTCGTCCTGGCCGTATTCCATTTCCTTGGTAGTCATCGTCAGTTCCTGATCGCCCAGAATTTCATCTCAAGCCCGGAGAACTCGCCGGACACGTGGAAAGCGAAGCCGCCGGAGCGTTCCAGCTGCGCCAGTTCCTCGGAGCCCAGTTCCAGGGCGAAGTAGGTTTTCCCCGAGTGGAAGGGGATCTGCCGCGGTGCCACAGGCATCGGTTTGACCTTGATGCCTGGCAGGTGCAGGTTGACCAGTTGGCGAATCTGCTCCACTGGGCCGACCTTGAGGTGTGCCGGCAGGCGCTGGCGCAGTTCTTCCGAGTCGCACTGGGCGCTGGCGGCGAGGACGAAGGTAGAGGTGGCGAGCAGCTTGTGATCGTGCAGCGGCGACACCTGAATACCGTACTGACGCTGTTGCAGCAGCATCTCGATGGCGTGCTGTTCCAGTACCATCGACAGCACCTGGCGGATTGCATCCATCAGCTTGCGGAAGCTCACGCCCTGATCGCTGTGCAGATAACGGCCTTCCAGGCGCGGGCGTTTGATCTCGCTGGAGAAGGTCGCCAGCTCACCGAGCAGGCCTAGCAATTCGCGGTAGATCTGCTCCGGATGCACCTGCTCGATGCCCAGGTAATGACGCAGCACCGGCTCGAAGCGGTTGATCAGCTGCAGCATCATGAAATCGCCGACTTCCGCCCCGCCGACCTTGCCGGTGGCGCGAATACGTTCGGCAAGAATGTCGCCACGGTGGGCGAGCATGCTGATCACTTCCTTGAGGCAGCTCAGCAGGTAGCCGGAAGCCTGGAAGTTGACGTAGGTCGGAATAAATTCCGGGTCGATGCTGATCACCCCGTCCGGAGTGGTGTCGAGTACGTCGCACAGCTGCAATTTGACGTAGGCCTGGTCGCTCTGTTGCTCGCCGAGCAGCAGACGGAAATCCGGGCGGCCGCAGCTGACCTGACTCGATGCGCTGTCGCCGGCGTTGGAGTCGGTCACTTCCTCATCGAAGGCGGTGAAGCGCGCCAGCACGTCCTGCTGCTCCGGGCGGCGGCTCTCGATATGGTTGCCGGTAACCAGGGGCAGGGCCAAGTACACCGGGGTGTTGCCGGTGTTTGGCGGCACGTCGAGGGCCAGCGGCTCGCGCTCGGCACCGATATCGAACAGGGTGCCATCGGGCAGAATGCCGCTTGCCTTGCTCACCACCAGCTTGCCCATATTGAGGAACTGGCGGTCGATCTCCAGCTCGAAAAAGCCCCAGGCATAGCTGTCGAGCTTCTGCGTGCGGGTTTTCAGCTGGTAGTCGTAGTAACGGTCGTTCTGCTGGAAGTGCTGCGGACGCAGCAACATGCCTTCCTGCCAGACCACTTTATGCATGGCCATGGCTTATTCCTCTTCCTTGTTGGCGTTATCCTGAGCCTTGATGCCCAGAGCATCGAGGGTCAGCACGCTGCTGTTGCGTTCCTGCTCCTGCAACGGAATCACCACGCGCCAGTTGCTTTCCGGCAGGTCGCGATAGGCCGCCAGCACGCCGACATAGCGGCTGCCCGGCTGTACCGAAAGCTTCATTTCGCGTTGCTCGCCTGGGCGCAGCTCCAGCTCTTCGAGCACCACCATGTCAGGCGACAGGGCTTCTTTCGGGCGCTGATAAAGCGAGAAGAAATCGGCGGTTTCAAAGGCTACCGGGTGCTTCAGCTCGATCAGACGCAGAACGATCGGCGAAGGACGGCCATTGAGGTCCGGGTTGAGCTCATCGCTGCCGTTAAGGGTCAGATCGAGCTTGGTCATATCCGAATAGGGCGAAAGCGCCGCGCAGCCGGTCAGGCTGAGCAGGGCGGCCAACAGGGCCAGGCAGGTGAAACGGTGCATGGAGATCATCCTTGAACGTCGGTGTTGAGGGTGGCGATCAGGCGAACCTGTTCTTCGTAGGTGTTGGCGAAGTCGCGGGCGAACAGGCGGTCGCTCCAGTCATCGTTCTGCTCCAGGGCGCTGTGCAGACGACGGTAGGCGCGCCAGCGGCTGCCAGCGGTGGCGATCAGCGGCTTGCGGCCTTCGCGCTCGAACCGCAGGCTCAGTTGCTCCGGCGACAGTTGCTCGAACATGCCCTTGACTGCCGCGCGGCTGGCGGCGAGCAGCGCGACCTGGTGCGCCTGCAGATCACGGAAGCTGCGGCTGATGGTCTGCTCGGCGCTCAGTTGCCCGGCCTTGCCACCACGCAGCAGAGCGCTCAGCGCTTCACTGCTGTCGGCGGTGTGCTTGAGCGGGTTATTGCCGGCGCTTTGCACGGTGGTCAGGGCCAGGCGTAGTTCGTTCTTCAGCTCGCTGCGCGTGCGCAGGCTTTGCTGCAGGCTGCCGATGCTCTGCTTGAGCAGCTTGGCGCTGTGGATGGCCAGTGCTTCGCGGGCATCGTCATCGAGGTCATCGAGTTTGACCCCCAGGGCTTCGCCGAATTTTTCCCAGAAGGTCGGCGGCAGGCGCACCGGCTCGGGTGTACGCTTGGGTTGCGGTTCAGGCGTTGGCATCACCAGCGCAGGCACCAGCAGGTTTTCTTCATCGATCTGCGCGTAATCGCGCTGCTGAGCCTGCACGTTATGCGGGCGCAGAATCGCCGTCAGGTCATCGACCTCGGCGTATACACGCTCCTGCTGGTCGATGGCGGTCAGCGGGTCGAGATCGAGAAAGGCATCGTCCGGGATGATGCTGCCGGCGGGCTGCGCACGGCCGATGTCGCCAGCGAACATTGCCGGGTCCTGAATCAGCCGCGCACGCAACTCGAAATCGCCGAAGCAATACACGCTGCCATGCTCGATACGCTGGGCCTCACCCTTACGCAGGCTGGCGCCGCTGTCTTTCAGCTGAATGCCATTGCTGCTGGTATCCGTCAGGTAGAAGGAGCCATTGCGATAGCTCACCTCGGCATGCCGGCTGGACAGCACACGCTTGCGATCCGGAATCACCCAGTCGCATTCCTCCGCCCGCCCAATAATGCCGCCGGCCTGCTTGAAGGTTTTGGTGGTCAATAGACCTGGCACGAACTGCTGTGCACTGACCACATCGAAGACCAGTTCCATGGTTGTTAACTCCTTGCGGTCAGTTGCCGCGTTTCACTGCTTGCGGTTCGCCCAGGGGGCGGTATTCGTCATCGTTGAACTTGTAATTGCCGCTGCAGGCGGAGAGGCATAGGGCCAGGGCGAGCAGGGCGGTTGGGTAATAACGTTTCAGCATCAGTTGCTCTTCTCTTTTAAGTGCGAAAGGTGGGTAAGCAGATATCAGGCATGGTCTTCGCCGGACCAATACCAAAGCGTCGCGCCCCAACGGGAACCGTCGAAAGCCGGCATGATTTCGCCCTGCGTGAACGCACGCCGGGAATTGGCCTGGGCCGGGGTAAACCAGTAGCCCGCTTTGGGGCAGGGTTGCCCGGATTCGATGCGGCCGATCTGCGTAGAGTTAGGCGCCGAACTGAAATTACGGGCGTAAGCGACCAGGTCTTTGGGGTAGACCATATGGTCGACTTCGCTGTCGTCGATGTCGTAAAGAAAGGCAATGGCAGCTGCTTCGAAAGCCCAGTAGCCGTAATAACTACCCTCGTCACCGTCGATATCTAGGTGGGTGTCATGCCAATTGGTTTGCTTGTCTTCAAAAGCGCTGTACCACTGATCGCAATAGAGCTTCAGTAATGCGGATGCATCTTCTTTGGTGGGTGCATAAATAGCTCGGATTAGCGGCGTATAAATATCGTGATACCACTCATCCAAGTCCTTACGATTGGGTAAAACTTTGCGTAGCAGATCTTCATACAGTGTGTCGTCACCGGCATAGCCGGCGTTGTCTAACAAGGCGACAAAGCGCTGCAGCAAGTCGATCCGATGCAGCAGAATGCAGAGGCTTATAACTTGTACGCACTCTTCGTATTGTCCAGGCCAATCGTCGATCGCGAGGGGAGAGATATTGGTTACTTGCTCGTAGTTGGCGAGGTCACTCTGGTAGCGCTCGAAGTTTAGAATGACCTTTTCGAGCGGTTGGATAAGTGACTCTATTGGTTCTCCAGCGGTGTAGCGGATGATCAGCGCGCTCAAAGCGTCCTGCTTGTATAAGTAGGCTTTGAGTGATGCCTCCTGGCCAGGAGCGTCTTCTTCCAGGTCTTTGTCGTGCCAGAACTCTTCCGACGAGTCATAAAGGGAGACAAGGCTCTTGTAGTAGCTTTCAGTAATAAAAGGTTGTCTTCTATTCATCTCAGCCAACGGGGACAGATCTATTGGGGCCGTTTTAGCTGTCGGGTGATAGGTAAGCATCAGGCGTTATCCTCGCCGGCCCAATACCAAAGCGTCGCACCCCAATTGGAGTCATCAATGGCAGGCATGATTTCGCCCTGCCGGAAATGACGACGAGAGTTGGGCTGGGCGGGAGTAAACCAGTAGCCTTCGAGCGAGCAGGGTTGCCCGGCGAGAATGCTCGATGGCATGTCTTTTTCGCTTTCCTGGTCGAAGCGGGCATACCAGCGGAGAGTACTTTCCTGATCGAAGCAGTCGCCGTAGGGGGAATAGCTGTGCAGCTGATCGGGGTTTGGAATGCGTACCGGCTTGACCACCTTATTGACTGCAACGTAGGCCACTGGGAGGCCATCTTCGGAGGCTCCCAGTTCGGGGTATTGCCCAGCGCGAATGATGAGACCGTTGTTGTAGGGCTGAATCTGGATATCGCCGCGGCCGCTTAATGCATGGTAGATGGCACTTTCGCCACCCAAGCGTTCGACGTAGGTATTACCTAGCACGGTGAACCAGTTAACGCCTTTGATGTGTTTCTGAAGCCTTAACGTGTCGGCAAAAGGTGCGGAGTCGACCATCAGGCCGGAGTACTGCTGTGCCAGTTGATATTCTGTTGGCATATAACTGTCGTAATCATTGGGCAGGGAGCTAGAAAGGCCACCATATCCATGCTCCGCGTTAACTTGACTACACAAATAGGTTATCCATTGCTGGTACCTATCAAAAAAATCTTCTTTATCAAGGCAGAACCAAGGAAAGCTTAGCTTTATATATGAAAGTATTTTATCGCCATGAATCTCAAATGAATTCATGGCAGATAAGCAATAATCTGGAGCGTCACTCACGCCATTGGAGCTGCTCAAACTCCAGTAATATTGCTCGTTCGGTTCGGTTGCGAGTATTTGCTCAATTGTTTTTTTGAAATTTGTATCAGTTAATTTTTTGTCGCGTTTATAGACTTGCCATTTAAGATGGGATTTAAACTCTTCATAAAAGCGCTCGAAGCACTCCATCACTTTCTGCTTACTTTCAGTTGTATATCCATCCTTGAAGTAAAGAGTGATGATCAACCCAAGCTTGACCACCGATGTGCCGTCTGGAAGTTCAAATTCCAAGTTCGGTGCCTGCTCTTTCAATTTATCTAATGTACTCATTGGATATCTCTTAACCTGCGGTCAGGGCACCGGCAGCTGCGCCTGCCCCCAAAATACTGGCCAACCAGGCCCATGACAGTTGTGCCAGACGAACCAAAACAAGAAGTCCAGAAATGATTGCCGCAGGAACACCAGCAGCGACTAAGGCTCCGGCAATCACAAAAGCCACTACCACTGTGCCAACTGCAATGCCGACATTGATCAGTACTTGCATCCAGTCGATCTTGCCGAGCATGTCCAGTGTCAAATCGGTATAGCGTTGCACCTCGGCCCAAATCGCACGGAGCTGTTCGTCTGTCCAGCGCAGCACCTGGGTACCGGTTTCGCTGATCCACTCCCAAGCCGGTTCAGTTTTGCTACGTACCCATTGGCCTTTGCTACTGAGCCAGGTGGCAGCCTCCTCCAGGTGATTCTGCACCTCGGCGGAAAGCTGACGAATACCCTGGGCACCATCCTCCAGCAGACCGTCAACGGCCTCTCGTACTTGCTGCGTCCAGCTTTCCATATGGGCCGGTTTTGGGATCGGTCGCGGGCCATAGACCGGAACCGGCACAGGCGCCGGGCGAGGTTTTTGATCATCACCTGGGCCTGGCATGATCAGAGGTGGAATGATTGGCCAGGACAGCGGGTTGCTATTAGCAGTTGGCTGCTGACTTTCGTTGGTTTGACGGTCACGCTCGCGCTCACCGTCGTCGCGGCAGTCATGAATTTCCAATACAGAAAATCTACTCTGGCCTCCAGCAATCCGAAGGTAGGCCGTACGCTGATCCGGCCATAATTTATCCCCCGGAAACTTCACCTCCACCACCCGCTCCAGATTGTCCGGATGCATCACTCCGTGATGATCTGGCCCTGCCTGGCCCGGCCAGCGCTGGCCACGGTTTTTGACAATTATCACATCCGGTCGGCGCAACAGGCCTTTGGTTAAGCCCGCTGGAAAGGGGATCAGGGTATGACGACGATCCGGGTCGGGTGTCTCTCCCTTGCGCGTATTCGAGGTGCTGAGAAACGGGGTAGGTGGCAAGCGGGTCATATCGAAGCAAACCTCAGCCTTGTAGTCCCAGCGGAAGTCACGAAGATATTCGTCCGCGCGTATCAGACCGCTCATCACCAACTGCTTAAGCTCTAGGCCGCCTACGGCCCCACTGGGCAGCTTCTTGACGGACAGGCGCGGAAAGCGCACTGCGTAATTGGCTTTCTCCATCAGGTAGGGCTTGTTGGTTGGGTTGGGCAGCCGGGCCTCTTTTTCCGTACCTTCGACGCTGGTGGTGGTGCAACCTTGTGGGGTCTGCGGTTGTATAACAGCCATTCATTCGCCCTCCGCGTTGGCGTTTTTGTAGTCCAGGGTCATGTCTTTGGGGGCTTGTTCACCGGCAAGGAACAGCGGCTCCTGCTGTTCGACTTGGCGCTGCGGGGTTAATAGTTCGACTTCGGTAGGCTCTGCACTGTGGGTCAGGAAGGTTTTACCTTCGTGGTTTGAGTACCCAGCTTGGCGTGAGCCATCTGCGCGTTTGAGGGTGTATGGAACGCCAACCAATGGTTCCCCCGTTTCTTCATCAAGGAGCACATAACGGGCGCGGTGGCTGCGGTGCGCACGCTCCAACAGATTGCCCGCCTTATCCGCATCCGCAGCGCCTGGAATAACGGGCGGCAGAATCGTGATGCCCGAACCCTTACCCGGCGCACCACCCGAGTTGATCTTGATCGTCGCGCCGCTAAGCGTGACGCCACCTGGATCGAGTTTGAGGAAGCTGCCGCCGCCTACTGCGGTGAGTTCCATGCCTGCGTCGATCACTACTTTGTTGCCGGCGTAGTAGTGGATTTCGTTGCCGGCTTCGACGAACTGGCCGACGCCGACTTTCACATGCTGTTTCTGCCCGACGGTGAGGTGGTCGTTGCTGCGGGTTTCCACTTTGCGGTCGGCGTGGGTGGTACGGTGTTCTTCGGCCAGAAACTGGCTGTAGCTGTTGGCTTCGACCGTGTCATGGCGTTCGTTGCCGATGCGGATCTTCTGGTCGTTTTCGATGTTTTCGTCCCAGTCGCGCTGGGCATGCAGATAGATCTGTTCAACGCCTTTCTTGTCTTCGATGCGCAGCTCGTTGTAGCCGCCACCGCCTGGGCTGCTCAAAGTTTTGAACAGGCTGCGGGTTTTGTTCGCTGGCAGCGTGTAGGGCACGACATGGGCGGCGTGGTACAGACATCCGGTGACCAGCGGCTGATCGGGATCGCCTTCGAGGAAGGTCACCAGCACTTCCATGCCGATGCGCGGGATGGCGATAGCGCCGTAGCCATCGCCGGCCCAGCTGGAGGACACGCGCAGCCAGCAGCTGGTGGTGTCATCCGCCTGGCCTTCGCGGTCCCAGTGAAATTGCACTTTGACCCGGCCGTACTGGTCGCAGTGGATCTCTTCACCCGCCGGCCCGGTGACCACGGCGGTCTGGCTGCCCAGCACCTTGGGTTTCGGGTGTTTCAGTGGCGGGCGATGCAGCACATCCCAGGGCGTGGCGCTGAAGCGGTTGCGGTAACCCTGCTGGAAACCGTCGCTGACCTGGGTGTGGCTGGTCACGGATTCTTCCAGCACTTGCGGTTGTTTACCTTCGTGGCTGATTTCCGTCAGCAGCCAGAGCTGGTTCCAGTCCCCGCGCGGATGCTCGCTGAGGTTGAGGAAGTGGCCGCTGACCAGCAGCGGCTGGTCGCTTTCACCAGTGGCCAGTTCGTAGTCGCTGCGGTGGCGTTCCAGGTTGCGTTTGGCCAGGTGTTTGCCGCGCTCGCGTTCAACAAAACGACCGGGGTAGTCGTAGTCCTCGAGGTCGGGCTGGAACTCGCTGTTGAAGGCGGCTTCCATCAGCAGCTTGGGTTTTTCGAAGTTGTAGTCGCGGCGGGTTACGCGGTTGCTGCGGGTTTCCAGGCGCAGGGCGAAGCGCTTGATCACCGGGTCGTCGGCGACCAGGCCGCTGTCCTGCTGGTACGCAGTGGGCGCCAATTTCGGGAATACCGTCTGGTCGTCACCGAAGACCAGCACATGGCCTTGTTCGCTGTGCTGGAAGTGGTAGTGAATGCCTTCTTCCTCGCACAGGCGCTGAATAAAGTGCAGGTCGCTTTCGTCGTACTGCACGCAGTATTCGCGCTCCGGGTAGACGCTGGGGCCGAACTGGAATTTGTAGGCATTGCTCTGGATGCCGTGCTCTTCGAGCACCTGGCTGATGATCTTTTCCACACTCAGGTGCTGGAAGATCCGCTGATTGATGCGGTGCGCCAGATAGGCCAGCTGCGGGCGCAGGGTGACGTGGTAGCGGGTCAAACGCTGCCCGGAGTCGCCCTGGGCGATGCGATAGATCAGGCCATGAATACCAGTGCCGCTGGGGCTAAGGGCGAGGAAGGCCGGCTGGTGCAGCAGGCTTTCCAGATCGAGATCGGGGCGCTCGCTGATCAGCTCCAGCTCGAACACGAACGGCTGGCTGATGGCTTCACGGCCGGTAAATTCGAGCACCTGCAGATCGTGGCTGGCACCTTCGATGTTCAGGCTGAAATGGGTCTGATTGGCGGCGTTGAACATGCTCTTCTCCTTAAGCCTTACACGTCAGCCGGGCTGATATTCAGCCGCTGCATGCGGTACAGCAGGGTGCGGCGCGGCAGGCCTAGCTCGCAGGCGGCGCTGGTTTGGTTGCCACGGTTCTTGCGCAGGCAGTCGAGCAGCAGGCTGCGTTCGACGCGCTCCATGCGTTCGCGCAGGTTCATGCCGGGCTCATCGTTGCTGCCGGCCTGGCGCAGGTCGAAATGTTCCGGCAGCAGCTCGCCGCCTTCGCACAGCAGCACGGCGCGCTCGACCAGGCCTTTCAGCTCGCGCACATTGCCGGGGAAGGGGTAGCGGGCCAGGTGATCGAGGGTGCTGTCGGCCCAGCGGCACTGGTTACGCTGCAGAAAGGTGCTGGCCTTGTCGGCGAAGTAGCGCGCCAGGGTGAGGATGTCCTGATCGCGTTCACGCAGGGCCGGCAGTTCGATGGGGAACTGCGCCAGGCGATAGAACAGGTCTTCGCGGAAACGGCCTTCTTCCACCAGGTTGCGCAGGTTGTGGTGAGTGGCGGCGACGATGCGTACATCGACCTTGTGCGTGGCGGTGGAGCCCAGCGGGCGCACTTCGCCTTCCTGCAATACGCGCAGCAGTTTGGCTTGCAGGCTCAGCGGCATATCACCGATTTCATCGAGAAACAGGGTGCCGCTATTGGCCGCGTCGAACAGGCCCTGATGGTCGCGGTCGGCGCCGCTGAAGGCGCCTTTGCGATAGCCGAACAGTTCGCTTTCCAGCAGGTTTTCTGGCAACGAGGCGCAGTTCTGCACGACAAAGGCTTTGCTGCGGCGGAAACCACAATCGTGGATGGCGCGGGCCACCAGCTCCTTGCCGGTGCCGGTTTCGCCCGCCAGCAAAACGCTGACCGGGTTGTGCAGCACTTTGCTGATCAGCTGGTAGACGCTGCGCATTGCCGGGCTGTCGCCAATCAGACCATAGCCGCTGGCGCAGGGCGTGCTGACCACGGCAACCGGCTGCTCGCTGCGTGGCGAACGCAGGCGCTGCAGCAGATGCAGTTGGGCGACAACAAAGCTGCCCAGGTGGCCGAGCGAGTCGGCAAAACCCTGAAGCTCACGCGTGCGCTGGCTGGCAATCAACAGCAGGCCGGTGACGCCTTTCTGTTCATCCAGCAGCGGCTGGCACAGCAGGCTGCGCCAGGGTTCTTGCGCCTCGGGGAGGAAGCCGGTCTGGTGCAGGCTGCTGTCCAGCTCATTGAGGCTGAGCGTCTGGTTCTGGCACAGGCAGTACTGCAGCAGCTGTTCGCCGTCGTAGTCGCTGGACAGACTGGCGTCCGCGCGCGGCTGCAGCAGGCCGTCCTGCCATTCGGCGGACAGGGTCAGACGGGTGTGGGTGTCGTCGAGCAGGTACAGCTGGCTCAGTTCGCTGCCGGACAGCTGCGCGGCGCTTTCCACCAGGCCGCCGAGCAGGGCGTCGCTATTGGCCGCGCGCGCCAGCGTGGCGAAGCGTTGCAACAACGCTTCGGCATAGCGCAGTGGCTGCGGTACCTGGCTGAACATCAGCGACACGTTAAGCGAACTCACAGACCACCGTCCCTTCGCCGTCCAGGGTGGCGTGTACGCGTTGCAGGTTTTCGCCGCTGGCCATGGCGTCGAGCAGGCGGTCGACCACCAGCGGTTGCAGGTGCTGGTCGATCAGGTGGTCGATCAGGCGCGCGCCGCTGTCGCTGTGGCTGCAACGCTCGGCGAGGTTTTCCAGCAGCGCCGGGCAATGGCTGAACTGCAGCTGTCGACGGGCCAGGCGCTCGCCGAAACGCGCGAGTTTGAGGCCGACCAGCTCGTTGAGCACCTCGCCATTGATCGGGTAGTACGGCACCACGCGCATGCGGCCGAGCAGTGCCGGCTTGAAGTGCTGTGTCAGGGTCGGGCGAATCGCCTGTTCCAACGTTTCCGCATCCGGGCGCTGGCCATCCTGACAGAGGTTGGCGATACGCTCGCTGGCGAGGTTGCTGGTCATCAGGATCAGGCAGTTGCGGAAGTTGATCTCGCGGCCTTCGCCGTCGTTGGCCACGCCTTTGTCGAAGATCTGATAGAAGACGTTCATCACGTCCGGATCGGCCTTTTCCACTTCATCGAGCAGCACCACCGAGTAAGGCTTCTGCCGCACGGCTTCGGTGAGCATGCCGCCTTCGCCATAGCCGACGTAGCCGGGCGGCGCGCCGATCAGGCGGGAAACGCTGTGCTTCTCCTGGAATTCGGACATGTTGATGGTGGTGAGGAAGCGCTCGCCGCCGTACAGCAGATCCGCCAGGGCCAGTGCGGTTTCGGTTTTACCGACGCCGCTGGGGCCGACCAGCAGGAATACGCCAACCGGTGCATCGGCGCGATTGAGGCCGGCGGCGGTGGCGCGCATCGAGCGGTCCAGCGCGGCGATGGCTTGTTCCTGACCGCGTACACGCTGGCGCAGGTCGCTGGCGAAGGTCAGCACCTTACTGTTGTGCTCGCGGGCCAGCTGGCTCAGCGGCACGCCGGTCCAGTGGCTGATCACTTCGGCCACCAGGCGCGGGCAGACTTCAAAACTGACCAGGCGCTCATTCACCTGAGTGCTGGCCAGCTCGGCTTGCACGGCGCGCAGCTCACTTTCCAGTTGCTCCAGCTGTACGGCCTGGCCGTCACTGTTCTCGGCTTCGCTAGGGTTTTGGCGCAGGCTGGCGCACTGCTTGCGCAATTCCAGCAGGCGTTCGGCCAGTTCACGTTGCACCGCCCAACGGGTTTCGATCTGCTCCAGCTCGGCGCGGGCCTGGCCCAGGCGTGCTTCGAGCTGTTCGAGGATTTCGCTGTCGATTTTCAGGCCGGCTTCCATATCGCGGCCCATCGCCTCGCTCTGCCGCTCACCTTCAGCAATCTCACCGCGCAGGCGCTCCAGTGCTTCCGGGGCGGCGGCCAGGCTGATGCGCACGCGGGCGCAGGCGGTGTCGAGTACATCGACGGCTTTGTCCGGCAGCTGGCGGCCAGCCAGATAGCGCGCGGACAGCTCGGCGGCGGCGACCACGGCGTCGTCACGCAGGTAGATGCCGTGGCTCTTTTCATACACCGGCGCCAGGCCGCGGAGGATGGTCACGGCTTCATCGACGGTCGGCTCATGCAGCTGCACCAGCTGGAAGCGGCGGGCCAGGGCCGGGTCTTTCTCAAAGTACTTCTTGTATTCGCTCCAGGTGGTGGCGGCGATGGTGCGCAGCTCGCCACGTGCCAGGGCGGGTTTGAGCAGGTTGGCGGCATCGCCACTGCCGGCTTGGCCGCCAGCACCGATCAGGGTGTGGGCTTCATCGATAAACAGGATGATCGGCTTGGGCGAGCCTTTGACTTCATCGATCACGCCCTGCAGGCGGCGTTCGAATTCGCCTTTGACGCTGGCGCCGGCCTGCAGCAGGCCGAGGTCCAGGCACAGCAGTTCGACACCCTTGAGCGCGGCCGGCACTTCACCTGCGGCGATGCGCAGGGCCAGGCCTTCGACGATGGCGGTCTTGCCGACACCGGCTTCGCCGACCACGATCGGGTTGCTTTTGCGGCGGCGGGCGAGGATGTCGATCATCTGGCGGATCGCGCCGTCGCGGCACAGCACCGGGTCGAGCTTGCCGTCACGGGCCTGCTGGGTGAAGTTGTGGGTAAAGCGCGAGAGGTTCGATTCGCCACCGGCTGCGGGTTTGCCTGCGGCGGTTTGCGGCTGCTGGGCTATGGCGAATTCGCGCAGGCGCTCGGCATTCAGCTTGGCCAGCAGTGGTTGATAGTGGCTGCCGGCATAGCGCATCGGATTGCGCAGCAGGGCGAGGATCAGCGCGGCTTCATCGACCTGGCTCTGGCCGAGCTCCAGGCTGGCGACCAGCAGGGCGTCCTGCAGCCATTGCACCAGTTCGGTGGCAAATACCGGGTTGCGCGATTCGCTGTGTTCGCCGCGCGGTTGCAGCGCGCGGGCCAGCTCGCCGGCGTCCACTTCGGCATCCTGCAGAGCGCGGGGCAGCAAGCCTTCGGGACGCTCGAGCAGGCCGAGCAACAGGTCTTCCACCAGAATCTTGCTGCCGCCGCGCACCACGCAGCGCTCGGCGGCGCATTCCAGGTCATGTTTGCTGGCAGCGTCGAGGGCTTGCACCAGTTGCTGTAAATCGACGTTGATCATTTCATCAATCCTTAATGAGCTTTGCTGCCGAGGGTGACCACGCCGTCGGCGTTGTCACGCCCCAGCCAAGTGGTCCAGCCCAGCAGGCAGGGGTTGTCCGCGCCGAGGCGCAATTCGCGTATTTCGTCCTGGCGCAGTTCCAGGCGGATGTCGTAATCCAGTGGGTCGCGCAGGGTGAAGCGCACCAGCGCGCAGAGCGGTTGGTAGCCGCTGCCGATGGGCAGAAATTCGTGGAAGCGATCCCAGTTCAGCTGGCGTACATGGATGCGGAACTTGCCGCCGCGGTCACGCACGAACTCGCCGAGCACCAGGCTTTCACCCAGCTGGCTGTTGGCCAGGCCCAGGCGGTTGCGCTGTTCGCCGAGGATTTCCACCTGGCGCTCCAGGCACTGCTCGATATGCAGGTCGGCGTGCTTGAAGTAGTAGCGCAGCACCGACTCGATCAGCGCCGCCGAGTGGGCACGCAGGCTGAGCAGGCCGAGGTAAGGCAGCAAGCGCTTCCAGTTCAGCTCGGAGGCGCTGCGAATGGTTTCGCCGCCCAGGCCGATCAGGGCAAACAGGTGGGCGGAGAATGGGTCGACCGCACCGCTCTGGAAGCGCGTGTGGTAGCGGTATTTCTGCCAGGTGGGTAGCAGCAGACGCTGCAGGCGGTTGTTGAACAGATCGAGGAAGTTCCGGGTTGGATTGCCGTCTTCACTGTCGCCCAGCGCCTGCTCGCCATAGAACGCCGGCAACGGCGAACCGGCGCCAAACAGGCTGACCAGGTTGATGCGCATGCGCGCGCGCAGCTCGCCGTGCTCTTCGAAGAATTGCACGCGATCAATATCGCTACCCGGGAACCCCATGCTCGGGTTGGCCTGCAGTTCCAGTCGCTGGTACAGCGCTTCCTCATCCAGTTCAGGATGGGCGGCGTGCAAGCGTTCCAGCACCAGCTGCACACCCTGAAACAGGCTGTACTCGCGGATGCCCCGGCTAAGCCGGTTTAGAGCAGGGGCTGTAGCCCCATGCGCGGCGTCCATTGGTACACCTCTCCCTGTGTGCTCTGTACGCGCAGCTCGTGGTACGAGTTCAAGCTGGCATACAGGGCGAAAAATTCATTGAGTACGGTGGCGAAGAGGAACAGGTCACCCTCGCCCACATAACCCTCGGGGTTGATCGTCAATTGCGTGCGTACACCGCGCACCGGCAGGCCGCGATGCAGGCGGTCGACGTGCTGATGGCTGATGCTTTTCAGGCCGTCGAGCAGGCGCTTGCTGACCTTCTCCGCGTGTTGGTCGTAGTAGCGCGGCAGGTCGTAGGTTTCGAGGATCACCTTGAGCGCGTCGACGTTGGCCAGCGACAGGTAGTTCAGCGACATATTGCTGATCAGCTTCCAGAGAAAGTCGCGGTGCAGCGGTGGCGCATAGCTCGGGGTGACCGCGCTGATATTGCGGAAGGTGAGAAACTCCGGGGTGTCCTCGCAGGGCATGCAGATATCACCGAGACCCAGCTGACGTGGCAGGTTCTGGTTGGTGCAGGTCAGCTCGATGGACAGCGTTTCATGCTGATCGAGGTTGCGCAGGCCGAAACTCAGGTAGGTTTCCAGGCCGTCGCCAAGCAGCGAAGGTTGCTGGCGCACGCTGTAGTGCGGGCGCGCCAGGGGCACGTCGAAGCTGGCGTCGTGCTCGAAGGATTCGAACGGCACGTACTCTTCGTAACCCTTGCCGCCTGGCTTCCAGCCGGTGACGCGATCCACCGAGAACACCCCGCAATGCTCGGAGTCCAGCTCCGACGGCAGCAGCAGGTACTGGTCCTGCTTGCCGTCGAGGCGAATCGGGATGGCGTCATGGGCGAACAGGTTGACCACCGGCGTGCAATACAGCCGCACGTTATCCAAGGTCGGGCGGATACGTTGCACGCCGGCTTTGTGGATATCGAAACGCAGCTCGATGCCGCGCGCCTGCTTGAGTACGTCTTCGGGCACGCGCTTGAGCACATCCAGGCCGAGCAGGTCGACGAACAGGAACTTGTCCTGAAAGGCGAAGTATTCCTGCAGGTAGCGGTACCCGCGGAAGGTGTTCAGCGGGTAGGGGATCAGCGCCTGATCTTCGGCAAAACCCACGGGCTGAACATTGCTGGCGGGCAGCTGCAGCGGCAGCAATGGGCGATCATCGGCCCCCTGCAGCGGTTTGCCGGCGGCATTCAGCAATACCAGCTGCACGCCGCCGAGATGGCGCAACAGGCTCAGGTACAGCAGCTGGCTGATATAGCGCTCACCGGACAGGTGCAGGCGCAACTGCTTGAGGTCGAGATCGCCAAGATGCCCATCGGCGCTCATCGCCAGACGCAGGCTGAGCAGCGCACCGTCACCCTTTACCGAGTAATCCAGACCATTCAACGCCAGTGGCAGCACCTCGGTGGCAAAAGCGGTGCGGAAACGGCAGGTCACGCCCTGGATCGGCTTGGATTCCACCGGCGTATGCCGTGGCACCAGCAAGGCACCGCCCGGGCGCTTGAGCGGGTCGAACTGCAACATGCTGAACGCCGGCAGCGGACGCATATAGTTCGGCCACAGCAGGTGCATCAGCGAGTGAGTCAGCTCCGGCAGCTCGTCATCGAGTTTCTGCCGCAGACGACCGGTAAGAAAGGCGAAGCCTTCCAGCAGTCGCTCGACATCCGGGTCGCGCCCGCTCTGCCCAAGAAACGGCGCCAACGCGGGGCTGCGCTCGGCAAAGCGCTTGCCGAGTTGGCGCAGGGCGGTGAGTTCGCTCTGGTAGTAGTGGTTAAAAGACATCTCAGCGGTTCATCCTTGTGGCTGTATCAGGTCAACCGCCAATCAGCACGGTGCCGGAGCCGGCGATCACCGGATTGCCATGGCTACCCACGGTGCCGAGCACGGTGGCTGGCTTGCCGTTGATCAGTACGGTGGGGATTACCGCGCTGGCCAGGGCGCTGCCGCAGCCGGTGGGGTCGCCCATGCGGGCGGCGGGCAGGCTGTCGAACAGCACGTCGGGTGAGCCGGCGACAATTGGATTGGTGCCGTGGCCGGGAATCGGGCAGGCAGTGGGGTCGCTGACGCGGGCTGCGGGTTTACCTGACATGGGCTCTCCTTAATTGACCTTGACCTGTCCGCTGCCGTCCAGGCGCGCGGAGAAACTGACTTGGCGTTTAAGTCCGTCCACTTCCAGCAGGCCTTCAATGGCAAAGGCCAGGCTCAGCGGGTTGTTGTCGCGGGGCAGGGAAATCACCCGCACGTCGCTTAAACGCGGTTCGTACGCTTCGATAAAGCGTTCGATGGCGATACGCGCCTGCTGCAGCGAATCGTGCAGCGACAGGCGCATATCGTTGAGATCGGGCAACCCGTAGTCGGGCAGCGTTTGCACGCTGCCCGCCCGGGTGCTGAGCATTTTCGCCAGGTGGGTAGCCACCGACGCCATGGCGGCGACCTCGCGACTCCAGCCAGCACGCTGGCTGGCTTCACCGCCGAGGCGTTCGAATAGGCTTCCGTACCCGGCCATAAGGATGCTTATTCCTTGTCCAGCTTGCCGACGAGCGACAGGGTGAAATCGGCGCCCATGTACTTGAAGTGCGGGCGCACGTTGAGGCTGACGCGGTACCAGCCCGGCTCACCATCAACATCACTAACGATCACCTGAGCGGCGCGCAGCGGACGACGGCTACGTACTTCGGAGCTCGGGTTTTCCTGGTCGGCAACGAACTGGCGGATCCACTTGTTGAGTTCCAGCTCCAGGTCGGTGCGCTCTTTCCAGGCGCCGATCTGTTCGCGCTGCAGCACTTTCAGGTAGTGGGCCAGACGGTTGATGATGAACATGTACGGCA